>Ga0335073_10004022_pt1 | contig 20508 bp, 28 predicted proteins | sample Lox_Sample_22_FD_207093 | JGI IMG/M metagenome (GOLD analysis project Ga0335073, IMG submission 207093) | Soil microbial communities from Loxahatchee National Wildlife Refuge, Florida, United States - Lox_Sample_2.2 | ecosystem: Environmental > Terrestrial > Soil > Wetlands | place: USA...
GATGCAATATTGAATCAAAATAGACATGATCCCAGATTTCCATTTCCTTTGAATCCTATATGTTTCCTAATAACATAGACCTAAAGTCCGTTCCATCGATCTTAGCCTCATTATTTCTTCGAGCACCCCCTCAAAAGGCAAAAGACTCAATGTTGATATTGTGGGCCTCGACTCCGGCTTTCTGCAGATATTCCTTGACAGCATTCATAAATCCATCCGGTCCACAGATATACACTTCCCTACTCTTCAAATCCGGAATATCCACAATATCTTCATATGTAATCCGTCTCTTAAGAACATCCTCCTCCTCACTATCCTCCTCTGTATCAAATATCTTTGTCTCAATACCAGCTTCCTGAAATCGACGTCCAAGATACGTCTCGTCTCCACGTGCGGAAAACAGAAAGATAAGATCTGGATTCATTTTTCGCGCCTTGAATACCTCCAACATCGTCATGAAGGGCGTAATTCCCGTTCCTCCAGCAATAAACAATAATTTATCGTGAGATAACTGATTATGGTCATTGAAACAGGTAAACGCTCCTTCAACGCCAACAAACTTAATCTCCAAATCTGTATTATGACGTTTTCGCGCCCAACGATGGAGTAGCGGACTCACTGCTCCACCATACTTGTTCTTAATTGTACACGAAAATTTCGTCGATTTGGTGTAATTTCCATTAGCGTCTAGATCAGGGATACTGGAGATAGTCCAACTTCGGATGTAGTCGTCGTTCAGGGATTGAGGTGCTTCATCTGCCATGTGTCGATATCCAGCTGTTTTCTCGGCAGAGAAATCTAGAATTGCATGTTGTCCGGGGATAATGTCGATTGGATTGCCATCTTCAAGTTCGAAAGTGAATGTTGAAATATCTCTTGTTTCTCGTTTTGCTTCGATAAGACGGATTGGTCGACGAGTGTCTTGAGGAACTTTGCCTAGTTTTGAGAGTTCACTGGCGAGATACTTGATTGGAGGATTATACGGTGATGGATGTGCTTCAGTAGAAATGAGATTAATGCCTCCTTCGACATATGTGAATCCTGTAACCCGTATTCGAGTGACAAGGGTTGCTCGGGGCATTACTTTATCGGCATCCTTTCCATATAGATTTTCTGCCACACCCGTGACATACAAGATATCGCCGGTAACAAAGTTTGGAAAAGCGAGTCCGGCAAGACGATCGCTTTCAATACTTCCCAATGTGGAATAGAATAGATTACCGCTGTAATCGGGGAGAATAAGTGTTCGACCATCCTCTTCAACACGTACGAAACCGGGATTTCCACCTCGGTGGTTGACATCCATATCGTCCTCTTCTGTCTTGTTTGCAGCGAGATGTCGTGCTGCTAGGAATGTGGTATCTGCTTGTTCAATTATATCTAGTGCTTCTTTCGGAAGTGTTCCACTCGTAATCTCAGGGACTTGGTATTTGACGACTCCCTTTCTCTCGTAGTATTGGATATCTCGAATGGTAATGTACTATTGTCAGATGAAGACTATGACGGAAACCTACCTTTGGACAATTGCCTAGACTTTCATCTGTCGTTATGATCATTTGCAATTCTTGTCCATCAACCCGGATCATATCTGGAGAAACTCTGCCATCAACTAACAATTAGCTTTTCCACCCATGAATCTGAACAACTACCTTTATTCCTTCTCCGATTCGTGAAATCAATGCCTAAACCAGCAATCAACCTCCCGCCCTGGGAAACAGTCCATCCATTCTTCAAGTTGTCCAGAACAGGATCTCCGGGACTCACCTCCGTAACCAAAGCCAAATGGTTCTGACTAACAGGCTGAATGAATCCTTTTTGGCCCGTCAATAGACTCGCCCACGGACGTCCCTTCTCATCTAAAGTACCCACCACAAAATAACGTAGATTGGAAAAGAAGAACATGTGTTGAGGAGGCATGAAACCTAGGACCATATCTGCTCGATCACGATCCCCACGTTCGACATGAAGGAGTTTGTGAATCTACCGTCAATTCAACTGAAGTTGCAAGGATACATACCTTTTTCTCTCCTGCATGCCAGTGATACTGTTTCCCCTCCATCATGACGCTCATTGTCAAGTACTAGGGGAGATGTTGCTTAAGTAGTTCGAGGTAGTGGAGCAACACGTGTTGCAAGCTGGGGTATTTGGAATTGTGTGCATTGCGCATTATTCAGCGGGGTAAAGCGATTGATCTTCCGGATGCTTGCTCCGGCGGTGATCTTGCCATTGCTGCATTTCAAGTTGCAAAGGAGACGGCATGACTTTATTCATTCGTTAGGAAAGGAGAGTGAGTTTATGAATTATAATTTGATTTCAAATGCGTTTCCAGACTCCATCTACTACTGAGATCCCTGGGTATACAAGTATGACGGAGGTATGCTAGAGCCTAGAACAAACGAATTAAGAAGTACATGACCAACCAGGCCAACATGACTGTCACTAGAGCACCCAACAGAAACCATGTTGTCATCGATGAGGAAGCGCTGTAGCTCTGTAGTCTTCCCCAGGTAGTTTTCATTCGATCAGAATTCTTCGCTAGTAAAGTAGATGTAGACTCGATCAACTGACATGAGTATGAGTATACATATCAAGAATGAGATACCTTAGAATCTTCTTCTAGAACTTGACCGAACGCAATAGTCTGGTTTTTCAGACCTCTCGCCATTCCAAGCATTGCATCAGATAATTCATCCTGTAGCATGCGATGGTGTTGAAGAACATGTTCCGTGGAAGCATTCCCCTCCTCTCGATTTTCTCGTCCCGCAAATAATCTGTTTCGCAAAACTGATAATGACTCAGTGGTAGATTCAGCATTTTGTTTCGGAGGGTCCTCTTCGTGATCGTCTTCTTCGACTTGAGTGAGACGTTCGCGTTGAGCATCTGCCACTCTGCTTCGTAGATCTAGGATTCGTTTCCGCTGACGAGCTATTGTGCTAGAATCCGGCATGTCAGGACCCTCTGAACGCTCCAGTTGGATTAATATTCGATGTGCATTATCGACGTTCCGATTTCGTTAGAAAAGTTCAGTCGCGGAGGGACGTACTGCAGCTGCTTTGCGCAAGTCGACTTCCTTCAAAGATTTGATTTTGTCTTCATCGAGAGATGTTTCTAGTCGATTCAGTAGTCGTGAGAGAGATATAGAGTATGATAATGGTTGAGAAGCTTCGCTCATGTTTTGTCGTTACTGTTGCAACGTCGATGCAATGTATTGAAGGTTGTTTTCGTGACTCTTTGGCCCAAGCAATTTCGTGAGGCACGTGACTTTGGCCAGGAAACTTAAAAAGCTGCAATTGGGCCATGTCTCCGACCAACTGCGACGTTGCAGGCAACGATGGCCAAAGTCGCGTGTCTCTGAGTGTTTGTTGGCATGGCGCAGTTGAAAGAGACGCTTTTCATTGTATTGATTCATGGGTACGCTTTGTTCAATGGACTTACTGAGTCGTCTAGATTTCAGGGTGGTGAGGACACATTCGGAGATCTGCCAAAAGTATGTCTCCAATCGAAGCGAACTTTAGCTGACTCAAAGACTCTTCAAGAGTATCTCGGCGATTTGAATATTGTGATAAAGCCTTTCACATTCAAATCGCAAGGTGATCTCGCACAATGTGTAGCTACATTTCGGAAATGGTAACTCTGGCTAATTCATTGCGGCCTGACTTTTTAGGCATCTAGAGCAAGTCAACGCAATTGAACAAGGACAAAACACCAATGTTCCCACCATTACAAAAACCCTTCTTATATGTCATTCCATGGGAGGAATCATTGCAGCTGATAGTATTTTATCTATGGTGGATGACAGGGATCCTATGCACCACTCGATTCTGGGAATAATCGCCTACGACACTCCGTATTTCGGATTAAATCCGCCTGTTATACACCGAACTCTGTCGACTCATTATAATACAATCTCGTCTGCCGTAACTACTGCCAGAGAATGGATCCCTCAGGGTCTTTTTGCATCGAAATCGACGCAAGTTGCGGTTGCAAATCAAGCACCCAAAAGATCTTGGGGATTAGGTACTATTGCAGCGGTTGGCGCCGGAGTGGTAGCAGCAGGAGCAATTGGATACATGGCCAAAGATCCGGTTGTGAATCATTTACAGTTTGTTTCGGTGTTGTATAAGCCAGATGAACTTGCAAGACGGATGAAACGATTGAGTCAGCTAGAACATATCGGCTTTGTAAATTTCTTTACGGTCGTCACGAAGGAGATTTCTCCACAGGATACAGGAGAAAGGGTGTTTTGCAATTTACCAGAAGATAGAACGAAATGGATTAGACAGGAGAATGGTATTGCTGGGAATGAAGTTGATGCGCATTGCACGATGTTTGTAAAGGCATATAACGACCATTACGACGAGATGTGTTGGCAAAGTTTACAATTAATTAGAGAATGGGTGGGAGGCACAGGGAATTTGGTAGAGTAAATTTGAAAAGGACGTCGAGAGACTAAATTTACGCCGATATTTATCTCAGAAGGATACTGTACAGCACTCCTACCAACTATTGTCCCATTTCGGTTCCATAGAACCTGCCCAAGTCTCCCATACTGGTCGATAGATCCATAACTTCCCACTCACTAATTCGTTCACAATCAAATCTCCTTTCTGAACCTTTCTCACTCCTCCTACATTTTGATGTAATATGTCAATTGTGCCTCCACGTTTCCCGGTAACAACTCTATTAGTTAGCTCAACCTTTCGCTGGGCTTATACGAAGTATGATCTGGGGCTCCTGCCGAAGACGAGAAGACAAGTCGTCCGTTCTCCCGTCTCTCAAATTTACATTCCAGATATTGAACAATATCACCAGGTCGAACAGAATCCAAATCTCCCCAACGAACACTCTGTCCTTCTTGTCGATAAATACACTGTCCATGTATCTTGCCTTGCGAAACCATTACTTTCGGCTGTACCGAACCTTGTACTGATTCCAACGCATCATGAGCCAACGTCCAACACTCTCCATTTCCAACTTGTGTTCCCAACTGAGCTTGACAGAATCTCACTACCCCGGAACCATACATATCTGCTGCTTTCTCGAGTTCGTTGGCAGATAACGGTATAGGCGGAGGAAAATGTTTTTGTCTTCCTTCGACAGAGTTACTGGGATCGTCGGATGACCAAGTTACTCGAATGAAAGTCCGTGAAAGGTCGGAAGTCCATCGAATTGCAAAAGTGGCGTTGTAGATCCATGTCAGATGGTTTGCGTAGCCTGACCCTGATGCACTGATACTAGAGCTTGAGACTGCGGAAGAGGAGTTTGCAGCTAGATAGGGGATCTGTTGCATTGGTTCTGAGCAGTACCATTTCTTTTCAAAGTTCAATGGAATGTCATGGGGTACCCATGATGATGGCGATGGCGTTGCTAAAGAGGCTCTGGGTGGTTTGGTTGTAAGATTGATGTTCGGAGTGGGTGCAGCAGCAGTGGCCGACGTTGCATGAGATGTGCCATTCAAAATGTGAGGCTTTGGACGAGGAGGAGGAGGTACTTTGCGTGGCGAGACTGCAGGAGTTGGAGGCTTTTCACTTACTGGGGATGTGACTGGTGGAGACTTTATTCCCACATTCGAGAATCTCGATCTTAGGTCACTGACTCCTTGTGTCTCAGGAGGAGGGGAGGTTGATGGTATAGGCCCGGGAATAGCTTGTGCCGGTTGTGGTGTAGGACGAAATTTGTTTGCAACTGACAATCCAGCTTTCAGATCACTCATACCCAAACTTTTCGGATCATTACTCCATTTCTTGCCAATGTTTGCAGCGGTCTGGGCATCCTGTCTATTTGGCGGCGTCTTGTCAGTTGGTGGCGGGAGTATCTTGTTCGCAACGTTCAGACCTGCTTTCGCATCGGCAAATGTCAGACTATTTGGATCACTCCGATACTTTTGAGCTAGACCAGATGCTGTGCGGGCATCTTGAAGAGTAACTTTCGAGCTTGGTGATGTAGTAGCGGAAGGATTTGCGGATACGCTCTTTCGCAGAGCATTCCTTGCATCTGAGACTTGGTTCGAGTCCATTGCCGTACCAAATGCCTTTCGGAGTTGGCCATATGAACTATCTTGCGGAGGGGGACTAGGAGCCGTAGTCGCTGTGGAATCTTGACTTGGTCCAGGCGCAGTGACGGATTCTCGTCTAGGTGGAAGTTGAGGTGTAGGTTTCGCTGCTGTAGTGGGCTTTGCAATAGCGCCAACCGTTTTGGGAGGCACAGCGGGACGTTGCTTTGGTGGAGGAGAGGCTGCTGAGGGTATACTTGCACTACTGCGAGATGGTAATGGGGGAGCAGGTCGTGCGTTAGTCGATGCGGGTTCGGCATCTGTTGATGGAGTTGGCGATGATGGTCCTGAATTTCGATCTTCAGGGCGAGCTCCAGGGATATTGCCGACTCTCTTTGGGGGAGGTGCAAAGGTACTCACATCCTTAGTCTGGATTGTCGCAAAGTACCGAGGAACTCCTCTCTCATGCTCTTCCTCTTTCTTTCCTGTAAATGGCACTAAAGCATCAGCTCACAATAAGGAATGTGAATGGAACCTTTTCCCTTTGCACTGTCTATTTTTGTCCGTTGATTCGTAGACCATTCATTTGCCTTTGCCTTGAAGCTGTTGAACTTCTCCATGGCTCCTGGTCGTCGATTTTCTCAGCCGATTTTAAGGCCAGACTCCAGTGGGGAAGTGATTGGATGACATTTTTCCGGACCCCTAAGATCGGCTGCCCTAAGAAAATGTCCCCACACAGTTAAATATTTTGGCTACGCGTCGCAACTTCGGCTCGAACTTCAAAGATGGAGAAACCAACACCTCGTATCAACGCACCTCTCCGTGAGAAGTTTATTGGTATCGATTTATCATTTCAATGTTAATTCTAGGTCAAACTGTTCGTATTATCGGGAAACCTGTGCAGCTGCAAGGCGATACAGCCGTGATCGAGGCAAGTGGTCCAATTACCGTCCATTTGAATCGCGTATTACACTCACTGATGCATAAAAACTAACTTCAGGACGCTCATTTACATCCCACAAATGCAGTTGAAGTGCTAGGGAAAGTGAATGAGGATTTGAGCATACAGATGTTTACGGCAATCGACTTTGGGGAGAATATCGGTAGATGACTTCCAGATTTGAGGCTAACAGATAGATTTCAACATTGTCGATTCGCTGGTGGAGATTTCGCATAATAACAAGGAGATATTCTATTGATCATGTTTGCTCCATGGATCTAGTTTGTAAGTTCATATCAATACAAGGCGTTATCGGTATCTGGAAATGTAACATCTGAAAACACATATGCCAAAACTCTGATTTCCAGTACATCTCAAGATCATATAAACTTCAGAAAAAGCTATGAATTATGCCTACATCACTCACATCTCAATAATCATTATCACTGATGCTTATACTTCATTATCACTCACGCGGGAACTCCGTTCTTCCATCTAACTTTATTTCCACACATCTGCAGTTTGAAATAATCCAAACCCATCATCGTCAAAACTAGTTTTCTTCGCAGTATTCCCATTCGCACTAGTTGTATTACTTGAACCCCAAGTATTACTTGATCCCCATCCAGCACCACCCGATAAACTGGGAGTAGGGGTAGTTGAAGCTGCTGGTGGATTGACTATAGCTAAACCGCTCGAAGAAGGAGTGACGGCATTGGAGGAAGTAGTACTTGCCCAAGGATCTGCCGCCGACGCCCATGGATTCGCAAAGGACGAGAAATTTGTAGCTGCAGGAGTAGATAGTGTAGGTGTTGATGTTGTCGGAGGGGCAGTAGGTACACTGGGTAGGGATGCCATGGACGATATAGTGGGAGTAATGCTGCTTAGTAATTGCACATTGGCTGCGGACGAAGGAGCCGATTTAGTAGTTATTGGTGGAGTCGGTGTTGATGAAGTAGACGTTGAAAGGTTAAATGTTGATGACCAATCTGATGTAGGCAATTGAGGTATGGGGGATTTCGTAGGAGGAGACAGAGAGGAAAGCAGCGAGATGGGAGAAGGAGAAGAAGCTTTAAGGGGTATAGTGAAAGAGGTGGGTTGCTCGACAGGCTTTGGTTGTGGGGCTGGGATGTTATGAGTTTGTCCAAATGATAACTTTTGAGGAGTGGGAGCCACGGTCGGTGTCGAGGTACGTGGGACTGCAGCTGAAGTAGTCGATGGGAAGCTTGAAAATGATGATGAAGTCAGGGACGGAGTAGCCGATGGTGCTTTACTGGACGCTGGACTAGATGAGGAGAAGTTCAAAGAGGTAAACGCCGCATTCAAGTCTCCTAAGGCGCTTTGAGAAGAGGCCGACGTTGCAGCTTGAGTTGAGACAATTGGCGAAGTTGCAGATGGAACCACAGCAGGTGTTGATGGAGTTGTTTGAGGTTTGGGTGCATAAAGCTTGAGAATGCTATTCTTTAGATCAGTACGAGACGGTGCAGCCACGGGGGCGCTCTCCGGCAACGGCGCAGAATTCGTTCGAACAGGCGAATCGAACTCCAAGCCCAGGAGAGATTGGTTTGAAACTCTGTCGGTGCGGGGACGTCCAGCGTTCGGCGATGCTGAGTCTGTCCTCACCGGGTACAAATCGGGTGTTGCTCGTCGCGCAGGAGGGATATCCGAACCAAGTAAATTCGCCGACGGCTGCGGAAGCTCCTTTTTCGGTACAGTTTGTTGCAGAGATTTCTTTACAACTGCAAGGGGAACGTCTTCCTGTCCCTCTAGATCATCAGGTAGCTCGTCGAGTATACTTGGATCTTCAGGTATGGTTGGGGCCAGAACCCATCGTTTCGAAGAATACTTGGTTCTAATGAAATTTTCAATCTTCGAATCCGATGGGATATGTGAACGTGGTAATTGAGCTTCCCAGTATCTAGTCTATTAGCTCATACTTGACAGTACGGTGCATACTTGTTTGCTCTTCTATTTCCCCACTTTACCATATTGGCGATTTGTTCCTCATTCCAACTGTCCAGATCGGCTGACTTTACTCGCGAAATATGGGTTCCCATTCCTCGATGAATCCCAGAACAACGTATACAAATAAATACTCCCAAGTTCCAGGAGGTCCATCTTGGATGGGTATTAACGTGGCAATCAGCACAGACCCTGTTCTCCGGCCGTTTCATGAGTTCCTAAACCGATTAGAAATATTCCCCGAAAAGTGGACCATACCTTGAGGATGGCGGCATTCTTTTCAGTTACAGATTGAGCTTGTCTCGATCGACTTGCCATCCTGATAAAATGATTACAATGACACTTATAATGTACTTGGTATCGCAGTCGAATATTGCACCAGTTTTCTAGTCGCAGTCTTCTGTCTTCCTTTTGACTTCGTGTCGACGCTACAAAGGCCTACAGCAATCCGTTAGTCAAGTTTTCAACAATCGGCGAGCGAGGGCGAAGGAAGCGATGGGGTTAGGTGTCGAAAGCTGCGAATGAAGTCATCGCTTAATTAAATAAGGAGTAAATTGGGTTCGCACCTCGGCAGCATCAAAACCTCCAACTTTGCAGTCCTTTGCAATGACAATTCAAACAAACGTCGTTCCATGATCCAACGGCTTGACGAATACGAGAAATGAGCAAGAAAGAACTTTTTCCTGAACTGCCACCGACATACATCCTAGAAGCTCATTACGACCCCAGCGAATTGAAGGAATTGCGAAAGACTCTGGAGACTCACGGATGTCAAGTGACGAGCTCGATCTTCCAAGCAGAACTAATTATCACGAAACTGACACAAGAGAAAAGAATACGGCTAGAAATACAAGAAGTACTTAAGAAACGTGGTGCGACTACCGGCTCGACCAAAGATCTTGACGTGGTTAAAGACAGATGGATTCGCAAATGCGTTGAAGAAGGAAAACTCATAGATTGGCCATTCAGAGATTCAAAATGGAGAATCGCCCATATAGCTGCCATCGAACCTATATCTCCGCCGGGTAAACGAAGCAAACCCGAATCATTTGCAGTTCCAGGAACACCTCCTAGTAAATTGCGCAAGCTCAGTCGTTCCGGCAGCGATCTGACGACGAAACCAGAACGTCCATCTGCACCTTCGGCGCCTTCGTTTGATTCCTCGTCGGATGATCCTAGTTCGAAACATTTTCATCCGCCATCTCAAACTACGGTGACTTCGGAGGAAGAGGAGATGGAGGAAGATGACAGATTTGATTATCGGGATGTTTATGCATGTCGGCGAAGAACGCCGTTGATCAGCCGTAATGAGAAGTTTGTCGAGATTCTACTTGAGATTAAATTGGCGAGGGAACTTGCGCTGTAAATACAATCGTTTGAGCTGTCTAATTGAAGGGATCAAATTGGTGTCCGAGCTTATTCCAGTGCGATCGCTGCTCTGAAGGCATATCCGCATAAACTCAAGGCGGCGTCAGATATCTCAAAGTTACCAGGATGTGGTTCTAAAATAGCCTCACTGTACAAAGAGTTTACCAAAACGGGGACGGTTGCTGAGTACACGCATTTGCAAGATAGTCAAGAGTTCCAAACCCTGAAATCATTCTGGGGTGTTTGGGGAGTTGGTGCTCATACGGCGCGACAATGGTACTTTGATCGTGGATGGAGGAGCCTTGATGATATTGTCGAGGGTGGATGGGATAGTCTGAGTCGAGTTCAACAGATCGGGATAAAATATTACGAAGAGTTTAACGAACATAAAATACCACGACCCGAAGTAGAGGAGATTGGCCGTATAGTAGGAGACGCAAGTCAAGAAGTAGCTCCGGGTACTGTTTACGAAATATGTGGAGGGTACTGTCTCTTTCATGGTATGCTAATTATAGTTTTCGTAGAGGGAAGTCTCAGTCAGGAGATGTTGATATTATTATATCGAATCCCAAACCACACGCAACACAGAACTTCTGTGTTGGACTGGTCAAAGTTCTTGAAGAACGAGGAATAATCACACACACATTGACAATCTCAGCAGCTACCTCAAATAGGGAAGAAAATCCTAAACATTCCTTTCGTCAACGTGGACCACTCGGCTCTGCCGACCATCTTGCCTATGGCCTAGACTCTCTGGACAAGGCTTTAGTTGTCTTCCTTCTTCCGAAAGATAATCCGTTCTACACGGGCATACATCGTCGAGTCGATCTAATTATTGCTCCATGGAGAGCCTGGGGAACTGCAATTGTTGGCTGGACTGTACTTTTCCCTTATGAATTAACTGAGTATGTAGGGTGGTACAACATTTGAGCGTGACATGCGGTTATGGGCGAAAAAGAAGAAAGGTCTCAAATTCGATTCTGGAGGTATGACGAACCGAGTGACGGGTGAGAGTATTAACGTGACTCCGCCGAAAGATGCAAATGCAGTTGTCGCCGAAAAGTTGGTTTTCGACAGACTTGAATTGGAATATATACCACCAACGCTCCGAAATACTGGGTAAATAGCTGAAGGGATATCAATGGAACAGTGGGCTTTTGGCTTTTGCAGGACTATATATTTTGGTTTGGAATTGTAATTACATGTCAGGACTGGTAGTAATGACCACGTATATGCGGCGCGCTTTCGTTCTCCATCTCGTCTCAAAACCGCTTTGACCCCTTCGGTTGGAAGTCTTGTGACGACGATCTTTTCGTTCCTCCGATTCCGAATGTCACCCCTTGAAATTTTCGTTGGCGAACAATAACCTTGACTCAAAGTAATCGCACCGTGTCCGCAGGCGCAAGCTCTCTCGATTTTGTCTCCGATGCCGAACCCAGAAGTGTCTCCTCTACTAAATGGCTCTACAAGCAAAGTCGCTCCTGTACTCTCGCACACTGCGTCTCGGCCTCAGAATTCATACAATAACCCCATCGATTTGGACGGATTAAGTTGGCCTTGTAATCCCGCGCTCAAAGCTTGACTAATGATACAGCATCTGGAGCAAAAGCTCGTCTGGAAGCTACAGAACAGGATAAAGTGCAACGACAGACGCGACTGTCTAATGCAGTACGAGAAATACTGGAATGTTTAGGAGAGGATCCTGATCGAGAGGGTCTCAAGGGAACGCCGGAGCGGTATGCTCAGGCAATGTTATACTTCACAAAAGGATATGAAGAGAATATGAAAGGTAGTTATTCTCATTATTGATGGTTGACGTGTAGATATTCTCAACGGAGCTGTGTTCAATGAAGATCATGATGAGATGGTTATAGTGAAGGACATTGAGATCTTTTCGCTGTGTGAACATCATTTAGTACCTTTCACCGGGAAGATGTCAATCGGATATATTCCGAATAAGAAGGTTATTGGACTGTCAAAGATTGCAAGGATAGCAGAGATGTTTGCGAGAAGGCTACAGCTTCAAGAACGTCTTACGAAACAGGTTGCTACTGCAATCATGGAAATCTTAAAGCCGCGTGGCGTTGCGGTGGTATATCTCCTTGGTCTTCTAAGCTTGTGTTGACGATCAGGTCATGGATGCTAAACATTTGTGTATGACAATGAGAGGGGTAACGAAAGTTGAGTCGACGACAGTGACAAGTTGCATGCTTGGAGCATTCCGTGAACGACCTAAAACCAGAGAAGAATTTTTGACCTTAATAGCAAGGAAGAGTGAACTATAATTCAACAAAAAACAAAAACTTCAATAGAAACTTAGATGCATCGGGATTATTAACTGGCGGAGCGATAGCATTCGCTTTATGAATGTTAAAACTAGCATTTGCAATGTATACCCACGCCTTCATTTGACATCGATTATAATCTGATAAATGGTATATTAAACGCGTACAGACACGCCATGCCGCTTGAATAAATTAAAACACTCCAAACTTCTTCTTCTTCTTTTTATCCTTATCATGGTCCTTCTCCTGACTTGATCCATGCGACGGAACCGGAGAACTCGTGGGAGCAGGACCATAACCTCGCGAGGGAGGCGATCTCGGACCCACTATCCCATTTCGTGAATCGGAAGATCCAGGTCTCGTGGAAGTGGGAATTTGATCAGGAACGGGTCTTTGCGGGTGCGGTCGAGACGGTAATCCACTTTGGCGAGGTGGAGCCAATGATGACTTAGGCGCTTGTTGCGGTTGCGGCTGTGGTTGTGGTTGTGGTTGTGGTTGTGGTATTGAGCGGACTTGATCCATGCTCAGATGTAAATTTTGTCTAGAGTCCCTCGCTCGAGCAAGTTCCCTTATGAAGTCTGAGGGAGTAATGAGATCAGTAGTTCCCAGGATAACATCACGATTCCATTTATTGGAGAGTTCGTAGCATGAGCGTGCTTCTGAATATGTTGCTCCTCCAGCTATAAATACAATAATCCTTTGTCGTTGCTCCGTGGACGGAAGTTTATTTCTACTTGCCCATGCCGGTCGTTGACTATACTTAGCAAAACTCTAGGAAAAGGGGAATGTACCTTCTCAAAGATCCCTGCTGTCCTGTCAGTTGCTGTTGCTGTTGTTCGGGCGGAGGATCGATAGTATAAGGCCAAGTCTGCACATCCAAAGTCCCGTTAATCGTCTCATCGACGACCGTCTTAATAGGAGGCACAAATCTACTCAGTTCGTAACTATCATCGTCCTCACTTGTTGGTTTTGGTCTTCTGCGCGATGATTTAGCAGCTTTATGTTCTGCAAAGGTTTTGGTTATTCGATAGGGGCCTAACAAGTCCAAGTTACGAAGAGGCAGTTCGTGGGCGCGGGAAATGAGTTTGGAGTGTTGGAGGAGGAGTTGTAAGTCTTCTTCGATAATGCCATCTTTGAATAGGATGTAAAGCATCAGCAGTCGCATCTTGTCCGTAGCCCTGAAAGTCAGATTTGTGTTGATTGAAGGGATGGAAAACATACCCTAATGAAGGATTGCTGAGTAACGGGACCAGATCTTCCAATACGGTCTTGGGATACTTCCCTTCGGGGGTTGCGCCAGTAGCACAATTCTAGAATGAGCTTCAACGAGAGAGGGAGAGATACTTGCTCCACCAAGCCAACATCTAGCAACTTCTTTTCTTCAAATGCTTCCATACATTTCTCAGCCATAGTGAGGTGCAACGAATATTGATCTCGGGTCTCTTGAAACTGTGGCAAAGTTGCCAACATATCTCTCATATCATTTAAACTTGTCGCTTTTTCCCTAAAATTAGTAATTGTGGAGGGATGAGACAACTTGTCCGTGAAATTTGTGTTTTCCTGAAGAAATTTGTTGAAATCCGTCATTAGTTTGTCAATGGTATCTTTCATATGCATATGTCGAATCGTTGTCCAGATGGTATCTTTCTCGTCCAACGTTGCTTTCTTCTCTTCAACCCCAGTTGGTCCCCGGAATTCATACTTGTAGGTCTTGCCCTCCTCTATAGGCAACACATCATTTGCCATTGCTTGGTATGTGAATTCGTGTAATAATGGAGTGACAACGTCAAAACCTCTTTCGCAGATAAGAAAAATTGCTCTACCCCTTTTATTGGATTGAGAGGCAAAGTCGGGATTCTGTTTAACATAATCATCTAACTCGACTTGTAGCAATGAAGCCAATCTCGCTGCATGGGACCTTGCAGGATGAGGATTATCCATAGGTCTGTAAAATCGTATAATGGGATTCTCCCCTAATGACGCACATAGAGAAACAAGCTACTATAAGTATACTCCTTTTCGGCAACGATAATAATAGGTAGTAGAGTGGACGTACTTTCTTTGAGATCAATGCTAATTCGGAATCTATTAAGGATCGACAGGAAGGGTTGTAGAGCACTTGGAAAGTTTCTGGAGTACGTGTTGTAAAAACCATACTTTCGATCGGATTAAAGTCCAAATTAAGCTCGACGAGGGATTTTATGATGGGCCTAATTGGGGAATGGCTGAGTTTGTGGAAGGTTTTGTTGTCGAGAGCGCCGATGAAGAAGATATGGGCGGCGGCATACTTTTTGTTGTGAGGATCGATAAAGTCTTGGATTATAGTCTCCACATTGTACCGATTTGGATGGAGGATGTAAACAGCTTCAAAGCTGGGGTTGGGATGTCGCTGTTTCTCAATGTTATCGACGTCTAAATATGTTAGTGGAGGTAGTAAGGAAATGTAGTACTTGAGACATCAAGTTCGATGATGTCGTAGAGCGGAATGACTTGGTTAATTAACCTTTCGCAGTAGGCATCGACAACTACTACTTTCCACTAAGAAGAACGAGAGGTTAGCCGTGAACGTCGAAGCGACAATCTGTTAGAGAACGTACCTTATTTGGAGGATTTACAGACTCGATCGTCTCCAGGAACCCTACACCAGTCAGACACAGCAGAGACAGGCAAGCAGATACGTTTGCGATGTATATGAAGTAGGGAAGTCATCGTCCTTGCAGACTGGTGAAAGCTCAAGAGGAATTTGTCACAGAAGAGCAATCACCGACAGCTGAAAGCTTGCCCCTTGTTTCGTGACGCACAAGCGAGTTTGAGGTTCTGCGATTCTGGTGGCTGCTGAATATCTCCAATTCTAATCGCGACCAAAGAAACTTTCGCCTTCAATCTGACCAAAATCTCAACTTAGGTTCATATTGCAGAGTGTAACCTTCTATTCTAAACCGTCTCTTTCTTACATTATTCCCTAATTGTGTTTCTCTATATGCGGTATCTCGTCACTAAATGCAATTCTATAGAGAAGTTCCATCCTCCATCGCTTTCTCCCTGAATTCCGAGGGGAGGAACGGTATGATATCTCTTTTACTGGCACTAAACTTCCTAATCCATTCCCTTGGCTGGTGTCGAAGAAACGCCCCGATCGAACCTAAATATCCTTCATGCCTTAAGAAATACGCCTGTTTTGTTCCTTTACTCCAGAAATTGATAGCATAAGACAGCGTGTTCATGGTGATCGTATGTCCTGCAATTTAGTCTCCTATAAATCTGAAGGCATATACCTCGAATAAAAGACCCTCCAAAGTAGATATGTTGTAGGTCGTGCAGTTGTGCTTGTAAATAAGTGATTTGACCAATGTTATTGGAAATCGCAAAGAGTAAACTTCGGCTAATGTCTTCTGGCCGGAATCCTTTCAGAGGTTCTCCGTTGTGCTCTCCTGCACGGCTTTTTCTAGCTACCTTGCCAAATGTGGAAGCAATTGTCGATGCTTTCAAACCGATCCTGGGGTAATCTGAACCATAAATATCTCCCACAAGCATATCCACATTTGCGTTGTCTCCAGTCTCGCTCAACGCCAACATCTCGTCAAAACCTTTTGCAGGCGTTAAGAGAGAAAGAAGACCCCATAATGTTCCACCACCGAGGGAAGAACCGCCTATCCGCTCGAAAGTATTTGGCGCAGAGACTTTTAACATGGATACACCGGAGCCGATATTACACAGTAAATATGGATAAATAGGAGACGGAGGCGTCCGCGGGGGAAGATATGATATCGTCTTATCGGCAGAGGAGAACGTAAATACCTCAGACGGTATCTCTTGAATGAAGAAATCAAGGCCTAAACTGTCAATACTTCCTGACCTTTGTATAGAGCATGGGGAAGTACCAACTATTAAGCATTCCATCTCATCTTCCCGAATCACTTCGACATCCAATTCCTCTTTCATTCTCTCATAAAACTTGTAGCTTCCTCCTCCAGTAGCCATAACACACATTTTTTTCCCCTTAACTTGTCCGTTAGAGCCTATCAGCCGTTTCAAAAATGCAATGCAGTCTTCAATCGCTTCTGTCTCAAATTTCGTAAAATTCAATCTGCCTCCACCCGAATCACTGCTGGGATCTCGAGAAAAATACACCACTTTAGCCAAAGAACCTCCAATCTATCATTACCAACAATTCCAAGTGGATAAAATACGTCTACAGCAATATGGGAAACTGCCGCAGTATGATGAGGGAAATAAATATCGTTGGCATGCCCGTCGGCATGTACCAACGAATCCTCAATAATTGTGGCCCCAGTAGAATTGAAATGTACTGAAGGAGGATGCTAAATACATTAGCTGGATTAGTACCAAGTGAAGTTACGCGAATTCTCTCAGGAGAGTTCATTTTCTGCGAGTCCGCTCGAAAGGAGAATTGGATTCAAGGGGACCAAAAGTGGAAATTTTGGATATTATCGCCAGGTTGCGGTTTTGCATGCGTGGGGATTATAATTTATTTTTGGTGGTTGGCTTTCCAAGGAGATGACTTGCTGGTGTATCGGTTATCACATCTCCTTAACACGGAGAAGGCGCCCGGTTCGATTCCGGGGCGAGTCAATTTTTCAACGCCGACCAACGACCTTTTTATGAACAACCTTTTGCAAATCTTACAATTCCTAATTAGCGTCATTCTGGAACTACCAAAAGGAACGTCTTCTGTTTTCGAATTTTGATAATTCATCTGAGAGCTCATTCAATCCGTTTTAATCAGATTCTCAGATATAACTCTTATCTTGGAAAGGTGCATTGATGAGCACAGTCTTGCACTCCCATGTACGCCAAAGCAAAATATGACATGAAAGGTATATTAGAAAACGATCTCCTCCGTCTCCATGCTGCAAATTTCACATTTCCGTCTAACTACATCCTCGCCCTCAAGTTGCACCGGCGGTCCAAATACATGCTCATGCGGTCCATCATCGATCCCCAATCCTTTCTGTCGAGCGCGTTTCGCCCATGCCTCTGTCCTCGTTCGTTTCCGTAGATCTACAGTGAGTCACAACGTTATATGAGATGATCTACCTTTCAACTGCTGTTCGAATTTCTTGTCTTTCTTTTCCTTCTTTTGTGTTTCCCTTCGTGCCCATTCTTTATCCAAACCTTCTGAACCACCCCATTTTTTCCATGCAAATTCTTCTACTTGGTATCGAATATACAGCATCATGTTTGCGAATGTTGATTTATGAGGATTTGCTTTGAGTAGATGTGGCAGAATTTCTTCGTCTCGTAGTTCCGGGTCTGTAAGAAGGTAATCTTCCTTACACTCCGTCTTCGTTAATAGAGAATATTTATCTGGATATTTCTCTTTGCATTTGAAACACACCCTTGTGTTGAATACTTTGTAGAAGAGAAAATCGAGTTCCATACTTCCGCATTCAAAACACTTCGGATTCTCATCGGGATTCAAACTTGGAGCTATTCTTAGAAATGCAGAGACTAGCAACATACCTGGATCGAAGAATGGTTTCTTTAGTTGTTCTAGGGCCTCGCGTCTCTGCATTATAGCTTCAGACTCATCTCTTTTCTCTTCATCTTCATCAACCATAAATCCGCCCTTGGAATCCTTCATTTTTGAGAAGTCTCACAAAGTCAGAGTAACTCTGAGTGAAGCTTACCATATTCAATATAATTCATGAATTTCCTAGCAACCTTAACTTCACCGCCATCGTTCTTCTTCTTCTGTTCATCATCGTGTTTCTTTGCCAGTTGCTCGAGTTCGCGCTTTTGCAGCTTTGCTTTTGCTTTGATGCGGTTTATTTCCTGTAGGATGTTAGCTAGTCAGTAAGTGAAGCAAATACGATCTGCTTTATTTGTTCAGGAGTAAGTCCCGGGGACTTTGGCTGCGAGGTTATCTGCGCAGGGGGTGTCACTGCCCTGTCCCTGGCTGAAGACATCCTGATGTCGGCAGTCGAACTCGAAGAGCGTTGGACGATGAATTAGTCATTGCGGCCGGACAGCCCATCGTCCGCGCGAGATCTGTCGAGGTGACACGGCCAAAGCGCAGATCAAAACAAACTGATCGCGACTTCAAGAAAGCCACTTTGCAGAAAGAAAGATGCCCCGACCGACAAGGAGACCCAAGAAATACAATGAAGCCCCACAGACGGAGGATGAAGTGGTTCAGTCAGTAGTTCCTGCTGAAGAGTTCGTTGCCGCTCCAGCTGTTGCAGATACAGTCCCTGCAGAAATTGAGGAAAGCGATTCTCCTGATGAATTCGGATTTTCACGAGTCAAGGGAGTCAAAAAGTTAGTCCATGAAGAGGAAATCCATCCCGAACTTGAGTCTACAAACCAATTTGTGGATGAAGAAGAGGAGGAAGATAATCTATCCACTCGAGTTCTCCCCGCCGTTTCCTCGGCCCCGCCATCAGATGAGCTTACCTCCGACTCTTCACCACCTGCTATTACGGTACAACATACAAAGCCAGTAAAACCTGCAAAAGCTCTCCGAACAAGCGACCTTCTTCCTCTTCTACCCACCCGTCGTACGCATCTCCCATCCCACAAACAAAAGCCAAAATCTCGCGGTAAGAAATCGGTGGACTTGGACTCGGAAGACGTACAATCTCCAGTCAAGGTAAAGTCGTCTAAGAAGAAACGTATTGTGGTGGAAGACAAAGAGAACAAGGAACCTGAAGTTGTAGAAGATGAGATTGACAGTGAAGAGGAAGTGGAAAGGGAGGAACGAAGGAAATTAGTCAGGAAGAAGTTTCATGAAGTTGACGAATGGCAAATGGCGTTTGAAACTGTCGATGTGAGTTTTAGTTCTCAATGAATTGTTGGATTTGTGTTGTGGGATTGCTTATGGAGTAAAGGGGTTAAGTGCAATTATGAAAGGAAGTTGCTATCTTACTTGTACATTATTCTTTGTAGGGTATCTATGCGACTTGCTGTCCATCCAAAACGCCATAAATAACAGATCTCGAAATAATTCTACAGAAAATATTCCACTGGCATCTATTGTAAGTTTACCATCTGACAAAGGATGATGACCTTATTTTGCTGCTGTTGTTCTTTTACAACAATCTCATTCTCCGGTGACTCATCGAATACATTAAAAGACATCGATCCACTATCACTGACTTCGCAAATCGAAGCACGATTTCCACAGCGATAGCAATAATTAGGAGCTGACCACACCGTTGACAATCGATTATTAAATAACACTTGATATCCTTCATTGCACAGTTGATGAGCTCGAAGGATATGCCGCATATTATTCACATGCAGAAACTTTTCCACAATCTGTGCTCCAAATTGGTATCCTGCACCCCTACAATTAGATCCACATCGCAAGAAGATGTACCGTTGAGATATGGTGAATTCATCTCGTTCAGGATCAGGGTCAGACCATACTAAATCTGCCATTCCACCTTCATGGGGAATCTCCTTAAACCGATCGATCACCAAAATCTGATCAAGCTCATGTATCGACGGCGACAATCCTACGTCTTAGTTCCCAGTACTCCCAAGGAAAGGGGGGAAGAGAGGATACCTCCATGAACACAAAAAATCTGATTATCAATAACCACGCTCAATGTCAAAAAGTCAAACATATCCGTAAATAATCTCCAAACTTTCGCGCCGTGATACTTCCTCAAACATTCCGTATAAAAGCCATAACTCTGAGTAACACCCCGCGATTCATGGTTGCCTCTTACTAAATGCACTCGTTCGGGGTATCGTAGTTTAAGACATGTAAGGAGAGATATTGTTTCCACGCTGAAATAGCCTCTGTCCACATAGTCTCCCAGGAAAAGATAATTTGTTTCCGGTATAGAACCTCCTATGCTGAAAATTTCAAGAAGATCGTAGAATTGGCTACCATCAAAAATCTCTTCCAACAGAAAGCACAAACACAGAAGAGAATGTGCAAAAGGAGGAGAAATACCCGTGAATATCGCCTACGACTGTGATAGGAGCAT
>Ga0335073_10004023_pt1 | contig 20506 bp, 14 predicted proteins | sample Lox_Sample_22_FD_207093 | JGI IMG/M metagenome (GOLD analysis project Ga0335073, IMG submission 207093) | Soil microbial communities from Loxahatchee National Wildlife Refuge, Florida, United States - Lox_Sample_2.2 | ecosystem: Environmental > Terrestrial > Soil > Wetlands | place: USA...
ACCCGTATTGAAGAACTCGCGGTGGCGCTAGTAAGCGCGGGGAGACCCGGTCCGCCCGCCGGATAGGCGCGAACATCCGCATGGTCTGCTGTGCCATGACATTCACCTGAGCAGGTCGTCGAAGTCGGGGGATTCGGGCTGGCGTTCGGGTGTGTGGATGCCGATGAACGCGGCCATCATCGGGGAGAGCTTGGTGATGTCGGGCTGGTTGGGGCGGGACTCGAATGAGCTGAACATGAGGTGTGTTTCCTTTGGGGTTCAGTGAACGGCGTTGTTCGTGACGTTCGTGAATGCTCACACTGCGATGGTTGTCGCGACCGAGCCGGCAATCGCTGGGGCAAATCCCTAATCCGCATCCCCAGGGCGTGCTCGATCCGCATCCCTGGGGCCCCAAGGGTGGCGGGGCTGCCCTCCTCCAAGCCCCAAGTACACCGGGCACGCGGTGTTCGGCCGCCGGACCCAGAGCGGACGCGATCCACGTGCCCGCGGCCCCGGCTTGGTAGCGGCGTCCGTCCTTCCACCGAGCCGTTCCCCGCGCTCTAGGCGCGTGGCGCGGGATCTAACGTCCCTCCCCCGGTTTGGCTGCCGGCGCCTGGGGGGCATGAGAGCGTTGAGGCGCAGGTGCAGGCGAGGGGGGCCTGGTGGTTGTGCCGGGATCACCTAAACGACTGGGGGGTCGTATGTCTGTCCGGGGATCTGTTCCTGCGTGCCGGAAGAGCCTGGCCCGGCGTGCTGGCGTGCTGGCGGCCGGGCCGCTGGCGGCTGGCGCGATGGTGTTCGGGGCGCTGCCCGCGTCTGCGGCGCAGGCCGCGGTGCGGCCGCCGATAGCGGCGGTCACCGAGAGGTTCGGCTACATCGGGCCGGTGGATCAGACCGTTGTGGTGCCAGAAGGGGCCATCTCAGCACAGCTGCTGGTCATCGGCGGCCATGGGGGCGCGGATTGCAGATCGGCCGGCTGCATCGACGGCGGAGACGGCGCCGCGGTAACCGGGACGATCACAGTGGCGGCCGGGCAGGTCCTGACGCTGCAGGTGGCCGGCGAGGGCGGTGACAACTTCGGGAACATTCGCCCGGGCGAGGGCGGCTGGGGCTGGGCCGACGGCGGCCGTGGCGGCAGCGCCTCGGGCGGCTCGTCCGACGGCGCCGGGGGCGGCGGCGCCAGCAGCGTCCAGGTCTCCGCCTGCCTGCCGCCGGCGTGCCCGCTCACGCTGACCGCCGTCGCCGGCGGCGGCGGGGGCACCGGCGGGACCGGCTATCTCCCCTCCGTTAATCCCGGCGGCCCCGGGGGCAGCAGCGGCGCGACCGTCGACCCCGGGCACAACGGCGGGGGCCCCGGCCACGGCGCCGGCGGCGCCGGAGGCGGCAACGGCGCGCCAGCGGGCGGCGCCGGCGGGGCCGGCGCGCACTACGGCGGGGCCGGGGGCGGCGGCGGCGCGGGAGCGGCCGGCGGGAGCGGCGGCGGGGGCGGCGGCTTCGGCGGCGGCGGAGGCGGCGGAGGCGGTGCCGGGTCCTCGCTGACGACCGGGCTGACCTCGCCGACCGTCACCAGGGGCACCACCAGCGACGGCAACGGCCTGATCGAGATCACGTGGGGCTACCGGATGCCGGCGCCGATGTACCTGAGCGCCAGCACGCCGGTGCCGGGGGAGCCTGAGCTGCTGACCGTGGTCATGCCATCGGATGCCACCGGTTATGTCGGGTTCTACAACGCGGCGCTGCCGGGACCCGACAAAGGCATCGGCACCGCGCCGATCATCGACGGGACAGCCATGATGTCTGTCAATCCCGGGCTGCTTGTGCCGGGCGAGAACCCCATCCACGCCTCTTACGGGGGCGACGCCAGATACCTTCCCAACGACTCCAACACCGTCATCGTGTTCAGGTCCTTTCGCTGAGTAGCCACGGTCCGTTCTGGAAAGAAAAGACCGGTCATCCCGAACGGACCCGGCGTGACTGCCTCAGCGAACGCTTCGCTTGCCGGGAGGCGGAGATGGCGCAGGCGGGCTGGTGTGGTCAGATTACTTGAGGTGGCCTTTCTAATAGACATTATCGATCAGTAAATCAACGTTTTTATGATACAATTGCAGGTTTTTTCATCCTTTATTCAGTCAGCGTCGGGGGCGCTTGACGCTGTGGCCCGGTGCCGCGCCGCGAGCGCTGCAGATGAGGATGAAGTGGGATTACAGGACAGGCTGCCAGCGGCCATGGATTGCCCTCTCATGAGTCACCGATGGCCGTGTGACATCGTTGTGATCGCGGTGAGAGCGGCGCCTTGGATGCTGCAGGAGTCCGATCAACAGGGCCGCGCCACCCGGCGACAAGGGGGGCGGCCCGGGCTTTCAAAGGAGTCCTCAGATGTCCTCTACCAAACTCTTCTTCCGCATCGGCGCCGGGCTCGCGGTGCCTGCCGCCTGCGCGATGGCACTGCTGCTCCCGGCCGGCGCCGCGCTGGCCGCGGGCGCGCCGGCCGCTGACACCAGCCAGCCGACCGGGCAGGTCTGGACGCTGCAGAGCCAGAGCAGCGGCATGGTGGCCGACGATCCCGGCTGGAGCATCACGCCGGGCACGGCGGCCATCCAGTGGCCCGCCAACGGCGGCGACAACCAGTCCTGGGTGATCACCGCCTCGGCCGGCAGCTACAGCGGCGACTTCACCCTCGCCAGCCGCTACAGCGGGCTGTGCCTGAGCGACGCCGGGGTCATGTTCGAGCCCTGCGAGGCCGTCGCCGACGAGGAATGGCAGCTGACCTGGACCGGGCCGATGAACAACGGGCACCGCGCCGCTCAGCTGCGCGGCGTCGGGTCCGGCGAGTACCTGGACTCAGACGGCACCCAGGGGGACCCGCTGGGCCTGACCCCGGACAGCAGCGACCCGGCCGCTGCCTGGATCCTGGGCCTGGCGCCCTACACCTTCCTGACCAACACGGTCAGCGTCCCGCAGAACTACGACGCAGAGGACTACTACGACACCACCATGGACAGCAACGGGCTCACCCCGCCCCAAATCGGCTACAACTGCCAGTCCGACTACCACTTCCGCATGTCCAGCGGCGCGGAGCCGGCCTACCAGTCAGCCGGCAACGCCGCCATCGATGAGGCCAGAATCTGGACGGACCCGGTTTCCCAGGAGGAAACCTGGATCGAACTCGAGCCGACCCAGGCCGCAGCCGGGCTCGGGCACCTCGACATCATGTACTACGAGAGCGGGAACTCCACCACGACCGGTCAGATTCAGGTCTACTGCGACGTGAACAGCGGAGTCGACAGCTGACCCGCGGACCAGCTCTGCCCAGGCGCCCGGACGCGGCCGCACAGGCCGCGCCCGGGCGCCTGGCTTGCCGCCGTGGCTACCGTCCGCACAGTCCCTGCGCGCGGGCTGGTGCTCTCCTTTTATCCCGAACGGACCCGGCCGGCTCTCACGGCAAATGATCTCCTCATCGAAGCGGCATTACCGCTCTCACTTGGCGCGATGTGATAGCGGCCACGTCCTTGGCCAGCCCGAGATGTAGTCCAGGTCACGGCCCTTGCTCAGCGCCGCGAACCAAAGCCGCCGTAGAAGGTGATCTCGATGAGGCCGTACCCGTCGGCGGTGGGGCCCGCGAACACGCGCGGATCGAGCAGTGCGCTTGCCTGCGAGGAGCCGGCGCCACCACCGCCACCACCGCCACCACCGGTGCGGCCGCCACCGCCACCGCCACCGCCGGCCGACCCCGCGCCGCCACCGCCGCCCGCGCCGCCGCTATTGCTGCCACCGCCGCCCGCGCCGCCAGCCGGACCTGCGTTTGCGCCCCCGCCGCCACCGCCGCCGTGGCCCGCCCCCAGACCGTTGTGCCCGGAATGGGCCGTCTCGCCGCTGCTGCCGCCGGCACCGCCGTAATAGATGCCGACGCCGCCCGCCCCGCCGCCGCCGCCAGCGAGCGCGATCAGCGCCGGCGTGCACGCGGGCGGGGCGCAGGCGGAGACCGCCACGCCGCTGGTGCCGCCGCCGCCGGCGCCGTCATGGGCCAGGAAGCCTGTGGCGCTGCCGCCCCGGCCGCCGTCGGCCCAGCCCCAGCCGCCATCGCCGGGGTTGGTGTTGCCGTTGCTGTTACCACCGCGGCCCGCCACCCACAGCGTCAGGACCTGCCCTCCGGATACGCTCACCCTGCCGACCACCTGGGCGCCGTCACCGCCTGATGTGCAGTCGTTGCCGTCGCAGTCGTTGCCGCCACGTCCGCCGAAGATGTACATCTGCACGAACACAGCGCCGGCCGGCACCACAGCCGTCTGGGTAGCCTGGCCGACGTACCGGAACGTCTCGGTGAGCAGCGGACGCGGGCCCCAGTGGGCCGGCACTGCCGGTTGCGACCCCTGGGACGCTTGCGCCGGCGCCGCCTGCGCCGCCCCGAGCACGGCCGCGAAGGCCGCCAGCGGCGCCGCCGCCAGGACGGCGCCCCGCCTGCGGCCGGCTCCGCGGCGCGCGGTTGGTGTTTCATGAAGCCACATGGCGCTCTCCCTCGCGTGATGTTCCCTTGTCAGGGGCGGAATGTAATCCGGCGCGGGGGCAGGTGACGCTGATGTGGCGGATGCGGGCCGCAGCCGCTGCGCGGTAGCAGGTGCCGACCGCGCGGCCGCCAGCACGACGCCCGCCGGACACCGCCTCCGCCTCGCTTGAGGCACACCACGCGGCCAGCGCGCAACGGTGTCGGAAGTGACATCGTCGTCTCCCCGGTCAGGCGGGCGGGCCAGGCCCCCTTGCCCCTGCGGGCCATTCCCGGCCACACGCCGCAACCCACGGTCTGACTACCCAGGAGCCCACCGTGTCACACAGAGCACGAGCACACCTGGATGGACGGGCTCGCCACGCCCTGCGGCGGATCCGGCAGGCTGAGCTATCGTGGTTGGGTCTGGGTGGAGCTGGGACACCGGCAGCCCGCGCGGGGGTTTGGAATGTGTGCCGCTCATTTGCGTGACGATTCGTTTGTCGGCCGCGGGGCGGAGATCGTGGCGGTGTCGGCCGCGATCGGGGCTGCCGGGGCAGGCCAGGCCCGGGTTGTCTGGATCGAGGGCGAGGCCGGTTCGGGGAAGACGGCCTTCTTGCGGCGGGCGCTGTCGGCGCTGCCCCCGGCCTGGACGGTGGTCCGTGCGCAAGCCGATGAGCTGGCGCAAGACGAGTCATATGCGCTTGCCGCGCAGGTCGGACCGTGCACTGGCAGCGGAGCCTTCGCGACCGGACTCCAGCTCCTGGCGCACATAGCAGAGCTTGAGGACGCTGGGCCGGTCGCCCTGGCCATCGAGGACCTGCACTGGGCCGACACCACCTCCCGCCTGGCGCTGCTGACGGTGGCGCGACGGCTCGGCCACGACCGGGTGCTCATGCTGGTGACCGGCAGGCCCGACGGGTGCGAAGACGGCTGGGAACGGCTCGTCCTTGACGACGAACTGTGCCTGCCGGTCCGGCTGGAACCGCTGTCTGTGGGTGAGGTGGCGGCGCTGGCTGAACTTACCGGCGTCTCGCTGACTGATCCGGCAGCCCGCCGCCTGCACCAGCACACCGGAGGTCTTGCCATCTACGTGCGGATGCTGCTCAAGGAACTCAGCCAGGAGCAGCTCAACAACCTGGAAGCCGTGCTGGCCGCGCCGCGCTCACTGGCATCGACGACCGTCGCGGCCCTCGCGGGACTGCCGCCGGAGTCCCGCAGGCTTGCGTGGGCGCTCGCGGTAATCAACCAGCCGATGGCACTGGCGCGCCTGGCCATGGTCGCCCAGGTTGACGAGCCTGCTCCCGCCCTGGAGAGCCTCCTCGGGACAGGGCTCGTGACCTGGTCACCGGGAGACGCCCAGACCCCCGTCCAGTTCACTCACCCCTTGTACCGTGCCGCGGTGTACAACGACCTGCCCCCTACCGTGCGGCAGGAACTGCACGCGGCCGCCGCCGCGTTCTTCGACGAGCGTGCAGCCCTGGCCCACCGGGTCGCCGCCGCCGACCACGCGGACGACGCGCTCGCCGGGGAGCTGGTGCGGGCAGCCGACAGGGAAATGGCAGCGGGTGACCGGGCGCGGGCCGCGCGTTTCCTGCTCTGGGCCGCCCGGATAACCTCCGACCGGGATCTTGGCGAACAGCACCTGCTCAGGTCGGCAAGCCTGCTGCTGGCCAACCAGCAGCTCGCGGCCGTCGCCAGCTTGAAGCCCGAGCTCGACTCGTGCCGGGCCACCCCGCTGCGCGATCTCGTGCTCGGCAACCTGGCCTGGCACACGGGCGACCCTGACACGGCGGAGCGATGCTGGCGCGCAGCGATAACCCTGGCTGGCCAGGAACCAACGTCCGCTCCGCATCTCGCGGCCGCCCTCACCTGGATGGGCCTGCTGTGCGCACATCAGATCCGAGCCGGCGAAGCCATCGAATTCGGGGAACGGGCGCTTGCACTGTCCGCGGCCGACCCGCAAACCGAGGCCCTGGCCTGGACCGCCGTCAGCATCGCGGAGGCGCACCTGCGGGGTGCTCCTGCCGGGCTGGAGCGCCTCAGCCGACGCCTTCCCGCGTCCGCTGACGCCGTGCCTGCGTCGGACGTCGGAGCGCTCGTCACCCGCGGCATGCTCGGCCTGTACGCCAGCCGGACGCGGGCGGCGGTGCTGGACCTGCGGGCAGCGATCAGCATGACCCGCGGCGGAGCGACCATACCCGGTCCGCCCAGGGCGCACGTCTACCTCGCGCATCTGCTCATCGACAGCGGCGAGTGGGACGAAGCGCTGGCGCAGGCCCGCGTCGCGATATCGCTCGTGCGCGGGGAGCCGGTGGCCTGGATCGAAGCGCAGGCATACGCCACGCTGGCCACCGTGTACGCCCACCGCGGCCAGTCGGACGCCGCCATGGCCGCGCTGAGGGCGGCGAGCCGGGCAGCTGACGGGGCCAGGACCGTCGAAGCGGAGTCTTCGGTCCAGATCGCCGAAGCAGCGCTCGCCCAGGCCGAGGGCAACCATGACGCGGTAGTGGCGCCGCTGTGGCCGCTGACCGGGGCGGGGGACCCAGGCGCCGTTCCCATGATCTCCCCGCTTACCTTCTGGCCGTCGATGATCATCGCGATGATCGAATCCGGCGACGTCGCGGGCGCGGCTGACCAGGTGCGGCACCTGGAGCAAGCCGCGGCGCAGCGTCGGCTCGATTTCTCCGCCCGCATCCTGGACCTGCGCGCCCGAGTGGCCGCCGCCACAGGCCGGGACGGCGAATCGGCCGCCCTTTTCGAAGAAGCGCTCCGCCTCCTCAGCCCCGACGATCCGGTGCTGTTCCGCGCGGGCCTGCACCACGCGTTCGGCAGGCTGCTCCGCAGCCGCGGGAACCGGCGGGGCGCAGTTGACCAGCTCCGCCAGGCACACGACCTGTTCTCCCGGGTGCAAGCGCACCCCTGGGTGGCCCGCGTGGGTGCCGACCTCGCGGCCTGCGGCCTGCGGGCCGAACGCCCGGCGCGGCGCTCGTCGCTGGACCTGACGGACCGCGAACAGGACGTCGCCTCGCTTGTCGCCAAAGGCCTGACCAACCGGGAAGTAGCCGCCGAGCTGTACATCAGCGTCAAGGCCGTCGAGTTCCACCTCGGCCACATCTACGGCAAGCTCGGCATCACCTCGCGGCGCCAGCTCAGGGACAGGACTCCACAGCAACGGCAAGCCCTTGCCGGGCGGTAAACGTGCCCCGCGTCTCACCCACCTTATGCCGGCTCCCCGCCGAGGAGGCCAGGCCCGGCAGCCAGCCGCCCGGCACGGGAGGCACGACTCCCGGACTGGGAGGATCTGGGAGACCCATCCGTACACGCTGGACTCGCTTCTCGAGGCGCTCGACGAGGCGCGTCTGCGTTGCTGCAACGGCGGCCTGCAGGTCGTGACCGTGGTGGCATCGGACAGCAGATCCATCTTTCCTGATCCAAAGGAGACCGGCCTCGCTCTGGGCCGCCGCGATTGCGGGCATCTCCTTCGTGTGGTCAAGAGCAGACCGGGCTGTCGGGGTTTCCCGGTCCGGGAATCTGCGCCGTCCGCTCAGGGCTGACGGTCAAGTTCTTCTTGCGCCCGGCTGGCCTGCTCCACGAGCACGTCCGCTGTCCGGGTAAGAAAGTCGATGATCGCCGCGAACTCTGTCTCGCTGTAGGCGTCGAGCACTTCGGTCATCGCCTTGCTTTGCGACTGGTAGTGGCTGTCTACCTCGCGCAGCCGTTCCGGGTCGGCCCGGATCGTGACCTTGCGCCGGTCCCTGCTCGTGCGCTGGCGGACGACGAACCCGTGCTGCTCCAGGCGGTCAACCAGCGCGGTTACCGCGGGGCTCGTCAGGTGCAGCTCCCCGGCGAGCTCACCGGCGGTCCGCGGCGCCTCGCCGAGGAGCCACAGGGCTCGCAGGTCGGTGACATGCAGGCCCAGCGCCTCGGCCACCACCGTATGGAGCAGCACGGCATGGGCCGCGAAACGCCGCACGACGGGCACGTACCGGCTGATGCGTTCACTGGACACAGCGCCATATTAGTACTACGGTCAAGTAGTTAGATTATCTAGACTCTAGATAATCTAACTACTTGAGAGGAGCAGCGACATGCCAACACTGGAGGCGCAGGGAATCTCCCTGTACTACGAGCTTCACGGAGAAGCATCCGCACCGCCGGTCCTGCTGATCACGGGACTAGGCGGGGCCGGAAAGAACTGGGGGGAACAGGTACAGCGCTTCGCCGACAGCCACTACGTCGTCCTGCCCGACCAGCGAGGTACCGGGCAAACCACCCGCGCCCGGGACGGGTACACGACACAGCAGCTCGCCGCCGACATGGCAGCGCTCGTCGCCCATCTCGAGCTCGGACCGGTGCACGTCGTCGGCGCGTCGACAGGCGGCGCCATCGGGCAGTACCTCGCGCTCGAACACGCCGGCACCGTCCGGTCGCTCACCATCAGCTCGTCGTTCGCGCGGTTCGACCCGTTCCTACGGCGAGAGTTCGAGATCCGCCGCAAGATGGCAGCCGAGTGGGACCGTCATACCCTGATGTCCGCCTATGCGCTGTTCCTGCTGGGCCCCCGCTTCACCCATGACCACCCCGACCGGGTCAGCCAGTGGATCGAACGAGCCGCCGCCAACCCCACCGCCCCGGCTGACCGGGACATCGAACTTAAGCGCATCGACATGGTCGCCGCGCACGACGCCTACGACCGGCTCGGCGAGATCCGCACTCCGACCCTGGTCACCTGCGGAACCCACAACTTCTGCACAACCCTCGCACTGTCAGAGGAAATCGCGGCCCGCATCCCCGGAGCGGAACTAGTCATCTTCGACGACGCCGGCGAACTGATCGAGTTCGAGCAACCGGAGAAGTTCTTTCAGACGGTCAGCGCCTTCATCGACAGCCACTCCTGACCGATCCGCCCAGCACCATTCACGCCGCTCCGCCCCCGGAAACACCGCCTCGCAAATCCGCAGAGCCCACGGGCGCGATGCTTGGGACAGGAACGTCACCGCCCCAAGACTCACGCTGGCGTCAACACGACCTGGACAGCGGCAATCGAGTCTGCGTACCTGTGAGGCAATGGACGGCCAGTCCCGCGTGTGCGGAGCCGCGAATTCGGCAAGTGGTTAGTCGGCCTGGGGTGGTGCCGGACTACTCTCGGTCCGTTTTTCCCCAGCGCGCCCGCCCTGCCGGTCGCCCGGCACCGGGCTCTCCACGGTTCCTGTCGTGTGCGCCCCGTGCACTCGGCGCGGTCTGCGGCTGGGTAAGGTGGCGAGGAGCTCGAAGTCCCAGATACAGACGGCGGGCAGGCCGGCGAAAGCGGCGCGGTTGGCGCTGGGGATGATATCGGCGGCCGGGGTGACCACGGCGGATTCGGTGAGCGGCGGCTCGGTGAGGCTGCGCAGCAGCAGCCCGGCGGCGGCCGCGGCGCTGATGTACTCGGACGCGAGATGGCAGTGCAGGCGCATGAAGCCACGCCGCGGGCCGTTGCCGTCCCCGCCGTCGTGCGCCGCGAACTGGGCCTGCCAGCCGAGGGTGACCAGGAACGGGTGGACGTCGCTGATGATGAGCCGGCCCCCGGGCCGCAGCACGCGGGCGAACTCGCGCAGCGCGGTGGCGACGTCCCGGATGTGCACCAGCGCCAGCGCGCATACCACGGCGTCCACGCAGCGGCCGGGCAGCGGGAGCGCCGTCAGGTCGCCCTCGCGGAAGTCGGCCGCGGGCAGCTTGCTGCGGGCCAGGTCAAGCATCGCGCTGGACTGGTCGATGCCGATCACCTCATGGCCCCGGCCGGCGAGGATGGCGGCGTAGCGGCCGGTTCCGCACGCGGCATCCAGGACCGTGCCGGGCGGCAGGGTTTCGATGAGCGCCCGCATCGGTGGTTCCTCGATGGGGAACAGCCGCAGCGGCTGGTCGTAGGCCGCCGACCATTCCTGGTACCCGGCCCGCAGGTCATACTCGGTGCCGACGGGCGCCCGGAAACGTGTGTCCCGGTCGAGGCGGCTGAGTAGGTCGCGTATGCCGGCGGTGCACGCGGCGCGGCCGGCGGCGTCATCGGTGAACCCGAGCCGCATGAGGGCCAGGCCCGCGACGCCGATCGCGTACTCGCCGAGCGTCGGCTGAGCTGACGGCTGAGGCTGCATGATGTGGTGCCCTCCGGTCATGTCACGCGCGGGCTGCGGCGGTAGCTGGCTGGGACGGTTGCGTCCGGCCGCGGATGAGGTCGGCGGCTTTCTCGCCGATCATGATGGTCGCGGCATTGGTGTTGGTCGTCGTGATCGAAGGCATGACCGATGCGTCGGCGACACGGAGCCCGTGCAGTCCGTGGACCCGCAGTTGCGGGTCCACCACCGCGTTGTCATCGATCCCCATCCGGCAGGTGCCCACGGCGTGGCTGAACGTGCTCACCCCGTGCCGGACGAACTCCGCCAAGGCCGACGGGCCGGCGTGCTCGATGCCCGTCATGGCGTCCCGTCCCCGCCACTGCCGGAACGCCGGCTGGGTGCGCAGCTCCAGTGCCTTGCGCACGCCCGTGACGAGAGTGTCCAGGTCATGCTGCTGGTCGAGGTAGCCCGGGTCGATCACCGGCGGCCGGCCCGGGTCGGCGGAGGCCAGCGACAGCCGGCCGCGGCTGGCCGGCCGCATGTGCCCGACGGCGAATGTGTAGGCGTTGGCGACGGGTTCCTGCCACGGGTTGAGGTACGGGGCGTAGATCAGCACGATCTGCAGGTCAGGCCCGGGCAGCGCGGCGTCGCTGCGCCAGTAGAGCACCGCCTCGCCCAGATTGCCGGTGCCGGCCGGGACCGGCCGCGGGGCCTGGACGCAGATGCCGCACAGCAGGATGTGGTCGTGCAGGTTCCGGCCCACTCCCGGCACCTCGGCCACGGTGCTGATGCCCAGACCGGACAGTTCCGCGGGGTCACCGATCCCGGACAGCATCAGCAGCCGCGGCGAGCCGATCGCGCCCGCGCACAGCACTACCTCGGCGTCGGCTAGCACCCGCTCGAGCCTGCCGCCGACCAGGTAATCCACCCCGGTGCAGCGGTCGTCCTCGACCACCAGCCGCCGCACGGAGGCACCGAGCTGCACGGTGAGGTTCGGCCGGGACAGCACTGGGCGCAGGTAGGCGTCGGCGGTGGTCTGCCGGCGGCCGCCGGTGATCGTCATGTCGTGCAGGCCCGCCCCGTCCAGCTCGCGGCAGTTGAAGTCCTCCCGCGGCCGGTGACCGGCCTGCTGGCAGGCTTCGGTGAACGCCAGCGTCAGCGGGTGCGGCTGTGCCGTCGGCCCGACCGTCAGCGGGCCGCCCCGGCCGCGGTAGCGCGGGTCCCCGTCCGGGACGTCCTCGATCCGCCTGAAGTAGGGCAGCACCTGGTCATAGGACCAGCCCGGATTCCCGGCGTAGGCCCAGGAGTCGAAGTCGGTGCGGTGGCCGCGCAGGAACGCCATCGCGTTGATGGCGTGCGAGCCGCCCAGGCCGCGGCCGCGCGGGATCGCGTGCGCGTGCCCGGTGCCGCGCTGGACTGTCGTCTCGTACGCCCAGTCCCGCTCGGTGCCGGCGAGCTCCGGCCACCGCTGCGGGTCGCCAACGAGGCCGAGCAGGCCGTCACCGCCGGCCTCCAGCAGCAGGACGCTGATATTCGGGTCCTCGCTCAGCCGCGACGCGACGACGCACCCCGCCGACCCGGCGCCGATCACGACATAATCGCTCGTAACAGGACTCATGGTGGCCCCCAACCACTAGCGAACCTTGTTCGACACGAATGACGCTCTGTCAAAGGCTACGCTCGGATCGTGACCGAGCTTCGGGAACCGCCGCCGCCCGACCGCCAGTGCGGGGCACGCCTGCGGCACCAAGGCGGTTGGCGCGGTCCGGGGGTACGACTCCAGCACGGAGGATCTCACCTTCTGGCACTCCAGCACGCAGTAACGGCCGGCATGGCCAGCTCACGCTGTACTGCGATCCGCCCAGCGTGACCACTTGATTGCGGTCGCACCGCTAGTCGGCGGCTGGCACCCGCACGCGGCCGGCACGGCGCACCCGGCCTCCATCGTGACGCCCGGTGCACCGCCGCGATCCACGCCATTGCGGCGGCGGGATGGATCTCCAGAAAGACTTCAGCGACATTCCGTGTGTAGATATCGGGCGAATCGGAAGCGCGAATGGCCGGGCCGCACGCGGATCACTCAGCCGCCCTCGCGGCCTCTGACCAGGCTGGACCGCGGCAACCTAGACCGAGCATGCGGGGCGGGATTGATTTACACGCAATTGCAGGAGGACAATGTGGATTCCTGAAAGCGAAGATGACGATTTTGGGTACCGGTGGCCCTCTATGCTCGAGCTTTGCCCGACCACGACCGCGGTCCGTTGCTTCACCCCTGATTTAAGGCTGCCCAGACGGGCGAGTGCGCGGGGACGCAAGGCTGGCGAGGGAGGGCAGCCGTAGTGCGCATCCACGACCTCGGACCGATGCGGGTGGACATTGAGGGCGTGCCCAGGCAGGCTGGCGGCGGGCGGCTGGAATCGCTGCTCGCAGCGCTCGTCGTGCACCTAGGGCAGCCGGTCACCGCGGACTGGCTGGCAGAGGCGGTCTGGGGAGCCCAGCCCGTGCACGATCCCGCTAGGTCCCTGGACACGCTCGTGTGGCGGCTGCGCAGGTTCCTGGAGCCGGAGCGTGCCGCGCGGGCACCTTCGATCCTGGTGACCGAGGAGAACGGCTACCGTCTCGCCACGCCGTCCTCGGCGGTCGATTCACGTGTGCTGTCGAGCTCGCTGGACGCGGCTCGGCAGTCCGCGCGGCGCGGGGATTTCGATGCGGTACTCGATACCTCGGAGCGTGTCCTGGAATTGTGGCGCGGGGACCCGTATCAGGGAATCGCGGACAGTGGCTGGCTGGAACCGGTGCGCACCCGGCTGCGGGAACTGCATGTTGAGATGGGTCAGCTACGTGTCGGCGCGCTACTCGGCACAGGGCAGCCGGAGCAGGCTGTCTTTGAGCTGGCCCCGCTGCTCGAAGAGAATCCGCTCCGCGAGTCGCTGTGGGGACAGCAGATGCTCGGCATGTACCGGAGCGGGCGGTACCCGGAGTCGCTGGAGGTCTACCGGCAGGTGCGCCAGACCCTGCGCGAAGAGCTCGGTATCGAGCCCGGACCAGAGCTTCGGGAGCTGCAGCGCCAGATCCTGAACCGGGATCCGGCACTGGACGCTGTCAGCCGCAAGCCGCAGGCACCGGTCCGGCCCGTCAAGCGGCTGCCCCAGGGCGACGCACCGCTGATCGGCCGGGAGGGCGAGTCGGCCGAGCTTGGGCAGCTCATCGCCGCTTACCGCGAGGTGACCGTCACAGGCCCGATGGGCTGCGGGAAGACGCGGCTCGCGGTCGATGTCGCCAACCGGGTAAGCGCGTCGTTTAAGGACGGCGTTTGGTTCGTCGACCTGTCCGTGCTACGGGATCCGGAGCGGATCGCCGACACTGTCGCCGACGCGATCGGCCTGGAGATGTCCGCGGGCAGCCCGACCCGGGACCGGCTAGCGCAGTATCTCGACGACCGTTCGGCGCTGCTCGTGCTGGACAATTGCGAGCAGATCGCCGAGGGCGCGGCGGAGATCGCCGCTTTGCTTACGACAGCCGCGCCAGAGCTGCGCATTTTGGCGACGAGCAGGGAACCGCTGGGGATGGCCGTGGAGCAGGAATTCCGGCTGGCGCCGCTGCCGCTGCCGGCCGGCGCGAGCGCGGCCGAGCTGCGGGCGAGCGCGGCAGCGAGCCTGCTGGTGCAGCGAGTGCTCGACGGCGGCCGGCCGGTCGATCTCGACGGGCCGGATGCACAGGCCGTGGCCGCCATCTGCCAGGCCACCGACGGGCTGCCGCTGGCGCTTGAGCTAGCCGCGGCGCGGGCCCGGACGTTTGAACTCTATGAGGTGGCCGACAGCCTGACCCGGCACCCAGGCGAGCTCGCGGCCTTCGGCGGGCGGCGTTCTGGCAGGCAGCTTACGCTGCGAGACAGCGTGGAGTGGAGCTACCAGCTGATCACGGGTACCGAACGCGCGGCGCATCGCCGACTGTCGGTGCTTCCGGGCGGAATCACGCTGGATGGGGCGAGCGCCGTTTGCGCTGACGTGGCCCCATCCGGTCACATCGCCGACGCGGTCGCCGCCTTGGCCTACCGGTCGCTGCTGGAACGCAGCCGGCCGATCCGCAGCGGCGGCGCCACCCTGTTCCGCCAGCTGGAAGTCGTCCGAGCGCACGCGGCGGCAGCGCTGGCCGAGGCAGGCGAGGAAGCCGGCGCGCTCGCCGCCCGGGACCAGTGGGTGGTGGACCGGGTCCGCGACGGACCCCGAATAGGACGGCCTGGCCAGTCGGGCTGGTACGACTTCATTGACGACAACCACGCCACGGTGACCGCCGTGCTTAATACAGCACTGCAGGGCGGGGCATCGCACATCGGCGCCGGGCAGGCGCTGCTCACCGCTAGCCGGCTGAGCCAGTACTGGATGGACAGGGAACGCAGCGTCGATGCCCACCGGTGGCTGCGGCGCGGTGTGGAGGTCGCTGGATCAGGCGCGGCCAGCGAATTCGCCGCGGCGGTGGTTCGCGCGGCGTTCGGCGGCATCCTCGCCGCAGAGCAGCGGATGGACGACGCGATGCCGTACATACTCGGCGCCCTACCGGAGCTGAGTCGCCCGGAGGAGCGTTTCCTTCCTGAGGCTGCGGAGACACTCCTGGAGCTTGCCGCGCGTGTGTGGACCGGCGACGACTGGATGCTTTCCCGGCAAACCGCGCTGCTGGCAAAGGCGCATGGCGAAACCCTGGTAGATGCCCACGTGGTGCTCGCCGCTCGAGCGGTGGCCGCGGCGGCCGCGGCGCTGGGCGGTGATCTGGATCAAGGGCGAGCCGAGGCCGAAGCGGTGCTGCCGGACGCCGAGGCCGGGGGAAACGACATGGCGCTGCTGCACGTGTACAAGGCCCTGAGCGTCGTGGCAACGTGGACCGGCTCAGGAGAAGACGGGCTGGCAGTCGTGACCAGGCACTTGCACTGCCAGTTCCGGATGGGCGTCCGCAATATCGCGGACATCGTCGAATCGCGGGGAAACCACTACGCGAACGCCGGAAAGCCGGTCGAGGCGGTCCGCTGCCTGGCCGCCGCCGCCAGTCACAACCGCCGGCTCGGGCGGAACTGGCCGCGCCTGCCCAACACGGCGCGCCACCTGGCGGAGTTGCGAGCCAGCCTGCCTGCCGCCGAATTCGAGCGGGCCTGGACCAGCGGAGAGCGGGTGGACACCGGCAACCTGCCGCTCGACTGGCTATAGCACGGACGGACAGCACGGTGCCCGGGCGCCTCGGCAGCAGCACCGTTTCGCAGGGTGTGCGCGTGCTTGCGCGACCACCGCGCGCTGACCGGCAGCCGGTCGGGATCCAGATAGCGAGAGATAAGGGCTGCACCCGGCCGCCGCATCTTGGGCGCGTCCGCTTCCAGCCGGAGCTTGACCTTCTCCAGCTTCGCGTCCAGCTTTTCCCGGGTTACCGCTTCGCACTGCCGCCGCTGGCCGTCTTCGTACCCGCACTCGAACTCGATAACCTCGCCGCCGCCCCGAGTGGCCGCGCGGCAGGTGCCGATGGTTTCGTCCTCGTTCTGGCACGCGGACGGCACGGCCACCCGCACCTATCGGGTTGGCTCGGTGCCGGAGACCGCGTAACGGCGAGCAACCACATACTCAGGGAAGCGGGGCCAGTCGCCCGGCGTCGGCCGCCGTGCCCGGCAGCGCCCCCGCGCGAGAGGGCGCGGCTCAGCCGACGCCCCGGGCGCGGAGCTGCCCCCTGCTCATTCCCCGCTGAGGACCAGGAGGTCACGCTCGCACTGCCTCACGCATTCCTCTCCGGCACTTCGTGCTGCGATGATCTACCAGCACTCGACGAACGCGCGCCAGCGCGAGATAGCTGACCGGATCGGCAAGAACGCGAGGAAAGCGCTCGGCACCGCTCAGCGTTCTGGCATGCGAATGGCACGAACAGGTCGTTCGGTTGCCGAATCTGACTGAAAGCCCAGCGCCCCAACCGGGACTCGAACCCGGGACCTACCGCTTAGGAGGCGGTCGCTCTATCCACTGAGCTATCGGGGCTTACGAGTTCCCTAGCTTACCCTGGGCCGAGTTGATATTGCCTGCTGCGCTGTATCCGGCCTTGGGTAGCATCGACTGAGGTTCCCCGCGGGATGTCTTCCGCGGGATGTACCGCGAAACATCCGTCCCAACGTCAACGTGAGGCAGCAGCCGTGTCCCAGATCCGTGTCCACATGCTCGACCGCCAGACTCAGCGGATGGAGCGTGAGGTGACGACAGGGACTACCGCCGGCGACCTGTTCACAGACGACACGGCCGTGGTCGTCGCCCGCGTGAACGGCCAGCTGCGGGACCTTGCCTGGAAGCTGGCCGACGGTGACGTGGTCGAGCCCGTCCTTGCCGACTCCGACGAGGGCCGTGCCGTCATCCGGCATTCGACCGCGCATGTGATGGCACAGGCGGTCCAGCAGGCCTTCCCCAGCGCCAGGCTCGGCATCGGCCCGCCGATCGAGAACGGCTTCTACTACGACTTCGACGTGGCGGAGCCGTTCACCCCCGAAGACCTGAAGGCGATCGAGGCGCGGATGCGCGACATCGTCAAGCAGGGCCAGCGGTTCGTCCGTCGCGAGGTCACCGACGACGAGGCCCGGGTGGAACTGGCGCGCGAGCCGTACAAGCTGGAGCTGATCGGCATCAAGGGCCAGGCCGCCGGGGATGCCGAAGCCTCGACCGAAGTCGGCGCCGGCGTCCTGACCATCTACGAGAACGTCGATGCCCAGACCGGCGAGCTGCGGTGGAAGGACCTGTGCCGCGGCCCGCACGTGCCGACCACCAGGCACATCCCCGCGTTCAAACTCATCAGGAACGCCGGCGCGTACTGGCGGGGCAGCGAGAAGAACCCGCAGCTGCAGCGGATCTATGGCACCGCGTGGGAGTCGCGCGCGGCTCAGGACGGCTACCTCACCATGCTCGCGGAAGCCGAGCGGCGCGACCATCGCAAGCTCGGCGCGGAGCTCGACCTGTTCTCGTTCCCCAGCGAGATCGGGTCCGGACTGCCCGTCTTCCACCCCAAGGGCGGCATCATCCGCCGGGTGATGGAGGACTACTCGCGCAAGCGCCACGAGGAAGCCGGCTACGAGTTCGTCAACACCCCCCACCTGACCAAGGAAGACCTGTTCATTACCTCCGGCCACCTGGAGTGGTACAAGGACGGGATGTTCCCCCCGATGGAGGTCGACGGGGCGAACTACTACCCGAAGCCGATGAACTGCCCGATGCACATCCTGATCTACCGCTCGCGCGGGCGGTCGTACCGGGAGCTGCCGCTACGGCTGTTCGAGTTCGGCACCGTGTACCGGTTCGAGAAGTCCGGCGTCGTGCACGGGCTCACCAGGGCGCGCGGCTTCACCCAGGACGACTCGCACATCTTCTGCGCGCCGGACCAGCTGGCCGACGAGCTGGCGTCGCTGCTGGACTTCGTCGTCGGCCTGCTGCGTGACTTCGGGCTGACGGAGTTCGAGGCCGAGCTGTCGACCCGGCCGGACAAGTACGTCGGCACCATCGAGGAGTGGGCCGCGGCCGAGACGGCGCTGCAGCAGGCGCTCGACAAGTCCGGCCTGCCGTACAAGATCGCCGAAGGCGAGGGCGCCTTCTACGCGCCCAAGATCGACGTGCACGTCCGGGACGCCATCGGCCGCCGCTGGCAGCTGTCCACGCTGCAGGTGGACTTCCAGGAGCCGGGCAGGTTCGGCATCGAGTACCAGGCCCCGGACGGGTCCAGGCAGCGGCCTTACATGATCCACCGCGCGCTGTTCGGCTCGATCGAGCGGTTCTTCGGCATCCTCGTCGAGCACTACGCGGGCGCGTTCCCGCCCTGGCTGGCACCCGTCCAGGTGACCGGCATCCCGATCAGCGACGCGCACGTCCCCTACCTGGAGGCGGTCGCCGCCCGGCTGCGGGCCAACGGCATCCGGGTCGAGGTGGACGCAAGCGACGACCGCATGCAGAAGAAGATCCGCACCGCGCAGCGGCAGAAGATCCCCTTCATGCTGATCGCCGGCGACGACGACGTGGCCGCCGGCGCGGTCTCCTTCCGCTACAGGGACGGCACGCAGAAGAACGGCGTGCCAGTCGACGAGGCGATCGATGAGATCGTGACCGCCGTCCGCGACCACATCCAGGTTTGACGAAGGTCTGACGGGAGGCTAGCCCGGTGCGCGGCGCGTGAGCAGCGCCCAGACTCGCTTGCCGCTCCAGCCGGGGACGTTCTCCCAGCCCCAGTCGTCGCACAGCGTGTCGACCATCGCGAGGCCGCGCCCCGACTCGTGTTCGGGCCCGGCGTCGCGCACAGTCGGCGCGCCAAGCGCCCCTGGCAGGTTGTCCCAGACCTCGATCAGCAGGCGCGTGCGGTCCGACAGCAGGCGGACCCAGAGCAAGTGCAGGTTGCCCTCGTCGTCGTACAGCGGGTTGCCTTCCGGCCCTGTGGACGCCTGGACGACGTTGGTGATCAGCTCGCTGACGAGCAGTTCGGTGACATCGGTCAGGCCGGCCATGCCCCATCCGGTGAGGACGACGCCGATGAAACCCCGGGCAAGGCGGGGCGCCGTCGGCAGGGCGCCGAGCGGGCCCAGGTCGGAAACCAGCGGCCAGTCAGCCACGGGCGGCTCGCCGGAAAAGATCCAGGCGGGACAAGCGCGTCAGGTACGTCCAGGCCCGTCGGACGATCAGGAGCACGGCTTGTTACGTTACCCGTTCCGCCGCTCCCAATGTCACCATTAGGTCATCAAAGTGACAAATAGTCACTTCGGTCACGATTGGTTACGCTTTGCCGGCCGGCCAGCGGGCCGGCCGGCATCAAGACCGCGGCCAGTAAATTCGGCGGCAGGGCCGCGACCGTCACCGTGATGATCGTGCCGGGCGCGACGTTGCCTTCCGGCCGGACGCCGATGACCGTTCCGGCGGGGATCTGCCCGACATTCGACCACTCCACGCGCGGCACCAGCCCGGCCTCGCGCAGCTGCCGCACGACCGGGCGCGCGGACTGCCCGATCAGCTCGGCTTTGACGGCGATGGTCGCAGGCTCGCCCGCCTGGCCGGCCCGGCCCGCGCTCACCGCGGTATGCCGGGACAGCGCAAGTCCCGGCCCACGGGGCCAGGCCGGGACTTCACGCGAGGGTCACGCCTCATATGTGCAAACTCCGTTGACCGCTTACTCGTTACACGCCTCACTCGCCGCTGCGGCGCGGCCGCCTACCCGCCCGGCTGCGATCCGGGGCGGAACGGCGCGCCGTGTCCGGGGATTATCACGGTCGCGAACGACAGGAGGAGTTCGCGGCTGGCCTTCAGGGCCGCCGCGTCGGTGCCCAGCGGGTCGTCCTCAGGTCCGTCCGCGTTCCACCACGCGTGCGTGCAGACATAGACCCCGTCCGGCGCGGACACCACAGTCGAGATGTCCTCGCCGGTATGCCCGGGCGTGCGCAGCAGCCGCACCGAAGGGCTCAGCAGCACCCCGTCAGCGTCCCTGTCGATCCAGCGGTCGCCGTCGTAGACGGCCCAGTGGTCGTGGATCCGCGCGGCCGGGAACAGCGCGGCGTTGACGGTGTGATCGGGGTGGTGGTGGCTGAACACGACGTCCGTCACGTCGGCCGCCCGCGGCCCGTGCGACTCGAGGGCGGCGACCAGCGCGTCGCGCGACGCGACCATCCCCGGGTCGACGACGATCACGGCCCCCGCGTCGACGATGAGAGTGACGGACCCGCTCACTCGCTCGTCGTCGCCGTCCAGCCCGACATACCCGGTGTTGAGCACGTGTACCCGCGCCGAACCAGTCGCAGGGATCTCATATGCACTCACGGCGCCGACATTACCGGCACGGCGATGCCGGAAGTGGCCGCCTGTAACCCTTGCGTCACCCGCGCGTAACGGAAGTTCGATGGGCAGGCGGATGCCGTCAAGCGCGTGGGCGCACAGGTCGTCCTCGCGCTCGGCGGGCAGCCCCTCGACGA
>Ga0335073_10004024_pt1 | contig 20504 bp, 16 predicted proteins | sample Lox_Sample_22_FD_207093 | JGI IMG/M metagenome (GOLD analysis project Ga0335073, IMG submission 207093) | Soil microbial communities from Loxahatchee National Wildlife Refuge, Florida, United States - Lox_Sample_2.2 | ecosystem: Environmental > Terrestrial > Soil > Wetlands | place: USA...
CGGCGGCGACGAGGTGCGCGTCCTCGACGCGAAGACCGAACAGGATCTCACCCAGGCGACCCTGGCACAGATCATCCTCGAATCCCGCGGCGCCGCGAAGCTGTTGCCAGTGCCGCTCCTGACCCAACTCGTCCGCCTCGAAGACGAAGGGCTCGCCGAGTTCTTCGGTCGCTTCCTGTCGGTCTCGCTCGAGGCCTACCTGCAAGCCCGCCAGGGCGCGCAGCAGATGGCCGCGTACAACCCCTTCGCCGTGCTGCCCTTCAACGCGGCCAATGCCCTGGCGAGCTTGTTCGGCGGTCTGGGTCGCGGGACCCCACGAGACACGGCTCCCCGCGACGAGGTGGCCGAGCTCCGCCGCGAGGTCGCCGAGCTGCGCGACTCCTTGCGCGGCAAGCGCCGACGGCGCTGAATTGCTGCGCTGCAACATTTTTTCTTGACAGCAAAGGGCCCCTGCTTATCCTCGTGCCGCCGGCCAGCGATGCGCCGGTGAAGCTCGACACCCACACGCGAGGAGCAATCATGGCACAGGCGAGTTCGCAGTCGCAGCAAGCGGCGGTCGGCGCCGCGTTCGACGGCTGGCGCAAGGTGGCGGAGGACCAGTTGGGTCGGTTCGGCTCGATGCTCGAGGAGGTGGCCAAGGTCGAGGCGGCGTCGCTCGAGCAGGCGCAGACGGCGGTGCGCGAGCTGTCCCGCATGACGCAGGAGTCGCTGGCGTACGCGGCGCGTCTCTCCGCGGAGTGGCGGAAGATGGCGCTCGAAGCGGCGCGCGGCGGGTCCGAGATCTGGAAGGCGCGGGCCTAGCGTGCCGGGCGCGACGGCCCTCTCCCCGCCAAGGGGAGAGGGCGCGACGCCGCACGACGCCCTCCTGTGGGACGGCTCGGCGGCACTGCTTCGGTTCCGCGCGGAGCCAGGTGCCCCGGCGGCGCCGCGGCTGCCGATTCTGTTGGTCCCCTCGGTGATCAACCGCTGGTACGTGATGGATCTGCGGCCGGAAGCGAGCCTCGCGGGCGATCTCGTGCGGGCAGGTCATCGTGTGTACTTGCTTGACTGGGGCGTGCCCCAGGACGAGGACCGCCACCTCACCTGGGACGAGCTCCTGGCTCGCCTGCGGCGCGCGGTTCGCGCCACCCTGCGGGACGCCGGCGCCTCGAGGCTGGGGTTGCTCGGCTACTGCGTCGGGGGGACGCTCGCCGGCATCCACGCCGCGCTGCACCCCGACGGCGTCGCCGCGTTCGTGAACCTCGCCGGGCCGTTCGACTTCGGTCACGCCGGTCTGCTCGGCACGCTCACCGACGCGCGCTGGTTCGATCCTGCGGCGATCGCCGCCGCCGGCAACGTGGCGCCCTGGCAGATGCAATCGGGCTTCGTGGCCCTGCGGCCCACGCTGCAGCTCGGAAAGTGGGTGGGCTTCGTCGATCGCATCTGGGACCCGGCGGCGCGTGAGGCTTTCTGGGCGCTCGAGGGCTGGGCTTCCGACAACATTCCGTTTCCTGCCGCCGCCTACGCGCGCTACGTGCGCGACCTCTACCAGGAGAACCAGCTGATCGAGGGCCGTCACCACGTGGGCGGCGAGCGCGTCGATCTGTCCCGCATCGACGCGCCTCTCCTGAACGTCACCGCCGACAAGGACACGATCTGTCCGCCCGCCGCCGCGCTCGCGCTGTCCGAGGCGGTGTCCTCATCCGACCGCGACTGGCTGTCGCTCGCGGGCGGGCACGTGGGAGCGGTCGTGGGCGGCAGGGCGCCTCGGACGCTCTACCCGAAGCTCGCCAGCTGGTTCCGCGACCGGCTGGTCTGACCCCAACGGCGGGCGGGTTCTTCCCCGGGGGCTCCGGCCTCGCTCTCGGGCATCCGGCTGCCAGCCGTGCCGCGCCAGGACCCGTCATCTGTGCGGTCTGGAAGCAGCTCAGCCGCGCCGGCAGCCGTCCCGGTTGACAGCACTCCAGCCCTTTGGTTATTTAGTCCGGCATGCGGAATATCTCCTCCACGGTGCATCTGGCCCAGGAGGTCGCGCGGCTGAAAGACATGCTGATCGCGCTCGGACGCCGTCGTTCGCTGCGCGATCCGGTCGCCGCCGCCTGCGAGAAGATGGAGCTGACCGCGCCGCAGATCCACGCGCTCAGCTGGTTGCGGCTCGGGCCCCTCACGATGGGCGACCTGGCCCGGATGCTCGGAATCACGGAGAAAACGGCCACCGGCGTGATCGACCGGCTGGAGCGCGAAGGCTACGTAGCCCGCAGCCGCGATCGGAAGGATCGACGCGTCGTGCAGGTCCAGTTGGCGCGGCGCGGGCGAGCCACCGCAGACCGCCTCGACCAGCTCATCACCGACAAGCTCGGTCGACTCCTCGCCGCGCTGGATCCCGTCTCCCGTCGGCACCTCTTCCGCATCCTGGAGCAGCTGCTCGAGAACCTCCCCGATCTCGCCTGAGCCAATGCCCTCTTACCGAATACTCCCCCTGCTTGCGCTGTCCGTTTCGCTGGCTGGACGGGCCGTCGCGCTGCAACCCCTCCGGGCCTTCGTCGATTCGTCCGAGGCGCACAACCCGGATGCGCGCGAGAGCCGCGCCAACCTCGACTCTGCCCGGGCCGCGGGCGACGTGAGCCTGGGGCGGCAGCTTCCTTCACTCGATGTGCGCGGCACCTACACACGGAACCAGTACGCAATCGTGCTGCCGCTGGCGCTCCTGGAGCCAGGCTCGACCGGCACGCTCACCCTTGCGCCCTTCGATCAGTTCGACTTCTCCGGGACGGTGTCGGTGCCGCTCGTGGACATGGCCAGCTTCTGGCGCATCCGCGCTGCCCGCGTGGCCGCGGATGCCGCCGACCAGCAGGTCCAGGCCACGCGGCTGCAGGTCGAGTCGCAGGTGGTGCAGGACTACTACCAGCTCATCGCCGATCTGGCGCTGGTCTCCGCGGCCCAGCGCGCGCTCGACGTCGCCAAGGCCGGCCAAGCGCTCACGCTGGAGCTGGTGAGCCTCGGCCGCGCGCCGCCCCTCGAGCAGGATCGGGCCGCCGCCGAGGTGGAGCGATCGGTGCAGCAGCTCGCCCAGGCCCAGCTCCTCGTGGCCGTTGCCACCCAGGCCCTGGCCTCCGCGTCCGGCCTCGCGCCCCAGGTCACCGGCGCCGAGCCGCAGCCGCAGGACGACCTGCACCCCGAGGCCGAGGAGGCGTCCTTCGCGCCACCCGAGGCGGGCACCCCCGCGATGCAGGCCGCGCGGTTGGCGATGCGGTCCGCCGAGCTGCAGGGGCAGGCCGCCCGGCTCCAGCTCATCCCGACGCTTTCCGGCAGCGTCAACGAACACAGCGGCAACTACGTCGGGTTCTCGGGCTATGAGAACGCCTGGACCGGCCTCCTGCAGCTCACGTGGCACTTCGACTACGCGTCGATCGCCGCCTTCCGCCTCCAGGACGCGCAGACCGCGGCCGCGGACGCGCGCCGCGAGCGGGTGGCGCTGCTCACGCTCGACGCGATCCACGACGCCTGGGCGCAGGTCCGGGCGGCCATCGCGCGGAGCCGCTCTGCCCGCATCCAGCAGGCCGCCACCGACCACGCCGAGCGGCTCGCCAGCGACCGCTACCAGGCCGGAGCGGCCACGCAGCTCGATCTACTGCAGGCCCAGCGCGACGCCTTCTCGGCGGCGGTCGCCCGCATCCAGTCCGACGCCGATCTCGCCAACGCGCGGCTGCAGCTGCGCCTGGCGGCCGGCCGCGATCCCTTCGAACGAGGAGCCACCCCATGAAGCGTCATGCCACGCTGCTCACCGCCCTGCTGTTCGCCGCCGCTTGCGAGAACGCTCAGGCGGAGGCGCCCCTGAAGGCCGAACCGCCCCCGATCCACGTCGCAACGGTCGAGGTCGCCGCCCGCCCCATGCCGAACGAGCTACCTCTCACGGGTCAGCTGGTGGCGAACCAGCAGTCCGAGGTCGCCGCCAACGGGGTGGGCCGCGTGGTCCGCACGCTGGTCGATCGCGGCAGCTTCGTGAAGGAGGGCGCGGCGCTGATCCAGCTCGACACCCGCAGCGCGCAGCTCGAAGCGGCGGAGGCCCGCGCCGCCTTGCAGACCGCGCAGGTGAGCCAGGATCTCGCGCAGCAGCTGTGCAAGCGCACCGACGAGCTCTACGCGCGCCAGGCGATCTCGAAGGAAGAATGGGAGCGGACGTCGAGTCAGTGCCGCACGTCCGCCGCGAGCGTGGAGGGGGCCCGAGCGCGCGCCGACCTCGCGGAGAAGACCCTCTCCGACGCCACCGTCCGCGCTCCCTTCTCCGGCATGGTGGGCGAGCGCTACGTGAGCGTCGGCGAGTACGTGCAACCGCCCACGCGCGTGGTCACCCTGGTCGAGCTGGATCCCTTGCGGCTGCAGCTCACCGTTCCGGAGGCCGACGTGGGTCAGATCCACGAGGGCCAGGAGGTCCGCTTCACCGTGGAGGCGTTTCCTGGCCGCACCTTCATCGGAGTCGTGAAGTACCTCGACCCGACCGTCCGCGCCTCGACGCGCGATCTCATCGCCGAGGCCGTGGTGCAGAACGCCGACCACGTGCTCAAGCCGGGGATGTTCGCCACCGCCCGCCTGGTGCTGCCCGATGCCGCGCGCCCGGTCGTGCCCAAGACGGCGCTCATCGAGGAAGGCAACTCGCTGCACCTCTTCGCCGTGGTCAAGGGCCACCTCGAGGAGCGCATCGTCCAGGTGGGACCGGAGCGCGAAGGGTCGGTCGCCATCCTCGACGGCGTGAAGAGCGGCGAGAAGGTGGTCGCCGCTCCCACCGACGACGTCCGCGACGGCCTGCCCGTCGATTAGCCGGTCCGCGACAGGAGATCCCCATGCAGTGGCTCGCTTCCGTCTCCGTTCGCCGCGCCGTGTTCGCCACGGTGCTCATGCTCGCCGTGATGGTGGTCGGCTGGGCGGGGTACCAGGGCCTCGGCGTCGACGCCTTCCCGAAGATCGACTTCCCGGTCGTGACGGTCGTCACCCGCCTCGATGGGGCCGCGCCCGAGGAGGTCGAGTCGGAGATCACCGACAAGCTCGAGGAGGCCGTCAACACCATCGGCGGCATCGACGAGCTGCGGTCGTTCTCCACCGAGGGCGTCAGCCAGCTCTTCATCACCTTCACGCTCGACACGCCGCTCGACTCCGCCGTCCAGGACGTGCGCGATCACGTCTCCCGCGCCTTGCCGCTCCTGCCCCGCGGCATCGACGCGCCGGTGATCTCGAAGATCGACCCGGACGCCGCACCCATCCTCTACATCGCGGTCGAATCCACCCGGCCGCTGCGCGAGATCACCGAGCTCGCCGACAAGCACATCCGGCGCGATCTCGAGAACATCCCGGGCGTCGGCCAGGTGCTGCTGGTCGGCGGGCGCAAGCGCCAGATCAACGTGTGGCTCGACGCGGAGGCGCTGCGCGCGCAGGGCATCACCGCGCAGGAGGTGATGGCCGCCATCGGGAACCAGAACCTCGCGGCACCGGGCGGCAGCGTGCAGACCGGCCCCCGCGACCTGACGGTCCGCGTCTCGGGCCGCGTGCAGACGCCAGCGGAGCTCGGGCGCATCGTCATCCGGGAAAGCGGTGATCACCCGATCCGCCTCCAGGACGTCGCGCGCGTAGAAGACGGCGAAGAGGAGGAGCAGACCGCGGCGATCCTGGACGGCCAGAAGACGCTGGTCCTGTCCCTGCGCAAGCAGAGCGGCGAGAACACCGTGGCGGTCGTGCAGGCCGTGCGGGCCCAGCTCGCCAACATCCAGGCAGCGCTGCCGCCCGGGGTGCGCCTGGAGATCGTCCGCGACAGCTCCGGCACCATCCAGACGCAGGTGAACGCGGTCAAGGAGCACCTCGTGCTGGGCGCGCTGTTCGCGGCACTCATCGTACTCCTGTTCCTGGGCAACGTGCGCTCCACGATCATCGCGGCGCTCGCCATCCCCATCTCGATCGTCGGCACCTTCGCGCTCATGTGGTTCATGGGTTTCACGCTCAACATCATCACCCTGCTGGCACTGGCGCTGGCGGTGGGCATCGTCATCGACGACGCCATCGTGGTGCTCGAGAACATCTTCCGCTTCATCGACGAGAAGGGCCTGAAGCCGTTCCCCGCCGCGATCCTCGCGACCCGCGACATCGGCCTCGCGGTGCTCGCCACCACGCTCTCGCTCCTCGCAGTGTTCCTGCCCGTCGCCTTCATGAGCGGCATCGTGGGCCGCTTCCTGCGCAGCTTCGGTCTCACCATGGCGTTCGCGATCTGCGTCTCGATGCTGGTGAGCTTCAGCCTCACCCCGATGCTGGCCGCGCGGTGGCTGCGTCCTTCGAAAGGGGGCGAGGAGACCAAGTCGGTGCTCGAGCGCATCGTCGACGCCTTCTACTTGCCCGTCGAGCGCACCTACATGGCGATCCTGCGCTGGTCGATGTCGCACCGCTGGGCCATCGTGCTCGCGTGCTTCGCAGCGCTCGGCTCGTGCATGCCTCTCTTGAAGGCCGTGCCCAAGGGTTTCGTGCCGCTCAATGACGAGGCCAACTACGCGATCAACATCCGCGCGCCGGAGGGCACGAGCCTGGAGTCCACACTGCTCGTCGCAGAGCGCATCGCGCGGGAGACCCGGCGGCTGCCCGGCGTGGCCCACACGCTCGTCACCATCGGCGACGGCAACGACATCACCGCCAACAAGGCCAGCATCTACGTTCGCCTCGTCGATCCCAAGGATCGCACCGAGAGCCAGCAGGAACTGGTCGAGCGGACGCGGCGCGAGATCGTGAGCCAGATGCCGAAGGATCTGCGCATCGACGTCTCCGACGTGGACGCCTTCAACAGCGGCCAGTCGACCAAGGCGGTGCAGTACGTCATCAACGGCCCCGACATCGACCGGCTCGGCCGCATCGGCGGCGACCTGAAGGTGAAGCTCAAGCGCGTGCCCGGAACCGCGGACGTCGACACCGACCTCGTGCTCGGTAAGCCGGAGCTGCGCCTGCGCGTGCTCCGCGACAAGGCCGCCGATCTCGGCGTGCAGATCTCCTCCATCTCGAACGCGGTGCAGCTCCTCGTCGGCGGCCTCAAGGCCTCCACCTTCGAGGAGAACGGCGAGGACTACGACATCCGCATGCGCGCCTCGGTGGGCGACCGTTCGCGCGTCGATCGTCTCGGCCTGCTCACCGTCCCGTCCAGCAAGCTCGGCAGCGTCCCGCTGGGGGATCTCGTGACGCTCTCCGACACCACGGGTCCCTCCCAGATCAACCGGCTCAACCGCAGGCGTGAGGTGACCATCTCCTCGAACGTGCTGCCCGGTGCGGGCGAGAGCGACATCCAGGCCGCGCTGGCGAAGATCATCGCCGACGAGCACCTGCCCCCCGGCTACGCGGCCCAGCCCACCGGCCGATCCCGGGAGACCGGCCGCGCTGCGAAGGCCTTCGGGATCGCCTTCTTCCTCACCTTCGTCTTCATGTACCTCGTCCTCGCGGCCCAGTTCGAGAGCTGGATCTACCCCATCACCATCATGCTGACCCTCCCGCTCACCGTACCGTTCGCCCTGGTGTCGCTCTTGCTCTTCCACCAGGCCATCACCATCATGTCGGCGCTCGGCATCCTGGTGCTCCTGGGCGTGGTGAAGAAGAACGCCATCCTCCAGGTCGATCACACCAACAACCTGCGGGCCGCGGGCAAGGAGCGGCTCGACGCGATCCTCGAGGCCAACCGCGACCGGCTGCGGCCCATTCTCATGACCACCATCGCCTTCGTGGCGGGCATGCTCCCGCTGATCACGTCCAAGGGCATCGGCGCCGGCTTCAACCGGGCCACCGCTGGCGTGGTCGTGGGCGGCCAGACGCTCTCGCTGCTGCTCACGCTGCTCGCGGTCCCGGTGTTCTACTCGCTGCTCGACGACCTCGTGCAGTGGGCCCACGGCCTCCGCTCGGGAGCGGCCATCGACCTCGGCCGCGCCGAGCTCGACCGGCTCGACAACGTCGAACCGCTGCGTGCCGTCCCGCGGGCGGCGTCATCTTCGTAGGAGCGACCCTTGGCCACGGGCACGTCAGGCAACGCGAGGCGAATGGGCGGACCGCCGTCGGGGCAGCCACCGGCCTCGCCGCCGCGGCTGAGGCTCCTCGACGCTTCCGACCTCGAGCGGACGGAGATCGAAGCGGCGCGGCGCCGGACCGCTCCGCGGGTTCCGGAGCAGCTTCTGCTGATCTGCGCGTACGCAGCGTGGCGCTTCCTTCGCTTCGTCTTGCGCGGCTGAAAGCCGAAGCGGCGCCTGCGCGCAAAGTTTTCGCGAGGCCTTTCCTCCGGTCCTGCGGCTTTCGACCGGGCCATCGCTGGCGCCGGTCTTGCTTCGCTTCTCGGCATGGCGAATGGCGCAGCCGCAGGGGCTCTTCCGGCTCCGAAGCATCGACCGCTCTCCGAACTGGTGGACGCCGAGGCTCGCCAGCGGAGCCGGCGGCGCCTCACCTGGTCGCTCCTGGCCGCCGGCGCCGTGCTCTCGATTCCCGCGCTGTGGCTCGTGCTGCGGCCGCGGCCGGTGCCGTTCGCGGCGCGCTTCCGCACCGAACCAGCCTCGCGCGGCGACATCCTGCGCGAAGTCCGAGCCACCGGTCACGTGGAGGCGGTGACCACGGTGGAGGTGGGCGCAGAGATCAGCGGCCGCATCACCGAGGTCGACGTCGACTACAACGCGGCCGTCAAGCAGGGCGAGGTGCTCGCCCGCTTCGACACCGAGGCGCTCCTCGCCGAGTTGAAGCAGTCCCTCGCGAACCTCACCGCCGCCCGCGCCGCGCTGGAGCAGGCGAAGACGGATCGCGAGCGCACCTCGCGCGATTGGTCCCGCGCGCGCCAGCTCCGGCGGGCGCTCGCCATCACCGAGGCGGATTACGACAACGCGGCCTCGGCGGCCCGGCTCGCCGAACAGAAGGTCGCCGCGGCCGACGCCAACCTCGCCGCGCAGCAGGCGGCTTACAACGTCGCCCGCACCAACCTCGATCACTCGGTGATCCACGCCCCCATCGACGGCATCGTGATCACGCGCAACGTCGATCCCGGACAGACCGTGGCCTCGGTGTTCCAGACCCCGGTGCTCTTCACCGTCGCCGCCGACCTGCGCAAGATGCGGGTCATTGCGGCCGTCGACGAGGCCGACATCGGCGAGGTGGCCGTTGGCCAGAAGGCCTCTTTCACGGTGAACGCATACCCGGACCGGGTGTTCGAGGGCGTCGTCACGGAAGTTCGCAACTCGCCGGTGGTCGTGCAGGACGTGGTCACCTACGGCGCCGTCATCGAGGTCGCCAACGTGGACCTCGCACTCAAGCCCGGGATGACCGCCTCGGCACACATCCGCACCGCGGCGGCGAAGGACGCGCTCAGGGTGTCGGCCGCGGCGCTGCGGTTCAACCCGCCCGGGGAGCGGAAGACCGATCGCCCAGGAGTCTGGCTGATCGCGGGGAGCGCGCTGCGCCGCGTCGAGGTCGCTCCGGGCGTCTCGGACGGCGAGCTCACCGCCATCGCCCCGGGATCCGTGGAAGCCGGACAGGCGCTGATCGTCGATCTGACGCCGCAGGGCAAGAAGGCTTATGGCCTCGGCCATTGACGCAGCGTCGGTCCGCCGCGGCGCCCGGTCGAAGGCGGTCCCCGCCGCGCCGCTGCTCTCGCTCCGGGGCGTCACCAAGGTCTACGGCTCGGGCGGCGCCGCCGTACGGGCGCTCGGCGGCATCGACCTCGACGTGGCCGCAGGCGAGTTCGTGGCCATCACGGGCGCTTCGGGCTCGGGCAAGTCCACCGCCATGAGCATCTTCGGCTGCCTCGAGGTGCCCACCGAGGGCGAGTACCGCATCGAGGGCTTCCCGGTGCAAGATCTCTCCGGCGACGTGCTCGCCGCGCTGCGCAACAGCCGCTTCGGCTTCGTCTTCCAGCAGTTCAACTTGCTCACGCGCACCTCGGCGCTCGAGAACGTGGCCATGCCGCTCGTCTACGCGGGGGTCGCTGCGCGTGAGCGCGCCCGGCGCGCCAGCGAGGCGCTGGCGGACGTCGGCCTCGCCGGCCGGGAGCAGGCGCGCACCAACGAACTCTCCGGCGGCGAGCAGCAGCGCGTCGCGATCGCGCGCGCCATCGTGAACGATCCCGAGATCGTGCTCGCCGACGAACCCACGGGGAACCTCGACTCCAAACGCGGCACGGAGATCATGCAGCTGCTCGAGACCCTGAACCGAGACCGCGGCATCACCGTGGTGATGGTCACCCACGATCCGCGCTGCGCAGCCTACGCGCACCGGCAGGTCATCTTCAGCGACGGGAGCATCGTGCGCGACGCCGTGGGAGAGGGCTCGCCGTGATCCTGGCCGCCGCCCGGCTGGCCCTCGCGGGACTCCTGCGCAACAAGCTCCGCTCCGCACTCACCATGCTGGGCGTCATCATCGGGGTCGCCGCGGTGGTGATGATGCAGTCGATGGGCGGCGGCGCCACCGAGTATGTCTCGGAGATGATCAGCGGGCTGGGCAGCAACATGCTCTTCGTCATCCCCGGGTCGCCGCAGGGCTTCGGCCGCATGACCTCCGGCGCGCCGCTCTTCACGGTGGGAGACCTCGACGCCATCCGCCACCAGGCGCACGACGTGGCGCTCGTCAGCGCCGCAGGCTCCCGCCCCGAACGGATCGTCTACGGCGGGCGGAACCGCTCGTCGCAGGTGAGCGGCGCCATGCCCGAGTACTTCGACATCCGCAGCTGGGGTGCGGTCTCCGGCCGGCTGTACACGCAGGAGGAGGAGCGGCAGGGAGCGAGCGTGTGCGTGGTGGGGCAGACCATCGTCGACGATCTGTTCCTCGGCCAGACCCCGCTCGGCAAGGAGCTGAGGGTCCGCGACAAGACCTGCCGCGTCGTGGGGGTGCTCGAGGCGAAGGGCGGCGCGATGGGCATGGATCAGGACGACGTGGTCCTCATGCCATACGCGTCGTTCCAGCGCCGGCTGGTGGGCAACGACCGCATCGCCGCGCTCATGGCCTCCGCGACGAACGGGGACCGCATCGGCGACGCCAAGGACGAGATCACCGACATCCTGCGCCGCCGCCGCCACATCGCGCCCGGCGACGACGACAACTTCGCCGTCCGTGATCCGCGCGACATCCAGGCCGTGCTCAGCTCGGTGATGGGCGTGCTCACGACCCTGCTCGCGGGCGTGGCAGCCGTGTCGCTCGTGGTCGGCGGCATCGGCATCATGAACATCATGCTGGTATCGGTGACCGAGCGTACCCGCGAGATCGGCGTGCGCCTCGCCATCGGCGCACGGTCACGCGACGTGCTGACCCAATTCCTCGTGGAGGCCACCACCCTCTCGGCGGTGGGCGGCGTGATCGGCATCGCGCTCGGCCTCGCCGGCGCTTTCGGCGTGGCCAAGCTCATCCACGTGCCCTTCGTGGTGCCCGGCGTCTCGACGCCGGTGGCCTTCGCGGTGAGCGTGCTCTTGGGCATCGTTTTCGGCGTGTGGCCCGCCCGCAAGGCGGCGTCCCTGCGCCCATTGGAGGCGCTGCGCTTCGAGTAGCCGAGTCGCGCGGAGGGCTGCATTCTGCGCCGCTCGTGCCTTCACCCACTCGCTGCGGGCCTCTCCCGCGCCCCGCGACGGCCGAGGCAGGCTCAGTGGCGGGGGACGCACTTCGCTTCCATCTCGGCCGCGGCGGCCGCTCGCGCGCCCGGGTCCTGGAAGACGTACTCCTCGTAGCAGACGCCGTGGGTTCCGCCGTCGCCGGCGTAGCAGTGAACGTCCGGCGGCGCCGCCGGCTGGACCTCGTCGATGAAGAACGTCGCCTGGCCCGTGCTCTCATTGGGCGCGCTGCCGGGCGCGCTGGCGCAGAACCACCAGCTGATGCCGGTCTGCGGGTAGCAGAGATCGTCGCCGGGCGAGAGGAGCTGATCGCCGGCATACTCGGCGAGCTGTTGCGCGGTCGGGTTCTGGCCGCAGCCCGTCCCTCCCTCCCAGCCGTCGGCGACGGAGTCGACGGCGCCGTACGTGTAGCCGTACTGGCTTCCCGAATAGGAGAACGGCGCCGGGTCGAGCGCCGCGGGCTGGCCTGGGCAGAGGCTCGGCCCGCTTCCCTGGTAGAGGCTCGGGTCGCAGCCGTAGTCCATCCGCGCAGGCGTCGGACCCGCGGCGAGGACGAGGTAGTCGAAGTCGGCCTTGAGGCCGTACGTCGTCAACGCGTAGAGGAACGCCGCCGCCCCCCCGCTGGAGCCCGTGCCGCAGAAGGGTAGGGCGTGGCTGCCGCCGTGGACGTTCTCGAAGATCCACTGGAAGGCCGTGGCGGGGCGGCAGGCCGCTGCCTTGATGCCGGTCCCCGTCGAAGCCCAGTCTCCGCTCCAGGAGAGCTGAACGTAGCGGAAGCCGGCCTGGGGGTAGAGCCGATCGAACCCCTCGCCCGCAGGTCCATCGCTGAAGAAGCCCTTGCCGGAGCCGCCCGTGTGGGTGACGATCGTTCCCGCGAGCGGCGTTCCGACCGGCGGCTCGAGGTCCGCGATAGTCGCCTGCATGTCGGGCAGCCCCGGACACGAGACGTCGAGCGTCGTGCATTGCGCGACTCCGGCGACTCCGGCCCCCGCGTCGCAAAGTCCTCCCTGCGAGAGGACCGTGGCCGAGCCGGCATCGACCACGACCACGCCCCCGTCGTCGATCGTGCACGCCGCGCCGCCGGAGTTGCCACCCGTGGACGTTCCGTTCGAACCGGCGGTTCCACCGGACGCAGTGCCGCTCGCCCCGGCGGTTCCGCCGGAGGACGTGCCGCTGGTGGCCCCCGAGGAACTTCCGTGCACGCCGCCGGAGGCGCTTCCTGCCGTGGAGCCCGTGGCGCTGCCCCCGGCCGCCGAGGCACCGCCGCTCGTGCCGTTCCCCGAGTTCCCCGGCAACCCCGTGGAGCTCCCGCTCATGCCCGCTGCCCCCGTGCAGGCGACGAGAGAGAGCCACCCGAACAACGCCACTCCGGCCTTCGCATGTGTCATGGCTACCTCGCTGAGACTTCTCACGAAGCGCGAGCGGTGCGCGCCCGGCAACCGCCCCGGCCATTGCCCGAAGTTCAAGGCGCGAGCAAGAGCGGCTTCACGCCCAGTGGGACCTCGTCGGACTTGCAGCCGGTGCAGCTCCCGACGTTCTGCGGCGCGTTGCCGGCGATGTCCGCATAGGTCTTGAACCCCGCCCCGACCGCGTACGGGTTCGTGGTGCAGCTCCCGCCGCTGCACGACTGCGAGGCATCCCAGAGGATCTCGTAGCTGGTGCCGCCCTTGTCGATGGTGCAGCTGAAGACCTGCGAGCTGCCGACCGCCTGGCAAGGAGCGCTGAGCGTGGCGCCGGCGATCCAGCTCGCGGTGGTGTCCCAGGCGGTGACCGCCAGAGGGTAGGCGTTCAGCCCCTTGTCCCAGGTGTACCAGTCGTGGCTCTGGACGCCGAGGCTCCAGCCCACCAGGAGGAACCGGGGGATCCAGCTCGCGGCCATGTCGGCATCGGTGTATGGTGCGGCGAAGCCACTGGGCGCGTAGGAAGCCTCGTCGTCCCAGATGGGCTTCGCGAGCTCCGCGGCCTGCAGGTAGCTCTGCACGTTCGCGATGTAGCCCGCGTACGCCGGCTCGACGGAGGTGGCGGCGGTGCAGTTCGTGCCCGCGCCGTTGGGGGTGCACACCGCGCCGGGCTTCATGTGCATGTTGATCACGTCCACCGCGGCTGCCCCCGCCGAGCCCGTGTTGCAGTTGCGCGAGGTGCTCGTGCAGTACAGGAAGTTCTGCATCTGCGTGAGCGAGGCCGGCTCCGCGTGGTACGAGGGCATGAGGATGAGCGCCGAGGGGTCGATGCCGGTCGCGGGCAGGCCCGCCTGGGCGCACGGGACCGGGCCGTTGGCCCCGTAGTTGTGCACCACGCCGTTGCCGGTGAGCATGCACCGCATGTCCTCGGTCATGCGCACGAGCGCGGCGTAGGAGCCGGCGCCTCCCGAACCGTCGCCCCAGAAGGCCGCGGTGTCGGGCTCGTTCCAGATCTCCCAGTAGCGCACGTGGGCGTGCGTCGTCAGATATGTCGGGTCGTTGAGCCGCGATGCGAAGAAGGCGTACCACATGCGGAAGGTCTGGTTCGTGCCGCTGCCGTCGGCGTTCAAATCGCTGGGCCGGTCGCAGGCGCCGTTGGCGACCGTCGAGTAGTTGCAGCTCGTGTCGTTCTGACCGGAGGTGATGAAGTAGGGCGTGCGTGCCATCGTGTAGATCGCCTCGGTCACGCCGTTCGTGAGCAGCTGGGCGAGGTAGGCGTCGAAGCTGGCCATGTTGTTCTTGTCGTAGCCGTTCGCGCAGGCGGTGATGTCGGCGCAGGCCGCCGTCTGGAGGGTCTGCCACTGGAACGGCGGGCTGTCCCAGAAGCGCTGCACGCCGTAGGTGACCTGCGGGTAGATCGACGTCGTGGTCGTTGTCATGCCGAAGAACGGGCTCAGCGCGAGGCCGGTCCCGGTGCCGCCGCTGGACGAGCCGGAGCTCGCGCTGGCCGAGCTGGAGCCACCCGCGGACGTCGATCCGCCACCGGTGGTGGCTGCGCCCGTCGAGGCGGAGCTCGTGGAGCCTGCGCTCGCCGACCCGGCTCCGGTCGTGGTGCCCGGCGCCCCCGTCGAGCTGGCACTTGCGCCCGAGGTGCCGCCGCTCGAGCTCGCACCGGTCGAGGCGTTGCCGCCGGTCGACGAGCCGCCCGTGGGCCCGGCCGTCGTCGACGCACCGCCGGTGGATGCGCCCGTGGACGCCTCTGGGCTCCCGCTGGAACCGCTCGAAGAGTCGCCCGGAGTGCCGCTGCAGGCGGTGGCACAGAGCATCCCGAGGATTGCCACGCCCTTGATTCCGAGCCTCATGATCCGACCTCACTTGGGGCCATTTCACATCACGACGAACGAGTGCCGCAAGGTCGGCAACCGTGTCTCCAAATCCAGCGACTGCCGGCCGTCAAGGAGACTCGGATCCTCTACCCCCACCAGGCGCTCCGGAATGCCCGCTCGCCTACTCGCAGGCCGTCTGGTGCAGGAACCCGATCTGGCTGTTGCCCTCGTCGAAGAGGGTGATGTACGCGCGCAGCGCCGGACCGCCGATGATGGTCTCTTGCTGGTTGCCCGATCCGCCGCTGCCGGTGCCGGCGCAGTAGAGCGTGGTCCCGTTGGCGCTGACCGGCACGAGGTACGATTGCGTCGCCGGCATGCTGAGCGTGAAGGTGCCCCCGTTGGTGGACGGGAACGTCAGCGTCAGCGGCGGTAGCGCTGCGTCGATCTCGGCCTGCGTTTGGCCGCCCAGCGTGGGGATGCAATCGATCGTCGAACTATTGAAGAAGCTCGCGCTGAGGGCGCCGGAACCGAAGATGGTCGTTGCAGCCGAACTCGAGGCCATCGCGCTTTCCAAGGCGCTCAGGGCGGAGTCGGCCATGGCGAAGAGGCCGGTCCCGGTGTCGACGATGGCGTCGGGGTCGGCGCCCCCCAGGTTCGTCGTGCCAAGGCCGATTCCCGAGAGACTGACGGCCCAGTAGTCCGCGCCGAACACCTGCGTCGTGTCGACCATGGGCGTGTATTGGACGCTCGCGCTCGGGTCGGCGTACTGCGAGTCATACCCGCCGAACCAGAGGGCGCCCCCGCTGGAGCAGAGCAGGATGCCCATGGTGTCGGTGATGCCCTGTTGCACGAGCTCGTTGAAGTACGCGTCGTCGTTGCTCGTGCCGATCGTATCGAGATCGAGCGGCCCTAACCCCAGGATGCCCTGGATGGGGCTGCCCGTCGCCTGGTTCGTCACGAGTGAGGAACAGTCGCCGTCCTCGAAGAACTGGCTCTGTGAGGTCATCCCGCCGAAGTTGATGGTCACCGCAGGCATCTCCGTGCCCACTTCAACGGTGTCCTGGCAGTCATCGCCACTCCAAGAGCCGGTACCGTACGTGGAGGACTCTCGGGGACTCGTCGAGCAGACGCCGCTCGAAGGCGAGAACTCGGGTGAAACGCCGCAGCTCGAGCAGCTCGAGAGCGCGACGGCGGTATCCGTCGAGCCCGTATCGACCGTCAGCTGGAAGGTCTGACCCCCGATGTTCACTGGCGCGTTGTAGTCCAGCATCGGGCAGCCGTTCAGCGGCACGGTGGCGAACGCGCCGCCGTCGAGGATGGTGAGGCCGCCGCCCGTCGACGTGCCGGAGCCCGTGCTGCTGCCGCCGGTCGTGCTGGCCCCGCCCGTGCTCGAGGACGAAGAAGAGGAAGACGACGCCGCGGCGCTGGTGGACCCGCCGGTGGTCGAGCCGGCCGAAGCGGAGGCGCCGCCCGAAGACGAGCCCTGCGCGGTGGTGCCGCCGCCGGTCGACGTACCGGCGGACGAGGAGCCGGCGCTCGAGGCCCCGTGGCCGGTGCTGCCACCGCCGATGAAGCCGCCGTTGCCGGTGGTCGTGCCGGCCTCGCCGGTGGTGCCTGCGCTTGCCGACGCGCTGCCCGCCGAGCCGTTGTTCCCGGCGGTCGTGCGCTGGATCGGCGGCTGGCACTGGCCGTGGTTGCAGATGAAGTCGCCGCCGCACTCGGCGTCGGTCGTGCACGTGCCTGGACTGCCGCTGCAAGCGGTGCCGAGGGCGAGTCCGGCGAGGACGAGAAGGCCGAGCTGGGTCTTGGTGTCCATTTTGAACGACCTCGAGGGTGAAGGGCTTGGAGGGCAGGCGACAGCCGAGCGTGCGAGATCCAACCCGCCCGGCACGGAATGTCAAGCTGCGGGCGGTCGGGGCCGGCGGCGCCCGTCAGCGGCGGCGTGACGCACCGCGCTCGAGGCTCGCAGGCGAACGCGGTGGCGCCATCGCGGCCGCCGCCCGGTCTCCGCGGCGCGCCGGACGGTTCCGTCAGTCGCCCTGGGCGACCGGCGCGGCCGGGTCGCTGCTCCAGTCGCTCCACGAGCCCTCGTAGAGCTTCGCGGGAACGCCGGCCAGCTCGAGGGCGAGCAGGTCGTTGCACGCCGTGACGCCCGAGCCGCAGTAGGCGATGATCTCGCGGCCCGCTGTTGCGCCGAGCGCGGCGAAGCGTTCTCGGAGCCGCTCGCGCGGGAGGAAGCGGCCGCTGCCGTCGAGGTTGCCGGCGAAGGGGGCGCTGAGGGCTCCCGGGATGTGCCCGGCCTTCGGGTCGACGGGCTCGAGGTCGCCGCGGTAGCGCTCGGGGGCGCGGGCGTCGAGGACGAGGGCGCCTCCCCTCGCGACGACCTGCCGATCGACGACGAGCTCGGGGTGCGGCCGCGCGGTGAATGGCGCTCGGGGAAACGCGGGGACGTCGGCGGTGAGCGGTCCCGGCCACGCGGCGAGGCCGCCGTCGAGGACGGCGCCGGTCTCGTGACCGAAGTAGCGCAACAGGAACCACAGCCGCGCCGCGATTGCTCCCCCCTGGTCGTCGTAGGCGACGACGCGGGTGGAGTCGCCGACGCCCGCACGCGCCATGGCCTCCGCGAAGCGCGCGGGCGTGGGCAGCGGGTGGCGCCCGGGGCCGCTGCCGGGCGGACCGGCGAGGTCGCCGTCCACGTCGAGGTAGACGGCGCCCGGCAGGTGGCCCGCGTCGTAGAGCTTGCGGCCGGCGCCCGGCTGGCCGAGCCGCCAGCGGACGTCGACGATGCGGAGGCCCGGCTCGCCCCGCCGCGCTTGCAGCCACGCGGCGGAGACGAGCGGGTCGATCGGGCGCACCTTACGGCTTGGCGGTCTTCTGGCCCGCCTTGGCCCAGCCCTGGATGCCGTCGGCGAGGACGCTCACGTGGATGTAGCCCGCCTTGACCGCGCGGCTGGCGGCTCCGTGCGAGGCCATGCAGCGGGTGTTGGCGCAGTAGAAGACGAGGTCGGCGCCCTTGTCGGCGGGCAGCTCCTTGGCGACGTCGTAGCTCGACGAGCTCGACAGTAGCTTGGCGCCCGGAATGACGCCCCACTGGCTGCGGACGTCGGCCTTGTTGGCGTCGCAGACCACCGGGTGGCCCTGCTGCATCGCCTGGACGAGATCGGGAACGTGGATGAGCTTGAAGCCGGTCTGCGCGGCCTGGGAAGAGGCCGCGACGAGCGCGAGGAGCCCGACGAGCGACAGCGCGAGCGAACGGGTCTTCATGGGGAACATCCTCCGGAAGGTTGTGAAAGCGGCGACAATCTAACCGAGCGGCGCCACGTCCGCCACCGTCAATGCGTCGGGGGCGGGATCACGAGCAGCTTGCCCTCGGGAGAGTCGGGAACGTACGGGGCGCCGCTCTCGGTGACGACCGCGTTGCGCGCCCCCGCGGCCGTGGGCAGGCCTCGGACTGCTGCGTGGGCGCGTGCACCGACGGAGGTTGCGGCTGACGCTCAGTCGAGCTGCTGGTAGCGCTTCGCCACGGTGCGCGTCATCGCGCGCGGCGCGAGGCGCAGCGACTGGATCATGAGCTTGTTCGTGAGACCGGGGATCACCAGGGCGCGGCCCGCGAACAGGCCCTCGAGGCCGGCGCGCACGACGGGCTCGGCCTCCATCACGTTGGCCCCCTTGAACAGCTTGCTCTGGCTCGAGCCGGCGGTGTCGGCGAACTGCGTGCGCGTGGCGCCTGGGCAGAGGCAGCTCACCACGACGCCCGTGCCCGCGAGCTCCGCGTGCAGCGCCTCGGAGAGCGACAGCACGTACGCCTTGCTCGCGTAGTAGACGGCCATGAAGGGGCCGGGCACGAAGCCGGCGGTGGAGGCCACGTTCAGCACGAAGCCGCGCTTCTGCGCGATCATCGGCGGCAGCAGGCGTCGAGTCAGCTCGGTCAGCGCGCCCACGTTGAGGTGGATCATCTCCATCAGGCGCCCGAGGTCGGCGTCGGCGAAGCGGCCGAGCAGGCCGAAGCCCGCGTTGTTGACGAGCAGCTCGACGGCCAGCCCCTGCGCCTGCAGCTGGCCTTCGAGATCGGCGGGCGTCGAGGCCTTGGAGAGATCCGCAGGCAGCACCGCGCAGCGGATGGAGTGCGCGGCCTGCAGGCGCGCGGCCAGCGCCTCGAGCTCCGGCTTGCTGCGCGCCGCCAGCGCGAGGTTCCAGCCCTGCGCCGCGAGCTGCTCGGCGAACGCGACCCCCAACCCTTTCGACGCTCCCGTCACCAGCGCGAAACCGCGATCCATGCGTGCCTCCTCCGTCGGGGTGCAACCTCTAGCTGGCGCGGCGTAGCTCGCAGAGCAGCGCCTGCGGGTTGGGCTGAACGTTGCCTTGAAAGACCGTCCGCTCGATCGACAGCACGTCCAGCGCGCCGCCGAAGGCGCTGCGGACGTCCGCGGGCGAGAGCCGGTAAGGTCCCTCGCTGCCCGGCTGCTGATCGCTGAAGCACTTGAGGAAGAGGATTCCGCCGGGCGCGAGCAGGTGGCCGACGGTGCGTACGTAGGTGGAGCGGCACTCCGGCGGCAGCACGTGAAAGCAGCCGCGATCGAAGATGGCCTCGAAGGGGCCCTCGAGGTGCGACTTCAGGATGTCGTCCTGCACGAAGCGCACCCGGCCCTGGCCCGCGCTCGCGGCGCGCTTCGTGGCCCCCGCGACGGCGGCGGCCGAGAGGTCGGAACCCACCACGTCGAAGCCCTGGGCGGCGAGCTCGATGGCCTGGGTGCCCGGCCCGCTGCCAATGTCCAGCACGCGCCCAGCCGCCAGCTGCCGCGCGGCCAGCGCGCGCGCGAAATCGGGGTCGAGCGTGGGCAGGAACCAGGGGAGGCGCTCCACTGGCGTCTCGGCGTAGAGATCGTTCCAGGAAGGGAAGTTCGGCATGGGCGCTCTCTAACGGGAGACGCAGGGCATGGCAAGGTGGCATTGCTACTCCGGGGGCTGCGCCCCCGGCGCCCCCTGCTGCATCCGAGGTCGAGACGACGGCCCGGGTTGGCGAGGGATGAACGAGAGAGCGACGGGGGGTGGTCGGGGCCGGTACCCCGGCGGTCCTCGCGCTCCCCAACGCGGGATCGCGCGTTGTACCGGAGCGCGCGCAAAGGTGGGGGCGCGCTGCGGGCCGCCGGGTCCCCCGGTCCCCTCCCTCCCCCGCCTCTCCACTCCATGAACCACAGGTGCATAGGCGGTAAAGAGGTAGAGGGAGAGATAGAGGTGAACGAAAGAGGGGAGGAGGGGGGCCGACGCGCAGGGGGTGTCGGGGCCCCGGACGCGCCCGCAGCGCGCCCATGTTGCGGCACGAGCTATGGTGCACCGCGGTGCAACGCGTGGGGAGCGCGAGGACGGACCGGGGTGGCACCCCCGAGCAAGCGGCACCCCTCCGTCCCTCGTTGATCCGCCGCTACCCCTTGCAGCGCAGCTCGGGATCGAAGCGGGGGCGCGGGGCGGCAGCACCCGGTCCCCTCCTTCCCCCCCGCCTCTCCTCTTTACGAACCCCCTTCAACCCGAGTTCATCAATCTCAAACCTTGCCTGCGGCGCTGGTCGAGACGTGGTCGAGAACTGCTGCAAAGGCGTGATCGAAGAATGAAAGAGGGGAGGAGGGGGGCCGACGCGCAGGGGGTGTCGGGGCCCTGGACGCGCCCGCAGCGCGCCCATGTTGCGGCACGAGCTACGGTGCACCGCGGTGCAACGC
>Ga0335073_10004025_pt1 | contig 20499 bp, 16 predicted proteins | sample Lox_Sample_22_FD_207093 | JGI IMG/M metagenome (GOLD analysis project Ga0335073, IMG submission 207093) | Soil microbial communities from Loxahatchee National Wildlife Refuge, Florida, United States - Lox_Sample_2.2 | ecosystem: Environmental > Terrestrial > Soil > Wetlands | place: USA...
CGGGCCACGTGGCTGTATTTAGGCATACCTAAACCATTAGGCTAGCCTAAACTAATGGGAGAGTCAAATTACCGCATCCTCAGGCCGGCCATGGGTTCCAATCGTAAGGTGAACGCGAATACCGAATCCGTTGACAACTACCTTAAGGCGATTCTCGCCCTCAGCGGACCCGACGAGCACGCCGTTGCGAGCACTGCGCTTGCCCAGCGATTGGGAGTTGCACCGGCATCCGTGACCAACATGCTGCAAAAGCTGGCTGCCGTTGCCAGACCTTACGTGGAATACGAAAAGCACCGCGGTGTGCGATTGGCTCCCGAAGGAAAGCGCCGCGCTCTTGAGATCGTACGTCATCATCGGCTGATCGAGACCTTTCTCTACGAGATTCTCGATTACCCGATCGAAGAGGTTCACGAAGAAGCCGAGCGGCTGGAGCACTTCATCTCCGAGCGTTTTGAAGAGCGCATCGCCGCTAAGCTCAGCCATCCGAAATTCGATCCGCACGGACACTGCATCCCGGCGATGGATGGGAGAATGCCCAGAGTGATGTCCATCCCCCTCTCCAGCCTCGACCGTGATGGAAGATTTGTCGTGGACAGTGTCTCCGATCAGGATTCTGGCCTGCTCAAACGGCTCAAAGCCTCCGGTATCACCCCTGGCGCCCGTGTCCAGGTTGTCAGGCGATCGCCGGATGAATTTGCGTTGCGTGGCGATAAGAGCACGCGCGCAATGATCCTGACTCGCGATCTTGCCGACGCGGTTCACATCCGCTTAGGGTGTATTGCCGGAATCGAACATCCTCGAGGTTGATCTCAAGCTGAAGGGCGCCTATTCCGAGCGCAGAGCCTGGGCGGGGTCGGCAGCGGCAGCGCGCAGAGCCGGCAGAGCCGAGGCGAGAAGCGACAGGCCCAGCATAAGGATCACGCTCGCGCCGTAGACGAGGGGGTTGGTGGCGCTGACTCCGAAGAGAAAGGCAGAGACGAGGCGAGAGACGGCGAGCGATCCAAGCAGACCGAGGACGCAACCGATGGCCGCGATGGTGGCGCCGGAGCGGAGCACAAGTCGCGCGATGTTGCCGCGGCGGGCGCCGAGCGCCATGCGCAGGGCGATCTCCTGGGTGCGTTGCGAAACGCTGAAAGCGACGAGGGCGTAAATGCCCATGGCGGCCAGCAGCAGAGCGGCGAGTGCGAAGGCCGAAATGAGGCCGGTATTGAAGCGGCGGGGAGCCTCCACGGAGGAGATGGCGTCGGCCATGGGCTGCACGGGATCGAGAGCCAGCCGCGGATCGATGGAGGCGACGACGGAGCGCAGTGTGTGGATCATCTGCGCGGGCGGCAGCGTGGAGCGGAGGGCGATCCAGCCGCTCGAGAGGTTGAGCATGCCGGTGGCGCCGGAGCCCTCGATGATGGCCGGCTGCTCGAGGGGAAAGTACCACTGCTCGCCGGCGGGCTGGTCGGGAGCGTCGATACGGACATCGGGCACGACGCCAACGACGGTCGCCCAGGGCAGGTTGTGGCGGGGATTGCCGATGTGCAGGCGCTTGCCGAGGGGGTTCTGGCCGGGCCACTCGTGTCCGGCCATGGAACGGTCGATGATGCAGACCAGCGGTGCATCGGACCGGTCGTGGACGTTGAAGGAACGGCCGGAGACGAGAGGAATGCCGAGGGCGCGGAAGTAATCGCCGTAGGTTTCGATGAAGGGAGCGAAGCGGAGCTTCCATCCGGCGACCGGGGCGCCTTCGATGGTGAAGCCGCCACGTCCGCCGCCGCCGGTGTCCGGCAGGGTGTTGGCCAGTCCCACGGCGATGACGGAAGGCTGGGCGGCGAGGCGGGTGACGACCTCGCGATTAAAGGCAGCGATAGAGGATTCGGTGGTGTATTGCTGCGCCGGCAACTGGTAACCGGCGATCAGGACGTGATCGGGGCGAAAGCCGGGATTGACGGCGAGCATCTGCTGATAGCTGCGCAGAAAGGCGAGGGAGGCGGCGAGCAAAATAGTGGCGACGGCGATTTCGCCGACGATGAGAGAGGAGCGGAGCCAGCTTTGGCGCAGGCTGGCGGTGCCGGAGCGCGTGTCTTCCTTCAGGCCGTCGAGCGGGTTGGTGCGGACGGCAGTCCAGGCCGGGGCGAGGCTGCAGAGAACTCCGGTGAGGACGGCGAGGAGGAGAGCGAAGCCGGCCACTCCGAAATTGATGGTGATGGAGTCGATGCGCGGCATGGATTCGGGCAGGAGGGGCACGACGGCGCGCAGAGCGACGGCCGCCAGAGCCAGACCGAGAAGGCCTCCGGCGAGACTGAGCAGGAGACCTTCGCTGACGCTTTCGCGGAGGATGGCCCCGGCGCGGGCTCCGAGGGCGAGGCGCACGGCATGTTCACGACGGCGGCGCAGGGCGCGGACAAGCAGGAGGGTGGCCACATTGGTACACGCGATGAGCAGCACAATGCAGACGGCAAGAAAGAGCGTCCGCAGGAGAGGACGCGTGGCGGCGACGACGGATTCGCGCAAAGGGAGGACGTCGCCGCGGATGTGAATGGCGGCGAGATCCGGCGGGAAGTCGCGCATGACCTGCTGTGCGACGCGGTTGGCATCCTGCGCGGCCTGCTGCACGGTCACGCCATCCCTGAGGCGCGCGACAAGGTGGGTTCCCCAGACGCCGGCCGACGGGGACAGCTCATCGGCGGTGAAGCTCATGGGCACCCACAGCTGCGCCTGGCCGATGCGGCCGGGCAGGAGGGGGAATTCGAAGCTCCGCGGCATGACGCCGATGATGGTGTAGTTCCTGCGGTCGAGGGTGATGGTGCTGCCGGCGATGTGCGGATCGCGGTGATAGCGATTCAGCCACAGCGCGTAGCTGATGACGGCGACAGGAGTGTGCCCTTCGTCCTCCTGACGGGTGAAATCGCGGCCGAGGATGGGTGCGACGCCGAGCGTGGGGAAGACATCGGCGGTGAGGCGCGCGCCGTTGATGGATTCGGAGAGGGGGCCCCCGGAAAGCTCCCACGAGGCGCCCATATACGCGCCCATCGAGGAGAAGGAGTGCGCGGAGTGCTCGTAGGTCGCGACTTCTGCGGCGGTCACGCCGAGCTGCAGTCCGTCGCCGAGGCGGTCGCCGAGAAGAACGAGGCGCTGCGGCTCGCGAAAGGACAGCGGGCGCAGAAGCACGCCATCGATGAGCGAGAAGATGGCCGTTGTGGCTCCGATGCCCAGCGCCAGGGTGAGGATGATGGTGAGGGAGAAGCCGGGTGATTTCCGGAGCTGACGGAGGGCCAGGCGCAGGTTGTTCATAGGCAAAAAGTCCCTGCTCAGGCTGCAAGATCCAATGGGATGATTCCCGGCAGGAAATAGCGGCCGAGAACCCATGCTCGCAGCCGCAGATCATGACCGTCAACTGGCGCGCAGACGCCAGAGTGTTCCTGGCTCACACCGCGGGCGCCATGCCGTTCGATCCGTCACGAGGCGGACGGTTCCCATACGTAACCGCTGTTCGACCGGGAAACGATGCCGAGACAGGGATAGGGAAAGTGGAAATGAAATGTTAGGCAGAGATCGGACGCACTTCGGTCCAGAAAAAGGCGGCGGGTGGCAATTGCCTCGTCCGGCAGGATGTCGAATACGGTTTGCCAGTCAGGGTGTCTGACATGCAGAGGGTGCACCAATGCATCGCCGGCATAGAGCAGCTGTTGTCTGCCGCTGGAAATGAGAATGGCCACGTGGCCGGGCGTATGCCCGGGCGCGGGGAGCACCTGGATCCCGGTGGCAAGCTCATCGCCGCCGTCCACAAGGCGAAGCCGCCCCGCCGACCGCAGAGGTGCCACATGGCTCCGGATCCATGAAAGGATCACTGGTTCCAGATCGCCCAGCCGGAGCAGGGTTTTCGACTCGAGCCTGGACTGGTTTTCCGGCGACATCCAGAACTCGTATTCCCTTTGAGACACGACGACCTCGGCATTGGGAAAGCGAAAGTCGCCTTCGGGGGTCGTCAGTCCGCCGATGTGGTCGGGATGCATATGCGAGAGAATGACCTGATCGATCTGGTTAGGCGAAAAGCCGCAGGCAGACACGCTCTCGTGGAGGTAGCCGGTATTCGGTCCCAGCGGGCCGGCGCCGGTGTCAATCAGGATGCGCCGTGTGCCGGTGTCGATGAGCAGCCCGGAATAATCGACGCTCATTTCTGCCGCGACCGGTTCCGGCGCAAGGCCGTCTGCCAGCTCTGCGTCTGAGCGTCCGGGGAACAGGGCGGCCTTTGGGTAATTCAGGCATCCATCGGACAAAGGAAAGCAGCGAAACTCGCCAATGGCGACGGTCTCATTTGGCTTCATATTGGCCCGCCTTCGCACAGATGCAGCGTGCATAGTCTCGCAACGAGGTCAGGTGCATCGGCAGCAACTCCCGGGTCCCGGCCATGTTCATCGCACAGCCGGTCGCGTAGTCGAGCATGAGCGCAGCGAATGCCTTATCGAGGGGCTCAGTGGCGCTATGCCATTTCTCTTCCAGCGCCGCCTCGGGGACGTGATCGACCCTGATCGATTTCCCCAGGGTCTCTTCGAAGAACCGGACGATTTCGAGAGGGGATAAGTTCTCAGGACCCGCAACCAGCAGCGTCCGATTCCTGCAGGCATGGCTGGCAACGGATCGCACCGCCGCTTCCGCGACATCTCTGAAGGAGACGAAACCGATCGGCCGGTGCCCCTCGCCGAAGATCGTCGCCGTGCCCTGGGCCGGATTGAAGCCGAGTTGCGGGCTCAGCCAGACCTCCATGAAGAAGTTTGCTGAAAGGATGGTGTAGTCCATGCCGCTCGCCGCCAGCCGCCTGGCGACTTCGTATTTGGCGCGGGTCAGCGGGGACTCGTGCAGGTCAGGCGGAATCGACGTGTAGACGAACCGGCCGACTCCGGCTGCGGCGGCCGCCTCGATGAATCCCAGATAACCGTCGTGGTCCACGGATTGAATCGAGTCGCCTGCCTGACGCGAAAACGTGGACGAAGCCGTGGCGATGATCGCGTCCACACCACTGCAGGCAGCCCGGAGAGTCTCAGGCTGTTTCAAATCGCCGAAAGCGAACTCAGCTCCCGCCAGCCTGAGCTCTCCGAGCCGCTCCGGATTGGAGGTCGGGCGAACCAGAGCGCGAACGGGGTGATTCGCCTTTCGAAGACGCCGTACCACTTCGGCGCCTAACAAACCGGTCGAACCGATGACAAGAATCATGGGGTAACCTCCTTCGCCAAAGATCGCCCCTTCCCTGTCCGCTGCCAAGGTTAGCGGCGGTAAACCGTCAGTTAACTCTCGAGGTGGACCTTTTCCACCAGCCTGCGAAAGCGAGCATCGGGCCGCAGTTCCTCGAGCATCGGCTCCTGGGCCAGAAACAGCAGGAACCCCGCCCTTTGGCGGACAGCCTCGTTCAGGTGCCGGAAGGCTCCGTCCCAGTCGCCGGCGCCCACGTCCAAAATCGCCCGGTCGATCGGCGAGGCAAACGATCTTCGACCCAGCGCTTCAAACTCCGCCACGATCTTCGCTGTTTGCTCGCGGTTGCCTAGACGGCCGTGCAAAAAGCCAAGCGTGCCCAGCGCCTGGGAACGAAACGCGTCGCCATCCATCGATTCAAACGCACGGTTCAGGTGCGCCAGCGCTTCTTCGTATCGCTGCCGAACCGCGCACAGGCGGCCCAGAAAAATGTGCAGGCGGTAGAACTGGGGGCTAATCTCCAGGGCTGCCCGGTACTGGGCATCGGCTTCTTCGTACCGCTGGGAGAGATATAAAGCGTATCCAAGGTCGCTGACCACCGGAGGCGAGAGGGGATCGAGCTGTTCGGCCTTTCTCAGATTCGCGACTGCCTCATCCAGGAAGTTTCGCGGTACGTCGCAAAACAGTGCGCGCCAGTGCCAGGCGGTCGCATAATTCGGGTCAACATCGGTCGAGCGGCGAAACTCATTGTCGGCGGCCACCCAATTCCAGTCGGATAGCGCATGCACGCCCCCCAGAGAACAGTGCGCCTGGGAGGATGCGGGGTCGCTCTCCACCGCGGCGACGGCCGCAGCGCGAGCTTTGGGCATCAGGGAGCCCGGACTGTCCAGGTTGTGCATCATCATGAGGACATAAACGTCGGCCAGCCCGGCACTGGCGCGGCTGAAGTGGGGCTGGCAGGCGATCGCCTGCTGAAAACACTCGACCGCCTTCCGGAAACCGGCAGCGGTACGCTGATTCCAAAAGTGGCGGCCTCTCAGGTACAGCTTCATGGCCTCGAGATCGATCTCTGCATTTCCACCAGGGGTGGGCGGCACAGAAAGCCGGTTGGGCGGCGGAGATTCCAGCGAAGCCACAGTTTCGCTGACGGTCGCGGCGATCGCGCCTGCGATTTCGTCCTGAATCTGAAAGATCTCTTCGAGCTTCCGATCGTAACGTCCGGACCACAGTTGCATTCCGTCGGCGGCGGACTCGAGCCGGGCAGCAATCCGCACCTGGTTGGCGGCCAGACGTACGCTGCCCTCCAGAAGCAATTCCGCATTCAGGGCCCGGCCAATCTGGCGGATATCCTGGCCGGAGTTTCGGTACTGAAAGGCGGAAGTGCGAGCCACCACTCTGAGTTCGCGCACCGGGATGAGTGCGTGCATCAGCTCTTCGGTGAGCCCATCGGCAAAATACGAGCTGTCATTTTCCGGGCTAAGGTTAACAAAGGGCAGCACGGCGATGGTGCGCACCGATGGAGGCTTCCTGGCGACAAACGAGGGTACGTAGCCACCCTTGGGAAACTCGATTCGGATTGCGTCATGCGCGCCTTCGCTACGGTAGTAAATGTCGAGCTTCTCGCGAAGCTTGCGCGCCTGCACCCGAACAATCGCATCGCTGCTCGGGTCGAATTGCTCGCCGCGGTCGAACACCTCGAGCCCGATAACGTACTCTTTCAGGTTGTGCTCGTTGTTATTGAGCACTGCCTGCACCGTGTAGCGAAGCAACCGGCAGAGGGAAGCCGAACCGCGCAAGCTGGAGCTCTGCAGCACACGCTCCAGGTGGGACCGAATGTCAGCGGGTGAGAGCAGGCGGTCCGGCTGGCTGGACGCGACCACCAGCGCGTCTTTCACCTGCCCCATGGACTGGTAGCGCTCGGCCGGCGCCTTGCGCAAACAGCGATGAATCACGGCCTGCAACGCAGGCGGAACGTCAATGGGCTGCGGCTGATCGCGCAGGATGGCAGCAAGGGTCTGAGCCGCCGAGTCCGCTGCAAATGCAGGGCGGCCACTCAGCATCTCGTAGAGCAGGCACCCGAAGGAAAAAATGTCAGACCGCGGGTCGACGAGCTGACCCTCGGCCTGCTCGGGACTCATATACGCGATGGTCCCGGTCAGTTCGCCAGTTCCCGTCGTGTCACCGGACCGCCTATCGGTCTGGCGGGAATCTTCCAGCGGAATCAGCCTGGCTATCCCGAAGTCCAGGAGCTTGATCCCCGATGCGGTGACCAGGATGTTTGTCGGTTTCAGGTCCCGGTGGATGATCCCCTTTGCGTGTGCGACGGAAAGTGCGTCGGCAATTTGAATTCCGTATTCGAGGGTCCGCTCAATGGAGAGCGCACCACGAAGTGGACTTCCCTCAACAAATTCCATGACAAGGTAATTTGGCCCCACGTCAAAGAGATGGCAGATATGGGGATGATTGAGCGCCGCAATCGCACGTGCCTCGCGTTCAAATCGCGCGCGAGCCGGCCCCTCGGCATTGGGCGCCGGAGAACAAAACTTCAGAGCCACTTCGCGGTTCAGGCGAAAATCGCGTGCGCGAAAGACCTCACCCATGCCGCCCTTGCCGATGGGCATGAGAATTTCATAGGGTCCGATTTTGTCGCCGACCACCGGAGTCATCCGACTCGCTTCCTGATTCGAGCTTCAACAGGGCTGAGAGGGAGAAGCCCTGCGACGATCGAGTCACCGATTCGGCCACTGGAGTTGACTGGTTCCGCAAGTTTAAGCCCCGAGTACGAGCGGATCAAGAAGGGTGTCTCCTGGCGGCTTGCCTCAACCTTGAACCGTGGAAGCTCCGCGGAAGAAAGGCCTCCGGGGGAACCTGTGCCCATTCAACATTTCCCTCTCAAACCCAACCGGTGAATTCCAAATAAATTACTCAGCGGGAATGGCTTGTGCAGATCAGCTTGGATCGGCATCGGAAACGGGGAGCCGTTCCTTCCGCCGCGCGCCATGTTGACCCGCGGCTCGTGTTATCGTAGGCGTTATGAGGTTTTGCCTGAGTCCCGTGGCCCTGTGTGCATGTTGTTGCACCGTGCGCCGGACTTCGGGGTAGATTCGCCTCCAGCGTTTTTCATCCCCCCGAGCCCGCGCTTCAGCCTCCGCTGACGTGGGCTTTTCCATTTTGTCAATACCCCAGAGACTTATGACAAAAGACAAACTTGCCGAAGAAGCATCGACCCTCGACGCTCACCCCGCGCTTAGCCATATCCGGCAGCTCGAAGCCGAAAGCATCCACATCATTCGTGAGGTCGCCTCGGAGTTCCAGAAGCCGGTGATGCTGTATTCCATCGGCAAGGATTCATCGGTGATGCTGCGTCTGGCGCAGAAGGCATTTTACCCGGCAACGATACCTTTTCCGCTCCTGCATATCGATACCGGATACAAGTTCCGCGAGATGCTCGAATTCCGCGACCGCTACACAGCGGGACTGGGCCTGCAACTGATCGTATGGCGCAATGAGGAAGCGCTGGCGGAGGGCGCCAATCCGGTGGCGCTCGGCACGAGCCGCTGCTGCGGTCTGCTGAAGACCCAGGCCCTGCTGGATGGTTTGCGCTCCCACGACGCGGTGCGCTGGTTCTCCGCACGCGCATCGGCGATCGCGAGGCGCTGCTGCCGCTGGTCCTGGCCGGGGCGGTTGTCATCGGTGAGAGCGTCGGCGACGAGGCGGATCCCCGCACCAGCGATGCGCCTGGCTCTCTCCCTTTGGCTGCTCACCATCGGCCTGCAGTTGTGTTGGCAGGCGATCGCTCTGGCAAACGGCGGAATATGACCCTCTTGCCGCGGGTCCGAATCAACGTAGTAGACAACCCTCTTCGATCATGAGCTTCTCGCACCAGCCATCCTTGCCCGCAGCATCCGCCGCCCGGCGGACGCCGGTATGTTGTTGTCGCTAGCGACCGTACTTCGCAAGATTCTCCCCCACTCATCCTCGACCTGACCCGGCGAAATCGACTCTCGCCGGCCAAATCCTCAGGAGAAAGATATGAGCTTCCGTAATCTGCAGGTGTTGCTTCTTGTCGTTTCCCTTCTGGTTCCGGCTCGGGCGCTGTACGCGCAAATCGTTGGCGCAACCATCAGCGGAACCGTACGGGACGCGACCGGAGCTGTTATCGCCGGCGCGACAGTTACAGTCCGCGACACGCAAAACGGGGCAACGCGCGTGGCAATTACCGACGGCAGCGGCTACTTTACAGCCCCTGCGCTGGCGGTTGGAGAGTACTCGGTTACCGCTGCCCACGAAGGATTCCAGTCTCAGCAGCAAAACGGCGTCTCTCTCACGGTCGGTCAGAGTCTGAACCTGAACTTCATTCTGACGGTCGGCGCAACCCAGCAGGAAGTCGTGGTGAATGCCACTTCGGCGTCGGTTAACACCACCACCCAACAAACCTCCGGCCTCGTCAATGAGCGCCAGGTCAAAGAACTGCCCCTGAACGGGCGAAGCTACGATGAGCTCATCACTCTGAATCCGGCCACTGTCAACTACACCGCCGAAAGATCCGGAAGTATCGGCACTTCCAATTCCTCGGTCGGCAACATGTTTGCGGTGAGCGGCCGCCGTCCCCAGGACAACCTCTTTCTCCTGAATGGCATTGAGTACACTGGTGCGTCGCTTATTAATGTCACGCCGGGCGGGACCAGCGGCCAGTTGCTGGGCGTCGACGCCGTTCGCGAGTTCAATGTTGCCACCGACACCTACGGCGCCAGCTATGGCAAGCGCGATGGGGCGCAGGTTAGCATCGTCACCGCATCCGGAACCAACCAGGTGCACGGCAATGCGTTCGAGTTCCTCCGCAACAGCGCGCTTGATGCCCGGAACTACTTCGATGCCGGATCGATTCCTGAGCTCCAGCGCAACCAGTTCGGCGGATCACTGGGCGGTCCGCTGCGCAGAGACAAGCTTTTTCTCTTTGGCAATTACGAGGGTTTTCGCCAGAACTGGGGTCTGAGTGCGGTCACGCTCGTTCCCGACAACGCCTCCCGATCCGCAGCGGCGCCATCAGTGCTGCCGCTGCTGGCTCTTTGGCCGGTGGCGAATGGGCCGGACCTCGGCAACGGGATCGCGGAAGCCTTTAGCCATCCGGAAGAGCGCATCCGCGAAGACTTTGGGACGACTCGCTTCGATGCCAACCTCAACCCCCGAGATCAGGTCGTCGCGGTCTACACGATCGACGACAGCGGCGCCAATACGCCGACTCAGAATCCGCTCAGCTGGGTGACGGAAGGCCTGCGCGAGCAGGTCGTGAGTATGCAGGAACAGCAAATCTTTTCGCCGGCGCTGCTCAATACCGCCCGCTTCGGATTCTCGCGCGCGGCTTATGTCTTCAACGGCACCACGCCCATCAGCCTTCCCGGGTGGGTTGCCGGCAAGCCGATCGGAGCACTCGTCATCAGCGGCAGCACCGCATCCAACGGAGCATCCCAGATTACCCAGGCCGGCACCAACGTCGGCAGTAACAACACCACCGCACGTAATCTGTTTACCCTCGATGACCACGCCTACTGGTCGAAGGGACGCCACCAGATCGAGGCCGGAGCCTGGCTCCAGCGCGTGCAGTCGAATGATCTTCTGGCACAGGACCAGTACGGACAGGCTTCCTTCAGTACGCTCGCTTCCTTCCTGCAGGGAACGGTCGCCACCTTCACCGTTGTGCCCTCCCCCACCGAGCTTGGGTGGCGTTCTCTCGAAGGAGCGTGGTTCGTGGAAGACACCGTGAAGATTGCCTCGCGGGTTGAGTTCCGCGCGGGATTTCGCGCCGAGTCTACTAATGGATGGAACGAAGCCCAGGGGCGCGCCTCCAACTACGCCATCGCTAACGGCGTGTTGCAGACCCAGCCGTTCATTGGCAATTCAGCTCTGACTACCAACCGCGCCGTTTTCCTGCCCAATCCGCGCGTGGGTTTCGCATGGGATGTCTTCGGGAACGGGAGAACGGCGGTGCGCGGCGGCTTTGGTCTCTACCATGGTCTGCTCGACACGCTGGATTACCGTCTCGATCAAACAGCGCCGTTCAACACCGCTGAGTCCATCAAGAACGTCGCGGTCTCTGAACTGAACATCACCCCCGGAACGCCGCCGCCAGCGGGCGCTCTGATCTCTCCCAGTAACGTGCAGCCGGATATCTCCACCCCGGCGGTCCTCGAATGGAGCCTGCGCGTCGAGCAGGCTGTCGCTCCGCACACCACATTGACGGCCGGATACGTCGGATCGCACAGTTATCACCAGATCCTTTCCGAAGACATGAACGAGCCCGTACCGCAGTTTCTTCCCAACGGTTCTGCATATTATCCGCCTGGTTCAAAGGACGCCAATCCCAGCCTGGCTAATTCCACCTCCTGGGTTTCCCAGGGGGTCGGTTTGTACAATGCGCTCGAAATCGATGTGCGGCGCTCGTTCGCTCACGGGCTCCAGTTTCGCGGGGACTATACCTTTTCGAAGAATCTTGATGACGGCTCGGCCTGGAATACGAGTGTGAGCGGCAACACTCCGGCGTATGTCGAATTCCCATTGCACCCAAAACTGGACTGGGGCCCCGCGGCTACCGACGTGCGCCATGTCGCCGCCATCAACGCCAGCTACGACCTGCCGTTCGGCCAGGATCGCCGCTTCTTCGGCCGTGCACCGCAGCCGGCACGCTTTCTGGTGGGTGGCTGGACCGCGAGCGGCATCCTGAACGTCAATTCAGGGTTCCCGTTCTCACCGCAGCTCGGCTACAACCCGACCGGCAACGGTGATACGCGCAACCCGGTCCGCCCGAACTGGAACCTGGCATTCCACGGGCAGCTCTACCAGCGCACCGCGGCCGAGTACTTCAACCCAAACGCGTTTCTCCCGCCCGCTACCGGCACATACGGCAATGTCAGCCGCGACTCGCTCACCGGACCAGGCCTCTCGGAGCTGGACTTTTCCGCGGCGAAAACTTCTTCCCTCGGGGAGAACCTGCATCTCCAGTTCCGGGCTGAGTTCTTCAATATCGTGAATCACACGAACTTCCTCACGCCGAACGAGGTCGTCTATGCCTCCGCCACAGGTGGTATTTCACCAACCGCGGGCCTCGTGACCGCGACGTCGACAAGCTCGCGCCAGATTCAGTTCGGCGCGAAATTACTCTTCTGAGGCTGTTTCCTCTTCATGCCGCGAACAACGGCTTACCCTGACGATCCTGGCACTTCAGCCGCGGTTAGTGACCGACAGAGGTCGCGAGTCATGACCGGGGCGCCCGTCTTCAGGCTTGTCCACAAAGCCGTTCCGCACAAGATAATCCAGGACGCTCTGGGTGGCTTCCTGCGGAGTCGTTTCGGCGGCAGCAATTCGAATATCCGGATGCTCCGGGGGCTCGTAGGGATCGTCAACTCCGGTAAAGGACTGGATCTGTCCGCTGCGGGCTTTTGCATAGAAGCCCTTCACGTCGCGCCGCTCACAAATATCCACGGGGGTGTCCACGAAGACTTCCACAAAGCGATCGCCCATCATGCGGCGAACCTCACTGCGCGCCCGGCGATAGGGGCTGACTGCCGCGCAAACCGCGACGCCTCCGTGGCGGACGATCTCCGAGGCCACAAAGCCGATCCGCTGCACGTTGATGTCTCGGTCGGTGCGCGAGAAAGTCAGCCCTCGAGACAGCTGCGTTCTCACGATATCGCCATCCAGCAGCGTCACGCGCCGACCCCGCTCCATCAACTCCACAATCAATTGCTCCGCGATGGTCGACTTGCCGGCGCCCGGCAAACCGGTGAACCAGACGCAGAGGCCGCCTGAACAGGGGGATGGGCTGGAGAATGTTGATCGATTCACCTTCCTCATGGAAGGCGCCGCTTTCCGCACCACAGCCCGCATTCCGAATTCGGCAATAATTTCCGGCAGCGCCTCCAGAGGGATGCCGGCGGGATCGTCTTTGGCTTCCTCCGTCGCGGAAGGAGGCTCGAAAAGGTAGTAGTTGGCGCCACAATTCCTGTGAATGATGGCGTTCAGCAGGATTCTTCGCACGCTCTTCGCTCCGACCGTCGCTGGCAGATAATTCAGGAGCGCTCTTTTGCCGAAAGATGATTCAAACCGGTTCGCGCAATCGCGCAGACGAGTGTATGAATCGAAATCGTCAAGCCGGTCGCTTGCTGCAAACAGATTCAGCAACAAGCATGCCTGCAGCTCTTCGCTCTCCAGCCGGAGCTGCTCTGCCTGTCCTGTTTCCCGGTGATCCCAGGAGTCTGTCGCCAGAACCGATCCGGAACCCATCTCGGCCAGCAGCCGCCGTACCTCGGCAGGCGTTTTATACAAGTGCGAAAAGAGCAGCGGCTGTTGCACGTGGAGGATCTCCGGCCTGCCGCTGAGAGCCAGTGTCTGCCCAAATGATGTGTCGCCGGCGATCTCGAAAGTCTCCTCAATCGTCAGCACCGCGAGCAGATGATTGGATGAGTCGCGCAATGCAACGCGACCACCTTCTGCACAGGAGCCGCCTCTTTCCGCGGGAAGAATCAAGGGCATGGGAAAAATGGATCCGTCGGCCAGGCGGCACGTGTTTCGGACGCTTTCGTAATCCGCTCGCCCCATGAAGCGCTCGATCGGCGAGAGAGCGCCGATTGCCATCATCTGCAGCCACGAGGCAGTTGCCGGAGAAAGCTGCAGAGACGCCAGCGAGTTCGCCTCTTCACTCAGTCTTTCGCGTTCGGCACTCTTCACGACAAGGCCTGCGGGCGGACAATCGGGATCGCCGGGCAGAGTATTGCCGGCTTTGGCTGCAGCCTCGCTCATAAGAGCGCTCCTTCGCGGGGAAGGCTGCCGGTTTTCGCGGCCCGTCCATCTCCGATCGACGACACTGTTCCCGCAAAGGGCTTCAGAAACTGTTCCCTCACCAGCTGTGGGATCCGAAGGTTTCCATTGTGACCTGATCCCAGTTCGATGCCCGGCTTTGTGGCGCCATGAAAGTCCGATCCTCCGGTCATCGCCAGACCGTACTTTTCAGCGAGCGCACACAGGCGCCATACATCGTCCCTCGAGTGTTCCGGATGAAAACACTCCAGCGCTCCCAGCCCGCAGGCCGCATAGTCGCGGATGGTTTCCTCGAGAGCCGTCCAGTGACGCGAAATCCTGACCGGATGTGCCAGCGACGGAAGCCCACCGGCTCTCCGTACCTTTTCCACGGCGACGGCCAGGCACGGTTCGTCCCTCTCTACCCAGGCCTTTCCTTCTTCGCTCAGGTAGATATCGAATGCTTCCTTCAATGAACGCACATACCCCTTGCGCAGCAGAACTGCTGCGAAATGAGGCCGCCCCACCTGGCGCTGCGCCAGAGCTTCCACTTCGCTCCATTCGATTCTTATCCCGAGTTCCTTAAGCCGCGCCAGCAACTCGGCGTTTCTCTGCGCTCGGCTCTCCTGCAGTTTCTCCAGCCACTCACAGAACGTCGCTCCCGGTTCTCCAACGAAGTATCCCAGCAGATGGACGGAGCGTTCGCAGCCGGCAAGGTGCGTGCTGAGCTCGACGCCGCAAAGCAGCTCGATTCCGATCTCGCTGGCCGCACTTCGGATCATCCCGTAGGCCTGAATCGTGTCGTGGTCCGTGACGGCAAGGAAGGAAATGCCCATCGCGTGTGCTTTCTCCAGCAACGCCGATGGGGTCAGTGTTCCGTCGGAGCAGGTCGTGTGGCAGTGAAGGTCGATCAATCCTCTGATGTATCCCGGTGTGGAATTTTCTCGATTTTGCTAAAGACGGAAATTCTAGTGCGAAAGTTGCTCGGTTTCGATGCGGAGAGGTTCAGTTTCCCGTGCTGGTCCCATCCTGTAGGCTGAAGCCATGCTGCTTGCCGCGTCGGTGTATACCATGCAGAACGAGCGCCTTCGTGCGCGCTGGAAACTGGAGGGCGGGTTGCCGCCGGTGCCCGGTCAAAAAGTGATGACCAGCCTCACCACCGGTCAGAACCAACCCGAGATCCCCCTCACCTGGCTGCGAGAAGAATATCGCTTTCAGCCCGACGACGTCCTGGGGCCGACCATGGAAGTCGGCTCCGACTATGCAGGAACATTCGTCGTGTATGACTGGGACTCTCACGAGATCATCTGGCAGTCTGACTGGGGCGACTTGCTGCCCAATCCCGCAGGGTACTGCTTTGCCGATGGGATTCTCTACATGAACGACTTTGAGGCCGGAAACATCTTTCGCATTGCCGTCGAACCCGAGCCCGGCCGGCTGCTGCAGCGGATTTCGAATCCTTCTTTCAATGATCTCCACAGTCTGGAACGCACCAGCCGCGGCCTGCTGGCTGCCTCCTGTGGCACCGATCTGGTGATTGAAGTCGATCTCCAGGGCCGCAGTCTGTGGGAATGGTGGGCCGCTGAGCACGGCTACACCGTCACTCCCTCCGGAGAATCGCGTTCCAGCGGGCGCGGCGGAGAACACCGCAACCGTTACTACCACACCCGCTACCAGGCCACGCACGTCAACTGTGCCTCCGTCCGCGATCCGGAGCAGGAGCGGTTTATCCTCTGCCTGCTCTTTCACCAGGGAACCCTCCTCGAGATCGATCGTTCGCTGCCCGTCGATCAGCAGCACGGTCGGATCGTCCTTGAGGGTCTCGCCCGGCCTCATAGTCTCGAGAAGATCCCCGGAGGCTGGATCTTCTGCAATAGCCTCGGCAAGGAACTGGTGCTTCTGGACGACGATCTGAAAATCGCCGGGAATATTCCGTACGATGGCGGATGGATTCAGGACTGCACGCGTCTTCCCAACGGAAATATTGTCCTGAACGATGTCGATAACTCGGTACTGATCGAGTTTTCACCCCCTGACTGGACCATCGTGAGCCGAACGAACTATCCCGGATCGTGGCGCATGGGCGAACTGGTCGTCGTGCCTGTGTCGCACGAGCAGGCGTTCCTCCGCGCCGCCGCGCACCTTTGCGGATAGCCCGGAAGCCAGGTTTGCATTTCTCAGCTTCACGGCTCGGCATTACCAGTGCATGTACGAATCTGCAGATGACGAAATCGAAGAGTGACAATGACGGAAGGCGCGCGGCTGAATTGCAGCCGTGTCGTCTTCAGCCCGAGCGCATTAGTTATTCGGAACTCCTGCTCCGCGAATCCGATCCCCACAACCTCGAATCCCCGTTTGCCACGCTGGACGAACGAATCACTCGCACCGAGCGCTTCTTCATCCGCAGCCACTTTCGTGCTCCTTCCATCGATCCGTCGTCGTACCGGCTGTCTCTTCGCGGTACTCTTCGCGGCGAGATGGATTTTTCTCTTGAAGACCTGTTGGCCTTGCCCTCAGTCACGCGCACAGTGACGCTCGAGTGCGCGGGCAATGGGCGTATCCTTCTCTCCCCCCAGGAGGCCGGCGTGCAATGGCATCTCGGTGCCATCGGGACTGCTGAATGGACCGGCGTGCCGCTTCAGTCGCTGCTGGAAACGGCGGGAATCCGGCCGGACGCCAAAGAGGTCGTCTTCGAGGGAGCAGACTCCGGTCGTCCCAGAACCCCGCCGCGTCCTCCCAGGCCCATCGCTTACGCCCACAGTGTCCCTCTTTCCGAAGCAGGCCGGGTTCTCCTCGCCTGGGAAATGAACGGCAAGCCCCTGTCTCTCGAGCACGGATTCCCTCTGCGTGCCGTCGTATCCGGCTACTACGCCATGGCTTCCGTGAAGTGGCTCACCTGCATTCACGTCGTGGCCGAGGCCTTCCAGGGCTATTTTCAAACCACCGACTATGCCTTCTGGGATGAAATTGATGGGCTGGCTGTACGGCGTCCTCTCTCCACAATGGGACTCAAGTCCTCCATTGCCCGACCTGTCTCTGGCTCAGTGATATCAGCTGGAAGCACGATCTCGGTCTTTGGCGCAGCGTGGACCGGAGGTGCGCCTGTTGAGCGAATCGAAATCTCAGCTAATGGAGGCGACTCCTGGCATGACGCCGAGATCCTTGACCCTCACGTGCCGGGCGTATGGCGGCGATGGCAATGGATCTGGAATGTTCCGGTGCAGCCTGGCGCTTATACACTCATGTCCCGGGCCTCAGATCGCGATGGCAATGTCCAGCCTGTGGCACACGACCCGCGTTTCGGCTCCTACCGGATTCATCACATCATTCCAGTGCCCGTAACCGTCGCCTCCTGACGATGGTCGACCCACCGGATTGATCCGGATGAGCCTGAAGGTCGTGAGGAGAGTCCTGTGAAACGGGCTTCCGTCCCGCGACCTCCCTCAGTTCGTCGACTAGTGCCGAATCGCCAATGCACTCATCGACACCGAATCAGTACCGAGAAGTCGGTTTCTCGCCACCTAGAGCGATCCCGCGCGAATGAGATCGATTCGTTGTGTAGGCCGATCCGTGTCATGGACCTCGAATGCCGACAGAGGCTGGCCTCCGCCAATTCCGGCGGATGTCAAGGAGGCTCTGCTGGCATGGAAGAAGGTCACCCCCCTTCAACGAACCCTGGCATTGGGTCTTTGCCAGCGAAGCCACAAAAGGCGCGCGGCCTGTTTGGCCTGAGGGCATTGCTCGCCAAGCACATTCAGCCGGTCGCTGAAGCCGCAGGCTTCGGCCGACTGGGATTCCAAACTTTCCGTCACAGTTTTGTTTCCTGGGGAAAAGCTGCGCTGAAGCTTTCCGAGACGAAGGAACTGGCCCGGCATGCCAATTTGGCAACCACCAGCGATATCTACGGAGGGCTGTCCCTGGATGCGAAGCGTGACGCGCAAACCCGCCTCGCTGAGTACGTTCGCGAGGAGGCGAAGAAGTCTCTCGGACCGGCAGTGTCCGCTTAACTGTCCTCAACTGTCCCCGGAGGTCCGCGGCCAGCCACTTCTCTTCAGTTATAGGTGATTGAAAAGGGGAGAGATATTTGGTTGCGGGGGGTGGATTTGAACCACCGACCTTTGGGTTATGAGCCCAACGAGCTACCAGGCTGCTCCACCCCGCATCCTTATCCTAACAACCGCCGCAGGGTGGGTCAAACTCTGTTCCTGCCGGCTCACGCGCCTCCCCGCACCTCTCCGCGTCGCCGCCGAAATTCCCCTCCGGGCCGCGCGCACCGGCCCTCAGGATTCCAGTCGATTTTGTGATCTGCGTCACAGGCTCATGTGAGCGGGCGCACAGCCGCTTCCGCCAGCGCCCTCCGAAACTAGCCTTGTCCAGCGCTCGCAACGCTGCGAGGTACGTTATGACCCTCCCAACCCAGGATCCCGTTCCTCTCCACCCGCGTCCCGGCAAAATCGTTGTTGCCACGGACCTTACCGACACCGAATATCTGGTCCCCCACGCCCTCGCCCAGGCGCGCGCCTGCGGCGCCTCCCTCATCCTCGTCCATGCTGTCCTCCCTCACGAGTCCATGCCCGTCGAATCCGGCGCCGTGCCCTACTATGACCCGCTCCGCATGGACCGCGACGCCCGCCTCCTGCTTGAAAACGTTGCGCGCGAAGTCCGCCAGCACGGCGTCGATTGCGCCACCGCCGTCCGTCACGGATTTGCCCCCGATGTTATCGCCGAACTCGTGAAGAACGCCGACGCCAGCCGCCTCATTGTCGGAACCCACGGCCGTCGCGGCCTCAAGAAATTCGTCCTCGGCTCCGTCGCTCGCCAGCTCCTCGACCTCGTCGACGTCCCCGTCTGCACCATCGGACCCCGCGCTCATCATCTCTCCGCCGGCGCCCCAGGTACGATCCTGCACCCGGTCTCGCTGGCCGGCCTCCATGAATCCAGCACGCAGCTCTCTCTCAGCCTCAGCCGCCAGTTCGGCGCCCGCGTCGTTCTCCTGCACGTTGTCCCACCGGCAACCGCCACCGCCCACGACTCCGGTCAGGCCGTCGCCGCCGCCACCGAGGAACTCAATCGTCTCGTCCCCGCCGAAGTCCGCGCCTCCACCCAGGTGATGGTCCGCATCGCGCTCAGCAATGTCGTCTCTGAGGTTCTCAACGTCGCCCAGGAGATCGAGGCCGGCCTCATCGTGCTCGGCGTTCATGCTCCCGCGCACAGCTGGCTGCCGGGCACCGAGCCCGCCGCTTACAGGATTCTCGTTTCCGCCCCCTGTCCGGTCATTTCCCTCCGCGTCACGCCCGCGCCGGACAGAAAGGAGCACCAGCCCGAAGCCACTCCCGTGGTTCTCAGCTGAACCGACCTTATGTCCTGTCGCCGTTTCCGGAGAATGTCGATGCAATGCGCCAACCCCGAATGCTCGGCCCAGACCCTCTATCTGCGCTCCGGCGGAATCTTCGCCGTCGACGTCCTCGATGGATCCGGCCATGCCGGTGAATGCCAGATTCTTCAGCGGAGGGTCATCTGGCTGTGCGACGCCTGCATTGGCGCTTTTTCCATCGAGACCTGGAGGCCGCCGGGTCAGCAATTGCGGCCCTCCAGGAGTTTTCCCGTCGCCTTCCCGCGCTCCCGACAGCGCATTCCCCCGCCGGAGGTCGCATCCTGATGGCCAATCTCCCCAAGAACGGATCCCCCACCCAGCGCCTGGTCCCCGACCGCTGCGCCCAGTGCACCGATCGCGCCGAACGCCTCTTCTGCAATCTTCCCGACGAGGCGATCGAGCGCTTCGACGAGATCGCCATGCAGATCGCCTACCCCAGCCGATCCATCGTCTTTGAAGAAGGTCAGCGCGCCCAGGGCATCTTCGTCGTCTGCTCCGGTCAGATCAAGCTCGCCGCCACCTCCCGCGACGGACGCACCATGATCCTCAAAATCGCCACTCCCGGGGACGTCCTCGGCCTCACCGCTACCCTCAACGACCTGCCCTACGAAGTCACCGCCGAGACCCTCGAGCCCTGCCAGATCCGCAGCGTCCGCCGCCGCGACTTCCTCGAATTCCTCAGCCATTACGGCGATGTCAGCCGGCACGCCGCCCAGGTCATCGCCCGCGAATACCACGAGGTCTTCCTCGACGCGCGCCGTCTTGCGCTTTCCGGCTCCGCCGCCGGCCGCCTCGCCCAGCTCCTACTCGACTGGGCCCGCACCAGCTCCTGCGGCAAACCCGAGCTCCGCTTCACTATGGCCCTCACCCACGAGGAGCTCGCCAACATGGCCGGCACCTCCCGCGAAACCGTCACCCGCCTCCTCAATCAGTTCGAGCGCGATCATCTCATCGCCCGCCATGGCTCCTCGATCGCCATCCTCCGCTCGCAGGAGCTTGAGCGCCTGGTCGGCTAACTTCTAAGGCACCACTACCGGCAGCACAATGTGCGAGGGCAGCTGCGGCGTGCAATACACCCGCTGCGTCGCCGGAACGAAATCCGCCGCCGTCGCCTGATAAATGCTCGGCACAAACTTCTGAGGATTTCGATCGAT
>Ga0335073_10004026_pt1 | contig 20498 bp, 16 predicted proteins | sample Lox_Sample_22_FD_207093 | JGI IMG/M metagenome (GOLD analysis project Ga0335073, IMG submission 207093) | Soil microbial communities from Loxahatchee National Wildlife Refuge, Florida, United States - Lox_Sample_2.2 | ecosystem: Environmental > Terrestrial > Soil > Wetlands | place: USA...
CGTCCACTTGCCGAGCCATCTCCGCGATCCTAAGAGCATTGGGTCTCTCCGAGGAGATCTCGCGGTGCAAGTCGTCCCCCAGCCGTTGCAGCTGTTCGATGAGCGCGTCACCCTGTGACCAGGTACTTATTGCCTCCGACATGTGGTTCAATTGCCGGCAGTGCCGGAACATCGCCGCCATTCCTTCGACATCCTCCGGATTATTCCGGCCTTGGATCAAACCTCTGCGAACAGCGCTCATGTCCGGAACAGGCTTTTCCAACTCCAGGCGTGCTTGCCTGTCTCCCAGGGGCACCAGAAGCACCTTTTGATAGGCTTCGAAATCTTTTTCCGATTGCGAGACTGAGTAGCGCAGCAGGTCGTGGACGGCTTGCTTCTGTGCCTTGGACCAAAGACCTTCCCCGCCCACATACGCCCTTGCGGCGGAGAGGTTTTCAATGGTCATGTAGCTCAGGCTCAACAGGCCGACGACGACCACAAGAAACAGCCATAGGATTATGACTAGCTTCTTTGGAGCCGGCAAATCGAGAAACAGCTTGTGCGCAACAGACACGGACGATCTGCTCCGATCACTGAATCTTGCCCGGGAGCCTCGCTTCTAAAATCGCAACAGCAACGTCAACCTTCATGAAAAAAATCTCTGCTGCGATGGGATCTGTATCCATTGGAATCGTCGCTCGATACGCCTTCAGTTTTGTCCAACTCTCGATTAGGCGCCCCCTCGGCACCGGCACGGTCGCGATGTATACGTCAAGTTGATCTGTTAAGTCTTCGATGGCGAGCGCTACAACCTGTTCGTAAATCCGCCGATGACACACGAGCATCGCCCGATCAGCAACCTCGCCCGAGAACCTGCGAGCGACCTCTGGGTGGTAGTAGTGGCCCGAGTTGTTGTCGCGTAAAGTCGCTAGGAATATCAGGCGAGAGAGGTCATTCGGCAAAGATATGTTGAGTGCCCTAGAAATGTCTTCCGCAACGACGCTGTGGTCGGGTCCTTCGATGGGAGCCCTCTCAACAGCGCCAGGATAAAGGCCGCCTCCATTGGTCCGATTGTCAGATATCCGCTTACTCGCGATTTCGGTATCAATCAACAGATTCCCAACATTCTTCAGAATGTTGGCCGATACGGAGAGTTGCAGACGCCGCGGAATCCCGGGCCTTAGGGCTCGAAGGACACCGAGGCTCAGGCGCCCAAATGTGCAGGCAACCAGCAAGAAGGCATTTTTCGCTTTCGATGTGGAAGACTGGAAGAGCCGTGAAAGCGAGCCTTCGAGCGGCTGGCTTCTCCTCGCAGTGAGCTGCCGGACAAGCATTTTGCTTGCAACCTCCAGCGAGAAACTAGCGAGTCGTTGCTGATGCCCTTCGAACGAACTGACAACTTCCGAAGGCGCGTTTGCGGCCACGAACATAAGAGTGTTGAGATTAAGAACGCTACGACAAACCTCGCGGAACGCGAGCCCGGGGTTACCACCCGGCCCGTTAGAACTGCGATAGTGATTAGGCATGTTTGGTTGCGCCCCATTTCTCTATGTCTAATGGTCCAACGCTCCTAAGATGCGGAGCCCGGCATCCCTACTCTCGACCCGATTCCATCCAGGGCTTGCAGACTCATAGAGGGCATCTCGTGATCCTGGGACTGCCAGATTCTCCGGTAGGCCTCGCACCTGAGAATCAATTGGTCATGCTTCCCGGAATCGACGATCGCCCCCTCGTCTACTACCAGAATTCTGTCCGCCCAGAGGATTGTTGCTGGGCGGTGCGAAATCACCAGTAGCGTCCGAGCCTGGCGAAAGAGTTCCAGTCCCTGAAGCAATCCGGCGGCAGCAGATCCATCGAGGGCGCTGGTGATCTCGTCCACAATCAGAATCCTTGGCTGTTGCAAGAGAGTACGCGCCAACGCCAATCTCTTCTTTTCTCCTCCTGAAAGCCGGCCCCCGAGTGGGCCCAACGGTTCGTCGAGGCCCATCGGTAGTGTTTGGAGGACGCGGTCCAACTGCGTGAGAGCAGCAACTGTCTCCAAGTCTTTGCCAGTCGCTCTCGGATTCCCGTAGAGAAGGTTTTCTCTGATCGTTTCGTCAAAAAGAACTGGATCCTGTGGAACCAAGGTCAGGAGCGCGCGAAGGCTTCGGCGGCCGACCTGTCTAATGTCCTGCCCTCCCACCAGAATCGAACCCGCATCCGGTTCGTACAATCGAGTAGCGAGAAGGCCAATCGTGCTCTTCCCAGAACCATTCAGACCCACAACGGCCACGGTTTCGCCTGCGTCAATATGAAAGCTCATATCGCGCAACACCGGCCTGTTTTCGTTGTAGCAAAACCACACCGACCGGAATTCCAATTCAGGCTTGATATCGCACCGCAGTGGGGTCATGGACTCGTCACCTACAATTTTTGGATCGCCATCGGTAATTTCGAGAATGCGACGGATGCTGGCGCCGACGCGCTGCAGCCGCGACTGAAGATCAATGGCAATGCTCACAGGCGCGAACAGGCGAAAGACGTAGCCATAGAAAGCCACGAGCCCACCCACAGTCAGAGTGCTCCGCGTTACTTCGTAGCCTCCGTAGCCAAGGATCAGCCCCATGCCCACAACGATCACCGAAATGGAAGCCCCGCCAAAAGACATTTCGGTGGCTCGCTGCCTGATCTGGAATTTTGCTCCTTCGGCCGCGAGGCGAGCAAACTTTCTGCCTTGTGTGCCGGTACGATTCAGCAGTTGCAACTGCAACATGCCTGCCAAGTGTTCTTGCAAAAACGCGCCGATCTTTCCCGACTGACTCTGAACGCTGTCTGCCGCCTCCTTTAGCCTGGTCGCGTACCTGCGTTGTAATACGTAGAAGAGCGGGAGCAGTGGGGCGATTACCAAGGTCAAATGCCAATTCAGAATTCCCATGGTCACAAGGACCATCACGCCCATGATCACCATCTGAATGGTTAAGGGAAGAATGTCTCCGCTCAATTCCGCCACGCGGTCCACGTCTTGCTCGATCCGATAGAGTGTTTCTCCAACCTGAGAGTTCCCGTGATATCGCGCTGGCAAAGCTTGGATTCGCCGCAGCAGAGACACCCGGATTCGAAAGACCATCTTTTGCGTGACGACGCAACTGATGAACGAGGAGAAGTAACTCACGATCACGCTTGCCAAGTAGACAACGCAAAAGACCAGGGTGCCAAAGAGGACGAGCCGCAGATCACGTTTCGGGAGAGCGACGTCGATCAACCACCTTACGACCAGGGGATCGAGGAGAGAAAGTCCACTGCCCAGAACCATGAAGACGAGATTTACGGTAAGCAGCGACAGCACAGGGCGTGCCTGTCGGGTAAGCCAGTTCAGTTCAGGAGACACAGATTTCCCTCTTTGTCCTGCGCCTCACTACCTAGCGCTATCTGGAAGAAACTGAACAAATATTTTTTCGCTGCTGTAATTTCGACACGGTGGCCGGCGCTCTGGCCTTCTCTTCCGGGGCCTTCGCCAGGCCGTAACCCGTTGCCCTACAGCGGCTAGGGAGGAGCGGCCTTTCGTATCCGGCTGTAGAAGTCACGCGGCCCGCCTGGCCGCGGACGCCCGGCGGTGCAGAAATTCCTGCACGCATTTGAAAATCGGTCCAACGAGTATGCGCCAGTGTGAATAGCGGGAACGAATCTCTTGAATCTTTATGGCGGGATTTCGGCGAAACGAATCTCAATCGTCGCAAGAACTTAGAGTTGGTGATTGCAGCTTCTTGGTCGTTGATACGCCAACTTCGCTACGAGATCCCGCCTGCACGAATTTCTGCAGCAAAAAGTTTTCTCGCAGATTCGCACGTGAGGAGGCATATTTTCCCGATGATCGGCCTGAGCAACATTGAGAGTCCGCGGAGGGGGGAGCTATGGAAGAGACGATCATTACTATCGAAGACATCGTGATCGCACCGGGCGTCCGGGAGACTGCTTCCGAGGACGGAGCCGTGCTGTTGGATATTGAGCAGGGGATTTGCTTCAGTCTCAATCCTGTCGGATTGAAGATTTGGGAACTGCTGAAGAAGCGCTATTCCGTCGATCGGATCGCGGACGCGCTGGCTCAGGACTTCGAGGTTCCCCGATCTCAGCTTCTTTCCGATGTTGTTGAATTCCTTCAATCGCTCGAAGCGAAGCACTTGATTCGTCGATCCGGCCACAGGGTGGCTGCGCGATCATGGTTGACCAGGATTTTCCCGTGGGCAAAACAACACGCGTAACCCCATCAGCACGCGCTCGGTGACTGTTTTACGCCGGTGTCCTTCCGATGATCAAAGGAGGCCACACGTGAATAATTCGGCCAATAATGGTTGCGGCGCGCGGCATCTTGAAAATCATCACCGGCCGGCGCGAAGTCGGATAAGGCACGATGAACAAGGTGTCGCGTACGACGTTGCACCAGGAGCAACTATAGCCGTCTTCGTGCCACACAAAGTAGATCGGACGTTCCTGAATCGTTTTCCAGTCACGCATCTCGACCGTGTTATGCGATTTGTCGATCACAACCACGGAACCCCCTGGAACAAGATCGTCCATGGTGTCGTCATTCAAGCCGATGATGCCCAGTCGAAACTGACCTGCATCCAAGCGCTGGCGCACAATTGCAGGCACTCCCAGTTGTTCCGCGCTCTCGGTCACCAGTCGCGTCTTATCGAAGCTGATCTTGCTCTGAAATGTGAGGGAAAACGGCCGATCGGTGTCAGCGAAAGACCACTGTTTTGTGGTCTCGCCGGCGTGTGTCGGACCCTGCGGCAGATCCTCGGAGTCCTCGAGTCGCACGCCGAAGGCCTGCAAGATCGCGGGATAGCTTACCTTGTAGCATTTGCTAAGACTCTTGGCCTCGAAAATGTCCGGCGCGGCCTTGTCATCTTCCATGTCGGCGAGTCGCCCACGTCGAATCCGATAGCGCTCATCGTTGGCACTGCGCGCGATCTCGCTGGTGAGGCGTTCAACCGCCATCTGCGTGAGGTGGAGTTCTTCCCGAAGTCCTCGAAGCCATTCCCCTGGGCTCGTCATGACTACTACTCCGGCCGCAGAGCAGACTCGGTGTTCGAAGTCTGCACTTGCTAATCGATAAAACTGCGTACTTGGGGAAGTGTCGCAGAAGGCCCCCTCGGGATGCCGCTCGGCATCAGCCCATCTGTGCGTCCTAATCAGATTATGTTGAACTCTACTGCGGACTTATTTTGACCGCAATGTCCTTTCGCCTGCTTTGACTCGTACAACACCACAGCTCCCAGAAAGTTGTTCGTTCTGTTCCTCACTGCGAACCAAATGCAGCGAGCGACACCGCCGTAGATATGAAAGCCCCGCTTTGGCCTGAGTATAAAGGCAGAACAGCCTACGTCAACAAGAATCTTGGTTTTGTTCGGAAAGTAGAACAACGCGGGAAGGTAAAGCAGGATTACCCGGTCAATTGCACTTGGGAACCGCAAGTGGCGTTGAACGCCCCCCTTGTTTCGAGCAACTACTCAAGTGTTATGACGTGAGCCTAGGCTTAGCTCCAGACGGCACGAATCTGCGTTCCTGCACGATTTTGTGCAGGCGACGGCAGACCCAACGCGTCGCCGATGGCCCCCAATCGCAGATCCATGGCTGCTAATGGGCATTAAGTTTCACCCGACTCTTCTTTCAACTTCTTTCCGCTCATCACGTTCCGAATTTGCGGCACAAACCAGATGTATCGAGCCGACATGGTTCGGTCAAATGCCAATCTGCACGATTTCATGCAAGAAAAAAGTTTTTGCAAAACAGGTTGGCTGTGGATGTACGGTGCACTCATCGCTTAACTCTAGATGTGGGGCTAGATCCCAGTTCCCTAACTGCCACCTCAGTCGACCAGCACGTTCTGGAAGGTAGCGTATGCCTCCTGTAGTAGCCGCACCCCCGCCAACCCCGTTGGATCCCGTTACCGAGACTCTACATGGTGTGGAGATCACAGATCCCTATCGCTGGCTGGAAGATCAAAACTCGCCGCGAACACGAATATGGCTGGAAGAGCAGACAGCGTACACGCGTGCGTACGTGGATACGATTCCGGGTCGCGAGCAAATTAGAGAACACGTTAGAGAACTCATGGCATTCAAGGAGGTTATCTCGGAACCCTGGAACGTCGGCGACCGGTACTTTTTCCTACAGCGTCAGGAAGACAAAGAGCAGCCTGTCATCGTGATGCGAAACGGGTTATTCGGACAGGAGACAGTCTTAGTCGACCCAGCATTGCGCGCAGCCGGGAACTCGACTGCAGTTTCTATTGTTGCGATCTCCCATGACGCTCGGTTCCTTGCCTATTCTGTGCGAGAAGGTGGTACCGATCACTCTGCTTTAGAGATCCTTGATATCGAGCGGAAGATCGTGTTCCCAGACCACCTAGGGGAAGGCTTCTGCACCGGGATTGCCTTCGCAGCGGATGGTTCCGGGTTTCACTATTGCCATCGCGCTCTCAACAGCCCGCGCCAGAACTATCGGGCAGTCTTTTGGCATCAATTCGGTACAGAACATTCGGCAGATCAAGAAGTTTTCTTTGCTGGTGAAGAGCCCAATTTGTTCCTCGGCATCCTCGACTCGCCGGAGGCCAGGCTTTTAGCCTACTCGGTATTCTCTACGGGGAAGCGCCTTCGCACTTCTGTTTATCTGAACTCTATTGCGTCCAGGGAAGCGCCTAAGCTTCTACTTCATGACATCGAAGGTTGTTTTGTTCCGTTCTTCGTGCGAGGTCAGCTGCTGGCATATACCGACGTAGCCGCCAGGAATTTCCGCATCGTCCATATCAACATAAGTGATCCCGATCCTGCGCACTGGCGCGACATCGTTCCCGAGTCCGACAGACGCCGCCTTCAGCAGTTCGCCGTCGCGGGTGATCAGGTCTTCGTCACTCGTATCGATCGTTTCTCCACCAGCATCGAGGCCTTTGGGCTTGATGGGACACGGCGGGAAGACATTCCCTTCCCTCCACATGGGACCGTTAGCTTAGTGAACCTAACCACGAACACCGAGAAGCTCTTCTACAGCCACACCTCCATCTTCAAACCCTCTAGCGTCTATTGCTACGACACGCGAGTGCGAGAGCTGATCACCTGGGACGAACCGACCGTTCCGTTCGATTCTTCCGTAATCACCGTCGAAGAGGTCGTCTACACCTCAAAAGATGGGACCTCAGTTCCCCTCCTGCTCGCCGCCCGGACAGATCTCTTGCGTTCCGGCCCTCTGCCCACGTTCCTCACCGGCTATGGCGGCTTCGGCAGCTGTGTCACACCCCGATTCACTGCCTTCGCCAGCTTTCTGATGGAGCAGGGGTTTTTGTTTGCCGTTCCCGCCCTGCGCGGTGGCTCTGAACTTGGCGAAGACTGGCATCTAGCCGGTAGGCGGGAGAACCGCCAGAATTCTTTCGACGACTTCATCGCGGCTGCCGAGTGGCTCATATCTCAGGGCCGTTCCGCCCGCGGTCGCATTGCCATCGGCGGCGGCTCCAACGCTGGCCTGCTGGTAGGTGCCGCGATTACCCAGCGACCCAACCTTTTCCGCGCTGCCATCTGTCTCGGCCCGCTGCTAGACATGACTAGGTATCACCTATTCGATTTCGCGGCTGGATGGGTAGATGAGTACGGGTCACCTGAAGATGAGCGGGATTTCCAATCCCTGCTGGCCTACTCGCCCTACCACCGTGCCCAGGATGGGATGGCCTACCCGGCTGTCCTGCTCATTTCGGGTGATGCGGATACTCGCTGCAATCCAATGCATGCCCGCAAAATGGCGGCGCGGCTGCAAGCTGCCAATACTTCCGATCATCCCATTCTGCTCGATTACAAATCCATGTGGGGTCACACACCGGTCCAGCCACTTTCCACCAAGATTGAAGCGTTGACGGACAGATTAGCTTTCATCTGCCACGAACTCGGTGTTCATGTTCGGCCAAAGAGGAGTGCCTAATGCTGTTCTTTCGAGCGATGTTCGTGTTGTTTTTCTACGATGCTCTGAGCGCCATCTGCAGATTCGAGACCGTTTACTCGAAGGTCAAACGATGGAAGGTGGCTCGCAGAACTGTTAATTCGGACACCATCGATCGCGTCCTCGGCGCAGTTAACTATGCCTGCATTTGCTATCCGAAGCAGGTCCTTTGTCTGCAACGGTCCTTCGTCAGCACCTACTTACTCCGTAAGAACGGTGTCGCTGCCCAGATGGTCTTAGGCGCGCAGAAGATCCCTTTTAAGGCTCACGCTTGGGTAGAGATCGATGGTCGCGCCATCAACGAAAGATCGAATGTCCAAGCCACCTACGCTGTCTGGGACAGGTGTTAGTCAGGGAGAACGATATGAGTGTGCAGGCAGGGATTTGGAACTTTGACGGAAGGCCGGTCGACCACGAGTTTCTTGCGGATATCAGTGAGTCCTTGAAGCACCAGGGTCCGGACGGCGAGTCGTGCCATGTGGACGGTCCCGTTGCGCTTCTCTATCGGCCCTTCCACACCACCGCCGAGTCGCGCCGCGAAAAGCAGCCGTATCGTTCCCATAGGGGCTTCACCGTCACCTGGGACGGACGCCTCGACAATCGACACGCCCTCGTTGCGGATCTTCGAAGCGATCTCGAAGCCCACCCCACCGATGTCGCTATCGTCGCTGCCGCCTTTGATCGCTGGGAGACTGAGTGCTTCCGCCGCATTGTCGGCGACTGGGCCGTTTCTATATGGAAACCCGAGCAGCGTGAACTACTCTTCGCCACTGACTACATGGCCATCCGGCACATATTCTATTACTTGAAGAAAGACCGAATCCTATGGTCAACCGACCTCAGTTCGCTGGTGCTGCTCTCGAATGACAAGTTTCATATCGATGATAACTACGTCGCCGGATACTTTGCTCATGCCCCTGATGCCCATCTGACACCGTATCTTGAGGTTCGTCAGGTACCTCCAGGGCAACTCGTCTGCGTTCGGAATGGTCGGGCATCGGTCGAGCACTTCTGGCGTTTTAGTCCCAAATCGCGCATTCGCTACAAGACGGACGCGGAATATGAAGAGCACTTCCGCCACGTCTTCCGGCAATCCGTACAACGCAGATTGCGTTCCGATTCACCGATTCTCGCCGAACTGAGTGGCGGCCTGGACTCTTCTTCGATTGTCTGCATGGCGGACGACATTCTGGCGACAGAGGGAGCGGAGACGCCTCGCCTCGACACCCTCTCCTACTACGACAAGACCGAGCCTAGCGGAGACGATTGCATTCATTTTCCAAAGATCGAGCAGAAGCGTGGAAGAGCGGGTATCCACATTGATGGCAGCCAGCTCGGAACCTCTCCAGCTTCGCTGGAATGCACAGACTTTTGCCCTCTGCCCGGAGCTCTCGGCTTTGGACAGAAGCTTGACACCGAGCGCGCAGATGCCGTCCGCAGTGGAGGCTACCGGGCTGTTCTCTCGGGTATCGGTGGCGACGAGTTCATGGGAGGGATCCCCAATCCCCGCGCACAACTGGCCGATCTCATTGTGCAATTTAAGTTCGTAAGACTCACCAGGCACCTCATAGCTTGGAGCCTCGTCAAACGGCGGCCTTGGATTCATCTTCTATGGCAGTCCGCAATCGATGTCCTGCCGTCGTCTTTAGGTCAGTATCTTGCCAAGCAGGCCAAGATCGAGCCCTGGATCCGGAAAGATTTTGCCAAGCGCACCCGGCTGGCAATTCGCCAGACGGATGTCGACGAGCACTTCGGGCTCTGGTTACCCACCCGCCGCTCCTACCTCGCCGGAGTTCTGGTAATGGCGAACAACATGGCAAAGCTTACAGCGCCGGCTCAGGCCATCGAGGAGGCTCGCTACCCTTTCCTCGATCAGACCCTGATCGAGTTCCTGCTCTCGATACCGGCCGATCAGCTGCTCCGCCCCGGCGAGCGGCGCTCCCTGATGCGGCGATCCCTAGCCAACATCGTCCCGCAGGAAATCCTGTCCCGACGAACAAAGCAAGTGGGAGTGCGCACACCCATGATTGTCTTGGAGAAATACTGGCGCGAGCTACAAACTGTGTACCAGACTTCTCTGAGCTCACGCCTCGGCTACATTCATGAGGCTCCGCTGCTGAAAACGCTCTGCGCCGCCCGGGCCGGAAAGAGTGTTCCGCTGGTGCGGGTGCTATGGACAATATCGCTGGAATACTGGCTACGAGACTTGGCCGCGCGCGGGCTTTTGGACCTGCCAGCCGCCTCGTCCTCGCCCCTCAAGCAGCGGCAGGTGCCGATAAGAGCGTAGCCACAACCAGCAATGGTGTTCCGTCCTGCGATATCGGGGACGAAAATAAATCAACAAAGGAGAAAGACCGTGAATTACACAAAACCAGAAGTAGCAGTTCTCGGCAACGCCTCTGCGGTGATCGAGTCGACCATCACACCGAAGAACGTACCACCTTCTATGGACTTTACAGGGTTAAAGGCTCCAACCCCAGCATACGACCTGGATGAGTAGCTTTGCTGCCGATCCCGCCGTAAGACAATCGGCATCTCAGCTTACCCGTCTCGACTGCGGGGTCGGGAAGAAGTAACGCACATAGTGCGGGTGCTATAGACAATATCGCTGGAATACTGGCTACGAGACTTGGCCGCGCGCGGGCTCTTGGACCTGCCAGCCGCCTCGTCCTCGCCCTTCAGGCACCGGCAAGTGCCGATAAAGGCGTAGCCACAACCAGCAACGGCGTTCCATCCTGCAGTAAGGGGACGGAATAATTCAACAAAGGAGCAAGACAATGAATTACACAAAACCAGAAGTAGCAGTTCTCGGCAACGCCTCTGCGGTGATCGAGTCGACCATCGATCCGAAGTCGCACCCTTATACCGACGCTCTGGGGAAACCCGCTGTAACCCCAGCATACGACCTGGACGAGTAGCTTTACTGCCGATCCCGCTGTAAGACCATCGGCATTTCAAGCTCCTCTCGGCTGCGGGGTCCGGGAGGAACTTATGCACGTGGCGCGGGTGCCATGGACAATGTCGCTGGACTGATAGCTATAAGACTTGGCTGCGACGCGGGCTTTTGGACTCACGCCGCCTCGTCCTCGCCCTTCAGGCAGCGACAAGTGCCGATAAGCTCGTAGCCATAACCAGCAACAGTATTCCGCCCTGAAGTATCTGACGGAATAAATCAACAAAGGAGAAAGACAATGAATTACACAAAACCGGAAGTAGCATTTCTCGGCAATGCCGCTGTGGTGATCGAGTCGACGGTATTCCCGAAGGGCGGGATGGTTCTAGACGCCTTTAAGGTACTTGCTGTAACCCCAGCATACGACCTGGATGAGTAGTTTCACCACCGATCCCGCTGTAAGACAGTCGGCATTTCAGCTCATCCCTCCCGGCTGCGGGGCCGGGAGGACCCTATGCACTCTGACAACAGAACATCATTCAAGTTAAGGAGGAAAACACAATGACCTACACAAAGCCAGAGGTAGCAGTTCTCGGCAACGCCGCTGTAGTGATCGAGTCGACGCTTTACCCGAAGGGCGGACACTTTCTCGAAGCGCTTGGACTCTATGGTCAAACGCCCGCATACGACTTGGATGAATAAGTAGCAAAGATGATTATCTTGGCAAATAGGTTTCCCTCTTTCCTGCATGAGCGTTGTGCGTTGCTTCTGCAAGTCGGCACCACACTAATGTGAAGAAAGAGAGTTTCTTACTTTCTCTGGCGTTGACGAAGTTCGCGCCACCGGACGTACTGTTGGGTTTTGTGGGGATCGTGATCTTCTTCGTCTTTGAGCCAGAAGCGGAACCAATCAACGGTACCGCCCTGCGAAATCATCTGCGATGCCGGGCTTGTGATAACGTGCTCACCGCCATGGACAATAGTCAAGTCAACAGGTTTGTGAAGATAACGCAAAGCGGCATACGGCTCCCACATGCCCATGAGACTCTGGTGATTGTCGAGCGCGACTACCTGTAAGGGGGTTTCTACCTTGTCCATCTTGAATTCTGGCGATCTCTTCAGCCACTGTGTCAGCCCTTCTCCAAACGGTGGCGCGCCGATGATTGCGTCCGCCTCTGTCGCGAACTGGTTGCCCGAGAAATCCAAAGAGAGCAAGTATTCAAAGTAGCCAAAGGTGTTGCCATCAGTAATGGCGGCGGCCTTGAAGTGCAGTGTACCTGCGGTGAGTTCCTCCATCACGTAGTAGCAAGTTGCGCTGAAACCGATGATACCAAGCTTGTCCGGGTCCACTATTCCAGCTTTGACCAACTGGTTGACCGCAGCCTCATAGTCTCCGACATTGCACGATGCTTCCTCGGGAACCGCGAAAGGACAGGCTTCGCCTCTAACTTGCAACACAACCATCCCATGAGCAGCGAGCTCTTGGGCGGCGGTAGCACTAGGAAACGCCCCGCTTGGGATAAATTGGTCTTCCTCAAAACCATGATTCTGGATGACGAGAGGGTAGCGACGACCGGGGACGTAGTCTGGCGGCTTGTATAGGCCGCCCACGTCATCGTGTCCGCTCTTGTCCTTCCACCTATAGACGGACACCTCACCGAGAACTACATCTCGCAATTGGGGATTTGGGTCCCAAATGACGTGCGCGGCTTTGGTGCTATTGTCAAATGCCAATAAGACAGGCGGATCATTGAGACTTTGCTTGATGGATAGACTGAACGGTTCTTGCTTGCTTTCGTCAGTACTAGAACTGTCTTGCCTCCAAGACTTGCTAGATTCCCGCATGTAGGTGGTTGACCGATATTGATCTCCAGGCCAGAACGAATCGACGGTTACGCGGGTGTCACTGCCAGGGGCAAAGCGAACCCTCGTAATTATGTGCCACTTAAGCCTGTCGTCGTTAGCGGCGCCATGAATAGATTCGAGGCAAGTTGCCTGAAGCGATCCGATCTCGACCACGGCAACACAGGGGCGGCTAATGGAATCGGGCTCCGGCGAAGCCGTGCGAACAAACACCCCGGATAGAGCTATTAAATGTCCGTCCGGAGACCAATCCGCGCTTGGAGATGCCCACCAGTCTGCACTCATTGCCGACGGTGAGTCAGTCAAGCTTTGGATTTTTCCGCTTCGAAGGTCAATGAGGACGTATTCTTTGACAAGACCCTGGCCATGCGGGTCCTCCAAATTCTGCCGTCCAGCCTGAATTTTGTAGGATGCCCAAGGCACAGGCGCTGGAGGATAAAGTCTCTCCCACTCCGCCGGAACCAAGGTGACTGGGAGCTCGGTCACAACTGACTGGCCGTCTGGAGAGAGGGAAAGCGCAGATGGATAAATGGTGAGTGTGTGACCGGACGCCGGGTCCTTCAGTTTGAACCGCCGGTCGCCGACCACAGCCCAGAACTCGCTTCGATCGGAGTTTTGCGGATTCCGCGCATTCCGCGGATCATCGGGAAACATCAAGCTGGAAAGATCCTTTCCCGTTCCAATGATCGCGGACCGCCCGAGGTTGGGTACCTCTTTCGATGGCGGCTCGGCGAGAACTGTGTAGACGAAGTTATGTTGAGTTCTGATGTCAAAGCTTGTGACGTACTGATCATCGCCGGTAAGCGTGCGAACCTTCTTTGTTCGGAGATCGGCAAGAAGCAGTTGATTATTTCCCGAGGCCGTTTTCGCCAGGAACGTCACTCCGCTGGAGTCCCGCAGCCACCGGATCCGAGTGACCATCGGGCCTTGAATATACGTTGACTTGCGGATTTCCCACATCGGCGAAGGCTCTGTTTTGCTTTGCCGCTCCTTCAGAATGCGAAGAATGTCTTCAGTCCTGTATATGCGCAAGGTGGATTCGGGGCGGTTCAGGTCGAGTCGGCCATGTTCTGTGTAAACAGCCAAGAATCTACGGTCCGGAGAAAAGACAAACGGGTCGACATCAAAGCTCATGTGGTCCCCGAAGTGAGATAGCGCAATATCATCAGCAACGGTAAAGGGTCTCTTTGCAGCATGCAGCGGAGATCCCGAACTGATGAGGATCCCAAGCAAGCAAATGATAGCCACCATCAATTGCCAACATCCAGAGGTAACTGTTCGTATCACTGACTCAATAGGCACGTTCATTTTGCATCCCGCCTTTGGATCCAACCTCAGAAAATGAGTTTCAGCGAAAGCTGCATCGACCGGGGCCCACCGATTTGATAGAGAGGGTTGAAGGCTCCGCCACCCGAATTAGAGAGACCCGTGTTCCCCCCATTCAGACTTTGTCCTAACATTTCCTGTGAAAGCCCGAAATAGGTAGATCCCCATTGCCCATTCGGGGGCCCGAAATTGGGGTGGTTCAAAAGATTAAAAGCTTCCGCGCGGAAATCGAGTTTTACCCTTTCGTGAATTGGAAGGATGCGATGAACTGCAAAATCCCATTGCGTCGCCCCAAATCCGCGCAGAGCATTCCGCGGGACATCTCCTTGACGAAGGGGGAGCCCAGTGGTCGGATCTACTGGCGGATTCGTGAAGGCAGCGGGATTAAAAGCTTTGCCACCGGGATATTGTGATCCATAAAGATAGACAGGCACTCCCGGAACGAAGTCTGGCCGGACATCTGCGACAATACCCCCACTGAACTCTTGGAAAGTCGTGTCAGAAACGTCAACCGGAGACGCGGAACGAGCCTGAATGACACTCTCGATCGACCAGCCCCGAAGAACTCCGTTCGTGACGGCATTGAAATGAGGAGCTGGTAGATCCCAGGTTATTCCTGCGGAAAATGCGTTGCGGATGTCGAAATCAGAAGGACCCCTATTTGCGTTTGCTGCAGACGGGACAAGCTCATTGGATGAGAGTGCGTTCGAACCCGCAGAAGCCGTGTCGATGGAGTGTGACCAAGTGTAAGAGGCGAGTGCTTGGATACTGTGCGACAAGCGTCGCTGAAACTGAACCTGGAGCGCGTCGTAATCAGAACTACCTTGATTGGTCAGCAAATTAGCTTCGATAAGACTCGGAGTAGGAGAAAAGACACTCGCGGTTTGAAGGAGTCGCCTTCCCGAAGCACCAACGTAGGAGGCGGAGATGCTCTGTTCTGTTCCTAAAGCCTGTTCCAACGCAACGTTCCATTCGATGGTATACGGCAGCCTAAGATGAGGATCCACAGCAAGCACTTCACCAGGGCTAGTTGCACTGGGCGGCGTGATTGTAGGTGCAGGCGGAGGCGGATTTATTGGAAATGTTCCCCCGTAGCCAGGGGCGATAGCGCCGAAGGGGTAGACTCCTTGGGCAACGCTGTTCCCAGCCTCCGAGCTCGCGAGGTCATAAAAGATCCCCACTCCGCCGCGAAAGACTGTCTGCCATTCTCGATTCTGAGAAAGTTGGTAAGCCAGCCCCAGACGAGGCGCCACGTTGCCGTACGTGGTGCTATATGGAGGCGTTCCCGAAGGTGCCAAAGCCAAGGCTGCCAAGTTTTGTAAATCGAAGCCGGTGACTGCAGGAAAGCTTGGGCCGCTGAGCGTCTTCGGAACTAAGTCCAAGTCCCATCGAACACCGTAGGTCAGAGTGATGCGTGGAACGACTCTCCAAGTGTCTTGAGCGTAGAAACCAAGGTTTCGGAATAGAAATACGGGAGTTACATTGCTTGCCGCCGTGTAAAAATATAAGGCCCCGCTTGCGGCGGCTGGCACATCGTAAAAATATGCGGATTGACCGTAGCTCGGAGGGATATAGCGTGGCGTCAATCTGCGATAATCAATCCCAAACTTTAGTGTGTGCGACCGCTTTTGCAGTGACAGACTGTCGATAATATTCACTTGACGCTGCAGGTTTTGTTCATTCTGCCCAACGTTCAAGGCCCCCCCCACGGTTTGCGCTGCTAATGAAAACACTGAGAAAGTAAATAGCGAATTGCTCGATGAAAGTGAGCCGGGTAATGGCAAGGCGTTCAGGGGCGTGGCGCCTCCGAAATCGTCTAAATACGAGTCGCCTTGAGCATCGACGTGACTGTAGTTGAATCGAAGATCGTTCACGACCTTCGGGGATAGAAACCAGGTAGCGCCCACGGTCGCTGTCTGCGTCGTAATACGAGTCGCCGAAACCGCGCTCAGAGCGCTGCCGCCGCCTCCACGTGCGTCAATTTCTGAAGGCGAATAGTTATAGCGCCCAAACACGGCGAGGGTATCGGTAAGTTTATGATCGATTCGGAGACTGTAGGCGTCGAGAGAGGCAGGGTTGGAATAGCTAGCATCGAAAGCTGCGGACCCGCTAATACCCGAGGACGGACAATAAGGAGCGGTCGGATCACACAAAATTTCCGGACTGGTGGGGTTGGGTAGCGGAAAGGCATTCAAATACGGTTGTAACGCCGGTAGGGCGTTCTGCCGGGAGTTTGTGGTGCCAGGTGTGAAACTCGCGTCGGGGACGATCGAGAGAGCAGTCTGCGGCAGTCTGAGCCGAAGCCCCTCATAAGAAAAGAAGAAGAAGGTCCGCGTCTTGAAAATCGGACCGCCAAACGTGCCGCCGAAGTCGTTTTGCCGTTCCTTTGCCTTAGGCAGAGGGGGCGAGTTGGTGTAACCGTTGAACCAGTTGCTTGCGTCGAAGACGTCATTTCTCAAGTAGTCGAATGCGGTACCGTGAAATTGGTTCGTCCCAGAGCGCGTGACGATCGAAATCTGCCCTCCCGGCGTGCGGCCGAATTCCGGAGCATACGTCGAGGTTTGGATTCGAAATTCCTGCATGGCATCGACAGAAACCAGGCTGTTGGTTCCCCCCAGTGCGCTAAACGAACCGCTTGTACCCGCTAGGGAGTTACCCGGAGTGCCTAGCGCATTCACTCCTATGCCTATATTTCCGCTCACGCCGTCGACCATCCAGTAATTAGAAGAAGCGCGCTGTCCGTTGATGCTGAATTGCCCGTTATCGTCAAAATTACTGGGGACAACTACTACACCGGGTGTGAGTTGAATCAATGTTTGAAAGCTCCGACCATTCAGCGGCAAGTTCTCGGCGAACTGCCGGTCCACGACGGTGCTCACCGTCGCAGATTCAGTCTGCACCGAAGATGCACCTCCCTCAACGGTCACCGACTCGGAAACTGAACCAAGAGCTAGCTTGAAATTCTGTTCGAGGTGATCCTGAACGTTCACTACCAAGCCCGTGACATTCACTACCTTGAAGCCTGCGGCTGTGACTTCCATTCGGTAACGCCCTGGCCGAACGCTCGGAAATGTGTAGAGTCCGGAGGGATTGGTAGTCCTGCTGATCGTCGTATCACGGTCAATGTCGACTAGCTTTACCTGGGCACTTGTGATGCTCAGGCCGGATGGATCCACGACCTGTCCGGAGACGGTCGCGGTTTCGAGTTGAGCCAACGCAGAGTTCGCAGCAAGCGAGACAAGTAATAAAAAGAAATAAGACCTTCCCACGACCCAGAAGAGACGGAGCATCGGTTTGCGGTCCTCTACAGATGTATGCCGAGCGCCGACGATCTTTTCTTCCAATAAAAATCTTTATGGCAGCAAAATCGAAGCGAGTGAGGTGCTTGATAACGATTGGCTTGGCTCAGCTATGACAAACGCTGCTCACGGGTGGTTAGGCTTTTCGCCCAGGAAGGCAAACAATATTCTTCGCCCACCAGGTTCCCGTATGGCCTTCCGTGAGGACTCGACGGTGACGAAGACTGAGTTGATTTGTGCTAAAACATGAGGATCGTCAAACGTGAGCACCCAGCGTCCGTCGCTGGCGTCGTCATTGTGAAAGACTCCAAGGCTTTCGATCGGCTTCTCAGCGCCTAGGCGACCGCCCCATACGTAGAACGACACCTTTGCATCCACCTTCCGTGGGTCACCAAGGTCGTAGGCATAGAAAATCAGGGACTTCCCTTCTGTGTAGAAAATCCGTCCAAAGGCGCGCTGGCTCTTGCCATCGCCGTCTCTGTCGTGCACGTCGATGATGTGGAGATTGCGTGCGACCACAAGGTCTCGAACGTCACTTCCTCTTGCGGTAAGCTCTTCTTGCTGCCGAAGTAAGTCAGCCTGCTCATCGACCTTTTTCCGAAGCTCTCGGAGTTCGGTCTCCTGCAGAGTCAGTGCGACGTCGCTCGTACCTTTATCGGCTCGCGACTTTTCGAGTTCTGCCTGAAGCTGTGTTGCACGGGTTTCCCAGTCGGCTTTCTCAGACCGGAAACTGGCATTCTGCCGTTCAGCCTCGATCAGCCGGGAATTCAAGGAATCCTTGACTTTGCCCAAGGCCTCAAGCTCATCGCGCTGCGCCCTAATCGTAGCGGCCAGAGAACTCACTTCCTTTCGCGCGGCGGTCAGCTGCTGCTGCAATATGGCATCCTGCACGCGAGAAGTTGGCGACGGGGCTGCCGTGGGAGTCACGGAGGCTTGCTGGGCGAGCGGCCGCGATTGATTCGCAAGAGAAGAGGAAGGATGAATCTTCCGGATTGACAAAAGGCCCACGATCAGAACGACAGCCGCGACAGCGCCCACTGCCGCGATAAGGACAGTCCGATTCCGCTTCATCACCCTGGCGGCGCTCCCCCGGCTCATCTCTATCCCTTCGGACCGCGCCCGGGCAATGAATCTTTGCGTCATTCCTGACGGAATCTGGCACTGCGATCGTTTTGCGGCAAGCATTGAAAGGCTCTGAGCGCTTAGCTGCGTAAAGTCATCTGCTAAACCGCGACAGCTGGGGCAGGTTTCGAGGTGAGCCTTAAGATCCGCCAGATCGGGCTGTAATGCCTGACCGCTGGCGGCTAAGGCACACAGTTCCTCATAATGTTCGTGGCTGTTCAACGAGCATCCCCTTAGCACTTGCCTTCCGCTCAGAAGCGGAGGTCGCTCTAGATTTGCAGTTCTCAAGAACAGCATTCCGCAATTTTGAAAGCCCTCGATACAAGTTGTTCCGGACCGACGACGCAGAGTTGCCGGTCGCTTTTGCGACCTCTTCGGCCGTCAGACCCTCGAAGTAAGTAAGTTCGATCACCTTACGCTGACGAGGTTCAAGGAGGGCAAGTACCTGCTCCACCAAGCACGCGACTTCCTGCGGAGGCAAGCATACCAAATGCCCAGCTCCATAGAAGAGTTCAGCCGGTGCCAACTCATCGAGTTCCTCTCGATTGTAAAAGTGGTTCGCCTGAAGATGCTCCCGGCGGTTGATGGTCCGATGATACGCGTACTGAAGCAACCAGGTCTTAAAGCTTCCGCGAGCGGGATTGAACTGATTTACTGCTCGAAACACATCCAAAAAGACACGTTGAACCGTTTCCTCGGCTTCGCCATCATCGCGCAAAATGGCACGCGCTATGCGGAAGACGAGAGCACTGTGTCTTTCAAACAGAACGGCCAGGGCATCGTTGCAGCCCCTGCGCAGAGCGTCCATGAGGTCGGTGTCACTGAAGGTCTGAAGGAGAGAGGGCGAACAAATTAGACTTGCCAGGTCGCGATCAAGTTCACCCATCGGCTCTCTCTCCTAAACCAGGTTCTCACCGAGCAAAATTCGCCTTAGTGCATTGAGTTCTCATGCAAGGGGTCTCCCCGGACCGGGCTCCGCCTGTTTGAGCAACCAAGTTGTGAAGCTGTCGCGGTCGGAATTGAACTCGTCCTTGCCTTGAAAGACACTTCCGAAGACCCGCCGGACAGTTGCTTCCGCCTCGCCATCACTGCACGAGCTTCCCCGAGCTATCTGGAAGACCAGAGCACTGTGCCTTTCGAAGAGGGTCGCCAGGGCATCGTTGCAACCGGAGCGCAACGCATCCATCAATTCTGCATCGGTGAGTGCCCGAAGCCGACAGGGGGAACACAGCAGGACTTCCAGGTCGCTATTAGATAAGGACATGGGCTCTTCCTAACCACAAACCGACGATGACGAATCCTTGCGCCAGCCCGAGGCCGGCCAAGGGAGATTCGACCCGTTGCAGTCTCTTTGAGTGAGCTCTGGGGGAAGCTCATCAACAGCAAACAGCACTTGGACGACCGACGCCGATCTTCCGAAACGCCGGTCCGTCCAAACAACTACTTACCGCTAACGGCTTACAGAACTGATCCGTGCCAAACAGAGGCTATTAGGTGCGAAACCTGCAGTTGTTCCGAAAACAGAACAGAAACTGCGAAGATCCAGCATCATCGCTTCTTGCCACGGCAAACTGTCTCGAACATGCTCAGGCTGGCAACCTCAAGCGAATGAGGGCATTATCAGCGGAACTTTACCCGTCACGCCCCTGGCAAGCAAGAAAATTCCTGCATCCCGAGATCAGCAGAATTATTGCTTCATTCAGGTAGAAACGAGGTATTCTGTATTGTTTTCTTCAGAAGCGTTCCTCGTCTCTTTTCTTCCGTGACACCTCAAGTCGCCACCTTCGACTGTTCGGTTTTGCCCCCGTGTCGGAGGACTCCCTTCGAGCGACCACAATATACCGTCTATCGACGGTTCGTCTATAGACGGTGGACTAGCCTCGAACTCTACACCCAAAATCGGTGTAGTGCAACCACTGTTAATCCGACTAGGCAAGCGGATACGCAAGCTTCGCGCCGACCGAGCCTGGACTCAAGAAGAGCTCGCCCATCGTAGCGGCTTGAATCGCTCCTACATGAGCGATGTGGAATGCGGCAGAGCTGATGTTTGTG
>Ga0335073_10004027_pt1 | contig 20497 bp, 21 predicted proteins | sample Lox_Sample_22_FD_207093 | JGI IMG/M metagenome (GOLD analysis project Ga0335073, IMG submission 207093) | Soil microbial communities from Loxahatchee National Wildlife Refuge, Florida, United States - Lox_Sample_2.2 | ecosystem: Environmental > Terrestrial > Soil > Wetlands | place: USA...
GACTCGCTCGGATCGCTCGAAAGTGGGCCTAATGACCAGAAGGGGATCCAAAAGGGGACTGGGTCAGCCGAAGGTGGTCGGGCTGTTCGTGGGCCTCAGCGCACTGGCCTTTCTGGCTGTTGCCTGCGGGTCGCACAACTCGCCTTCGGCCGGTCCTGGTGCCGCCGGCCCACCCCCAGCCACCCCGGCGTCGACTGCGACGTCTACCACCGCGCTCCCGGTCACGGCCCCTCCGACCTCGGTGGCGCCTGCGACCACCACCACCGTTCCCCCACCAGCCAAGGCCCCGACCGCACCGACCCCGAAGCTCGAGCTGGGCAGCACCGGACCGGCGGTGCTTGCCCTCCAGGAGCGCCTGACCGCCCTGCACTACTGGCTCGGGACCCCTGACGGCAACTTCGGCGACAGCACCGAACAGGCGGTGTATGCCTACCAGAAGGCGGCCGGGTTGCAACGGGACGGCGTGGTCGGCCCCAAGACCGAAGCGGCTCTAGCCCAGGCGGTAGAGCCCCAGCCCCGGAGCCGGACCGGCTACGTCATAGAGATCGACCTGACCGACGACCTCATGATGTTCGTCACCAACGGGAAGCTCGACTACGTCCTCAACACCTCGACCGGCGGCGGTTACACCTACACCACCGACGGGGAGACGGCGGTAGCCGACACGCCCGTCGGCGTGTTCCACATATCCCGACAGGTGGACGGCATGGTCACCGACTCACTCGGCCAGCTGTGGCGACCGAAGTTCTTCTACAGCGGGTTCGCCATCCACGGCGACGGCTATGTACCGCCCTACCCGGTCTCGCACGGATGCGCCCGGGTGAGCAACGAAGCCATCGACTGGATTTGGGCCAGCGGCCAGGCCCCGATCGGAACCGAGGTCTGGGTCTATTAATCTCCCGACCCTCAGGCTGAGCGGCCGAGCCGGGGCCGCCCTATCGGTCCTCGCCGACCTCACGCAGGGCATTGGTGAGGGCCTGGCGTAGCTGTCGAGCGGTGGCCGCTGAAAGGTGGGCCACCAGCCCCTGACCGGGCCGGCCCACTTCCTCCAGGGTCAGCTCGACCCGGATGTCGTCGCATTCTTCGCAATCGTCCAACACGGCCACGGCCCAGGCCAGCTGGGTGCGCTCGGGATCGTCGGCGGGGTGGTCGTCCCGCCCGTAGTCCGTCAGCTTCTTCATCCGCCCAGTCAAACATCATTCGTGCCGAGTTGATCAAATCTTTGTCCTTTCACTAGTTTTCATGCTATATTGATGCCATGAGGTTGGTGGCGGACCCGGACGGCGGCACATTCACGAAGGAGGCCGAGACGGCCTCCGACCGCCAACGGCTCCGGTCCGAAGCCGGCGTGCTGGCGGCGGTCGTCCATCCGGGGGTGGTCCGGCTGATCGCGACCGAAGGCGACCCCCCGGACAAGCTGGTGTTCGGATTCGTGCCAGGCACGGACTTCGCCGGCCTCGAGATCGCCGACCAAGACGTGTTGGGCGGGATCGGGGCAGCGGTGGCAACCACCCTGGCCGATATTCACGATCTCGGTGTGGTTCACGGCGCCATCAGCCCGTCCCACGTGCTGATCGACGGGGCGGGACGGCCCGTGCTCTGCGGGTTCGGCTCCGCCCGTAAGGCCGCTTCCGGCGCTCCGCTGGCGGAGATGGCAAGGGAGGACACGACCGCGCTGGCACGCATGTTGTTGAACCGGGTGCCGGCTTCGGCGGATGCCCGGGTGCGGTTGACGATCCGGGCCGCAGCGAGGCAACGGGGCCCATCCCGCCGGGGCGATGCTCGATGGCTGGCCCGGGAGCTGATGCGCCGGGTGCCCGGAGCGCGGCTGCCCGAGGTCGGTGTAAAACCCGAGACGCCGGCCACTACAGACCGCCTCGATCTGCCGACCCGCCACCTGCCACCGCGCCGAACCCTCAGCCGGGCAGTGGCGGTGGGCGTCATCACCGTCGGCGTCGGGGCCGCGGTCGTAGCCATGCAGCCGGGCCGGTCGGGGCATCCCAGCACGATCACTGCGTCCTGCCCGGCGGCCGACCGTTCCTGCGGCCCGGTCGCCTGGCCGGATGGCGTCATCGCCACCGCCCAGGGCCGCTTTCGGGTTTCCGCCCCGCTGCGCTCCATAGTGGTTCTGGGTCGTTGGGACTGCGATGGCGAGGCCCTCCCGGCCGTGGCCGAGACGTCCGCTGGGAGCGTCTGGATGTTTGACTCCTGGCCCGGGCCCGGCCAGAGCCTCGCCGCCCGCCTGGTTGCCCGGGTGCAGGAGGTGACCGGCCTCTCCGTTGTACCGACGTCAGCCGGGTGTGACCTTCTGCGGATCGCCCGAGGCGGGCGGGCCGCCCTCACCATCCGACCCTCCCGAACATGACCCTGGACCGTCGGTTCGCCCGTCACTATGCCCTCGTCGCACTCTCGCTGGCCGCCCTCTACCTGGCCGGCCGGGGCCGCCTGGCCCCTCCCCCGCTGGCCCATCCCTCCCGGGTGCCGACCTGGTGGAGCGGCGAAGGACCGGTTGTCGCCGTCTTCTCGGCGGCCCGGGTTGCCGTCCTGATAGCCGGTCTGTACTGGTTGACCCTCCTCGCCATCGTGGCCGCAATGGGCACCCTCAGCCCCCGGCGGCTGGCGAGGCTGGCCCTGGCCCGGTCGGCGCCGGACCGGCGGCTGGTGGGTGCCCGGCAAGCCGTGCGGCTGGTCCTGGGCGCCTCGGCGCTGGGGTCGGCAATCACCGGTGGGGCCGCCCCTGTATTCGCGGCGTCCTCTTCAGGGCCTGGCCCCCCGATCATCACCAACCTGGCCGGACCCGGGCCTCCCGCCGCCTCCCTGCCCGCTGCCCAACCGGACCTGCCGGGGCTGGCCCGACCCGGGTCTACGACCATCGTGGCCCCACCCGCACCGGGACCGGTAGCGACCGCCGGTTCGGAGCCACCCCCGAGCGGCACGACGTCGGCCGACCAGGAGGCCCACGCCCCGGACCTCGCTCCGGCCCCACCCCTCGGCAAGCGCAGCGTTTCGGAGCCTCCGGCTGTCGCGGCACCGGCCGGGGCCGGCAGGCCCACCGCCCCGGCGTACGGCGCCCCGACGCGACCTTCCGACGTCGACGGATCGACAGCCGGCAACCGGACGGCGGGCGGATCCGCCCCTACGATTCTCGCGACCGGAGCCGGCGGGGGCCGAGCAGCCGCCCCCTCGGAGTGGATCGTGCGCCCCGGTGACAACCTCTGGTTCATCGCCGAGCAGACCCTCGCCGCCGGGTGGGACCGCTCGCCCAGCGACCGCCAGGTGGCCGGGTACTGGATGAGCGTGATCGCCACCAACCGGTCCCGGCTACCGGACCCGTCCGACCCTTCTCTGCTCTTCGCCGGCGACATCATCGTCTTGCCGCCCTTGCCGGACGGGTGAACAGGCTTGCGGCCTGTCCAGCACTGCGGGGCCGCCACCCGCCACACTGTTCGGCGTGAGACGACGGCCCACGATCCTTACCAAATTCGTCCTGACCGTCTCCGCCCTGGCCCTGCTCGTGTCCATCGCCTTCATCGCCGCCGGGCGCGGCTCTATAGCGGCGGCCGTTCCGGCCCGCATCCACTACCCCGCTTCCTCGGCCACCACCGCGCCACCGACAACGGCGCCACCGGCGACTTCCGCCACCACCGCCCCGGCGCCGAGCCCGTCCACCGCCCCGCCGTCAACGGCACCCCGAACTTCGAAGACCACCCCGAGGGTCACGGCCCCGCCGCCGGCGAGCGGGGTGAGACGGGGGGTGGTGTCGCCGGCGACCGTCACTCCCCCGGTACCGGCCTCAACGGCGCCCACCACGTCCACCACCTCGACCACCATCGCCGCTATAGACGGTCGACTGCCGCCGGCGCCGGTCACCCTCCCCCTCACCACCAAGAGCAGCAACGCTCACGTGGACCCGCTCTTCGCCTGGCTGTCGGGGATCGGATTCCTGGTCGCCATCCTGGTGATGGCCGGGCGCTTCGTAACCAGTCGGCCCAAGCGCCGCCGGGCCGGGGCCGGGGGGAGCGCCTAAGCGACCAGCCGGATGGCCACCTCGTTGGCCAGGAGCCGGCCAGCCCGGGTCAGCACCAGCCGGCCACCCGAGCCCGCCGGCGCCGGCAGTCCCGGCCCCCCGACCGGCGCCGGCCCGGCGAGGCGCACCGGCTCCACCAGGTCCCGAAGCACGGGATCGTCGGACCAGCCGGGCAGGGCCTCGACCGGCACCCCGCCGCGGGTGCGCAGGGACAGTTCCAGCGCCTCCCTCCGGCGGGTAGAGGGATCCAGGTCCTCGCCGGCGGCTTCGGGCGACCGGCCGGCGGACACCAGACCCACGTAGCGCTCCGGGGTCCGGACGTTCCACCACCGGCGGGCCCCTCCCGAGGCCGGGTCGACCCGATGGGAATGGGCGGCGCAGCCGATGCCGAGGTACTGGCCCTGCGACCAGTACAGCTGGTTGTGGCGACACTCCTGGCCCGGGCGGGACCAATTGGATATCTCGTACCAGGGCCGCCCGGAGCCGCTCAGCACCTCGTCGGCCATCAAATACTTGTCGGCCTGGTCGTCCGGATCGGGATGTCGGCCCCGGTCCCGGGCGAGAGGCGTCCCGGGCTCGACGGTCAGGGCGTAGGCGCTGACGTGCGCCGGCGGGCCGGCCAGGCCGGTGACCGCACTGAGGGTCGCTTCCCAATCGGCCCGGGTCTCGCCTGCCCCCCCGAAGATGAGATCGACGTTGTAGGAATCGGCGAAGCCGGCACTGGCGGCGGCCTCCACCGCGTCCCGCACCCCGCCCACGCTGTGCTCGCGGCCCAGGCCGGCCAACACGTGGGGGACCATGGACTGCACCCCGAACGAAAGGCGGGTCACCCCCGCTTCCCGGTAGCCCCGGAGTTTGGCGGCATCCACCGTGTCGGGATTGCATTCCACCGTCACCTCCGCCCCCGCCTGCGTGGGGATGGAGGAGAGCACGACCGAGAGCTGCGACGGGGACAGTAACGACGGGGTGCCCCCACCGAAGAACACCGAGGTAGCCGGAGCCATGCCCTCCAAGACGGCCCAGCCGAGCTCGGTGGCACACGCCTGCACATAGTCATCGACCAGGTGGAACCGGTCGGTCCAGGTGGCGAAGGCGCAGTAATCGCACCGCCGAGTGCAGAAGGGGACGTGCACGTAGATCCCGAATTCGGCGTCGCTGGACATTCCGGCTACCGGTCCCCCGCCGGCGAGGCCGGACCCGCCGGCGCCACCAGCTCCGCCCGCAAGGCGGACAGAAGGACGCCGGCGGCCACGGCGGCCGTTTCGGAGCGCATCACCGCCGGCCCGAGAGCCACGACCGGCAGCCCGTGGGCTTCTTCGGCCGGGCTCCAACCCCCCTCGGGGCCGATCAGGACGGTCGGGAAGCTCAAGCTGGGGGGAAGACCATCCCGCGCCGCCCGGGCCGTCCCCGGACCGCCCGCCAGCTCGGAGAAGCCCAGCACCCCCGATAGGTCCGGCAGCCAGCAACTCCGGCTCTGCATGAGGGCCTGACGGGCCACCTTCCGGAGCCGGTCAAGGTGGGACGACACCCGCCGGCCGTCCCAACGGACCACGCTGCGCTCGGTGTGCATGAGAACGATCCGATCGACCCCCACCTCGGTCAGCTTCTGCACCGCCCACTCCGGCCGGTCCCCCTTCACGGGGGCAAAGGCGACGGTCAGCGTCGGGCCGGGCCGAACCGGGCGAACGACCCCACCGTCGGCTTCCAGAGTCTCCCGGCTCCGGAAGCGGCAGAGTCGCCAGGCTCCCATCCCGTCGGTGGCTCCCACCGCTTCCCCGGGGCGCAACCGCAGCACCGAGGACAGGTGATGGGCGTCCTCGGGGTCCAGAACCGGTGCGTCGAGGTCGGCCACCACGACGTGGGCGGCGACCGAGAACCGGTCGGCCATGGCCGGCGCTACTTGAACGCGCCGCGCAGCTTGGACATCAGGCCGACCTCGGGGGCGGCGACCGACTCGCCGCGCAGCTCGGCGAGGTGGCGCATCAGCTCCTCCTGCTCCTTGGTCAGGCCCTCAGGCGTGTCCACCACGACAGTGACGATCAGGTCGCCCCGGCCCCGACCCTGGAGGTGAGGCACGCCCCGCCCCCGCAACCGGATCTCGCGGCCGCTCTGGGTGCCCGCCGGCAGGCTGATCTCCTCGGCGCCGTCGAGGGTCTCGAAGGGGATGTTGACGCCCAGGGCCGCCTGGGTGACGGCCACGTGCTCCACGGCCAGCAAATCGAAGCCATGCCGGGTGAGAACAGGGTGGCTCTTGACCCGCAAATGCACGTAAAGATCACCGGCGGGCCCGCCGCGAAGCCCGCCCGCCCCACGTCCGGGCAGGCGCAGGGTCGAGCCGTCGTCCACGCCGGCGGGGACGTCGACCACGAACGTCCGCTCCTCCCGGCGGCGACCCTCTCCCTTGCACTCCACGCACGGTGAGGTGATCTCTTCGCCCACCCCGCCGCACCTCGGGCACGGCGACGCGGTGACCATCTGGCCGAGCAGCGACTGACGGACCCGGCGGACTTCGCCCGAGCCCTGACAGTTGCCGCAGGTGATCGGCGTGGTCCCTGGCCGGGCGCCCATACCCAGGCAGGTATTGCAGGTCTGCGGCAAACGCACGGTCATCTCGCGGTGGGTTCCGAACACCGCCTCGTCGAATTCGAGGGTGAGGGTGGACTCTGCGTCCTCGCCTTTGCGAGGCCCGCTGCGGGATTGGCGGCCGGTGCCGCCCATGCCTCCGGCGCCGAAGAAGGCGTCGAACAGGTCACCCAGTCCCCCGGCCCCGCCGAAACCGAAGGGGTCGCTGGGCGCCCCGGCGGCGCCGGTCCCGCGAACGCCGGCCGCGCCGAACATGTCGTATTGGCGCCGGCGTTCGGGATCGCGGAGGGTCTCGTAAGCCAGGTTGATCCGCTTGAACTGCTCCTCGGCCTTGCCGTCCCCCGGGTTGGCATCCGGGTGCAGCTCACGGGCCAGACGAAGGTAGGCGCGCTTTATCTCGTCCTCGGTGGCGTTGCGAGAAACTCCGAGGAGTTCGTAGTAGTCCTCTGTATCGGCCACGGGCGACGCGCCCTACCTTTCTTCCGTACCCTTGGTCAGGGCCTGCCCGAGCCTCTTGCTGACAACGGCAACGGCGGCGAGCGTCTGCTCGTAGTGCATCCGGGTGGGACCCAGTATTCCCACGGTACCGGCCTGCTCCCCTTCAATCTCGTAGGGAGCGACGACTATCGAGCAGTCGGCCAGGGACTGGATACCGTGCTCGGCGCCGATCGACACCGATACGCCCCGATCCAGGACGTCCTTGATGAGCGTCACCAGCACGTACTGCTGCTCGAGGATGTCCAGAACCTGGCGAATGGTGCTGACCGCGTCGAAAGCCGACGCCATGTGGGAAGCGCCGCCGACGAAGACCTGCGGGTGGGCATCGACATCATCGAACGATCCGTTCAGGACGGTCACCGCGGCGGCCACGATCCGGTCCACGGCCGGATCGTCGGTCCGGGGTACCGGCAGGTGATGGGCGATGGTGCTCCCCACCATGTGGGTCGACAGGTGGGCGGAGGCGGCGGCCAGATGGACCGGGCTGGGCTCCTCGGGCAACTCGAGGGCCCACTTTTCAATAGCTCCGCTGGCCAGTACCAGTACCACCAGCACCAATCTCGGCCCCAGCGACACCAGTTGGACGGAGCGGATCCGCGCCGGGTCGTCGACGTCGCGCACGACCACGGCGGCGTAGTCGGTGAGTCCGGCCAGGAAGCGACTGGTATCGGACAGCATGCGCTCCAGTTCGCCATGGGCGGTGCCAAAGAACGACCGCACCTGCTGCGACTGGTTCGGGTCCAGCCGGCCTCGGGGGGCCAGAGTGTCCACGAAGAACCGGTAGCCCTTGTCGGTGGGGATCCGGCCGGCGCTGGTGTGGGGCTGGGCCAGGTAGCCGTCGCGCTCCAGGGCGCCCATCTCGTTGCGAACCGTGGCCGGGGACACGGCCATGCCAGGAATCTGGGACACGGCGGTGGAGCCGACCGGCTGGGCGGTCTGGATGTACTCCTCCACGACGGCGCGGAGGATGGCGGCTTTGCGATCGTCGAGCACGTTGGCACTCAACGATACCGAGTGCCAGCACCTTCACGTTGACGACCGGCCCCGGAAGGGGCTGTTTTACTCCTCCAAGCGCAAGGCCTGAATGAAGGCTTCCTGCGGGACCTCCACCCGGCCGATATTTTTCATCCTCTTCTTGCCTTCCTTCTGCTTCTCCAGAAGCTTGCGCTTGCGGGTGATATCGCCGCCGTAGCACTTGGCGAGTACGTCCTTGCGCTTGGCCTTGACCGTCTCCCGGGCGATGATTCGTCCCCCCACGGCGGCCTGGATGGGCACGTCGAAGAGCTGCCGGGGGATGAGCTCGCGCAGCCTCTCGGTCATCTTCCGGCCGTACACCTGGGCCTCGGAGCGGTGGACAATGGCGCTGAAGGCGTCCACCGGGACCCCGTTGAGCAGGACATCGATCTTCACCAGCTCGGCCTGGTCCCAGCCGTCGGGCTCGTAGTCGAGGCTGGCGTAGCCCTTGGTGCGGCTCTTCAGGGCGTCGAAGAAGTCGAGCACCACCTCGGCCAGCGGGATCCGGTAGACCAGCTCGAGGCGCTCCGGGGAGAGGTATTCCATGCGGATCATCTCCCCCCGCCGGCTCTGGCACAGGTCCATCAGGGTGCCGGTGTACTCGGTCGGGGTGAGGATGGTCGCCTGCAGGTAGGGCTCCTCGATGAACTCCAGTTTCTGGGGTTCGGGCATCTCGGAGGGACTGTGGACTTCCGCCAAGGTGCCATCGGTCAGGTGGGCCCGGTACTCGACGCTGGGGGCGGTGGCGATCAGGGACAGGTCGAACTCGCGCTCAAGCCGCTCCCTGACGATGTCCATGTGGAGCAGGCCCAGGAAACCGCAGCGGAACCCGAAACCGAGGGCCCCAGACGTCTCTGGTTCGTATGAGACCGAGGCGTCGTTCAACCGAAGCTTCTCCAGCGCCTCCCGCAGGTTGGCGAAATCGTCCCCCTCTACCGGGTAGAGGCCGCAGAAGACCATGGGCTTGGGATCCTCATAGCCCTCGAGGGGCCGGGCCGCCGGGCGGGAGGCACTGGTGACCGTCTCGCCGCTGCGGGCCTCACCGACATCCTTGATCCCGGCGATCAGGTAACCCACCTCGCCGGGGCCCAGCGAGGGCACGGGCACGTTGACCGGCGTACGCACCCCGATCTCCTCCACGTCGTGGGTCCGGCCGGTCTGCATGAACCGCAGCCGGCCGCCGGAAACCAGGGTGCCGTTGACCACCCTGACGGCGCTGACCACGCCCCGGTACTGGTCGTAGTAGGAGTCGAAGATCAGTCCCTGCAGAGGACCGTCGACATCTCCCTTCGGCGGCGGTATGCGATCGCATATGGCATCCAGGAGCTCGGGCACCCCCTCGCCGGTCTTGGCCGACATGCGGATGATCTGGTGGGCCGGGACCCCGAGGACCTTCTCGATCTCGGCCGCGTAACGATCGGGGTCGGCCGCCGGCAGGTCGATCTTGTTGAGGGCGGCCACGATCTCCAGGTCGTGCTCGACGGCCTGGTAGGCGTTAGCGAGAGTCTGCGCCTCGATGCCCTGGGCGGCGTCGACGAGCAGCACCACTCCCTCACATGCGGCCAGGCTCCGGCTCACCTCGTATCCGAAGTCGACATGACCCGGGGTATCTATGAGGTGGATGGTGTAGCCCTTCCAATGGACGCGGACGTTCTGAGCTTTGATGGTGATGCCCCGCTCCCGCTCGATGTCCATGGAATCGAGGTACTGCTCGCGCATGTCCCGGGCGTCCACCGCCCCGGTGAGCTCGAGGATGCGGTCCGAGAGGGTGGATTTGCCGTGGTCCACGTGGGCCACGATGCTCAGGTTTCGAATTCCGTCGAGGTTCACAGCTTCCTAGGGGGAAAAGACACAATAAGTGGCGCGCCCGACTGGACGCGCCCCCAAACAGTGTGGCGCAATACCTGCTCAGGGTGGCCGAACCGCCTAGGGTTTCTTCAAATCGGATGGGGGATTGAGGTTCATGGAAGACACCAAGTTCGGGCCAGTGGTGACTGTCTCGGCGACATACGGCACCGGGGGGAGTTTGATCGCGCCTCGACTGGCGCAGGAACTGGGCCTTCCTTTCATCGATCGACTCCTGCTTCCTGAAGGAACCAACGAAACCAACATCGAGACCCGCTCCCAAGAAGGGCTGTCCGAAGGGGAGCAGGAGGCCACGCCGGGCGGGCGCTTCTTCAGCTACTTCGCCCGAGCCGCCAGCGTCGGGGCCATGATGGCCCCCGACCCTCTGGTGGACGACGACGAAACCATCCGTAGCCGAAGCGAGGCCCCGTTGCGGGGGGTTCAGTCCGGCGCCGCCGCCGTCGTGCTGGGCCGGGCCGCCGCCGTGGTTCTGGCCTCCCGGCCCCGGGCCTTTCACGTGCGCTTGGACGGAGATCCCGAACGCCGGCTGGCGTGGGCGTCGGGGCTGGAGGGCCTGGACCGGGAGGCGGTGCGGGCCCGGTTGAACGAGACCGACAAGGCTCGGACCATGTTCGTGAAGCGCCTCTACCGGGCCGACCCGAACAATCCGGCCCTATACCACATGCATCTCGATCCCACGGTCATGGGCCTGGACCGAACCGTGCATGTCGTGGTGACCGCGGCGCGGGCGTACTTCGAGGCCAACCCCTGACAAGAGCAGCCGGGGGCCGACCGGGCCGGGTGCGAGCGCGGCTGGATCCACCGGCCTCGTGGGCTCTGGTGCAGATGGAGAACCTGCGGGCGGCGAGCATCTACCCGGTGTTGTGGATGTACTCGCTCACCGACCAGCAGGCGGCCATCGATCGCGACGCCGAGCGCTGGGCAGAGGTCCTCTTGATATCCGACCGCAAAAGGCTCCTGGCCCGTCTGCTGTACGCCTTTCCCGAGTTCCGCGGCATCTACTACCACCGTTTGTCTTCGGGCAACCCGGCCGGCCGGCTCGCCGGCCGTTTGGCGGCGCGGCTGTGGAAGTCGGTTCCGGGGCTGGATCTGAGCGGGACGCCGATCGGGCCCGGGCTGTTCATTTCGCATGGCCAGGGCACCGTCCTGTCGGCGGAGCGGATCGGAGCCGATTTGTGGGTCCACCAGGGGGTGACGGTCGGCTGGGACTATCAGGGCGCCCGGCGGCCCGTTATAGGCGACGGCGTGTTCATCGGAGCAGGAGCCAAGATTCTGGGGGCGATAACCGTCGGTGACGGAGCCCGAATCGGCGCCAACGCGGTGGTGGTGTGCGACGTCCCCGCCCGGTCCACCGCGGTAGGTATTCCCGCCCGGATCCGGCCTCGAGCCGAGGAGGACCGCTGCCCGGGCCCGACCGACGGTGATGCGGCTACCTGGTAGTATCTCCCGGTTCCCTAGCTAGGTGGATTCGAAAACCCGTGGCCAACATCAAGAGCCAGATCAAGCGCAATCGCACCAACGAGGTGGCCCGCTTGCGCAACAAGGCGGCCAAGTCCGAGGTCAAGACCCGCATCAAGACGGCGATCGCGTCCGCCCAGGCCGACTCCGAGACGGCGATCGAGGACCTCCGGATCGCCATCAAGCGCCTGGACAAGGCGGCGGCCAGGGGAATCATCCACAAGAACCAGGCCTCGAACCGCAAGTCGCGCCTGGTCCGTCGCATCAACGCCCTGAGCGCGACCGAGTAGGGGCACCGGCCGGCGGGGCGGCCCGGCTGCTCGCGTCGGACCGGCAGATCGGGTCGCCTGTTCAGGCCACCCAGAAGGCGATGGCTACCGCCACCCCCATGGCGACGACCAGGCCGCGCAGCAAAGTGGCGTCGATCACCTGGACCAGACGGCCTCCGGTGACGCCACCGATGATGCTGGCGGCCGCCATCACCGGCACCAGCTCCCAGACGACCTTCCCGGAGAAGACGAAAAAGATGGCGGCGGCCAGGTTGACCACGAAGGACAGGGCCTGCTTCAGAGCATTCAGCTTGACCAGGGGCTCGGCGCTGAACAGGCCCAGGACGGCCAGCAGCATGATGCCCAGGCCGGCGCCGAAGAAGCCGCCGTACACGGCCGAGGCGAACACCGAGACCAGCAGGGCGGTCCTCCAGTGGGCCGCTTGGGCGTTGGCTGCTTCGGGGTTGACCGCTTCGGCGTCGACCGCCCGACGGTTGGCCGCTTGGCCACTGGACGGATCAGCCGTATCCGCCGGATCGGGGGAGCCGGCCCGGTCGGCGCCCGGGGGACGCAACCAGTCCCGGATGCGGTCCTGAAACAGGAGCAGGCCGCATGACGCCAGGATCAGATACGGCACCGCCACTCTGAAGGCGTGGGACGGGATGGACACGAGCAGGAGGGACCCGCCGATCCCCCCGAGGGCGGCGGCCACAAGAAGGGGCCGGCCCCGAGCCATCTGGGGCCGCAGGTCGTCGCGCTGGGCCCACGTCCCGCTCAGATATCCGGGGACCAGCGAAACCGTGTTGGTCACGTTGGCCGACACCGCCGGCACGCCGATGGCGACTAGGGCCGGGAAAGAGACCAGTGTCCCTCCGCCGGCCAGGGCGTTGATGGCGCCGGCGACCGCCGCCGCCCCAGCCGCGGCCAGGTAGTCGAGTCCCGACAGGTCCACGTCGCTCAGCCGCCAGAGCCGCGGCGCGCGCTCCGGGAGCTTCCGACGCCAGCCCGCGCCCCCGGCCGGGACCCGGAACCGGCCGCCGCTCTTGCTCCCCGGCGTGCCCCACCGGGCCGGCCGGCCAGCCGGCACAGGCGAGACACCAGCACCTCGAGCACCGCCTCTGCGGGCCAGGCGCTGGCCCCCTTGAGATCGACTTCGGCGTCCGCCACCAAAGACACCGCGGAAGCGACGCCGGCCGGCCCCCATCGCTGGGCCGCGGCGAGGGCCTTCTTGGCCGGATAGGTACTCCGGCCCGCACCGATGCCCATGGCCTCGGCGGCTTGTTTCTCGGTGCCGATGTTGGGGCTGTCGATGCGGAGCCGGGTCTGCACGTAGGTGCGCAGGATGGCGAACACCTCCAGTGGATGACGGTCGCCGCCGCCGAGCAGTCTGCGCATCATCACCAGTGCCGTCTCGGTGTCTCCTGAGTCGATGGCGTCGGTGAAGGACCAGGGCGTGATCGAACCGGCCTCGCCGAGGTAAGGCTCCACCTCGGCCACCCCGAGGCGGGCTCCCTCGCCATAGGCGGCGGCCAGCAGCTCCGTGAGCGCAGCGAGCCGGCCCACGTCCTCACCAAGGTGATCGCGCACCCTGGCCTCGGCCTGACCATCGAGGCGCACGGGCGCCTGCCGAAGGCGGTCCCGGACCCAATCGCCGGCGTGTCGGCTGTCCACCTTGGTGGACAGCACGTGGCCGCGGGCCTTCACCGCGCTCGTCAGCTTCGAAGAAAGCTGGCCCCCGCCGGCGACCAGCACGAGCACTGTCGTGAGCAGCGGATCCTCGAGGTATTTGAGGATTGGCCCCAGCTCCTCCACCCCGAATCGACCCACATCGCGCACGACCACGACCCGTCGATCGACCAGGAACGGCGGGGTGGCGCAGCCGTCAGCGACAACGGCCAGGTCGACCTCGTCCCCGGCGAAGTCCTCGACGGCCAGGGCCCGGTCGCTGTCACCAACCAGGTCATCGACCAGCCGGCGCACGGCCTCGGCCACCAGGGCCGGGTCGTCGCCGTCGACGAGGACGACCGGATGTGACGGGTTTTCGGACATCAGGCCGCTTCCATCACCGCGGCCAGGGTGTCGCAGACCCGCCGGGCGGCACGGACGTCGTGGGCGCGGAGAATCCGGCACCCCAGGCTCACCCCCAGGGCGTGGGCGGCCACCGTGGGCTCCCAGCGGTCCCCGACGAGCAGGTCGAAGGCGGCACCGAGAAAGGTCTTGTTGGACGCTGACAGGAGCACCGTCCAGCCGAGCGACACCAGCCGGTCCGAGGCGGCCAGGAGGGACCGCGACTGGGCTGCCGTCTTACCGAGGTCCAGGCCGGCGTCCACGATGATCCGGCTATCGGGTATCCCGGCCGCCCGGGCCTGGCCGGCTCGATCGGAGAGGAAGCGGCCGACTTCTTCGACCACGTCGTCGTAGTGGGGATCCGGATCTGGAATGCGAGGACCCAGACGGATGTGGGTGGCCACGACAGAGGCACCCGCCTCCGCTGCCTCGAGGAGGTAGCCGGGATCGGCGAAGCCGCTGATGTCATTCCCCAACACGGCACCCGCCCTGTAGGCCTGGCGCGCCACCGAGGCTCGCCAGGTGTCGACCGACAGGGGCACATCGAAACGGGCCCGCAGAGCGGTAATCGCCGGCACCACCCGGTCCATCTCCTCGGCCTCGGTGACCTCAGGTCCGGGCCCGGCCTTCACTCCGCCCACGTCGAGCAGGTCGGCACCCTCGGCGACCAGCTGCTCGGCGCGACGGAGGAACGCGTCCATGTCCCAGTACATGCCTCGGTCGAAAAAGGAGTCCGGGGTGCGATTCAGGATTCCCATCACGAGGGACCGGGTGGTGACGTCGAAACAGGACCGGCCCAACTCGAGCAGCACGAGCGGCGACCCTAGCTCGACCCGGTGACAGTCTCTCTTCGAGACCGTTCGCCACGCCTAGAAGAGTCGGGCGGTGAGGGCCTTGCGATAAGCCGGGGTCCTCGGGTCGTCGGGACCCAGAACTTCGAGCAGGTCGACGAACTCCTGCCGGGCGCTGTCGTCATCCCGGACACGCTCCAGCAACTCGTCGAGCTTGGCCTCCACGTCGCCGGCGCCGGCGTCAGGGCTGTCGCCTCCGAGACGGGCCTGGGCGGCCAGATGCCTGGTCTCGGCCGACTCGGGAATCCGGGCCAGCAACGACAAGGCCTCTTCCCGAGCGGCCCGGTCGTCGGCGGCCCGCCCGGAAACGAGATACAAGGCCAGGGCCAGCACCGCGGCGTCGTTCGCCGGCTCCAGTTCGAGCGCCTTGCGCAGCGATCCCTCGTCGCCAGCTGCGATGAGCCGCTCCACCTCGGTGGGGGGTGGGTTCAGGCGGGCCACCCATTCGCGCACGGCCGGCTCGGGCAGAGCGCCGATGAAGCTATCCACGACCTTGCGGTCCTTGATGGCGTAGACAGCCGGTATGGACTGAACCTGGAAGGTGGCGGCCGACCGCGGGTTGGCGTCGACGTCGATCTTCACCAGCTCGACCCCGGCCGCCTCGCCCACGACCTTCTCGAGGGTGGGTCCGAGAGTGCGGCAAGGACCACACCACTCTGCCCACAGATCCACGACGACGGTGACGTCGGCGGAACGATTCAGTACGGCGGTCTCGAAGTCCTCGTCTGTTACCTCAATCGCGGCGGTCATAGCTCCCTAATCCTTCCAGATCCGTCCAAGTTGGGACTGAGCGGGCCGGCCGTCCGGCCCGGCAGCTAGGCATCGGGCATGCGAGCCGCCTGGACCCTGCCGTAGCTTGCAGGCCATGAGCGACCTCAATGCTCCTGCTGCCCAGGGTACCGGGGCACCTACGGGCATCGACGCTGTGAATGTCAGCAACTGGTTCACGCAGAACATTCCCGGTGTGACCCTGCCTCTGCGCTTCGTCAGGGTCGCCGGCGGACGAAGCAATCTCACCTTCGAGGTCACCGGCGCCGACGGGCAGCGATATGTGCTTCGGAGACCACCTACCAGCCACCTGCTCCCGACGGCCCATGACATGAGCCGGGAACACAAAATCATCGCCGCCCTGGGCCCAGCCGGCGTTCCCGCCCCGCCGGCGCTCGGACTGTGCACTGACGAGACCGTCAACGGCGCCCCGTTCTACGTGATGGGCTTCGTCGACGGCGTTATCGCCCGGTCGGAGAGCGAGGCGGAGGCCTGTTTCGACACTCGAGCCCGCCATCGGGCCGGCCTGGCCCTCGTCGACACCCTGGCCCAGATCCACTCGATCGATCCGGACGCCGTCGGGCTAGGCGATCTCGGGCGCAAGGACGGTTACATCGCCCGGCAGCTCCGGCGTTGGTACGCCAACTACCAGGCGGCCAACCAGTCCCGGGGGGGCACCCCGCTCGCCGACATCGACGAGGTACACGGCTTCCTGCTGGAGAACATTCCCGAGCAGGGCCCGGCTTCGGTGGTACACGGCGACTACCGGCTCGACAACTGCATCCTGGCCAAGGACGGGGGCGCCGTCCTGGCCGTGCTCGACTGGGAGCTCTGCACCCTCGGTGACCCTCTCGCCGACCTGGGGCAGCTCCACGTCTACTGGCCCGAACCCGGCGAGCGCGCCGCCATCGCCCACAGCGCCACCACCGCTCCCGGCTTCGCCACCAAGTCCGAGCTGATGGCGCGCTACTCGGAGGCGACCGGGCGGGACCTGTCAGGGCTGGACTTCTACGTGGCCTTCGCCTACTGGAAGCTGGCGTGCATCCTCGAAGGGGTGTACTCGCGATACGTCGGCGGGGCCATGGGCGACGACGGATTCGACTCGAGCTCCTACCCTGACACGATTGCGTGGCTCGGACAGCAGGCTAAGACAGCCGCGGCCGGCCTGAGCCACTAGGCCCCTCAACCAGTAGACACAGATATGGATAAGGATGGCGGCAACATGACCGAGTTGGCGAAGGTGCATCAGTGGCCCACAGTTGAACGCCCGCTACTGGTCATCTGCATGGAGGGTTGGATCGACGCCGGACTGGCCGCCGGGAACGCTCTGAGTCACCTGATGGGGTCCATGCCGAACGAGCTGATCGCCACCTTCGACTCAGACGAGCTGATCGACTACCGGGCCCGCCGGCCGACACTGCGGATCGTGAACGGGGTGGACAAGGACCTCCGCTGGGCCGAGATCCGTCTGCACCTGGCCACCAACCGCACCGGACGAAGCGTGATGATCCTGGCCGGACCGGAACCCGACATGCGCTGGCACCAGTTCATCGCCGAGGTCGTCACCCTGTCCTCCCGGCTCGGGATAGAGATGGTGATCGGGCTGGGCGCCTTCCCGGCGCCGGTTCCACACACCAGACCGGTGCGCCTGGTCGGAACCTCTCCCGATTCGGAGCTGGCGAGCAAGGTCGGTTACCTTCCCGCCTCCATCGACGTGCCCTCCGGGGTCCAGGGAGCGCTGGAGATGGCGTTCGGTCAGGCCGGAATTCCGGCCGTGGGCCTATGGGCCCGGGTTCCGCACTACGTATCGGCCATGCCCTATCCGGCCGCGTCCGCCTCGCTCCTCGACGGGTTGGCCCGCCTGACCGGCATCGAGATCGATACGTCAGTGCTGCATTCCGCGGCGTCGGCGTCCAACAATCAGATCGAGCAGCTGATCGCGGGCAGCGACGAGCACGCCGCTCTGGTCCGGCAACTGGAGGCGCAGCACGACACCGAGCAGGCCCAGTCCCAAGCGGACTTCGGCGACCTCCCCTCCGGCGACGAGCTGGCCGCTGAGCTCGAACGATTTCTGCGGGGCGAACACTGAGCCCGAGCGGGTGTGACGCCCGGTCGGCGCGCGCCGGTGCAGCGGTCGTTATAGGGTTGACGTCATGCGGGTCGGAAGGCCGCGCCGCAGGTGACGGCTTTGGTGGTGGGATTGACGGTCGCAGTGGCCCTTCTCGGGCTACTGGTGGCCGGGCTGTTGCGCGCTCACGCCGAGATCCTCAGATCCCTTCACCAGATGGGGGTCGAGCTGGACCCATCCCGCCAACAGCCCGGGCCCACGCCGGTGATGTTTCGCGATTCGGGCTCGACCGGGGGCGGGACCCGACCCACGCCCGCTCGTCCCGATGTCACCGACGTGATCGACCTCACCGGTTCCACCCCACGCGGCGATGCCATCAGCCTGGCCGTCAGCGGAGTCCGTCACGACACCCTCGCCGGCTTCCTCACTTCGGGTTGTGCCACCTGCCGGGGCTTCTGGGACGCTTTCCACAACGCCGATGTCGATGTGCCCGGCGGCGCCCGCCTGGTGCTCGTAACCAGGGGGCCGGAGGCGGAATCGCCTGGAGCCATCGCCGGCCTGGCCGGCTCCGCCACCGTTGTCATGTCCACCGAAGCCTGGGAGCACTACGACATCCCTCATGCCCCTTACTTCGTCTACATCTCCGGGCCGGCGGGACGGGTCGTGGGCGAGGGGGCCGCTGCCGGTTGGGATGAAGTCAAGGGGTTGGTGGCCAATGCCGTCGCCGACGGCACGACCAAGCCGGCCGAGCCTGCGGGTACAGGCTACGGACCGGCCCGTTCGAAGGCGGACCAGCGCCGGGACGACGCCGTCGACGCCCAGCTGCGGCAGGCTGGGATCGAACCCGGTGACGCCCGCCTGTATCCGACATCTATCAACGACGGTGGAGGCTGATGGCGTCACTACCGGGCGGCAGGGTGCTCAACGCCATGGGTATGTCGGTCAACCCGCCCGCCGGTTGGGACGCCACCATCTACCGCCGCCCGGCGGATACCGGCGAGCACACCTTTCCTGTGATGCACGCCAGCACCACCACGCTTCCCGCCGTCAGGGGCGACTACGGCAGCGGCGCCGTGGAGTTGCTCGGCCCCGACGACGTGTTCGTAGCCGTGCTGGACTTCGGGCCCGAGGCCGCCGGCACCGCTCTGTTCTCGGGCTTGCGCGGGGTACCAGGCCTCACGCCTGATGCCTTCCAGGCTCGCCAGCTGCAACGCACGATAAGAGGGCAGGCCGGAGTCCAGCGTTTCTTCAACACCAAAGGCCGGGGATACTGCCTGTATTCGGTGATCGGCTCGATCGCCAACCGGATCCCCCTGACCGCCCGGGCCAACCAGCTGATCGGCTCGCTGCGCCTGGACCCTCAGGGAATCGGCGAATGAGCGCTCCGGCCGTCGCCGCTCCGTTCCTAGCCGCCACGGTGCTGCTCGGTGCGGCCGGCGTCGCCAAGCTCGCCCGACCCGACGACACGGCCCGGGCCCTGCAGACCGCCGGGCTGCCCCTCGGACGCAAAGCGGTCAGGGCCGGAGCCGTCGGCGAACTGGCGGTGGCTGTCGCCGCGGTGGCGGTGCCCGGACCTTGGACCGGCGGCCTGGTCGCCTTGTCCTACGCCGCCTTCGCCGGATTCGTCATACTGGCGCTGCGAAGGGACTGGCCGCTTGCCAGCTGCGGTTGCTTCGGCCGTCCGGACACGAGGCCGACGCCGGCCCACGCCGGGTTGAACCTGGCCGCGGCGGCGGTCGCGGCGTGGTGGGCGGTCGTCGTCCACGGATCGCTACGCGAGTTGATCAGCCATGAGCCCTGGGGCGGGGGGCCGCTGCTGCTCGTCACGGCCGTAATCGCCGGGTTGGCGTATCTGGTCTGGACCAATCCCCTGACTCCCGGAGCTGCGACATGAGCATCACGGACGCGATCGGCGACTTCCTTTTCACGCGGACGTCGCGCCGGGGATTTCTGGCCAAGGCCACCGTGACCGCCACCGCCCTCACGGTGGCGCCGGTGGATCTGTTGGTCCGGCCGGGCACGGCCTACGCCCAGATCTGCGAGTGCGCCCCGGGCTTTGACTGCGACTGCTCCGACTTGTGCTGTGACGGGTACACCCAGTTCTGCTGCACCATCAACAACGGCTACAACGTGTGCCCAGTGGGCACCTTCGCCGGCGGCTGGTGGAAGGCCGACGGATCGATCTACTGCGCCGGTCCGAGGTACTACATCGACTGCATGGGCGAATGCCACGGTTGCGGTTGTGGCGGCGGGAACTTCTGCCCCTCGTGCGACGGCCTCGTCTGTGAGTGCGCCCTGGGCAGCTGCCTCAACCGCCACGTCGGATGCACCCTCTTCCGGTACGGGCAGTGCCATCAGGAGATCGGCTGCAGCGGACGAATCTCCTGTCGGGTGGTGTCGTGCATTCCGCCCTGGGACCTCGATCCGACCTGCACGACCGCGTCGGCCACCGACGACAACACCGCCAATCACTTCGCTCCTTGCCAGGACGGCCCCACCAGTTACCCTCCCCCGTACCGCCCTTCTGCGGTGGGCATCACGCGGGCCTCCACCAACACCGGTTACTGGATGGTCAACTACAACGGCGGCGTCTACAGCTTCGGCAGCGCTGTCTTCCACGGATCGGCTCGCCCCCTGAGTCCACCGTCACCCATCGTCGGCATCACCGCTGCCCCGATCGGGAGCGGTTACTGGCTGGCCATGTCGGACGGCGGCGTCTACAGCTTCGGCGACGCCCCCTTCCACGGATCCGCCCGCGGCCTCAATCCCCCCTCCCCCATCGTCGGCATCGCTCCTACACCCACCAACGGCGGGTATTGGCTGGTCATGTCGGACGGCGGGGTCTACAGCTTCGGCGACGCCGCCTTCCACGGATCCGCCCGCGGCCTCAATCCCCCCTCACCGATCGTCGGCATCGCCGCCGCCCCTAAGGGACGCGGCTATTGGCTGGTCATGTCGGACGGCGGCGTCTACAGCTTCGGCGACGCCCCCTTCCACGGATCCGCCCGCGGCCTCAATCCCCCCTCCC
>Ga0335073_10004028_pt1 | contig 20494 bp, 30 predicted proteins | sample Lox_Sample_22_FD_207093 | JGI IMG/M metagenome (GOLD analysis project Ga0335073, IMG submission 207093) | Soil microbial communities from Loxahatchee National Wildlife Refuge, Florida, United States - Lox_Sample_2.2 | ecosystem: Environmental > Terrestrial > Soil > Wetlands | place: USA...
TTCACCTACAGGATCAATCCTAGCGCTCATCGACCAACATGCAGCGGATGAACGTCATCGTCTAGAAGCTATCCTCCGTTCATTACCTACCTCATCTTATACTTTAGAAACACCACTGCAAATCCCCTTTTCCAGCAGGCAACTAGAAATATTCAAACAGAGGAAAGATCTTCTTATGAGCTGTTGCGGGGTACAACTCAAAATCGAGGCAAACAGTGTTTGGCTCCTTGCCGTGCCTGAAGTGTTGGCAAGCGACTTCTCTAAAGATCTTAAGGGAGCTCAGTGGAAAACGATCCTTTTGGAAGCTGTTTCGGGAAGTACAGTACAATGTCCGGCTAAATTTCTGAGCACTTTTTGTTCAAAAGCATGTAGAAGCGCAATTATGTTTAACGATGTGCTTTCGAGAACGGAGTGTGAGAGGATTGTTAGACAATTGGCGGAGTGCAAGCATCCTTTTATTTGTGCTCATGGACGACCTTGCATTGCTGCGGTAGCTCAGATTCCTTCATAATAACCGTTTTTCTTGGATTAATTGATCATCCACTGTTCCAATTCAAAGCCCAGGAAACCCCTGGACTTTAAAACAATTTCAGTTTCAAAATTCATGCTATAGAGGATGACATGCACGCCCTGACCGCGAGGATCAATGCCTTAATCTGATCGTCTTCTCCCTGTTAAACAGGTGGTACCCCTTAAAGTCGTCCATTCGCGTGGCTGCATGTATGAGCAATGATTGGCTCTTCACAGCCGCATATTTCGCAGATAATCGATGCACAGGCCACGGCCACCTGACGAAATTTTGATCACGTGGGACATCCAGCCATATATGAAATCACCAAACACTTTTTCTAAACCTGCGCTAAAGTTGTGTGCAACTTCAACCAAATACTTGCCCTGTCCAAGTCAGGCACTGAGTATCCAGGTCAAATTCTTTGATTTGCAGCAGTTTCGTTTGAGTATCTTCGACCGATGGCTTATAACGGCCATTCGGTCGTCGATCTGACCGACGATCGCGACGGAAATGGAGGGTCACCAGGGCCATCCAGTTCTGCCCTTCCTCGCAACGGCAGCCAGGCCAATGCAGGAGGAAATGGGTACCTCCAAACTCAGTATATGTCGTCGCCTACAAATCCTGCAAAGAGGAGCAGAATTGATCCGTCGAATATGACTCCTTTGGCCTTGTTGAATCCTAAGGCCTTTATGGCAAATGGATCTAATGCGAGTCGAAAACAAACCTCCCAGACCTCGTCTATCGGGGATCCGCCAACTTTGTCGCTCAATAACAGAATGGAAGTCTTGCATGGTTTGAAAGATAGGAAAGTTGCGTCGCCCAGTTCTGCTAAAATGTTAAAACGCGCTGTGAGCGAGTCGGGCGAAAGACGGTCTGCATCAGACCTTGTTTCCAGGAACGCAATATCCAAGCCACATACTCCGGAACTCATTGATCTGACAAGTATGATGTCTTTGTAAGTGATCTAACTGGTAGACGACGACGACAGCGACATCCTTATCAACGAGTGGGAGACTACTCGAGAATTATGTTTTGGATGTCTGCTCACTAAAGTTCTCGCTCACAGAGAACCTGAAATTCCTCCAACTGCAGTGCTCTTCGATGATCGCTGGCCAAAGATTCCCTGCACAATATCTCGCCGTAAAGGGTCCAAGGATAGCATTATCCGCGTGGCAGTCGAAGGATCTGCCTCTAGTTTCGGCATGTTGTCAAATGAATCAGCTGGTGCTGTAGCAGCTTTATACGATGGTCTTGCAGGTGGTCCTATCCGCTTTCAATGTCACATTCTTCCTCAACCTAAGAAACCCGCATCCACTATTGGCCACATGATCCTGGAATTCGAAATCATATTATATGGCAAACCATCCTTATTTCAACCTGTTGGTGATCTGTTGAGTGTTAAGAACATGTACTTGCAACAACCCTTGGAATATGATAAGAATACACGATACCAAAATCCTCATTTCTACGTTAAACAACAAAGAGCGAAAACGGGGATTCTAAGCGATTCGCAACCTCGATATCAGGATGTTAGTAGGACTGCGGATGAAATTCAACGGGATATTGATAATGTGTTTGATAAGTTGATGACTACTGAGGCTAACTTACCCGAGAAAGAGGCGCCGGACGCTATTCTCACTCCTTTGTATGTTACGTTTCAATGTCTCCAGCTAATTTAAGATATAAGCATCAGAAGCAGGGGTTGCATTGGCTTGCGAGTAGAGAGGCAGAGCGGACCTTTGAGGATCGTGACGATAATCCGAATCTCTGGCGAACCAGACAAAAGGGAGGACAGACTGTGTATTACAATCTGATCAGCCACCAGGAAACAAAGAAGGAACCTCCTGAGGCTAGGGGTGGTATCCTTGCAGACGATGTACGTCCTTGATCCATTCGGAGCTAACTGTAGATGGGACTTGGCAAGACAATCACTTGTCTCGCGCACGTGGTCGCTACCATTGAGGATGCAAAAAGTTTTGCAGAAAACAACGATCTTACCGTTCCTCATGCTAAAGGTGGTGGCCATCCTCTTGAAACGATCACGCCTTTGAAATGCACAAAAGCCACACTCATCGTTGCACCGCTCTCAACCGTCTCAAATTGGGAGGAACAGCTGGCCACACATGTCCGAGATGGCGTCATCACAACGTACATATACCATGGCACAAATCGAGAAGGAAACATAGACAAATTAGCGGAATATGACTGCATCATCACCACTTACTCAACTCTTTCTCAAGATTTTATGCGTCTCAAGAAGAATCTGGACGATGTCGACAACACAGCACGTCTAGCAGCAAGTCCCCTCCACCATCTCAAGTTCTTCCGCGTCATCCTAGACGAAGCACATGTCATTAAAGACACAAGCACAAATCAAAGTACCGCTGCATGTTCTCTGAACGCTCAACGACGTCTCTGTCTCACAGGAACACCTCTGCAAAATCGTCTAGATGATTATGCTGCTCTGGTGAAATTCCTCAAATTGACCCCGTTTGACGACAAAACTACTTGGACTCATTGGATTGGTGGTCCTTTGAAAGCAGGAAACACTGCGGGTCTTACTCGTCTCCAAATTCTCACATCTGCGACAACTCTTCGCCGATCCAAAGCTCAAAAAATCGATGGAAAGTTGATTTTGGATTTACCTCAAAAACATGAGACTACACGGTTTATCTTCATGGGTTCCGAGGAGCGAAAATTGTATGAACAAACAAGGAAAGTATCGAAGAATATTGTCGACAATCTCACTAGTCGAGCAGGTCAAATGAAGCAATATGTTCATATTCTGCAAGCCATTATGCGACTTCGTCAGATTTGTTGTCATCCGGCATTGTTAGCTAAAGAGGGTGCTGACGATATTCAGAATGAGAGTATTGTCAGTGGTGGAGGTAGTCACTCTGACGCCATTAATGTGGATGATTTGGATTTGCAAGTCAAGAAGCCTCTTACTGCTAGTCAAGCATATCAATTGTTTGATTTGATGAAGGAAGCTGGAGAAACGACTTGTGTCGGATGTCGAAGAAGGGATATTTCATTGGTTCAATCAAATGGGGAGAAGGAGGTTTCCAAACAAGTCCTTGGATATTTGACTCCATGTGCTCATCCTTTGTGTCATACCTGTTTGCAGGCGTACAAGGATTATATTCCTGGTTATAGAGATGGGATTGTTGCTCAGTGTCCGGTTTGTGGGTCATTTGCAGAGATGCAGATGTTTGAATTGAAGGAACGGGAACCGGCTGAAATTAAGAAAGCTGGACGGAATAAATTCAAGCTTGATGGGTCAGAGGGAATCGAACCCAGTTCAAAGCTTCAAGTTCTTGTGAATGACTTGGATGCTCTACAAGAGAAATCCAAGGAACTAGAGAAACCGATTAAAAGGTAATCGTGGTTACAAAATAAATTCTAATACTAGTGTGATTTTCAGTCAGTGGACGAGCATGCTGGATCTTATCGAGATCGAACTGAAGAAGCGCAATCTTGGATACAGTCGTATCGACGGAACAATGAAAAGACAAGATCGAACCAATGCCATCGTGTCTTTCCAATGCGATCCTGGAACAGTCGTCATCCTAGTCTCGATCAAAGCTGGTGGTGTTGGATTGAACTTGACAGCAGGATCGCACGTGTTCATCTTTGAACCCGCTTGGAATCCAGCGATTGAACAACAAGCTGTCGATCGAGTTCACCGACTTGGTCAGACAAGGGATGTTCAAGTATTTCGTTACATTACAAAAGGTACGTCTCTCTATGATCTATAAATGACGTTAGATTCTATCGAGGAGAATATGGTCGACTTGCAGAAGAAGAAGAAGGAATTGGCGGATTTGGTTAATAAGAAACAGACCAAAGAAAGTTTGGCATCAGATCGACTGAGGGATTTGAGGATGTTGTTTGCTTAGCCGGCCTTAGAAGGAGAGAAAAGTAGAGACGGGATTGCATATAGAAGCATTAAAGGAGCGTAGTTTGGGAAAGGATTGAAGGATATTGACATAATTTATTCAGGTTTGGAATCAAGTTAGCCTCGTTCAGTACTCATACATTGATATTATCAGTCTAGACGCAGTCCCTACCTAGTCTAACACAACAAGACGCTCCATCAGATGATGATTTTACGCTTTGCCTTCGATCTTTAAGAATAATTTGTTAGTCTGCGGTTAGTGGAATGCTCTGTGAGGGAAACAACCTGCTCCATAAATGTGAGGGTCCTATTATTAGTTACTCTATTAAAATGAGGTATACAGTATAGTATGAGGTGCAATCCGCAACAAATGTGCAAAAAATCCCTGAGATTAGTTTCAATCGGGCAAGCCATTAGCACCTTATATACAGCCAATGGTCCCTCCGTTCGTACCGTCTGGATGAGACAATCAATTGGATTCCTATATAGCTTTCCGCCAGCCTTCTTGGTAACCTCTTTTGTGATGGGTTCCGGTAGAGGACCCTCTTTTGATTCTCCCCTCTGGTTGTACATTCTAGTCATGATGGTATCGGCTGATTATCAGTACCGAGGGGAGAAACGAGATACCAGGATGCATTGCAATGCAAACTCCAACACCACTGCATGCACTTGCGGCAATATGTTTCGCCGGTCCATCGGTGATTAAATTATACTTTTCAATCATTTTCTTTGCCCAGTTGTACACAGGTAGCTGTACACTGCTACCCATTCCCGTCCGGACGGCAGCGGCATCTAAGCCACGATACAAACCTCGCACTCCCCCTTCTTTCCATATATGTCGAAAAGCGTCAATGCTGCCTTTATATACATGCTGTGTTCCCACAGGGAAGACTGGAGAATACGATTGCAATCGAGTCTTTACTAGGAAGAATGGAGAACCCAGACAAGCCCCCATCACTCCCGAGGAGGCACCAGCAAACATGTTGATGGGGATGTTTGATTTTTCGGGAGTGCCATAAGTCCACTTCGCCAAACTTGACCGTATCGGCTCGTAGAACCCCAATCGACAGCCATTAAGACATATTTGATAACAATACTAGTTAAATCAGCAAAAGTTGAAGGAAATGAACAAACTGCAACACTCAACCCTCTTTGCGTTCCTATCAGTAAGCTCAAGATAGCCGAAACGAAAATTTACCTCTAATGCCTTCATTCAAAGCGATAAGCTTCAATGCTTGAAATACCCCAGTATAGATCTTTTTCACTTGTCCCTTTGCAGCGAGTTCACCCTGGAGTTGGAGTCTAGTCTTAACGACTTCCATGGGATTAGTAACAGTCACAGCACCACATGCTGCGAGGGCGCCGGCAGTAAAACCACCCAAGGTAGATAATTGCTGAGCCTGAGCCATTGTCGGCTGTTGGCGTCTCTGACAACGCTGGACAGGCTTGGGATGTACTGCCGGGAGTTGCGGGTGTTGGTGCGAAAGTCGAACTTTTTATTCAAGGATCCTCTTAATTTGTTGTTTTTGCCGGAAAGGGTCTGTTCTCGGAGTGAGTGGACCGCTGAAGCGCCGCCAAAAAATCACGAAAATTACGGAATCGGTTGGCTGTGCGACGACATCACTCGCGCAACTTTGCCCCAGCTTTGCCAGCGTGATTGGAACTGGGAAATTTTAACGGCGATCTCAGCAGGGAGCAAATCGCGAATCTGTAAGATCGTTAATTAATATCTTAAGGACTTGAAATCGTCTGCAATGCCCTGACACGATCGACAGATATCTGTCATGGAAAACCGCTCGAAAGATATCAACATCTAGTCTATCGGATCTCGCAATATAATCTGATGCGTCGGTGATCGCTGAAACTGACAAGCCGATTAAAACTATTTGCCCTGCTTGTAGCTGGCATGACTATTGAGTATTCGACTTTCTTATAAGAAATTGACCCCAAAGCGAGAGTTATATTGAAGTCTAGCGAAGCAGAACCCCATGGCATGGTATATGAGTGACGCTACAGCGAGATGTAGCGATTGGCTGGCTGCCCGGCACTTGTGTCGCTTATGTGGCGCCGTTACCCCTCTAAAAATTCGGCTGAGCCGACCTCCACTATTCCCCAAGTCTCCTCTCCTCATCATCACCTCAAATCATGACTCTATCGGTTGTTCCTCTACTCATTAACGGTGAAGAAGTTACTACCGAAATCACCTTCGATGTCGTAAATCCAGCCTCCCGAGAAACAGTTTTCAAAGCTTCCGGGGCTGGTCCGAAAGAAGCTAAAGCTGCTGTTGATGCCGCTGCGAAAGCCTTCCCGGCTTGGTCAAGGACTAAACCCAATGACCGAAGGGCGTTACTCTTGAAAGCTGCTCAGCTTTTGGAAGAACGATTGGGTGAAGTTACCGAAATTCAGGCGCAGGAAACAGCTGTTGATAAGGGATTTGCAGGTGGGTTTCAGGGGCAGGTCAGTGTTGGGATGTTGCGCGAGTGTGCATCTAGAACATCTAGTATTGAAGGAGCGGTACCGGAGCCGGACGAAGAAGGTTCAGCCGTCATAACACTTGTCTGACTTTAGGGACAATGGCTTTGGTAGTGAAGGAGCCGTATGGTGTGGTTGTTGGGATTGCTCCGTGGAACGCAGCTCTCATATTAGGCTTCCGAGCCGTATGTGCACCTGTTGCGTGTGGAAACACTGTTGTGTACGCAACCCTTTTTAACTTACTGACACCTTAGTCTTAAAGCTTCGGAATTGAGTCCTGGGACTCATCACTTCATTGGCAAGATTTTCAGAGATGCAGGATTTCCTCCTGGGGTCGTGAATGTCATTCAACATCGTCGAGAAGATGCCCCTGGAGTAGTCGAACAATTGATTGCTCATCCAGCAACCAGAAAAGTGAATTTCACTGGTTCCACTCCAGTAGGATCTATCATCGCCAAACTTTGCGGTCAACATCTGAAACCTGTGTTATTGGAACTAGGTGGAAAAGCACCTCAGATCGTGCTGGAAGATGCTGATCTTCAAAAAGCTGCTCAAGCTGCTGTAGCAGGTGCATGGGCTCATGTCTGTCTCTGTCACAATTCCAAACTGATGTTGTAGCAAGGTCAAATCTGTATGTCTACTGAGAAAATCATTGTCATGAGATCGATCGCAAATGAATTCCGTCAAGTCTTGTTGACAGTCGCAAAGAACCTTACAGTTATGAGCGGTCCGAACGCAATGGAAGCAACAGTCACCAAAGTCCAAGGCCTTGTCGACGACGCCGTGAACAAAGGTGCCAAACTCGAATTTGGCCAAAACAAAATCAAAGGTGGAAATAAACAACATCTCGAACAAATGATTCTTTCCAATGTGAATCCAGGAATGGATATTTATTATACTGAAACTTTTGGACCTGTGAGTACGTTGATTGAAGTTGATTCTGTGGAGGAGGCAATCCGTGTTGCTAATGATACCGAGTATGGGTTGAGTGCTAGTGTGTTTTCGAGGGATTTGTCAAAGGCTATTCAGATTGCCAGGAGGATTGAGTCTGGAGCTGTGCATATCAATGGAATGACAGTTCACGATGAGAATTCGCTTCCGCATGGAGGTTGGAAGAAATCAGGATATGGACGCTTTGGATCGAGGTATGGATTTGATGAGTTCCTGCAAACAAAAACAATTACGATCAAGTTCAATGAGCCACTGTAAAAGATTTGCTCATGTTGGTTCAATGTAGGTAGTCATAGTTGATATAAAATGCTGAAGCGTTTCATCACTCAATTGACATGTTGCTGGTGATATTGCTTCTGTCTAGGGTATGACAATATACACTCCAAAATGTCCATGAACAATGTTTACCATGAGCCTTTTTGAACACCGGGTAGGTCTCCGTCTAGTGCCATATCCCGGAACATCGATCGATGAAGCCTATTCATCAGCAACTTACCATCATAGAATATTTACTTGAACGCTCGCAACACACTTCGTGCATTCCCTGTAATCACACATCTATTCTGTATACGAACCGGACGTGTGTCTCCGTTCATCCTTGTCAAATCCAACGCTGCTTGAGCCCGAACTTGAGGAGAGAAAGTAGTGTTGTGACAAATGTATTTGAGCTGAAGAGTGAGTGACAAGGACAATGCAGGGTAATACAGTACGACGCATCGGTTCAGCCTCAGCAGCAGCGTATCGGAGACGCATGTCTCGAAGGATTGCAGCTCCTCGACCCATCTCTTTGAAGCTCGAAGAATCGATGAATGAGGAAGGCCGATGTAGGGAAGAAAAATAAAGGTTGAATGAATATTTATATTTATTTATCTTTTCGTTCGCCAGCTCGTTGTTCTAATGTAACCCATTCGAACTCGGTCCATTAATTGGTTCAAGCCCAAATGTATGGCGGCCCGCTGCAAGCTCCACAACTGAGCTGCAATCGACGTCATGAACCGCCAGCCAGTGACGTTCCAGCTAATCTTACTCCTCCGAAGCTCACGCAGTCTATTTCGTATAAAGACTCCAAACGCAATTCACTCAAAAACTAAGTCACTGCAATCGAATTAGATATGGCATCAAGAACAATTTCCACTACAGTTCGTACATCTCGTACTTTTACTCACTCTGGTCGTGTTGTCGGCTCTAGTACAGCACGCAGATCCTTTACTACTGCCCCGCCTGCCTTTTTAGCGGCAGTGACTACGTCGATTGGGAAGACAAAGGGTGTAGAGGGTCCTGAAATATCAGCTTACCCGCCACCAAAGCATTTGAAAGTACCTTCAACTCTTACAGGGGAACAGGTTTGTCGCTCGACATTACCCCAGTTTAACGAGTACAGGTCAAGATTGTTTCTGAGTGTCTCAATGATCGCATCGCCGATGCGTTTGCTTTGTTCGTCAAGACTAAAAATTACCATTGGCATGTCACAGGATCTCACTTCCGAGGTACTTGCCCATCAATTAAGAAAGACTGACTTTTTAAGAATATCATATGCTGTTTGACGATCTCGCGACTTCCACATTCAATTCTATCGATACCTTGGCCGAGAGAGTTCGTCGTATAGGCGGGACCACAATTCGCAGCGTATCTCACATTTCCAATCTTCAAGCTATCAATGACGACAATCGAGATGAATATGTTTCGCCCCAAGAAATGATTAAAGCCCTCATCGATGATAATTATGGCGTTTTGCAACGTCAAAGAATGGCTTATGAGGTATGTGAGAAGAATAAAGATTACCCCACTGCCAATATCCTCGAGGAATTGATGGATCAAACGGAAAGACGGTAGTAAATTCTGTGCTATTGTTGCTGATACCAGAATCTGGTTCCTCAAGATGACTAGTGAAGGTGGCACTCATATGAATTAAGGGTCAGATGACGGCGCTGGGTCTGGATCTCGAGACTCACATAGGAAATAGTGAATTAAATTACTTTTTGGAATTGAATAGACTTTGGATTTCCGTACTGGACGGTAATTACATAAATGTTTAGAACGTCCTGAATTGTCTGGCGGTGATGTCTGAGACACAACTTCGCTCTCTGCTTGCGGTTGGTCGAGATTGCGACACAGATGCAGGGGATGATCTTCGTTTCGACATCTGCCCCCTTTCACAATTTCCCTCCACGCAAAGTCCTCTTCTATCAGATCATCGGATTGTCTCCACCTATACAACGATGGTCCTCAATATTTCCTCCGTTGTGACTCTTCTTGACAAGGTATTTCCCACAGAAAGCTGAATACTAACGGCGATAGATGCGGTCGCAAGGCAAGTTCCCATTTCCCTCTTGTTTAGTCTCTGTGTCGATCCACCGTGAGCTTACGCTGCATTTCTAGATGTCGACTTTCGTTTCATGGCCACCAGCGACTTGACGAATGAGCTCCTGAGTCCATCAGCAGAACCTACTTTGCATGATTCATATAGCTACAAATTGCTTGACGCTGTGTTGAATACCTTGAATGACAAAAATGGAGAAGTTCAAAACATGGGCGTTAAATGGTATTCCTGCTTACAACGACAAGAGCTAAGAGATAGTTTAGCTGCAATGGTCCCAAAGTTGAAGGAACAGCATATTGAACAGCTCATTGATCGACTTTCAGAATCTACAAATCTTCCCAACCAGAATTCCGAGCTGAGAGATATTTCCACCACAGGTAATCACTTTGTCTACTTCCTTGACAATCTAGCTTTGCGTACCGTCATCCTCGAAATAAACCCCGGAAGTCATTTGTCTCACATTCTCATTTCAAGACTACTTCCTCGTCTTCAATTTCAGGTATGCACGTCGCTCGCGAAGAACGTTAACTTGTAGCTCGGACTCAAAAATGCCCCTAATGACATCGATCCCGATACAATTCAGATATTTCACGATCTCTTCACGCGTTTTGGAAGAGAGATTGCTACTATTGCCGGTGAAGCTGGTCTAGGTGATATTCAAATGGGATTATTTCGTCTACTTTCAAGTTCAAGCGCTGCTCGGCGGAAGAAGGCTGTCCTTGCATTGGGTACTTGACTTTGTGAATACGTTCTAATTCAGGTTCGTTGAGTGCCTATGAGTCCGATAGACAATTCAGTTCAATGATGTCCTTCATTAACGAGAAATTCGCCGCTGCGCGCAACGAAGAGCAAATTCGTACGATGGTCTCCCTTATTCAGGCTCTTTGTCGTTCAGATGCCGGCAGTTCTGTGACTACGCCATCACCTCCGGGAACAGCAAGTTCCGCCTCTAGTCATGGTGGTGGAAGTTTAGCACATGCAATTCAACAGAAAAGTCGATTTGGCGTTCATATTAAAACTCTTGAGGCTAAAATTTCTCCTTGCGTTGTAGAAGGATTTGAAGATGAAACTCGGGAGGGCGCACTTGCGGTATATTCTTATCAAAGTTTTATCACTAAGTTTTAAGTGTCTTGAGACGTTTGTGCTGAAGAATCCCGTCGAGATGACTCCTTTCGTTGAAAAGCTCCTTGACTTGAGTGTCGGGAATCTTACATATGATCCAAATTATGTTGAAATCGATGAGAATGAAGATGAGATGGAAGATGCGGAGGATGATGACTATGAAGACGATGAATTTGATGAAGGATATTCGGATGATGATGATGCCTCTTGGAAGGTGCGGCGTGCAGCAGCTAAACTTATCGGCGCAGCTATCACCTCTTATCCCTCTATCCTCGCAAACTTTTACGGTGCAGTTGCACCTGTATTAATTTACCGCTTCAGTGAACGTGAAGAATCTGTTCGTGTTGAGATTCTTGTGACATTCCGCGAGCTCGTTCGTGTTACAAGTCTTCAAAGTGAACAACTCACAACGATCAGAGAAGTTCCCGTCGGAGTTGGAAAACGTCGACGTGAATCGTCGCAGAGTGGCGAAAGACCTCCTCCTCCGAAAGCATTGGAAGAAAGATTGCAGAGTTACGTTCCTCGATTGAGCAAAGCGCTCACGAAACAACTTTCTGGAAAAAGTGTTGCTACTAAACTCATTGGCTTCGCCCTCGCTCGAGAAATTGTGGATGTCCTCGGTGGCGGATTCAGCGAAGTCTTGGTGTCCTATATTCGACCTATCGAATCCGCCCTGCAGACTTCTGGGCAATCGAAAATCGGAAGTGTTGGAGCGACTGGAGCTGCGAACGAAAGCACTCTCAAAATCGAAGCCCTCAAATTTATCAAAACGGTCTTCAAAACACATTCAGCCAAGAGTATTGGACAAGGGCCGGCTCTTGATGTGGCAAAGGTGGTGGAAGGCACAATTGCAAACGAAAAATTCTACAAAGTGGTTGCAGAGGCCTTGGACAGCGTTGTGTCTATAATTCCTGTCCTCCACGCTCTTGGAGAGGACGATGCACTTTTCAAGATTTCTGAAAAGATCAGAGACAAAGTTGTTGCTTCAGATGTGGATCAGGAAGTCCGAGAAAAGGCTATTATCGCTTTTGGCACAGTCTTAAAGGCTAAGGGGCCAGATACTGGATTTACTGTACTCTTCGACAAGCTGAATATTGAATCTACCAGATTGGTCACAGTCAGAGTCATCGCCGATGTGTTGGAACATTCAACCATCTCGGGGGGTCCCTGGATTGAGCCTCTGACTGGCGAATTGAGTACATACCTTAGGAGGAACAATCGCGAAGTCAAGGGAGCGTCTCTGAAGGCTCTATTTTTCTTGGTCCCACAGTTTCCTTCGTCTTTGTCGAATTCTCAGGTGCTGAGCTTGGTCGAAAATATCCTCGTAATTCTCAGATCTGACGATAATCAACTCTATCCGTTGGCTGTGGACACCCTGACTCTTATGATCGAAAATTGCGAAGCTCAGCGCCGTGATATTGTTGCTTCAATCACACCTGTCATTGATCACTTATTTCAAAAACAAATCGTGCAGCCCTCGGGTTCCTCTTGGACGCCATATGGAAATTTGCTGCAGACGATCACGCGACATGGCTTTGGTGACCAAATTTATGCGGCGGTTGACCTTGAGCTTCGCGATCCGAGTAAAGAACTGGATGATGCGAGTGCTGCAAGAGCTAAAGGACTGGCAACCATCATAGCTTTCGGAAATAAACCTGGGGCATGGGAATACTGGTCGGTGCTTCCCGCTGATGCATATCCGACCCTCCGTGTCTTCCGCTTGATGGTGATCGGCGAATGTGGAAAGTTGACGTATTTCTCGATGTTTATTTCGCTGACCTTAGGGATATTTCGCAGTGGGTAACTTTGGAACACCTATTTGAAGAGATCCGTGCGAGTGACGAGAGGATACGGACTACGGCAGCCTTCGCTGTAGGTGGTTATGTCGCAGGGAACATTCCAAAAAATTTCCAAACTCTCATCGATCGTCTTCAATCTGCGGAACGACAAGAGAAGAGCCTTCTTCTGCACTCCATCAAAGAGGTAACTGACCACAATTATGCGGGGCTAAGACCAGGTTATCACTTTCAGTTCCGAAGGCTCACGAGCTCAATTGTTGAGTCCGTACGACATTTGTGGAGCTATTCTCAAAGAAGAGAATTTGCTTTCCCCTACGGATCGCAATCTTGCAAGTGAGTGCATTGGTCAGTATTTTCTCAGTCGTCCACAACAATTTCATGCTATCTTGGAGGTATGCTTCGTGTTCTCGTCACGCCTAATGTTAGCCCCAAGCGAAATCACCTTCATGGCATGTTCGAGCTACATTCATCGGGGCCATTCGCTACACGATGTCCGATTCTTCAGATGCTGGTCGTGTTCTTGATACCTGGCTTGGTGCGAAGATCGTTGATATTTTCAGTCTTCTCGAGGATCCTGAACTTGAAGTTCGTCGTCAAGCTTTGGTTGCACTCAACGGCGCTGCTCATTCAAAGCCGTACTTAATCAAGCACCACCTTTCTCAACTTTTGCCTCTCTTATATCGTGAACTTGAACCACGTAGCGAATTAATTCGAGTTGTAGTTATGGGTCCATTCAAACACACTATCGATGATGGTTTGGAAACCAGAAGAAGCGCCTATGAAGCATTATATTCCGTTCTGGAGAATCTATTTGTCGCAATTGATAATGTCGATGAATTCGTTGCAAAGGTGGTTAAAGGTTTGGACGATCAGCACGAAATCAAAATTTTGTGTAGTTTGATGGTCGTAAAGTTGGCTGCCGTGGCTCCACTCGAAACTCAGCGCTGTATTATGGTTTGCCGCCTCGTCACTAATTTTAGATATGGAACAAATGACACCAAAGTTCCAGAGCATGCTTATTATCTCGACACGGGACAAAGACAGTGTAACAAGGCAAGATATCGAAAAACAGCATGAGATGAGACGATCTTGCATTCGCACCAGCGTCGCTCTATCCCAACTTATGAGTCCTGGTAAATTTGCCTTCAAGTACATTGCTGACGAAGAAATTACTCCAAACTTCTGCAAGTACATTAAGGATCTTCGTCGTGGGGAAGACGAAAAAGAATTCCAAATGCTTGCTACAGAGTTGAGAAATTCGGCTCTTCCAGGTGCAAGTACAAGTTTCCTTTCCGTAATCGGGTCCAACCAAAAATATGGCCGAAACGATGTCATGGACGAATCGTAGTCTGGCTTGTCCAGCAGCTCTGATACGACTTGGGGTTTATTCGATTGGCAAACATTGGAGCCGGATATGGGGCTATGGGAGAGAGATCAAAGTTTTTGGTCCCAATTGGTGAGGCCCGCATTCAGCATTTGATATCGTTTTCTTCTTTTGTTTCGTAGCTGCAGATGCCTGTATGATACCATAGTCTGTCTACAGCTAAAATCACATAATCAAGCCCACAATCAAGTCCACAACCACTCAAATGGAGTCCCATTGTGTGCTAACGAATGCTACCTAGTATTGGGTATCTAGTGTTGGTGGCACATCCCTAGGTATCCAAGCTTTGCCCACAATCCAATTCCTCAGTTTTCTGACCAGCCTTGTTTGTTGGTCTTCCAGATCAAGGCGGGGTCGCAATACATCATCTTCTTTACCCAAACGATCACATCGATAGAGTATTGTTGTTTGACTACGTCGACGTGTCCCGGCCGACACGACTCCTTTGAATTCCAGCAGAGCCAAGTCTGAATAAGCGATTACGAGTAAATCAGAGCATACCGCGAAAATAAACGATGTCGTGGACATGTATCTTTTGTGCAACCGTTGCCATATTATCCCAGCAAGCAATTTCGAATTGTTGTCTCGTTAAGTCTCCCACGATTAGTTTTGTGAGATTAATCGAGGTTCCAAATTTTGTAGCTACGAGTTCGCAACTCTGGGTTTCCATAACTGCGACAACGAGAGAAAATCTTCTGGAGGAGTCTCCTGATATTGTCCTTGCAGACGGTAAATCTTCCAATTCAGTGATTTCATTGATGTCAAAATCGTATCCAGCTAAGAAGGGAGAGGGAATTTGGGAGGTCTCTCGTCCGTCGTTTCCAGACGAGGGAAGATCGTGGAGATCCATTTCGTCGTCATCATTGTTGTAGTATCCTTGTAGAGAACGATCGATGAACGAAGGCTCGACTGTTGGAGGCCCAAAGTTTGTTTCTGCGAATTCTTGTGAGAGAGAGTGAAGGGGATCAGGAAGACGTCGCCATGCTACATTTCGGCTGGCATGCGTTGGGTCGATTTCGAAAGGAGGGAGAGAAGCAACGTCCGCGGTCTTGGACAGCGAGATCTCCGGTCCATCAGGCGCTTTCCATGTTTTGACAATATCCTTGGCTCGTGGTGCTCCCAGGAAGATGATGGTCCTTGTGCCGTCCTCCATACCTCACTCATGTTGGCATAACGATGTCAATGTCAATGTCAATGTCAAGGGTCGGTCAACAATATGTGCAGGTTGATTATCAGCCAGATCGACCATCCAATCGCAACTCGCATAAATACTGACTGTATGTGATTGGTTTCGGTTCAGACGCATCAAGGCGCATCAAGACGCAATTCAGGTTTTAAAGCTGCAGTGTATTTGCACATCGAACTGCACCCAAGGTCTCGTATATTGCCTCTCCTAACAAACCCGCCTCTCATTGTCTTGTTTGTTCTCTGCCTTCGCTTCTGTCTTTCTTTGGCACGATATTCGTGATGCCGCCAATTGCCACCAAACCGCCAGATGAACAGCAAACACCTGCACCGCAAGATGCGCCTACATTGAATTCAGGGACCCCTTCACCGAATGCTGCTGGAGGATCCGATGAGCAACGGGCTACTCCGGATGGTCTCATACCCGCCGCCTATGGCTCACCAACCCCCTCAGAGTTCGGGGAAGGCTTTAAGCAAGGTTCAGGCACTGCTGCGCCACTACCCAAACACATCGTAGACTTCCTGGAGACGCAAGATCTGGAAGCATTTTATGTCCCAGGGGATGGCAACTGCTTCTACAGAGCTGCGACATTCGGGCCTCGGTTCAGTAAACATGATGTGCTCAGACTTGCAGTAGCTGCGCACTTGGGGTCAGCTAAAATGCCAGGAAATGTGATCGGTTCCTTGCTCGACTGGAATCAGATCCAAAAGGTATCAGAGAGTATGCACCCTTACAAATGTTTTCTCATTTCAGATGGAGAATGGAGGGACCCGGATGTAGGCGAGCCATTGCGTAAAGCAGGAGCGGAAGTCTTGAGGAGTAATATACAAGTTTGGGATTCCAATAGGCTGGACTCACCGCAACTCTACTCCTTTGAGCCCCAATTCTTGGACGACAATGAGATGCCTCAAGTCCAACCTCGGAAAACTGAACCCATCCGATTACTGTTGTATAGAGAGCACTATTACCCATTATTTCGAAAAGGCTCATTCCCTGACAATCGCCTTGAACACAGTGCAGCGAAGGAGCAAAATCTGAGGAGTCCTCAGTTCAAAGAGTCACCCGGTGCTGAAAACCGCGTCCTAATACCGATTGAAAGTCCAGTTAGGGTGGAGAAACCCAACGATCCTGGGAACTCCCCGTGGCAAATGATAACAGGAGAGCAATGGCCACCTTACCAGGATGGCCAAATATCTCACAATATAAATTCATGTCCTGGTATCTATCTTGCTGGAGTGCTTAGTTGTGGCTCACTGTAGTGAAAGTGAATGGACTTCAAAATTCGAGTCCGGAAGAAAGCACTCCATTCCCTATGATTCTTACGCTCGGTACAATCGGCATGATGGCAAGCAAAGCTTTGGTGGACATGCTATCTAAAAAATTAAAAAGACAAAGAGGCTTGGGGTCAGGGCGAAGAGTACACAAGGCAAAGGGAATTAAACAAAAGTTGAATCACTTTTCTGAACATATATAGATTGCTAACTAAATGAGTAAATCAAAGTAACAAGTTTCAATTTTCCAGCAACAGTTCGTTGATTAAGAGAAAGTCAAGCCTTGGAGAAATATTTCCGTTCTAGCTCCAAGTCTTCGGGCCGATGGTTTGTCTGGATTCAGTTAGTGAAATACAGAAGGCCACATTACCCTTCTCCCACTGTTCTCAAGACTAGCCCTGCTCCCCTGTTCCGGGCATCAAGTCCACGTGTCGCCCACCTCATGAGGGCGTTCTTATTACGGAAGTCCAGTTCAACCCCAAATACACCGAGGACAGAGAACACCATCTCCTGAAAGGTGCATGCCATTCCAAGGGCCACACCCTGCGCGCATCAGTAAGAACGACGACGGCGGCGTACCAAAATATAATTGTATTTGGCCCACCACGCCGGATAACGACTCATGACCCAACCATTCAAGAATAGCCTACAAGTGTGAGCCTTACCGCAGCCAAGAACTACCCAGTAACTCCCCATGTAACGTGATTGAGTGGTGTAGCTGGAGGTATCATGCCAGTACCCCCGAAAATTAGTGGTATATTGACATGTTTGAGCCACGATTTTGGCCACACTTTATGTAGAAGGAAGAAAATCAACGGGGCTAGCGCTCCAAGAAGGAAAAACCAGAGACTGGCACCGTAGAATGCGTCCGGACTGAAGATTCGCCCCGGCCCGACCAACTACTGTAAGAAATTCGAAAGCACAGAATTTCTACCCCCCAAATGACAGTAGCTCGAAAGAAAACGTTCTGACCAATACATGTGAATCCTTGCTTATTGTCCGGTTCGCAGAAATTGGGAACCGAATTTAGAAGGCCATGAAACACCCCTACGGTTCAGCCAACACAAAACAGAAAATAAACCTAGGCTAACGAGATTTGCCATAAACGCTCCAAGCATTTGAAAACGGAACATGGCTTTAGGTGGTACTTTCATGTACGCACCTAGTTTGAGATCCATTACAAAGAGTAGCCCTTTGTACATTGCCATATATCCATATATTTTGACGAGCGTGTTTGCAACTGGTCTGCCAGGCCAGATATAACCTGCAAGAAATTCGGTGATGACATTCAAACCGATTTGATAACTTGACCGGGCTTGAATTATACCAATAGGCAAGATGAAGGTGATAGGAATCAACAGTGTTATGATGAATCCCCACCATGGTAGATGAGTTGGCCACGCTACTACGCTGGCCATGGAAATGCCAAACGTAATAGCCAATGTGGCCATATACCACCATTCCGGTACCTCTGGATACTTGCGCATTTGCCTGGTGTGGATATCGTCATCCTTGGCATCGCCAAACTTAAAGAACAGTCGCTTCATAACATCTTTCCCCTCGTAAAGAGCGCAATGCACCAAAACAGAGGATATACTTGCAAAGGATAAAGCATAAGCAAGAGCGAGGCGAGGACTTTGCAATAATGGCGAGTAATCTTTGTACTGTTCCAGATTGAGTGTTGCATCCGGATTCAGAATCCGCTTTATGTCATACGGTGTAGCTTTGTTGGTATAAATACCCGGTCTGCGGTTAGAGATTCGTTTCAGATCAAAGATACGATCCAATGGGGAAGTATTGGCTGTCCCAATAATTTTTGGCGTACATAATACCAGCCGTGATCCAAAACCATAGGATCAGTCCAGCTAAAATATTCGCATGTCCGCTTGCAGGGACGACTTGAGGGGGGCCTGCAATTACTTAGATAGAGAGTGTCAGATACCGAGAAACGTAACAAGCGTTTGCCAACTGAGGGTAAGAGGCAGTAGTCCTAAACCTACGCGTGTCCCAAATAGGATATTGACAATTTTGTTGTCAGGGAACGACGGCGTGATAAAGTCGATACGAGAGAAGAACGGAACGAAGCCTGGGATAAAGGAGTACATGAACATTGCAACCAGAGCGATATAGAACAGCTTGTATCTACTGATGGTCCATCGGCCGACAGGAACGTTTTTGTCTCTATGCATAGTATTGAGGAATGCAGCAGTCTGAAGGGACACCGGCCAAATCATATCGCCAGGATATAGCAGGAATCTGCGGCACAACCCTGCAAGACTGAAGCCAATCATCTCCGTACCGATTAAGAGCGTGAGGCTGTACATGAATCCAAAATTTTGATCTTTTGTCAACGATGCCAAGGAAGGGATTACTATATTTTGTAATCTGACTGATTAGGAGGCCGAGAGCGTAGGGTGGATATCCAGTCGCAACATTTGCCATTGCGACAATCAAAGTATGCTCTTTGATGGTAAACGGTCCAGGGTTAAGATTGAAAAAGTATTTTTGGGTACCAATCTTCCATTTGGGCATATAGCGGGCCCATCCCTTTCCAATTGGGAGAGCCACTAGCTGAACAAGTGAAGAGTCGATGACCATAGGCTCCTCGCGCCAATCGGCAAGATCGCTGATGGCTGCTGCCGCTCCGCAAAGAAGTATTCCAATGGCATATGCTCGAAATGTCTCGGCAATCATAGTGATGTCGTCTTCCTCGACGGCCGCAGACTTGACTTCGAGAAAACGAGACTCAAGGCCTGGATCCACTGCTTCCTCAGTCCCGTCATCTCCACCCCCTGCTTTTTCTGTGTCCCTCACCACAGTCTTTTCTATGTGTTCGGCGTCCTTCTGTTTGGCCTCTAAAGACATTTGAGTTGTGTCTGTGAAGCAGCCCTTCCCAGAACGTAGTAGATGTCCTTCCGTAGAAAAGGGGATAATCGGACCAGAGTCATTTATCGATGTTCCATGCTTATCTCGTTGCATACAAAAATGCCTCAAAACTGAATGTCACTGCAGGCGCGAGATATAGACTTCGACATAAATGCAATGAACCTGTATCAGGACGTCATTTGGACTGCTGACGAGACAAGGTGCGACAACTCAGCTCTGGAGGACCCACAGTGCAGTAGTGTAAGGAGATAAATAGATCTCGATTTGCAGTACGTTGAACTTGGTTCCACTAGTCTTTATCGGCAGTCTGCTTGTTTTGAACAAGTTCTAGTCCTTCTCTAAGCCATCCGTAACTTCGTTCCACGCCCCACTCCCACATCTCCCACTTCTTTGCTCTTTCAACGTCACTAACATTCCCGGTGAATTGATCTTCTTCATGGACCTCGCCTAAAGCCGATTGCATATGTTCTATGTCCTTCCACACACCTACTGCAATGCCAGCAGCAATGCCAGCACCAAGTGCAGTGATTTCCGTCATCTTTGGTCGGTATAACGAGATAGTTAGAACATCTGCTTGACATTGCATCATGGCCTGCGATTGTGATAGGCCGCCGTCAACCTGCCATCAGCTATCACTCACGGATGGAATAGTACATTGAGTTTCTTTAATTCATGACCAGAGTCTTTTAACATG
>Ga0335073_10004029_pt1 | contig 20491 bp, 11 predicted proteins | sample Lox_Sample_22_FD_207093 | JGI IMG/M metagenome (GOLD analysis project Ga0335073, IMG submission 207093) | Soil microbial communities from Loxahatchee National Wildlife Refuge, Florida, United States - Lox_Sample_2.2 | ecosystem: Environmental > Terrestrial > Soil > Wetlands | place: USA...
TTGGCCATGCCTCGTCCCGACGGGCGCTCATCTTCAGTACGGTCCTTGGCCGGGTAATATGTCTTCTTCGGCGATTTATAGCCTTGTCGCTCCGTTAGCCGCTTCTTCGCGTAATCGTAATTCATGAAGACGATGATCCCCAGCAAACAAAAGATCAGCGTGTGATTTTCTCTTTCCGACAGAACGAGTCGGTTGACGGTGAACGCGACGAAGCTGCAAGCCAACGCCCCGGCCATCGCGCCTTTCTCAGACATGTCGAAGAGATAACTTCGCAGGCCGTACCAAATCGGAAGCAGGAGCAACCCGGTGAAGAATATAAGCCCGGGAAGCCCCGTCTCAACAAGAAGTGAGATGACGTAGCTATCGATCGAACTTCCAATGATGTAACCGCCCAGCACGAAACCGTGTCCGGTGATCGGATTCGACTTGATGTAAGGAGTCGCCATAACCCATTGTATGTATCGCGCTTCCGTGCTGCCCGCCTCGACGCCGCCGCCGAGGACCATATTGTGCGCTCTGGGCCAGACAATGATCAACCCGATCACAACGGCAAACGAGATGGAGCCCACGAGACCGGCGATTGCCGGCCCCAAACTCCCGCGCTCCTTGACCGCTTTGCGAATCGCCCAGATCGCGACGAATATAGCCAAGGACGCAAGAACTCCGATCCATCCGCCGCGCGACCCGGAGCAGAAGATTCCAAGAATTCCGCCGATCACGACTACCCAACCAAGACTCCTCTCAGACCAGTTCTGTCGGTGTGTGGCGAAGAACAGAGCAATTGGGATGATAATGATGTTAAACTCTCCGTAAGAAAGCGGAGAAAGGAAGGTCGACGCTGATCGATATAAGCCGCCTCTGAAGTCCTCTGGACCCGGCAAAAGGTTTTGCAGCGCAGGATTGGACGCAACAAGAGCGGCAAGCATACCACTCGGAAAAATGTCAAGGAAGAATCGGCGCTGCAAGTAAAATGAAAGGAGTCCAGCCAAAGTGTTAAACATGGCCCCAAAACAAATAACTTTCAATATGAATATAGCGTCGTCTTTGTCACCAATTACGTAAATGATCGCCAAGAACGGCACGTACCAAGTTAATAGGGAGTCGATTAGGGCTGAGAACGATTCTGACGGAAGTACAGACGTAAAAATCGACAGCGTCGCCATACCAAGAAAACCGATTACGCAAATACAAATCGGCAATGAGGCCCGAAAGCGTTGAGCAATTTGTCTCCGAACGTCTGACGAAGCGGCGATCGCGAGAACGAACGGAGCGATCAGCGCAAATGTGACAAGACGGCGGGCGGAGATCCAAGGCAGGCTGGAGAACTGAACCGTGTAATAACCGGGAATGCAAAGATCGGCGATCAGCATGACCAAGAACGTCTTGCGAATGAGTCCCGGCCACACCAGGGGCAGATCCGGCATCACCCAGAGCAGCACGACCCCGACGACCGCGACTATCCCAAAGGAGCCGAGCGGGGGCAGCGCGACCGCTGCGAGGCCGACGACGAGACCCAAAGCGATGGATGCGGCCGCCCACGCGACGATCGGCGCAAGATAACGAACAACGCCGGGCGCCGCGCGCGCGATAAGTTTCGTCTCCGCGACTGCGACAGAGACGACGTGGGCCAGCGGGAAACGATTCCCGGTCCGGACTGCCATTCCTGTCCAACTCCGTATCGGCTTCGGGGCTGCGAATGGTCAGCCGCCCTCATCCACACTCAATGCGGGCCCGTGTTTCGTGCGACGCCTGACCGCGCGGCCGCCGAACCCGGCCGCCGAACATCATGCCGCTGGACGCGTTTGCAAACCGACGCCGTCCGGGGCGCGCCTTTCTCCGCTTGACAGCTTCGGTCCAGGTCCCGAGCGGAAGAAAGCGTCACGGAATCCTTTTCCGCCACTCGAAGGGCAAGCCTTTGGCTATCCCTGCGGTTGTAAAATAACATCGCGACGTGATCGAAGCCCCAAGTTTGTCTCGCCAACAATGTTGCGAAATTATTCCCCATGGGCTGCGTTTTTTCGCAGAGGCCCCGGATTGGCGCGAGGACGAACCATGCCGTCGCCCACTTTGTCAAGCATGGGCATCCGTCAGGCGCGCCGCATCGCGCGGCGCGTTCAGACGCACGAATCAAACGATAGCGCGAACGCGCACCCTCGGTCGGAAGTCTGGATTTCGACCGTCGCGGCGGATAGGTTAGACCCTTGCCAACGGAGCGGCGCGCCTCTATTTGCCTTCGCGGTCGCCCCCGGGCGAGATTTCGACGCAGTGAAACGCCTCATCGGATCAGCTTTTCGGAGGTTCGGTCTCCATATTGCCAAGTACAGAGCCAGCAGAATGACGAAACCGGCGGACGTCTAGACCTGATATCGCGTCCCGAAGGAGAGGTATGCCGAAAAGGCGACTGAAAACGAATTTCGCTGTTAATCTTTTGTACCCTTCGGTGCGGATTGCAGTCGCGTTCGTGACGATTCCGATCTATCTGCGTCATGTCGGCGAGGCGCGCTACGGCGTGATAACGATCGTCTGGATTCTTCTTGGACTATTCGGATTTCTTGATCTCGGGCTCTCGCGCGCGGTCACCAACGCGTTAGCGAAGCTGCGCGACGCGCCTCAGACAGAGCGAGCGCGAGCGCTGCTGACAACGTTCGGTCTCAACTTGGGTATTGGCGTGATCGGCGGCGTGGTCCTCTATGTATTCGGCGGATTTTTGCTCAAACATTTCATTTCGGTGCCGGAAGCGCTCGGCCCGGAAGTGGCCGGCTCGTTACCCTGGATCGCCTGTCTTCTGCCGCTCACGCTTGTTTCCGCCGCCGGCGCGGGCGCGCTGGAAAGTCGCGAACTCTTCCTGCTCGTGAACTTGATCCAGACTGTCGCAATTGCTCTCGCCCAAGTCGCGCCGGTGGTGATGGCTGTATTCGTGAGCCCCTCGCTCACGGTCATTATTCCCACAGCCGTAGCCGCCCAGGCGATGGGCTCGATCGCCGTCCTGTTTGTCGTCCACCGCCTGGAAGGGCCATTCTCGCTTCGCGCCATCGATTGGGGCGAGGCGCGGAAGTTGCTTGGCTATGGCAGTTGGATGTTCGCCACCAATGTGATCAACCCGGCGCTCGGCTCCGCCGATCAATTCATCATCGGTTCAATCATGGGGGTCACTGCGGTTGCGCACTACGCCGTGCCGATGAACCTTGTTTTGAGAAGCGGAGCCATCCCATGGGCGTTCGGGCGCACGTTCTTTCCCCGCATGTCGAGTCTGTCCGGCGATGCGGCTTACGGGCTCGGAGCGCGCGCGCTTTCTACGATGGCGTATGGTTTTGCCGCCATTTGCGCTCCGGCGATCATCCTCTCGCCGGCCTTCTTCCGCTACTGGGTCGGCGCTGATTTCGCGCTGATCTCAGCCCCCGTGGCGCAGATACTCTTCCCGGGAATGTGGATGTCCGGACTGTCCTTTGTCGGTTTCACTCTCCTGCAAAGCCAGGGCAGGGCGGACCTGACCGGCAAACTGAGCATGCTCGAATTTCTGCCGTTTCTAGCTGTTATCTGGGTCTTGACCTCGAATTTTGGGATTGTCGGCGCGGCCGCTGCTTGGACCTTGCGGTGCACCGTGGACGCCTTGGCGATATTCTGGGCTTCTGGAATAAGAAGAAAGGACCTTCTTCCACTGCTGCCCCCGGGCGCACTGTTGGTCGCCACCCTGGCTATTGCCCGCTTCTTGGGCTCCAACAACGTTCTCCTGGATTTGCTGGTCGCAGCACTCGCCGCGTCGGCGTCAGTCGGCCTCAGCTATCTGCTTTCCGAGGAATGGCGCAAGCTCCTGCTGGGGCTGGTGGAGCGGGCCCGCGGTTTCGGCGGCAGTCCGGCAACCCGAGCCAAACCGCCTCCGCCGATCAACACCAACGCGCAGAAATAGACCATCCCACTTTTGGCTTGAATCGCAGCGGGAAGCCCGGATCAGGAAGATTTGTGTTCGGATTTGGGGGGATGGGGTCACCGCCCCCGGTCATCGCGTTGGTGCGCTGTAGGCGCGGGTTTGTCATGGCCGGGCTCGACCCGGCCATCCACGAGAACACTGTTCTATCAGGGATAAGATTTTGACCCGACAAGATATTTCGCAACATTGCAGGACATCGGGAGCGGCAACCCGTGGATGGCCGGCGCAAGGCCGGCCATGACGCCAAGGGCGGAAATTCCAAAAACCACACTCGCTATGAGAGCCCGACTTTTCCTTGACAAAATCAGAACTTTGGGTCCATTATTATTCTCATTATCGGAATCAGCCCGCTTGGCAGGCAGCCGAGGCGGGGGAGGCCGCGGCTGTTTGAAACCGTCCATCCACAACCCGCCGCGCGAGCCCTGCGCGCGGTCAAATTTTCTTGTTTCTTTTGCCCGTAACCCGTTGAAAAGTCCCGATTCCGGGAAATAAAAGGAAATAAAAGGAAGCAAATTGACTCGCGCTTACGCGCGTTTATGGGGGTTTTGTTGGCGTTTGCTTGCGCGGAACTCGCGCGCTGGTTGTCGAAGCCCCAGTCCCAAGGTCGCTAAGCCACAAGGTCATGGCGTCGCGCCCGGCCTCAAGCCCGGAAACCATTGCGCGAAAACAGGCGTCAAAGCGTTGAAACGACCGCGCCGATGAAAAGCGCGAGGCGGGCATGGCCGGGTCGCGCCGATGCGGCGTTCCCGCGCCATGATTCAATACGGGTACGAATAGGCCCCCGCGGTGGTGTAGGGAGAGGTCCGCGCAGCGCCGAGGATGTCGACGTTCGGCGCGCCGGCCGCAATTCCGCTGCCGAGCGCGTCCGCGCCTACCTTGAGCAACAAAGTGAAAGTCAGCGTCGCCGGGTTGAAGTTGACAAATTCGCTGTTCGCCCCGCCGGTATCGATGATGTTGCTGTTCGCCTGGATTCCCGGACTGCCAAGGTACTGCATGACGCCATTGGCGTACCAAGCAATTACTGGCCCTGCGCTGGCCCGCATGACGACGTTGTGATCGGCTTCAACCCCGCTATCGAGGTTGTAGAGTACGAGCGCGCTCGCCAGATTGTTTCGTAAGGCGGTGTTGCTGCTTGACGGACCTTCGTGCGATTTGTCGCCAATCGACACAGCGGCGGTGCAGCCAGGCGTGGCAATGAGACCATCCCCGACCACTGTGTTGTTGGCGATCAGGCTGTCGTGGATGCTTGAGAAGGCGATCCCCCAGCAGGCGCTCGTGACCACGACATTGTTGGTTACGGTCACGTTCGTCCAGTCCGAGTCGAAGGCGTCGATGCCCTGAAGCGCATTCGGAAACGAAAGCTTGGGGTCGGTCTGGCGGACGATCATGTTGCTGTCGATCAGGATGTTATTGAAATAGTTCAGGGTGGCGTCCGGCGCGAGGACGCCTAACTGCCCCTGCATGGCGTCTGGATGGTTGCCGTCGCCGACGTCCAAATTGTCGTGGATATTGTTCCTCGTGATGGCGAGATTGGTTGCCCCGTAGTCAATTCCATCGTCGCCAAAATGGTCGATCTGGTTGTTTGAAAAGATGAGTTTGTTGGCGAACAGATTAGCGGCGTACCTGACGTTGCTGATATGCGATCCGGTCAATGAAACGCACTCCGTGTTCGCGCCGCCCGCGGAACTCTGCGCGTAGAACCCGTTCCGCGCGTACTTGATCCAATCGGCTTGGCTCCAGGTCGCGGCGTTGTCCTGAGATGAGATGATCATATTCTCGAGGACAATGTTGGATGTCGGAAACGCCGCGCCGCCGTCCTTGATCGCGACCAGGGGGTTGCCGCTGAGAGCGGCGGGTTGGAGACTTTGCACCTTGAGCCCGTTGAACACCCACTTGTTGGTCCCGGAGATGAAAAGCGAGGTCAGGACCGGCGTCTGCCCCGGCGCGGCCGCAACCGTGACAAAATCGGAGTTCGAAATTTCCGCGTTGTAGACGCTGAGCCAGACGTCGCCATAGTTTCCGCTCATGAGCAGGATCTCATCGCCCGGCGCGATCGGGCCTGAGTCTGGACCGGTCGTGGTGACCGCAGGTTGCCCGGAGACCGGAACGTGATGATAGGGGGCGGTCTTCAGAAGGGGATAAGAATAGCCAGACTGCGCCTGAACCAGGGCTTGGAGGTTGTTCCATGGGTTGGCTTGCTTGCCCGTGCCGCCGGCGTCCGAGGTCTGCCCGTGCACTGGATCAAAGTACCAGACATTCTTGGGCTTCGGCGTCGGGTTTGCGCAACCAGTATAAACGTTGGCCGCGCGTACAGGAATAGCTGAGCATAGTAGTAGAAAAACCGCGTAACTGAACGTTTTCATTGAGACCCCACCATTTGTCAAGACGAGCGATGCGCGTAAATTATCTCCACTAATCGATATGTATTGTGTAGATTAACCCCCGTCGGTGAATATCATACCGAGTTTACGCCTTCAATCGACAATATTGTTACCCCCAACAATATTGTTACCCCCAACAATATTGTTGCCCCACAAATAGTCGGGAAACCACGCGGACGCGGTCGCGACACCGACCGCTCGGTCGGACAATCGTCCGTTCGGAGACGGGTCGGCGACTCGATACTGGGGCAGAAGAGGGGAGGTGAAGCGGACCGTTCTCAGGACATTGCTGAGCGGCCGAAATTATCGCAGGAGAGGAGCACAGCAGCCTCGGCGCGTGAGTGGACATTCCTCGCCGGCGGACCGGGGGCGACGCTTGGCCGATGCGGAGATTTCGCCACGGCGGGGCGCCCGTGGGCTCAAGGGGCCCCGCCTCTTCGAGTAGGGTTTCGCAACCGGATGGCGGACGCGGCTGAGAAGCGCGCTCGCGAGGCGAAGCCGGTCAGTTCTTTAGCTGCTCCTTCTGGCTCTCGCCCGTGGGGTTTTCGGTCGTCTGCGCGGGGCCGGAAGGCGTCTCGCCCGCCGCCGGCGCCGGTGTGGCGGCGTTGGCCGCAGGGGTCGTCATGATGCGGGCGTAGTCCCCTTCGAACTTGGCGTCGGCCAGCGCCGCCTTGGCAATGTCTTGGGCGCTCTTTCTGCCGATATCGACCCGAACTTCGCGCTTCGCGAACTCATTGGCCTCGTCGCCGGTCAGCGGCTTCTGATCCACTGACATCACCTTGAAAAAGCTGGCGCTCCCTCTCGCGCGGATAAAGTAAACGTCGTCCGGCTTCCTTGCGTCCAGCACTTTCAGCATCTCGGCAGGCGTTGTGGCGCTGTCCAAGGTTGCCGGGCCGCGGCTGAATTTGATGTTCATTCCGTTCAGCTTCGCTTCAACCTGGTCGAGCGTCTTGAAATCCTTCGTTGCCGCGGTCAGGGCCTCCAGGTCCTTTGGCGGCGTAAACGATATCTGTTCGATCTGGAACAGCTCCCGCTGGTCGAATTGCTTGGGATGGCCCTGGATGTAGCTGTCGATTTCGTTCTTGGAGATCGTACTCATCTTGGTCGACAGGTCGCGCTGAACGAAGGCGCCGGCGAGGATCTGCTCACGCGCGCGCAAGAGATCGAGATGCACGGTCGGTTCGCGATCGAGCTTGGCCGCGAGCGCCTGCTGCACCAAGTACTTGCGTTCGACGATCCGCGACAGCGCCGCCTTGACGACCTCGTCGGTGCGCTTATCCGCCGGCACATTCGCGAGGCGGAGTTCGTTGTCGAGCTCCTGCTGAGTCACGTCGTCCGGGCCGACGTGAGCGATCACCTGCCCGACCACGGCCTGCGTCTCTTGCTTCCTGCCGCATCCGGCGAGCAGCATCGCCACCGGCAGCGCGCAGGCGATCGCCGCGACGCGCCACCGGCGCCGATACATTGGCGTTATATGCAGCAAAGCTAGTCTCCTAAGGTTGCAGCGAACCGACGTCCGGACGCGGGACCATTGCGGAATCCTGACGAATGCTCAGGCGGTCGGCGGACGGCAAGCCCTGCCTGGCGCCGCCAAGTCTGCCCCATCCGCCTGTGGTGCGCATTCGCACCTGCTAGCACATCTCTCCGGGCGTCCGCATCGGCGAATGTGTCGAGCGGAATGATGCACATGCGCTATACGATATTTGTCGTGATTGCAAACGATCGTGAACATTCCGGGCCAAGCGGTCGACGGCGCGCTCGCTTCTTCCACGCCTTCGCCGAAATCTGACCGCGCGCCTCGTTAGCGCGCGCAAAGTCCCGCCGCGCGCAATTCAGAGTCTCCCGAAACTTACGAAATCCTTACGTCCGACCGCCTGATTCATAATCGAAAGCTTACGCGGGTCAGCGTTAAGCAGCGCCCGGCAAGGAGGCGATCATGCTCGACGTCGCATTCGTGGCGCTCGGATTGGCGGTTTTGGCGTTGATGGGCGTCTACGCGCTCGCGCTCCGCCAGCTTTAGGAGGCGCACGCGATGAGTGAACCGATCCTCGGACTGGTCGTCGCCATCGGGCTCGGCCTCTACCTGCTCTACACATTGATCCGTCCGGAAAAATTCTAGCTCAAACAGGTGATGCTATGACGCTTGTCGGCTGGGCGCAGATCGCGCTGACGCTGGTTCTGGTGGTCGGCTGCGCCATACCGCTCAGCAAACTCATCGCCAGCGTCTACGCGGGCGAAAGGAGCTTTCTCACCCCCGTCGTCGGACCGCTCGAGCGCGGCCTTTACCGGCTGGCCGGGGTGGACCCCGCGCGCGAGCAGGACTGGCTCGGCTACACGATCGCGATGGTCGTCTTTTCCGTCGCCGGGTTCCTGTCCCTCTACGCCTTGCAGCGGCTGCAGAACTTTCTGCCGCTGAACCCGCGCGGCTTCGATGGCGTGGCGCCCGACCTCGCCTTCAACACCTCGCTGAGCTTCATCACCAACACCAACTGGCAGAACTACAGCGGCGAGACGACGATGAGCCATCTCACCCAGATGCTCGGCCTCACCGTGCACAACTTCTTGTCGGCGGCGACGGGACTGGCGATGGCGTTCGCCCTCGTGCGCGCTTTTGCACGCTCGTCCGCCACGACCGTCGGCAATTTCTGGGTCGACGTGACGCGCGTCACGCTTTACGTCCTCCTGCCGATCTCGGTCGTCGGCGCGCTCCTCTTTGTCGCCCTGGGCATGCCGCAGACGCTTGCCGGGGCCGTCGACGCCACGACCCTCGAAGGCGCCAAGCAGACGATATCGATCGGGCCGGTCGCGAGCCAGGAGATCATCAAGGAGCTCGGCACCAACGGCGGCGGTTTCTTCAACGCCAATGCCGCGCACCCGTTCGAAAACCCCAACGCCTGGACCAACTTCCTCGAGATCTGGGCTCTCTTGCTGATCCCCGTCGCTTCCGTTCTCGCGTTTGGCCGCGCGGTCGGCGACATGCGCCAGGGCTGGGCGATCCTTGCGGCCATGGCGGTTTTTTTCATCGTTGGCGTCGGGGTCGCCTACTGGTCGGAGACCGCCGGAAATCCGATTCTGATCGCGCTCGGCGTGGACCCGTCGGCGGGCAATCTCGAGGGCAAGGAAGTTCGCAACGGTCAGGCGATGTCCGTTCTGTACGCGACAGCCACCTCCGGCACCAGCACGGGGTCGGTCAACACGATGCACGACTCGCTGACGCCGCTCGCAGGCATGGTCCCGATGTTCAACCTGCTCGCCGGCTGCATCTGGCCCGGCGGCGTCGGAGCGGGGCTCTACGGCTTTCTCGTCGTCGCGATCATCGCGGTGTTTATCGCGGGACTCATGGTCGGCCGCACGCCCGAATATCTCGGCAAAAAGATCGAGACGCGCGAAATGAAATTCGCGATGCTGGCGGTGCTGCTCTATCCGTTTCTGGTGCTTGGCTTCACTGGCGCCTCCGTGCTGCTTAAGACAGCGCTCGACAGTCTGAACAACAATGGCCCGCACGGCCTCTCCGAGATCATCTATCTTTTCGCCTCGAGCAACGCCAATAACGGCTCGGCCTTCGCCGGGATCAACGGCAATACGCTTTGGTTCAACACGACGGGCGGCCTCGTGATGCTGCTCGGCCGCTTCGCTTATGTCGTGCCAGTGCTGGCGATGGCCGGATCATTGGCCGCCAAGAAGAAGATTCCGGCCTCGGCAGGCACCTTCCCCACCGACGGTCCGCTGTTCGTCGGCCTCTTGGTCGGCGTGATCGTGATTCTCTACCTCCTGCAATATTTCCCGGCCCTCTCTCTTGGGCCGATCGTCGAGCACTTCCTGATGCTCGATGGCAAGACCTTCTGATTGGAGATTGACCCATGGTGTCGAAAGCCGAGCCGCAAGGCCTGTTCGACAGCAAGATCATCGCTCCCGCTTCCGTCGACGCGCTGCGCAAGCTCGATCCGCGCGTCTTGGCGAAGAACCCGGTGATCTTCGTCACCGAAGTGGTGTCGCTGTTGGTGACCCTGTTCTTCGTGCGCGATCTTGTAACCCACAATGGTCAGGCGACGTTCACCGGCCAGATCGCCGCCTGGCTCTGGTTCACGGTGCTGTTCGCCAATTTCGCCGAGGCCGTCGCCGAAGGGCGCGGCAAGGCGCAGGCCGACGCCTTGCGCCGCACGCGCAGCGACACCCGCGCCAAGCGCTACATCGATCCGGAGAATCTCAATGGCGTGGTCGAAGGCGTCAACGCGCTCGATCTTCGTCTGGGCGATGTCGTGCTGGTCGAGGCCGGCGAGATCATTCCCGGCGACGGCGATATCGTCGAGGGCGTAGCCTCCGTCAATGAATCGGCGATCACCGGCGAGTCCGCGCCCGTGATTCGCGAGGCCGGCGGCGACCGTTCGGCCGTCACCGGCGGGACGACCGTGCTGTCCGACTTCATCAAGGTGAAGATCACCGCCGCGCCGGGCTCGACCTTCATCGACCGGATGATCGCGCTGGTCGAGGGCGCCGAACGGCAGAAGACGCCGAACGAGCTGGCGCTGTCCATTCTGCTCGCCGGGCTCACCATCATCTTTCTTATTGTCTGCGTCACTCTATGGCCGATCGCCAGATATTCGGGGACTGAGCTGTCGGCGACCGTTCTCATCGCGCTGCTCGTCTGCCTCATTCCGACGACGATCGGCGGGCTTCTGTCGGCGATCGGCATCGCCGGCATGGATCGGCTGGTCCGGTTCAACGTGATCGCCACCTCCGGCCGCGCGGTCGAGGCCGCGGGCGACGTCGATACGCTTCTGCTCGACAAGACCGGCACGATCACCTTCGGCAATCGCATGGCGACCGAATTCTTGCCCGTCGACGGCGTACGGACGGAGGATCTCGCCGCCGCTGCGCTTGCCTCGAGCCTCGCCGACGATACGCCCGAGGGCCGCTCGATCGTCGCTCTCGCCAAGGGCGATTTCGGCCTTGGCGAACCGAAGTTCGATCCGCGGAAGACCGTCATCGTTCCGTTCACCGCGCAGACTCGCATTTCGGGAATTGATGTCGTCGGCCGGTCGATCCGCAAAGGCGCGATCGACTCGATCCTTCGCTATCTCAAGCTGCCGATTGAAAAGACGCCGCCCGAGTTTCGTCAGGCGGTCGAGCGGGTGGCAATGTCCGGCGGCACCCCGCTCGCCGTCGCCGAGGACGGCCGCTTATTGGGCGTCATCCATCTCAAGGATATCGTCAAGCCGGACATTAAGGAGCGTTTCGCGGCGATGCGCGCGATGGGCATCCGCACCGTCATGGTGACTGGCGACAATCCGGTGACCGCCGCGGCGATCGCCTCCGAAGCGGGCGTCGATGACTTTCTCGCCGAGGCGACGCCCGAGGACAAGCTTGCCTATATCCGCAAGGAGCAGTCCGGCGGACGACTGATCGCCATGTGCGGCGACGGCACCAATGACGCCCCGGCGCTCGCTCAGGCCGATGTCGGCGTGGCGATGCAGACCGGCACCCAGGCGGCGCGCGAAGCCGGCAACATGGTCGATCTTGATTCCAATCCGACGAAGCTCATTGAAATCGTCGAGATCGGCAAACAGCTTTTGATGACGCGCGGGTCCCTCACCACCTTCTCGATCGCCAACGACGTCGCGAAATATTTCGCCATCCTGCCGGCGATGTTCGCCGCGACCTATCCGGTCCTCGGAACACTCAACGTCATGCGCCTCGCGTCGTCGCAGTCGGCGATCCTGTCGGCGGTCATCTTCAACGCCCTCATCATCATCGCCTTGATTCCTTTGGCGCTGAAGGGTGTCGCCTACCGGCCGATCGGCGCGGCGGCGCTGCTCAGGCGCAATCTCCTTATCTATGGCGTCGGCGGCCTCATCCTGCCCTTCATTGGCATCAAGGCGATCGACCTCGTCGTCGCCGCCCTCCACCTCGCATGAACCCTTCGGAAACCGCCATGCTCCAGCACCTGCGTCCCGCGCTCGTTCTCATCGTTCTGTTCAGCGTCCTCACCGGTTTTGTCTACCCGTTGGCGGTGACCGGAGTTGCCCAAATCGCCATGCCCTATCAGGCCAACGGAAGCCTGATCGAGAAGAATGGCGTCGTCATCGGCTCGGCCCTGATCGGGCAGTGGTTCAAGAGCGACCGCTATTTCCACCCTCGTCCGTCCGCCACCACCGACACCGACCCCAACGATTCGACGAAAACGATCGACGCGCCGTACAACGCCGCCAATTCGTCTGGCTCGAATCTCGGCCCCACCTCGCAAAAGCTGGTCGACCGGGTGAAGGGCGCTGTCGCGGCCTGGCGCGCATTTGCCGGCGCGGGGCCGGTTCCGGCCGACGCCGTGACCACATCCGCCTCCGGGCTCGATCCCGACGTCTCGCCCGAGACGGCGCTCGGCCAGGTCGCGTCGGTGGCGAAGGCGCGCGGCCTCCCCCAGGAAAAGGTGCGGGCGCTGGTCGAAAGTTCGATCGACGGTCGGTTCCTGGGGTTGATCGGCGAACCCAAGGTTAACGTTTTGCGGCTGAATTTCGCGCTGGATGGGTTAAAATCGTCATGACGACGACCAACGAGCGCCTATGGCCCCAGCCAACCGACCCGATGCCGGACGCCCGGATCCGGACGCGCTTCTGGCCGCGTTCCGCCGGGAGACTGCGGGCCGGCTGAAGGTCTTCCTCGGCGCTGCGCCCGGGGTCGGTAAGACCTACGCCATGTTGCAGAACGCGCGCCGGCTGAAAGGCGAAGGCGTCGATGTCGTCATTGGGCTCGTCGAAACCCATGGCCGCGCCGAGACGAGCGTGCTCGTCGAGGGCCTCGAAGTGCTGCCCCGGCGCAGGATTGAATACCATGGGCGCACTATCGAGGAATTCGACCTGGATGCGGCGCTTAAGCGCAAGCCCAAGCTGATCGTCGTTGACGAGCTCGCCCACACCAACGCCCCGGATAGCCGCCATCCGAAGCGCTGGCAGGACGTCCAGGAGTTGCTCGACGCCGGCGTCAATGTGTGGACGGCGCTCAACATCCAGCATCTCGAGAGTCTGGCCGACGTCGTCTCTCGCATCACCGGCGTCGCCGTGCGCGAAACCGTTCCGGATCGAGTCTTGCAAGAGGCCGCGGACGTCGTTCTGGTCGATCTCACGCCCGACGAGCTCATCCAGCGCCTCAACGAAGGCAAGGTCTATGTGCCTGAGACGGCGAGGCGGGCGACCCAGAATTTCTTCACTCCTGGCAATCTGACCGCGTTGCGCGAGTTGGCGCTACGCCGCACCGCCGCGCGCGTCGACGATCAGATGGTCCACTATCTGCGTGAGAAAGCGATCGAAGGTCCCTGGGCGGCGTCCGAGCGTCTGCTCGCCTGCGTCGGGCCGGACGAAGTGTCAGAGCGGGTCGTCAGGCGTGCGAGCCAGCTCGCGACCGGCCTCAACGCTGACTGGACGGCCGTCACGGTCGAGACCATCGGAGAGGCCAGCAACGCCAAACGCGCCAACCGGCTCGCCAAGGTGTTCGGCCTGGCCGAGCGTTTGGGCGGGCAGACGATGCGCCTGCAAGGGAACGACTATCCCGCCGAAATCCTGAGGCTCGCGGCGCGCGAGAACGTCACTCAGATCGTGCTCGGCCAGTCGCGGGCCGGGCCCTTGCGCCGCATCCTGGGCCGGTCGCTGCCGGAGGCGCTGATGCGCCATGCCGGCGGGTTTGAGATTCACCTCGTCCCGGGCGAAGAGGCGGGCGAATCCTGGTGGCCGCGCTTCAGGCCGCATCTGCGACGCAAGGGGCTTGGCGTCGAGGTCGCCGCTGCGCTTGCCTCGGTTGCCCTCGCCGTCGCGGTCGCCGAGGCGCTCTCAGCGGTTCTCAAGCTTCCGAACCTGTCGATGATCTTCCTCACCGCAGTCCTGTTCTGCGCGGTGCGGTACGGAACCCGCGCAGCGGTGTTTGCGTCGCTTGCTTCGTTCGCCGCGTACAATTTCTTCTTTATCCCGCCGATCTACACGTTCACGGTGGCGCAGCCGCAGGAACTGCTCGCCCTGCTCATTTTTCTCGCCGTCGCCGTGCTCGCGGGATCGTTGACAGGGCGCATTCGCGATCAGCGGGAGATGGTGGTCAAGAACGCCGAGGTCACGGAGTCTCTCTTCGATTACTCGCGCAAGCTTTCCGGCGCTTCCACCCCTGACGACGTTCTTTGGGCGGCCGCGGCGCATTTGCACGCGACATTCGGCGGCCGCATCGTGCTCCTCGTCGCCGAAGGAGACGAATTGCAGATTCGCGCCGCCTGGCCGCCCGACGCGCAGCTCGACCCCGCCGCTCTGGGCGCCGCGCACTGGGCCCAGCAGAAAAGGGAGCCGGCCGGCTGGGGAACCGGCACGCTGCCGCGCGTCGCCTATCAGTTTCGGCCACTGGTCGCCGGGCGCGGGACGATTGCGGTGTGCGGCTTTGAACCGCATTCAACCGATGAGCCGATCACGGCGGAGGATGAGCGGGCGCTGACGGCCATCCTGGATCTGACCGCGATCGCGCTCGATCGCGCGCTGCTTGCGCGCGAGGCGGTGAATGCGGCGACGATGCAGGAAAACGAGAAGGTGCGAGACGCGCTGCTCGACTCGCTCTCGCACGATTTGCGCACGCCGTTGTCGTCGATCGCCGGCGCGGCGACCTCGCTGCGCGTGCTTGGCGACAAGATGAGCCCGGCCGAACGGCTCGAACTCTTGTCGTCGATCGAAGAGGAGACGGCGCGGCTCGCGCGCTTCGTCGCCAACCTCTTGGACATGTCGCGGATCGAATCGGGCGGGCTCAAGGTCAATCGCGATCTGGTCTCCATCGCCGGCGTCGTGCAGAGCGCGGTCGAGCGCAGCCGCAAGGCCTTCCCGGCCCAGCCGGTCAAGGTCAGTATCGCGCCTGACCTTCCCTTTGTGCGCGGCGACGACAAGCTGCTCGATCAGGTGCTGTTCAACCTGCTCGACAACGCGCACAAATACGCCGGCGACGCCGGCGCGATCATTCACGCCCGCCAGGAGGGCGGCGAGGTCGTGCTCAGCGTCACCGACGAGGGTCCGGGGATCAAGCCGGCGGAGCTTGAGCGCATCTTCGAGAAGTTCTATCGCGGCGGGCGCGCCGACGGGCGCAAGGCGGGCACCGGTCTTGGCCTCTCGATCTCGCGGCGCCTGGTCGAAGCGATGGGCGGCGCGATCGTGGCGCAGAGTCCTGCGGTGCGCCGCCGAGGCGCCCGGTTCGTCGTGCGCCTTCCGGTCGCTCAGACGGCGCCGATCGCGCCGAGGCCGGCTGCATGACCGACCCCCGCGTTCTGGTGGTCGACGATGAGCCGCAGATTCAGCGATTTCTCACCGTCGCGCTGAGCGCCGCCGGCTTTCGGGTGCAAACAGCCGAAACCGGCGCCCAGGCTTTGCGGCTGGCCGCGACCGGCGCGCCCGATCTCATCGTCCTCGACCTCGGTCTGCCCGATCGGGACGGCAAGGACGTCCTGCGCGAGATCCGGCAGTTCTCGACGACGCCCGTGATCGTCCTATCCGCACGCGATCGCGAGGCGGAGAAAATCGAGGCGCTCGATCTCGGCGCAGACGATTATGTCGAGAAGCCGTTCGGCATCGGCGAGTTGACGGCGAGGCTCAGGACGGCGCTGCGACACGCGGCGCACGCGGCTGAGCCCGTTCAGCGCGTGGAGATCGACGGCGTCGTCATGGACTTCGACAAGCGTCTCGTCACCCGCGACGGCGCGCCGATCAAGCTGACGCCGAAAGAATACGACCTGCTCGCCGTCCTGTTTCGCAACGCCGGCCGCGTCGTGACCCATCGCCAGATTCTGGCCGCGGTCTGGGGTCCGGCGCATGGCGAGGACACGCAATACCTCAGGGTCTTCATCGGTCAGCTGAGAGCCAAGATCGAGCGCGATCCGACTGCGCCGACGATCGTCAAAACCGAGCCCGGCGTCGGCTACCGCGCCGCTGAGCCTGAGGGCCCGCAGGCGTCCGCGCTCCAACGCCGGTGAACAATTTTTCGGCGCCCCGCTCGATTCAGTGGCACCTACCCACCGGAATCACTGGAGATTCTTTGGCACGCTCGTTGCGAAGTCGCCCCCGGCCCCCGGGTTGGGGTCGAGCTTCTGACGCCCTGCTCAACGGGCGCAAGCGACGAGGTTGGACATGTCGTTGACGAGACGGACTTTTCTTTACGCATCCGGCGCAGCCCTGGGAGGGGCGACTGCGCTGGGTGGAGTGCCGGCGCTGGAAGGCGCGGCGGCGCTTGGGGGCGCGACGGCGCTCGGAGGGGCGCTGGCCATGGGATCGGCTTCGGCCATGGCTGCGACCGGCGAACCGATCAAGATCGGCGTCCTCCACTCGCTGTCCGGCACCATGGCGATCAGCGAGACCACGCTCAAGGACGTGATGCTGATGCTGATCGACGAGCAGAACAAGAAGGGCGGCGTGCTCGGCAGGAAGCTCGAGGCGGTGGTCGTCGATCCGGCGTCGAACTGGCCGCTGTTCGCCGAGAAAGCCAAGGAGCTCATTGAAAAGGACAAGGTTTCGGTCGTGTTCGGCTGCTGGACCTCGGTGTCGCGCAAATCGGTGCTGCCGGTGTTCAAGGAGCTCAACAACATGCTGTTCTACCCCGTCCAGTACGAGGGCGAGGAATCGGAGCGCAACGTCTTCTATACCGGCGCCGCGCCCAATCAGCAGGCCATCCCCGCGGTCGACTATCTGATGAGCGACGACGGCGGCGCGGTCAAACGCTGGGTTCTCGAAGGCACCGACTACGTCTATCCGCGCACGACCAACAAGATCCTCGCCGCTTACCTGAAATTGAAAGGCGTGCCCGACGAGGACGTCATGATCAACTATACGCCGTTCGGCTTCTCGGACTGGCAGACGGAAGTGTCGAAGATCAAGGCCTTCGGTTCGGCCGGCAAGAAGACAGCCGTCGTCTCGACCATCAACGGCGACGCCAACGTGCCCTTCTACAAGGAGCTCGGCAACCAGGGGATCAAGGCGACCGACATCCCGGTCGTGGCCTTCTCGGTCGGCGAGGAAGAGCTCGCCGGCCTCGACACCAAGCCGCTCGTCGGTCACCTGGCGGCGTGGAACTATTTTGAATCGATCGACACGCCGACGAACAAGGACTTCATCGCCAAATGGCATGAGTTCACCAAGAAGCCGAAACGCACCACCAACGATCCCATGGAGGCGCACTACATCGGCTTCAACATGTGGGTGAAGGGAGTTGAGAAGGCGCAAAGCTTCGAACCCGACAACGTGATCCCCGCCATGATCGGCGTCGCCGTGCCCAACCTCACCGGCGGCCTCTCGACGATGATGCCGAACCACCACATCACCAAGCCCGTCTATATCGGCGAGATCCAGGCCGACGGCCAGCTCAACTCGGTCTGGCAGACGCCGGGGACGGTGGTGGCGCAGGAATGGTCGCCCTATCTCGAGGGTTCGCGCGACCTGATCGCGGACTGGCGTTCGCCGATGTCGTGCGGCAATTTCAACGTCAAGACGGGAAAATGCGGCGGCTGACGCTGCTCGCTCAGCCCCTCTCCTCTTCCTCCTGGGGGCGAGGGGCCTTCCTTCTAAAGGCCAGATGACGTCGGGTAAGACGACGGCGGACGTGGGCCGGCGAACCGAAAATGGTGATTATGCCGCTTTCAAGCGCGTTTCGCGACGCGTGTCGCATTCTCCGCACGCTGACCGCAGCCATCGTCCTGCTGTCGTCGGGCGCCGCGCTGGCCGATCCCCTCGACGATACGCTGGCCAAGTTCCTCGACGACAAGTTCTCGCAGAGCGAGAAGGCGGTCGGCGAATTGGCGGCCGAGGCCCCTCCGAACGCGGCCGCGATTCTGGACGCGCTAGGCGACAACCGCCTGCTGATCGATCCTGCCGACCATCTCATCGCTTATAAGACCGCCGCGGGCGCGATCCTCAACGCCAAGACCGGCGCGCCGCTTGAAGGGGTTGACGCCGCAGCTTTCAAGAAAGTCCGGGTCAACAACGCGCTCCGAAGCGCCATCCAGGGCGCGACGGGCTCGCTCACCCTCGCCAGTCCCGATCCCGAGAGGCGCCTCAAGGCGGCGGCGGACGTGTTCAATACCCGCGACGCCAAGGCGCTGCCCGCGCTTCAGGCTCAGCTCGCAAAAGAGGGCGACCCTCGCGTCGTCGCCGCGTTGAAGCTCGCACAGGCCGCGATCATGGCGACGAGCGACAAGGCCTCGTCGGAAGACCGCCTGGCGGCGATCACGACGCTGAAAGAACGCGCCGATCAGGACGCGCAGAGCCTCATCGACGCGCTCGCACAGAAGGCCACGGATCCGGCGGTGAAGAGCGCGGCCGCATCCGCCTTGAGCGCGATCCATACGCGCCTGGCTTTGTGGGGCGTGGCGCAGAACCTCTGGTACGGCCTTTCGGCGTCGTCGGTTCTGCTGTTGGCGGCGATTGGCCTTGCGATCACCTTCGGCGTCATGGGCGTCATCAACATGGCGCACGGCGAAATGGTGATGCTCGGCGCCTACGCGACCTATGTTGTGCAGATACTGCTGCCGCCGTCGCTGCAAGAATGGTCGCTCGCTTTCGCCATCCCGCTGGCGTTCGTCGTCTCAGGTTTGGTCGGCATCGCCATCGAGCGCCTGGTGATCCGATTTCTTTACACCCGCCCGCTCGAGACGCTGCTTGCGACCTGGGGTGTGTCGCTCATCCTGCAGCAGGGCGTGCGCAGCTTGTTCGGCGCCAACAATCGTCAGGTCACCAATCCCCACTTCATGTCCGGCGCATTCGAATTGGGCGGCCTGTCGATCACCACCAACCGGCTTTGGATCATCGTGCTGTCGGCGCTCGTCTTCATCGGGCTGCAGCTCGTGCTGCGCGCCACCCCGTTTGGCCTGCAGATGCGCGCCGTGACCCAGAACCGCCGCATGGCGGCGGCGATGGGCATTTCCACCGCCCGCATCGACATGCTGGCCTTCGGGCTCGGATCGGGGGTCGCGGGCATCGCCGGCGTGGCGCTGTCGCAGATCGACAACGTCTCGCCCAACCTCGGTCAGGGCTACATCATCGACAGCTTTATGGTGGTGGTGTTCGGCGGCGTCGGGAACTTATGGGGCACGGCGTTCGGCGCCCTGTTGATCGGACTCGCCAATAAGCTGCTCGAGCCGCTGATCGGCGCGGTCCAGGGTCAGATCGTGCTCTTGATCTTCATCATACTCTTCATCCAGCGACGCCCGAGAGGGCTCTTCGCGCTGCGCGGCCGGGCGGTCGAAGCATGAGCGCGCGGCTCGACCAGCTCGGATTCGTCTTCGTCGCAATCCTCATCGCCGCGGCGATCGCCGTGCCGCTGCTCTCATTGGCGGTCTCGCCCGATTCCACCTTTTACCTGCCGCCCTATCTGGTGCAGCTCATCGGCAAATATCTGTGCTACGCGATCCTCGCCGTCGCGCTCGATCTCGTCTGGGGCTATTGCGGTATTCTGTCCTTAGGCCATGGCGCATTCTTCGCCCTCGGCGGTTATGCGATGGGCATGTATCTCATGCGGCAGATCGGGGCGCGCGGGGTCTACGCCAATCCGATCCTGCCGGATTTCATGGTGTTTCTGAACTGGAAGGAGCTGCCCATCGCCTGGTGGGGCTTCAATTGGTTCCCCTATGCGATGCTGATAGTGGTCTTGGTCCCCGGGCTCTTGGCGCTCGCGTTCGGCTGGTTCGCGTTCCGCTCGCGGGTGACGGGCGTCTATCTGTCGATCATCACCCAGGCGATGACCTTCGCTTTGTTCAAGGAGTTCTTCCGCAACGATTTCGGCTTTGGCGGCAACAATGGCTTGACCGACTTCAAGGACCTGCTCGGCTTCTCGCTTCAGTCGGCCTCGACCAAGGCCGCCTTGTTCTCGGCCAGCGCGATTGCGCTCATCATCGCTTATGCGGTCTCACGTGCGATCATCGCCTCGAAATACGGCAAGGCGCTGGTCGCGGTGCGAGACGCGGAGAGCCGCATGCGTTTCCTCGGCTACCGGGTCGAGAACTATAAGCTGTTCGTGTTCGTCGTCTCGGCGATCATCGCCGGGGTCGCCGGCGCCCTCTACGTGCCGCAGGTCGGCATCATCAATCCGAGCGAATTCGCCCCCGGAAACTCAATCGAAGCGGCGATCTGGGTCGCGGTCGGCGGCCGCGGCACGCTCATCGGCGCGGCGCTGGGCGCGATCGCCGTCAATT
>Ga0335073_10004030_pt1 | contig 20491 bp, 14 predicted proteins | sample Lox_Sample_22_FD_207093 | JGI IMG/M metagenome (GOLD analysis project Ga0335073, IMG submission 207093) | Soil microbial communities from Loxahatchee National Wildlife Refuge, Florida, United States - Lox_Sample_2.2 | ecosystem: Environmental > Terrestrial > Soil > Wetlands | place: USA...
TCTAATAGCGATCCTCGATGGATCGCAGCCAGCCACCCGGCAGGCGGTGGCGTAGAATAACCATGGACCGCCGTTCTCAACTTGCCACTACGGTCGGGACCCCGTCTGCGGCGCGCGCATGATGTACACCGACGCGGACGAGCGGGCTCTGTATCAGCGCATGGGTGACGCGCTGGCGGCGTCGGGTCGCAAAATTGTGTTCAGCCTGTGCCAGTACGGCCGCGTCGACGTCTGGAAATGGGGTCCCGCAGTGGGCGGTAACCTGTGGCGCACCAGTGGTGACATCAGCGATCGCTGGGAATCAATGGAGCGCATCGGCTTCAGTCAGGACCCGCTTGCACCCTACGCCGGGCCCGGCCACTGGAACGATCCCGACATGCTGGAGATCGGCAACGGCGGCATGACCGACACGGAATATCGCACGCACATGTCGCTGTGGTCGATGCTCGCCGCGCCGCTGATCGCCGGCAACGATGTTCGCGACATGACACCGGCGATTCGCGAAATTCTGATGAATCGGGAGGTGATCGCGATTGATCAGGACAAGCTCGGCAAGCAGGCCACACGAACTTCGAAATTCGGCGACACCGAAATCTGGACGCGCCCGCTCGCCGGCGGCGATGTAGCGGTCGGGCTCTTCAACCGGGGGCCGGATTCCTCATCGATCACCGTGAACTGGAGGGAAACCGGTTTCAGCAAGAACCCTGCGGGCGCCCGCGATCTGTGGCAACATAGCGATTTGAAACTTACGGGCGCGACCTATACGGCAAAAGTCCCCAGCCATGGCGTGGTTCTGCTGCGAGTCAAGAAATGACGCTACTCCTTCAGAACGGCTGTTGCGATTTCTTCGGATCATCATGCTAATCAGGTCAATGCAGATGGGAAATGCGGTCATGCGCAATCTTATTGCAAACAGATCCACATTCAGAGTTGGAAAATCGATTCGAATTTCTAAAAGCAATTGCCCCACCAAATCCCAGGCCGTTCGACGATAATCCCAGCTCGTCCAGAAACAGGGTTAAAATCTGGCTTGGCGGGTGATCGTGCTGGATTGAGCGGTCGCCCGCCATTTCCGAGATCAGCGGCCCATTGAATTTCATAAAATCTGCCAAGTCCACGCCAAAAACATCTCCAGATTCCGCTATCTCCACTAGCAGGGTGCTGAAAAAAGGAACAGACCGCTGTCCACGGCCATGGTCGCACGCGGCACGAATAACTTACGGGCGGGGACAGACTAGTCTTTTCCCTTTTTCAGCACTCTGCTAGAAGCTATCGTGTGATGAGATTTGGAGGATTCTGAACCATGAGATCATTTTTGGTCGTGCTGCCTGCTGCACTCGTGCTATTTGCGTCGGGAACCGTCAGGGCGGCTGCAATTTCATTCGGTACTCTCACGGTGCCGTCCCTAAATCCTGCCGGTTTCTCTTTCACTTACAGCGGCACTTTGACGCAGGCCGATACCATCGCCTTTACCCAATTTGGCGATCCCTGCCTGCAAGGCTCCGGCGCTCCAGGAGCTTACTGCATCAATGGCGCAGGCGTAGTTGTGGTGGCCGGTACCAGCCCGGTCGGCGCCGACTCGACTTTCAGTGGCGCCTTTGGGCCCACGACGGGCACTTGGGATTTCGGGGCGCTGCTCATGGAGGTTTCTACGGTGGATACGGTGCAGGTCTTCCCGGCGAACGGGGCCAACGGATTGGGCAGTTCCACGCCGCCTCTCAGTCTGACTCTGCCTTCTACCAGCCTTAGCGCACTCGGTTTTGCTAGCTTCAGTGTTGTCGATCCGACCATAACCTTTTTCCTCGCCGACAACCTGTATTCGGACAACAGCGGCCAGTTTACGCTGGTTCAGACTCCCGAGCCGGCGTCGCTCTGGCTGGTAGGGCCGGTGCTGACCATCGGACTGATCGGACTTGTCCGGCGAGATCGGACGGGGCTAGGAGGAGGAGCGGCCGCATCGGCCATCAGTTTACATCGTCCAGGTGAGAGGCCAAGACTCCGCCGCAGGGGATCCAATTTCCGCCGAGGGTTCTGACCGCGCCCTGACAGGGAACGTCTCGGGCACATCGGCAAGATGAAGGCTAATGAGCGAAATTCAGGCCCCTCGTCCAGTCGCAGGACAAGAGGCAAAACGCGGTGCATGTGAGGGCGCGATTGCGATGCAATAGTTTGAGCCGGGCCATCTGAAGAAGTTCTTTCCCAGGGCGTGCGCAATGAGAGCTCTTAAAACGTGGTTCTTTGCCGCCAGCGCCAACGACCAAAACTATCCGCGCCCCGTGCCGGTGAACGCGCAAGCTGAGATGCTGTCCCCGCCCGTAAGTTATTTGTGCCGCGTGCGACCATGGCCGTGGACCGAGTGGTCTGTCCCCTTTTTCAGCGCACCCTGCCAGAAAGGGTAAATCGCGGCGAGCCTTGAGCGAACCGTTTTCTCCATTCGAATCGAAACGTGTATAATTCGCAGATGCAAGGAAAACCCTGGAGCACAATTGCGCTCGGCGCGCTCTTGCTCATCCCGGTCTGCGCAAAAGGAGGACAAGAAGTGCAATCTCAGCAACCTGAAAAGTCGAAGCCGCCGGTCCAAGTGGAGCAGCGCGGGCGCATCCTGGGAATTGGCGGTGTCTTCTTCAAATCCGCCAATCGTGATCAGATGCGCGAATGGTATTCGAAGCATCTTGGACTCGCGGACAAAGGCCACGGCGTGATGCTTCCGTGGCGCGAACACGACGACCCGCAAAAGGAACACGTTACGGTTTGGACTATTTTTCCCGCGTCCACCGACTATCTGGATCCCAGCCATGCATCGTTCATGATCAACTACATCGTGGAGGATCTGGATGCTTTGCTCGACCGCTTAAAACAAGAAGGAGTAAAGATCGACCCCAAACGAATGAATGAATCCTACGGCCGCTTTGCCTGGATCTATGACCTGGATGGGAATAAGATCGAGCTGTGGGAGCCGCCGTCCGCAAAGCCTTAGAAAGCCCGTTAAATCTCGCCCCACATCTGTGCGTGCCCGGCCTGCCTGCGGAATTGCGCCGGATTGTAATACTTCTCGTAATATTCGATTTCGAGATGTGAAAACTGAAGCCAGATCCCTGGCACGTGAAAGGCGTCCACATGAGCGGGGAAGCGCCCGTAGGTCTCGACAATGTAATCGCAAATCTGCTTGGCATAGGCGACCGCTTTGTCCGAGTAGTGAGTCGCGTTTTGCAGATAATCCTGCGCAAAATCTTGCGACAGGTAGGCGCGCTTGAAAATGTTCACGTCGTTGTAGACCCCGCCCGCGCCATATTTTTCCGCCAGGACCTGATCCACGGCATCGTCCATCGACTTTATATATGGAGGGCACAGGCCCTCCAGGATTCCGTCGATGCCCACCGGATTCGGCTGCGAAGCGGGAACCGGCGGCCAATCCGTATCCGCCCAGGTCTTCGGGTTCGCCATGCGAAAACCGAGTCCGAGCCACTGCTTCGACGGGTCTCGTTGCAAAATGTACGGCGGCGCCACGGAGGCGTGCACCCAGCCGCCGAGGCCCATCGCCTGCCCGATCAGCATCAAATTCTGAAGGTGAAAGAAGCACTCGAAATCGATTCGCAGCGACGGCTGGAGGCCCAACGGCAAGACAATATTCGGATTCACAAAGCCGTCTTGCGCCCGCGATAATCCTCCAATCACCTCATAAGGAATCTTCTGATTTTGGCCGGCGAGTCCCATCTCGACCGCGGCCCATTCCGCTGCTTCCACGACATCTGCCGGTTTGAAGTGCTGCCAGTCATCGGCAAACAGCGGGCGCTGGCCGTCAGGCTCCGACAACAGAATCATCAGAATGTTGATGTAGGCGCGGGTGCAATCGACCACCGGAAGAAACATCGTGGTGCCGGGCCGATTGGAAATTTGTTTGTTCCAACCCAGATAGTAAGGAAACTGCCGCGGAAATTCGAGCCGCTGATCGTACAGCTTCACCTTCACCGCCTGCGCCGCGGCGATCCAGTCGGCGTCCGCCCAGTCCGCCCAACTCGGCGGAAGCTGGCTCAGAACAGAAAGCGCCTGCTCCCCCGCCAATTTCTTGATCAGCCAGATCCCCTCATCATTGATCATGAAAAATGAGGTCGCCTGGGCGTTGTCGGGACTGCTGGCGGCGCGTCCCAGCACGTTTAAGAACGGCGTTCCCAGTTCGTTTCCGCCGCCCGGAAATTCGAGCGGACCATCATGCTGGACCGATCCCGTCAATCCCGTGCACGCCACCAGAACCGCTTCCTCGACCGCCGTCAGCGGCGCCGGCGCGTTGGTGCTGGTGTAACTCAGGCCGTTGGAAACGAGCGACGTTCCGCGCGCGATCCGTCGCGTTCGCCGCTCGAAGATCGAAGACATCAGGGGATATTGGAACAACGCGTCAAGACCGGAGCTGCGCGCCGGTTTCGCCGGAGCCGGATTGTTGGTAGCCATTGTTTTCCTCCGTAACCTAAGCTGAGAGCTTTGTTTAGAAAACTCCTCTCACACAGGCTTCACCCTGTGGCCTTCGGTTCTCATATCGTGTCCCGTAAGTTCATTAAATAACTCTCGACAGCCGTGGAGGGCGGACTTCAGTCCGCGCGGGCTTTAGCCCCGCCGGTCGACACGAACTGCGAAGCTGAAGCTCCGCGCGGGATAAATCCCGCCCTCCAAAATGGTTCCACCCAGCCCTGGAGATATGCCATGGATAACTAATCTACGCGCTCTTCGCGCTCGCCGCCTCCGGATTATAGGCGTCGAGCTGCCCCAGGATCAGCGGATAAATGTCCTCGGCGGCGTTTTTGCCGATGAAGCAATCCATGTGCTCGTAATGGGGAACCGTCAGGCGCTGATATCCGTCAGCGCCGTTCTTGGCGCAGAGCAGTTCGAAGCTGCGCTCGGTTCCTTCCGGCAGAAACAGCTTGTTATCCATGGCCTGAAAGAACGTGAGCGGAATTTTCAGGTTGGCGATGTTCGGCAGATAAACGTCGTTGCCGTCCTTATCCACGATCTGCCCGGCGCGGATCATGCGCAGGATCTGATTGAACGTGGTGATGTCGGCAATCCCGAACATTTCGTGCATCGCTTCGTGCGTCGCTTCGTTCAATTGCGCGTGTCCGTAAACTTCGCCGTAAATCATCCAGATGCGGCGGCATACGGCGCTGTTGCAGGGCGGACCGGCGAGATTCAGCTTTTGGACCGCATCATTGAGAACGTCGCCCCAGTTTTTCGGATCGAAGTCCGTGGTGATGGTGTTGATCCCCAGGCTTTGAAGAAAAGATCCGACGTTGAACGCGGCTTTCACTTGATTTTCCGGCGAGGTCACCGGATAGAACGACAATTGCGAGCAGATCGCCGAACGGATCCCGTGCAGTTTCCCGCTCAGCATGCTCATCAGAAACGTAAGCGATCCAACGCAGTGCGCCATCACCTGAACATCGCGCGCGCCGGTCACGCTTAACATCTGTGCCACCGCGGCCGGATAGTCCTTGGTGGCGACATCATCCAGAGAATATTGCGTTGACGCCGAGGGCAGCGCCGGACTCGCGCGATAATCGAACAGCCAGACGTCATACCCGTTCGCGTACAGAAATTCGGGCAGATTCGTATCCACCGTGTCGATCAGAAACGCGAGACTTGAAGTTCCGTAGCCCGGCGAGAGCAGCACCGGTCCTTTGACGCCTCCTCGATATCGCGTGAGTTGCAGTTGCACGTTGTCTTCGGTGAGGAAGTGATAAACTTCCGGCGCGTCCATGCGCAGAGGCCGCTTTTTTCGCGGCGTGGGCTGTTCATTAAACTCGTTCGCCGGCGCGAGAGCGCCCCCGTAAATCTGAAATAATTGCCCCGCGAAAAACTCCCCGAAGCGGATGAGCGCGGCAAGCCGATCGGTATCGCTCGCGGCGTTGGTGATTTCCATGGTGGTCAACTGGCGCATGAAATCCTCGGGCTCGATCACCAGGATTCCCTTACCTAAAACCGTCCCGGACGCATCGGAAATGGTGATATACAGCGTCGACGAATCGCGCCAGATATTCAGAATCCCGTCGTTCTTGATAATTTTTGTTCCGGCGAAAACGAACGTCTTGCCCTCTTCGGAAACGAGATTCATTTTGTAGATCATCAACTGCGTGGCCACCTGGGTCGGATCGGTCACCAGCAGTTGGAACTGGCCGCCGGTCACCGTCAGCGGCTTGCTCGAAAGCGCCGGGGCCGTCGCGATGCCCACCATTCGCGCCGGATGGTCCGGATTGGCCAGCAGATCATTCACATCATCGGAAATGATGGTGAGGATAAATTGAAAACTTGAATGATCGCTCTGCCCCTGCGCGCTTCCTTTCTGGTAATCGTCGGTGACCTTGGTGGAGAAAAATCCCTTCATGGTTTCGCTGAAGCGCAGACCCGTTTTCACCGGCGCCGCCGGGACCGTCACCGGTTTTGAGAGATCGTAGTCGATTTTCCAGCCTCGATCCTCCGCCATCAGAGCGCAGCATCGTTCGCTGACCGCCGAAATGGTCAGCAGCGGGTTCACGCCGAGCGATCGCGGAATCACCGAACCATCGGTTACGTACAAATCGCCGTAAACCGCGGCTCCCGCATTCGAGGAAAACACCTGCCCTTTATGATTCACCACTCCTGTGGAGGCATCTTCCCCCATCACGCATCCGCCCAGCGGATGAACCGAGATCAGGTTGTGATTGGTAAGCTTGCTCCACAGCGGATTGTGGACGAAAACGCCGCCGAGCGGCTCGGTCGCCTGCTCGAGCTGATTGTTGGCGTGGGTGAAATTCGGCTGCGTGCCGGCGCCCGGCCAGGAGAGGCGCAGCCGGTCGTTTTCGAGCGCCATGGTCCCCGCGGCGTCATCGTGACTCATCACCAGATAGGTTTGGGTGTTCTCGATCGCGCCATGATAAGGGCCGCAGATCAGGCTTTCGGTTTCGCGTTCCCGCTCCGCGACGAAAGCGCCCACGCCCGGCGAAAGATTCTGCCCGGACCACGGCGCCACCGCCGCCAGAGCCGCCGGAAGCAGCGCGCCCAGCGCTCCGGGCACCGAGCCCTCCTCGATCACCATGCCGTCATCGAGCTGCGTTTGCAGGCGCTCATCGATAATTCCGGTGATGCACGGCCCCACGGGCGTCCGCCCCTCCGGAGCGAGCGAACCAAACCCGACGCCGTTGATCGCGCTGGTGGTGTCATAGCCGAACGCCAGAACGTCGCCGTTCCCGCTGAAGTGCCGGCCCACTTGATCGGAAAGCGCGAGGCCGTTCGCCTTCGACCGCAGCAAAATTTCACTCGACCCGAGCGTTCCCGCCGCGAGCACCACCAGATTCGCGGTGACGAACTGGGTCGGCGAATCGAACACCTCGCGGCCGGAATCGAGGAATTGATAATGAATCACCCACAGGCCGTCCCTTCGTTCCAGGAAGCGCACGCTGACTTGCGTATAAATCTGGGCCCCGTGATTGCGCGCGTCCGGCAGATAATTCATCAGCGTCGTATTCTTGGCGGCATAGTTGCAGCCGGTCATGCAATCGCCGCACAGCACGCAGGCGTTTTGCGAAACGCCCGCGGGGTTCACGCCGTCCTTGAAGGTGACGTTGATCGGCGGCCGGTAGAACTTTTCCTTCAGGAACTCTCCCGATTTTTCGAGCGCCTGAAGCTTGGCGAGCACCGGAAAATTGTCGGGATAAGGCGTCGGCTGCAGCATCTGCTGCGCTAGCTGATAACCGGTCTGAAGGCGCGTGGAGACATCCGCCCGTAAAGCAGCCGGCCAGCGCGGATCGTCAAACACGCGCGGTTCGGCTTGCAACGAAACATTCGCGTTCACCAGCGACGTTCCGCCCAGCCCGCAGCCACAGAAGACGTTGATATCCGGGTTCACCCGGATGTCGTAAAGACCTGTGCGCGAGCCGAGGAATGCATCCGGCGTATCCGTCTGCACCTGCGCCAGCACTTCCGGCAGCGTGTTCGGATACTCGCCGGGCTGAAACTCCATTCCGCGCTCGAGAATGCACACCGTTTGCCCCGCGCGCGCCAGCCGCGACGCCGCGATACCGCCGCCGTAGCCCGAACCCACGACCACCGCGAAATAATGACTCTGTAGATTTTGAATCGGCGAAGAAAGACGCGTCATAAAACCCTCCCCGAATTAATTCGAAGCGCCCGCCCTCATTGGACGCTGGCGCTCTACCAACAAACTTCCGGCTTTCAGGTATCCCGCCGACTGGCGCGATCCCGACGCCTGAAACAGGCTCACCACCCCCCACGGTTCCTGAAAACGAACCTGCGACTTGCTGACTACCGCGGTCATCAGCTTTTGAAGCTGGTCGCGCCGTTTGGTGAAATCCGCGTCGCCGGCCGCAACCGCGCCTCGGCTGTTTAGAAACGCGCGCATCTCCTGAATGCCGGCGCCGGCCTTCTGCATCGCATCGGCCCACCACGCGATTTGCGCCACGTCTCCGGTCACATCCGCCAGAACCACGTTGAAAATCGCATCGGTCGAAGCCACCGGCAGAATGGTTCGAAGCTGCGGACTCGGTCCGATCTGGAGCGCCTGCTGCCACAGCGGATCGGCCAGCATCTGCGCGCGCAACCGATCGACTCGGGAATCGGCGTCAAGAAGCGCCCGCAGCGCCTGCCGGCCAATTTCCAGATAATCTGATTGCGGACGCAAATTGCCGCTCGCAGCAAAGAACAGCGACTCGCATCCGGCCTCGTCCAACTCGACGCGCACCACGCAGGACGATGGGCCGTTTTTGTTGAACTGCGCCAAGACGGCCTGAATCTCAGAAGGAGCCAACAGGCTCAGCGCGGCGAACCAGTTCAGGTAATCGCTGACGGTTTGGGCACTCGTGTTCGCGTTCGCCGCGAAATGCATACTGCTCAAATGCAGCACCGGCAGCGACACGGCCTTGCTCGCCAGATAAGTCGTCGTCACCAGCACCGACTCGAACATAGCCTTGCGCAGAGCCTCCTGCTGATCGAACGGATTGGTGATCGCGCTGATCCGGTCGCTCTCCGCCGTCTCTTTGATGACCAGCTCTCCGCTGGCCGGCTCCGTCAGGAACTCGCACTTGCGGATCAGATTGGAAACGGAGATCAAATTAACGATCCCCAACAGATTTAATTTGAGCGACGCGCCGCGGGATCGCGTGCGGGTGATCGCGCTTGCGATCTCTTTGATTCCCGGAGCTCCTGGCGTGAGGCTGGTCAACCCCGACAAATCGCCCTTGAGCGCCTTTTCCACCGCCGCCCGCCCCATCGCGTCGAACGCCTCCGGACGCAGCTCGTATTGAAACGCCGGTTGGTCTTCGGCCACCGACGACAGCGCCCAATCGAGTGAAACCTGAAGGCTGTGGTCGACTCCGGCCTTGATCGCGCCCTGAAAAGTACTCACCTCATCCGCCGTCAGACCGGAGAGAATACCCGGATCGATGTGATCTTTGGCAATCTCGCCGAGCAGCTTCGCCAGCAAATCCGTCGTTCCCCACTCGACCTGCAAGCCCGCCGATGCCGTCAAATCCGTTTGCAGCTTGGTGCCCCGCTGCTGGAGATAGCTCAACTCGATCACGCCGGCCGCCGTTTTCCGCACCCGGATCTGATACGCCCCGGAAATCGTCAGCGAGACCTGGAGCCCGGCCATCACCCCATCCTCGACGGCGACCGTCCCTGCTCCCATCGGCAGATTCACGCTGGCCAGCGCATTCACCGGAGTCGTCACATCGAAAGCTCCGGAAACCGTCAGGCTGCCGGTACCGGATACGCTGGCGACGTCGTTGGTTTGAAGCCTCGCGAAATCGTCGACGCCCGCCACGATCGCGTAGGACGAAATCATCTGTCCCGTCGCCGCTCCCAGGCTCGGCTCGTTCGCGGCCAGGCCAAAGGCCTTTCGATAGTCAAACGAAATACTCTGGCTCCGGTCGACTCCGAAGGTCAGTTCGCCCGTTCCACTCACATTGGCGTCCACGCTGCCTGTCATGGACAAGCCCACGTATCCGGTCTGGGCAGGAACCGTCGCGGGGAGCGGAAACGGATCGTCCTCAAACAAATTGCTGCCCGCAGCCGCGTTCACCGTCAGCGTGACCTGAGCGCCAGGCGTTACGTCGATCTCCGGAGTCGCGCTTCCCAGCTCGACCTCATCCCCGACGCTCAAGTGAAATTCCAGCGGCTTGGCTCCGGCCTTGGAAAGCGGATCATCCTTGCGCGCCACAAAATCCGGGACAACGATCAAATGAAGCGCGCCGGTTTTCAGATAATTGAACAGCGCCGAAGCCGAGGTCCAGTCGACTTTGACGCCGTCGAGCGGGTTTCCCAGATTGTCGGTGATTGAAAAATTGGGCATGTTGGCTCTATAGAGGGTTCCGCGGCGTGACGGCGATGCCATCCGGCATGTGATAGGTCTCCCAAGCGTTCGCTCCGTCGAAATCGAGCGTCAGAAAACCGTGCGGGCTGTATCTCATCGGATCTTCGGTGATCCAAAAATTTGGTCCGTCGAGGAGCTGGGCGGCCGGAGCGTGCGGCGCCGTCGGCATATTCACCCAGACATAGACGTGGCTTGGCGTCGCCGTCAGTTGATCGCGAAACGCCGGGAACCCGCCGTTGCCGATGCATCGTCCCTTGAATCCCCATTTCGGATGCGGATCGTACAGCACCAGGCGATGCTCATGGCCCCAGAACCACGCATGAATGCGGCCCTGATTCAGCAGATCCGCCAGCGCCACCTGGAGCTTCGGCCCCTGCAAATCGAGCTGCGAGAACGGTTGATGATGGGAAAACAGAATCAGCTTGCGGGTTCCCGCGGCCGCCACCATCGCCTTCAGCCAGGCCACCTGCGCCGGATCCAGATCAAAATCGACGTAGGCCGTATCCAGGCAGACCAGTAGCCAGTTGGCGTTTTGCATGGCGAAACAACTGGCCGGCTGGTGAAAGAAATCGCCGAGCGCGTCAAAGTAACCGGCTCCGCCCGAATACATCTCGTGATTGCCGTTCAGCGAACGATTCACCGTGCCATCGGCGCGCACCGGCCAGTCGGACACCAGGCGGTCATGAATCTCCTCGTCCGAGCCTGAATAATACGTATCGCCGAGATGCAGCGCCACGTCGCACCGGTCCAGCTTCTGGATGCTTTGAGCGATGACCGGAGCGCCGTAAAGGCCCGTGCCCCAGTCCGCAAACACCGCGATCCGGGCATCATCGGCGATGGTTTCCGGCGCCGCGGGAGGGTCGATCCAGGCATGTTTTTCAGGTTTGAAGATCAGCTTCCAGGCCATGCCCAGCCAGCCGATCAGATCTTCGTTGTCGAACTTCACTTCGCGCACGCCGAAGCTGACGCTCTGCGTTCCGTTCGGCGTGATCACCGGCACGTCTCCGCGAGTCGTGATCGTTTTTCCCGCCTCATCGGCTTTGGACGCGATCAGGGACTGCAAACGCGAGGCGATATCATTTTGCGCGCTCGACATGACGCCGCCGTGATCGCCCTTTTGTAGCGCGCTCGCCGCATCGTTCCAGGCGGCAATCATCTGTGCCTGTAGAGCCGCGTCGCCGCCGGCCGCCTGCCCCGCGCTTTGCGAAACGGCTTCCATCAAGTGCGCCGGATCGGTATGAAAAGCCTGCTGAATCTGCGCGTAGGGAACAACAATGTTTTTTGTGCTCATGAAAGTTGGTGTTTATTTCGGCGAATCCGGAATTTTGAATCCGACGTAGGTTCCGGAGCTGATCCCCATCAGCGTAAGCAAATTGGCGCTGAAGTCGGGCATCGCCAGCGTGGCCCAAACCTGAGAAACGAAAACGAAGCCCAGCACCAGCGTCCACAGGGCCATCTGAAAGCGATGAAAACTGACGCCGCTGTCGTCGCGCAGAATGTCGATCAAAAAACCGTCCGACGTGCCGATCGCCGTCGGCAGATTCAGCAGTTTCGCTTCGATCTCTTTGATCCGCGTCTGATTCTGAAGCAGCACGGTCTTGAGCACGTCGGCCTCGACGGGCGTCGCGGAGAGCTTGTTCGACAGCACCAGATTCTCCTGTTGCAGCGAATCCTTGCCGGTCTGCAAACTCCGCCGCTGATCCTGTTTGCTGGCGTCGATCATCACCGAGCTCAAACCCGTTCCGGCGCTGATTCCGAGCAGGATCAGCACCCCCGGAGTGATCGAATCGAACTCGCCGGTGATCGCAAAAATATAGCCGTAGCAGCCCACCAGAATGAACAGCCACCAGGCCATCTGGGCGCGGGCCAGGCTATAGGAGCCGAGGGCCTTCCCGCCCAACTCCGGGCTCGGGTCGCGGATAATGCTGCTGTTTTTGGCCAGAATCAGGAACAGCAGGAAAACAACCACCAGAAAAATCACGCCTCCCGCCACCGCGCGCCCGTCCGGCAGCAGCCGGAAAGAGATGTTCGCCTCGCCATACAAAAGCGCGCTGTTCTGCGGACCGACTCCGACTTTCATCACCTGGTTCCAGCCCGCTTTACTCAGCACCTGGTTCCAGGTGTCGCGGTTATCGGCGGTACGGGTCAGGTCGAAAACCAGTTGGTCCGATCCGAGAACATAGGCGTGCGGATGAAGCCCGGTCAGCGGCCGCCCATTCAAGGCGAGCACCAGCGCCGAAGGATCGTTGGGCGGCGTTGCGTTAATCCACGCATCCAAGCCGCTGAATTGCACCGTAACGGCGCTTCCCATCCGGCACTGCCCCGGACAGCCCGCTTTGAGAATCGCCGGGAGCCCCGCGGGAAACGCCGGCTGCGCCAGCGCTGTCAGCAAGCCCGCACGTAGAAGAATTTCAACGGATCGCCTGATCATAGAATTAATGGACCGCGGACAGCGCCGGCTGAAGCCAGCTCAGCAGGAATCTGCCGACCGAGGGAAAATGCGAACCGATCACGGTCAGCACCGGCAGCGCGCCGGTCGAGATAAATCGTGTATAAAAATCGCGATCCAGCCGGCCGGCCTGGGTCGCCGACAATCGGCTGAGAATCCCGTCTTTGCTCATCTTCATGAAAACATACAGAACTAAGCCGCCCAGCGGCAGCGAAACAATCGTCACCGACCAGCGGATGACCGTCAAAGCCTGAAAAGGATAGGAATTGACCGCCAGCGCGCACAAAATAAACCCGTAAGTAAGAAACTCGATCAGATTCCTCAAGTGCCGCATTACATAGCGGATGTAAGCCACATAACGCAGCGCCACGATCTCGGCCGCGAGCCGGTCTGCTTTATCGTTCGGGTCCTGCGGCGCAGATTCCATTTCCACCTCAGCGCCCGATCCAAACCACCGCGCGACCGTTTTCTGAATCGTCCCGTCAGCTTGCTGCTCCGCCATTTTCTCCAGGGTTCCGGAAACAGCCGCGCGCCATCCGCGCCGCGCCAATTGCCCGCTCAATTGACGCGCGATCCTTTCCGACATCAACTGATACTCTTTCCTTTCCGCCAGCTCTTCCCGTTCCCCGGCGTTGCCGCGCCGCAAAACGGTGGATGTCGCACTCTCCAGCCGCGCCAGATCGTCCGCCAGGCCAAGGTAGTAATTTGGCTCGCACTGGCGCAGCAAACGAAACGACTCGAGCGGCGCCACCACGGCTTTAAAATTGGGCCGGATCACGCCGTGATTCCAAACCTGCGCCCACGACGATTCCGGAGGCAATTTCGAAAACGCCTCGCGAACCGGATTCTCTTCAAGAGCAATCAACAGGCGGTCCAGCACGATCCACACGCGCAGGATGCAATAGGCCGTCAGGAACAGCAGCGCGCCCAGAAATGCCAGCAGCGCGCACAGCAGGTGGCTGAATTGCGCGCTCTCGACGCTGCCCGCCGCCCGCTCGCTGATCCAGAGAATAATCAGCGCCGCGCTCGCGAAAACCAGCCAGCCGACGCCATCGATATGCAGGAAACTTTGAGCAAGCCATTTTTCGAGCTTGCCCAAGTCTCGCCCGCATCCTTCCGGCTGCTCTGGCAGCGCCTCATGCAGCTCGGCGCAGAGAATGAATCGCCGCAGCTGCACCCACGCCCACCAGCCGACCGCCAGAAGAACCAGAAAGAACGGAACATTGGGCGCAACGCCGCTGTCGATCTGCACCGACCGGATCGCCCGGAACAGCGTCATCGCCGATTGCTCCACCGGATCGAGCCCGTAGCGGAGGGATCCTCGCAGGAGCAGCGATCCGTACATCGCCATGGTCAGTGCCGCGGGAAACAAAACGAGAGCGATCGCGCTGCTCCGCGACCAGCGCGCCGCGAGGCGGAGAACCGGTATCAGCAGCATGGTGACCATCGCTCCAAAGCCGGACATCACGATCCATCTCCCGTGGCCCGTGGCGGCGAGCCGAACCGGGGCAATCAGCAGCGTCAGGTAAAGAACAAGGATCGTCACCGACAGCAGAAACGAATACTGCGCCCGCGGTGAAACCACCAGCAGAGGCTCCGGATGGATCGCGCAACACCACCGCAGCACAGAATGATTCCGGACGCCCCGGGCGCGAATCGCATAAAGAAAAACCGCGCAATAAGCACCGGCCAGCAGCGAGCACAAAGCGAACAGCGCCGTCCATGCCCGCGTCGGCGGCGCCGGCTGGAACTGTGCGGGGGCGCCCCGAATGTCAGTGATGAAAGGATCGTCGCCCTGAAAAATCCCGATCGGCCAATAGCCGTCGCGGCCGATCACGGTCAGCCAGGCCGGCGGCGCATGTTTCACGCCGGCGGCGTCGCTTGCCGGCGAAAACTCGCGCGCAGCCCCGGCGGCGCCGAGTAAAGCCAGCGTCGCATTATAGACCCCCTCCGCCGTGTAGCTTGAAAAAAAGCGCCGCGTGGAGGCGTTGATCGTTCGGTTGGCTCCGGAACGCATCGACCAGCGAAGGTTATCGGAAACCAGCGGATAGGTGCTCAGCGCCAGCATTCCGGTGAAATCGAGCGTGTCCAGCCCGTGCACGAACAGCACATCGGAAGCGTAAATCATCAGCCGGATATCCGGAGAATTGTTGCGCAGGAACCGGCTGATAAACAGCAGGTCCAGAACATCCGTACCGCCGATGATCGCCAGCGAAACCCGCTCGCGCGTAAGCATCCGCGTGATCTGCAACATGGTCGCTTCCTGGGTGACCGGAGTCTGCCCGGAAAACTGCGGCACCGTATCCGTTCCCGTCCGCACATCGTGCAGCCGCAACATCAGCCCGATCTCCGGGGCGGCGCCTCTTGCCGCCGCGGGCAACCCAGGCGACTGTTCCGGATAGCTGTTGCGAAGCCGGGAAATCTCCCGAGGGTAATAAATGGTGATCCAGTCGTTGCCCTTCGCGCTGTCGGCGACCGCGGAACCGTAATCGGTGCCGGACTCCGCCAGAACCGCCACGTTTCCCGTGACGTCCAAAGCGTGCATCGCACGCATCGCCGCCGCGTGCAGATACCCGGTGTTGTGCTGCATGGTGAGGATTTCGCCGGCCACCTGCGGCCGCGCCGCCGGCATCTGGCCCAGGGCCTGCTTCCCGCTCATCACCCCCGAGATCACGTTCCTGATCTGAATGCCCGGCGGCAGATTCCGAAGGGCGCTCCGGAAGGAGCGAACCGACCCCGAAAACTGCGGTCCCAGCACGTCCACCGCGACCGCCGCGTGGTGAGACAGCCCGGCGATATAGCAGAGCGCATTGGCAAACTGCCGGCCGTTGATTCCCGCGGTCGGCGTTTCGCCCACCAGAAAAACGACCAGCATTTTTCTCACAGCAGCGTCCGCCGCCGGAGCGCGAAACAGTAGCACACCCGGCTGTGTGCTCCGCAGTTCCGTTTCTTCATCGACCTTTTCCTGATCCGCCGGCGGGAGATCGCTCCGGGGCAGGTCCGCGCTCCACGGAAGCCAGTAGCCGACGAAGCGGTAATCGGCATCGTGCGCGGCTTCGAGAATGCTGGCCAGCCAGCGATCGAAATACAGGCTAAGGTGCGTCCGGTCCGGATCGGGCAGCGTACCGATCTTGAACTCCAACTGCGGTTCCGGATCAGCGTCTTCGGGAATCGAACCTTCGCAGCCTCGCACCACCGACATGGTCTTGTTCCGGCTCAGCGGATTCAGATAAAACTGAAGCATCGCCGCGGGATCATTGATCGGTTTGACCGATTGCGACAACTGGTCGTCGCTTGCCTGCCGGCCGGCAGCGTCCGTCTCGGCGACCGTCCCCTGCGGGAGATAACTCGAACTCAGTCCCGCCAGGATAAGGAACACGGTAATCCAGATATTCCGCATCACCTGATTCCTACTGTGAAAAGTGGAGCCGGATCGTATCAGTCATCGCGCCGGCAGTTCGCGGGCGGGGCATTGCCGGACGCACGAAGCCACTCTTCGCGTACAAGGAATTATGTCCGCTCCGCCGGATGGCGTCAACGGAAATCTTTAGACCGATGGAGTAAAGCTCCGCGGGAAAAGGTCATAAGGTGAAACGTGATTAAACTCGGAAAATTCCGTTAGAAACAAACCACCCGGACGATGCACTTATATTACGGCAGTAAATATTCCTGTGCATTTTAGAACAATGTGACCACTAATGTTTAAAATTGCGATTTTCCTTGTTTTGCCATTAGGTGCGTGATAGTCTGGCAACGCAATTTCGTGCGAAGACTGGTCAGAAGAATGAATCAGAGTGAGAGGGGGATCCCAGTATGCCTAACGTAAAGCGACTTGCTGTCCGGGGAAGCGAACGGCGGCCGTTACAGGGAGCGAAGAAGATCGGTGCGATCAAGAATGATGAGATCATTCATGCTACGATCGTGCTGCGTCGGCGTCACAGTGCGGCCGCGCCCAAGTCGGGCGGCCTCAGCCACGACCGGCGCGAAGAATATGGCGTGATCCACGGCGCCGCCGCGAGCGATCTTGCCGCGGTAGAGCATTTCGCCCACCGGCACGGTTTGACGGTGTCCGGGCGGCACGCAGACCGGCGGATGGTCATCTTATCCGGAACCGCCGACGCCATGCAGAAAGCCTTCGGCACGGAGCTCGCCTATTATGAGACCACGACAGGCGCCCGTTACCGGGGCCGCACCGGCCCAATTACGGTAAGCGACTCGATCGCCTCCGCTGTTGTCGCCGTGCTGGGACTGGACAACCGGCCGGTCGCCAAGGCGCATTTCCGGCGGCGCTCCACCACGGGCACCACCGGATCATTCACGCCCACCCAGGTCGCGCAGATGTACAACTTCCCGACGGGCGTAAATGGTGCGGGCCAGACCATCGGCATCATTGAGCTCGGCGGCGGGTATACGCCCTCTGACCTGACGACGTACTTCACCGGACTGGGCATCACGGAGCCGAACATCACTGCCGTCTCCGTCGATGGCGGCCAAAACACACCAGGTGGAGACGCCGATGGCGAGGTCATGCTCGATATCGAGGTCGCCGGCGCGATTGCCCCGGGAGCGAATATCGTTGTCTACTTCGCGCCCAACACGGATCAAGGCTTTCATGACGCCATCGCGGCCGCCGCGCACGATACCGTTCATCAGCCCTCGATCATTTCCATCAGCTGGGGCGGTCCGGAGGATTCCTGGACCGATCAGGCTCGCACGGCGATGGACGCAGCCCTGGAGGATGCGGCCCAGATGGGCATCACGGTGACCGTCGCGGCCGGCGATGACGGCTCCTCGGACGGCGTCAACGATGGCAAGCTGCATGTCGATTTCCCCGCCTCCGATCCGAACGTGCTCGCCTGCGGCGGAACAAAACTCATCACCTCCGACGGCAAGATCTCGAGCGAGGTGGTCTGGAACGAACTCAAATCGAACGAAGGCGCCACCGGCGGAGGGATCAGCAACCTGTTCGCGGAGCCCACCTATCAGGCCCATGCCGGGGTTCCCAAGAATCCCGAAACCAATTTTCAGGGCCGCGGCGTGCCGGATGTCTCAGGCGACGCCGATCCCAACACCGGGTACGCGGTGCGCGTGGACGGCCAGAACACGGTGATCGGCGGCACCAGCGCGGTGGCTCCGTTGTGGGCGGGCCTGATCGCGCTGGTCAATCAAAGGCTCGGCAAACCGCTGGGATTCGCGAATCCGCAGCTCTATCAGGTCCCCGAGTCCGCCTTCCGCGATATCACGAAAGGGGATAATCCGGCTTTTAAGGCGGGTAACGACTGGGACGCCTGCACGGGACTCGGCAGCCCGAACGGCACCGCGCTCATCGCGGCCCTGCTTGGCAATACGGCCGCGCAGACTGGAGCCTGAAGGCGGCGCATGGCCGGCGCGCGCACGGAAATCCCCGGAAGCACTGTAAAGCGAAGCGCCGCGGCGCGCCTGGAGCGGCTGGCGGATCCCAATCAGGTCATCGAGGCCACGATTGTGATTCGCCGGCCGGCCGTCACACCCGGAAGCGGGCAAACGCGCGCTGAAATCGAAAAAAGTCTTTCCGCGGACGAAGCCGACGTCAGCGCGATCACCAATTTCGCGCAGCATCATGGCCTGACCATCGAAGAAGTGAGCCCCGCCAAGCGAATTGTGCGCATAAAAGGCACGGTGCGGGATATGAACCTCGCATTTGGAATCGATCTGGCTTATTTTGCCGGAGAAGGCGGATCGTTTCTAAGCTACGACGGCCCGCTCACCGTCCCCTCGGACCTTTCCGGGAAAATCACGGCGGTTCTCGGACTCGAACAACGACCGGTCGCAAAGCCGAGAACCTGAAGCACCACGCCGCGCATTGAGCAGAATCATCTCGCCGATTCGAAACGAATTTTCTTGGACAGAGGTTTTCCGGTTGAAGGACCTCTACCATCCGGGCCGCGGAAAGGCCCAAAATGCATTTCGACTTAGGACGCGCCCTGCGGACGTCGCGAAAATACTAATTTATTGGTATGCTGCGCGATGTGATCTGGACCTTTCGCTGGCTCCGCCGCAGCCCGCTGATCACGCTGACCATCGCCGCCATCCTCGCGCTCGGGATCGGCGCGAATACGGCGATCTTCAGCATCGTGGACGCGGTGCTTCTGCGCCCGCTTCCCTATACCGCGGCGAACCGGCTGGTGCGGATTCGCGCAACCAGCGCGAAAAATCCTACGATCGGCATCTCCGCGCAGGAATATTTTCCGTGGCGCGCGCGCACCGATCTGTTCGAAAAGACGGCCGTGTTCGCTATGAAGGGTGAATCGGACGCCATGAGCGTCGCCGACGCGGTTGAAATGATCCACGCGATGCCGCCGAGTCGACGGAGCCCCTTCGCGAGGGAAATATGGGGCCGTCGACGGCAGCGCTACGGCTCGACAGGCCGAGGTGGGCCGGTGCCGTTTTGATCCCGTGCCGCCGCCTTGGTATTCACGCGACCTCGGATCGCCCGTAGTCTTATCGCCTTTAATTTGCAAACCCTTCATTTCGAGTGACACGGGGGACCCGAGGTTTGGCTCGGGCAGGATTCAATGGCCCGCGACACCCGTCACGGACTCGCCATCCGTGGCATCACGGTTTTATGACGCCGTGACATCGAAGGGTCCTGCCGTCGTAAGTGCGACTCGTTCGGATGTGGCGGTCCAACGCCACCGCATCGGGAATGTTCGACTCAGGATCGTAGACGAAAAAGATCAGATCGTCGCAAGCCGCGTGATAGCGATACGTCTCGATGTCGTCGTTGATTTCCTTCGCCAGAGACTTACCGTGGTCCTTATCTCTGACGAACTTCGCTTCAACTACGAATCGCCCCGACCGCGACGTGAGGTCTTTGATAGCATACCGATTCGCGACCCTATCCGTCGGGCTCTCCGGGACTAGATCGAGGACCCAGGGTCGCAGCATGATGTACAGCGCGTCCTGCACCGCCGCTTCATCCTTGAGATCCAAGACGGCCCCGCTACTCCGGCGCGTGTTCAGATAACGCACGATTTCGGTAAACGAATTGAGCGCCGAAAGCACGCCTTCTACCGTGATCGCCGGATCGACTTGCCGCGAGCGGAGAGCGGACGCGTTACCTTCGCGCAGCTTGTCCAGCCCGTCGAGCACCATCGAGAAGTCGCTCATGAGCGATCCGTCGTCCTCCCGAAGATGTACTTGCCGATGTCCTCAATGATGTCCTCGTAGTCTCGACGTGACTTGTTTTCCGGCAGATGGATGTGCAAATTGATGTTAACTACCGGTTGACCCTTGCTCGTTCCCGAACTCCCGCTAGATTCGTCGCGCTGACCGGCGGTACCCTGCGGCGACGATCCGCCGCCGCTGCCTCCGGCCGGAACGGGCTCGAATACCGCGTACTCGCATAACGCCTTAAACGTCTGGATTTGCAAATCGACGGCAGAGTCGCTTCCGCCTGAGTGGATGCGGAACAGATTCTTCAGTTTTACATTGCTTTCTTCCCAGGGCTTGTGACTGGCCTGGAACAAGGGCGCGTAGACTCGACGAATCTCCGGGCCGAGCGCCCGCGCTCCGGTATCGATGTGCATGAATTCTGCGTAAACCGGCGTCGGCTCGTTCTGCGCATTGATGAGGTTCACGGCTTTCAGAACTCGGACGATGGTATAGTCGTTTCCGCCGCTGAACCCGTAACCGCGCAGCAGATCGTCGTC
>Ga0335073_10004031_pt1 | contig 20491 bp, 11 predicted proteins | sample Lox_Sample_22_FD_207093 | JGI IMG/M metagenome (GOLD analysis project Ga0335073, IMG submission 207093) | Soil microbial communities from Loxahatchee National Wildlife Refuge, Florida, United States - Lox_Sample_2.2 | ecosystem: Environmental > Terrestrial > Soil > Wetlands | place: USA...
TCACAGAAGCACCTCTTTCGATCGAGTCCAAGGTAGAGAAGGCGTTCGCTGCGGATACCAAAGACCAGCAAATGGCCCGGCTCGGTCCGATGGACGGCGAGTCCCGAACGCGATTGGAGGCGAACCCTGAATTGCGCAAGGCCCTCGTCGAAAGCGAGTTCGCCATGAGGATGCTCAAGAAGTGCGCTTCGTCCTGCTTCCCGGAGGAAATGACTCCCGAGCAGGTGAGGAGGCTTGAGACCGTACTGCGCCGAATTCAGTACATGGGCGGCGAATCGGTCGACGAAGACGCTCTCAAGAAATTCCTTTACGATCGCCGGAAAGATTTGGCCGCTGCAGTCACGACGCTGGAAGGGACCAAGGATGCGGCAAGTCTGAACGCCTGGTTGAAGTTCTACAACACCGACGGGGAAGGCGTAAAGTTTGGGAAGCAACAGGCGCAGAAAGACAACTTACGCGACGTTGGGTTCAGGAACCCATTCGAAACCCAAGGGGCGTTCGGCCAAGGCTTCGACGACCTCCGAAAACAGGGCGGCCTTCTTGATAGTCAGCTGGACAATGGAAACATCTATGTTGCGGAATATAAGGGTGGCGAAGCAAGGTTGTCGGAGGGGCAAGGTGAACTCGATTGGGTAATTAAGAATATCCGGCGCTTGTACACTGATGATGGCGATGAAGGCCGGGTGTATGCGCAACAGTTGGCGAGGGCGTTGCGCGAAGGGCGGCTCAAGGGTATCGCGTACTCCACTCCTTTGACAGACGTCACGCACACAATAAAGACCTGGGATTACGGCAAGGTTAACATAAAACTTTGATACCTCGATTTCACAATCTGGACGTTGGTTGGGCAAATTCCGTCAGAGCTTTTTGTGCTCGGGCGCGGACCGAGCTAGCGGCCAGTCCGCCCGAATCGCAAGTCGATTGGGTACTGATGTCGGGGTACGCGAGTGACCTGGCTTTTGTTGAGTATGGGGTCGGGGAGGAATTGTCCAGTGTCCTAATGAACCTCAAGGAAGCCGTTCATGCATTCATAAAAGTCTTCGAATTACGCGGAACTGCGCCTACCCTTCCGGTTGTTCACATTGGCGGGGCGCAGGTTCGGGAAACCACCAGAGTGGATTATTCGCTGACCAACTCGCAGCGCGGCTTAATGGCGATGTACCTTCCCCTGATCTGTCAGCTGGCCGACGAAGCTCGCAAAATCGCGGCCCTCATTGGCGACCCCGAAGGTGCAACCTACATTGGGGAGAACTCCGATGTCTGTACACCGGAGGACCAGGATCTCGCCTGTTCCCTGAAGGCGCTGTTACTCGATGAGACCTATGGCATGGGTAGACAGTCGCAACCGTCCTCCGAAGGCCGCGCCTACGAGCGAATGATGCTGGAATCGATTTGGGTTCCTGACCAGGACACATTCCTAGAGGGGATTCGCCGCCTATTGGTTTGGCACGCCCGCGAGCATCAACACACGGAACATCGCCGCGATCCAGCCTGGCTCATCTGTGTGCCGGGCCTCGCACTTTCCACCTTAGCCCGGTCACGCGGCTTAATCCAGCTAGGTCAACTGCCGGACAATAATCCCTATTTGCCGGTCGCTCTCATCGGGCAGCATGACTAAGCCAACTTTCTTCTAACTTTGTTGGCCTCCGTCGCCGTTTTCGCATGAGCCTCCCCAATCCCGTACTTGGCCATCTTCCGGTAGAGCGTCATGCGCGAGCAATTCAGGCGTTCGGCGGCTTTGCTTTTGTTGCCGTTGCAGACTACCAGGGCTTCGCGGACGTCGCGCAGTTCTTCATCTGGGGCAGATTGACTTTGGATTGGCCGACAATGAGGCAGGACGTGCATCAGATCCTCTGCATCGATCTGGCCGCCCTCCCGGGTTACGAAAATTCTTTCGATCACGTTTTTCAGTTCCCGCACATTGCCCGGCCAGTCGTACTGAACCAAGGTCGAAACGGCATCCTTGGTCAGGCCTTCAATGCGGCGGCCGACTTTTCGATTCAATTCAAGCCTCATTCGTTCCGCCAGACCTGCGATATCGGATTTGCGCTCGCGTAAGGGCGGCAGGTGAACGCGTCCAACGTTGAGGCGAAAATAGAGATCGCGGCGGAAGGTAGCCGCACTGGCTAGATCGTCAAGGTTGTGGTGAGTGGCGGCGACAATGCGAATGTCGCTTTGATATTTGCGCGTGGCCCCGAGGCGCTGCACTTCTTTGGTCTCGATGGCGCGGAGAATTTTTGCCTGGGCGAAGGGACTCATGTCCCCAATTTCGTCGAAGAACACCGTTCCCCGATTCGCAGTCATCAGCTTGCCCTGGTTTGTCCAACTGGCGCCGGTGAAGGCGCCGCGCTCGTAACCGAACAATTCGCTCTCCAGGAGTGAATCGGGGATCGCTGCACAGTTAATGCAAATCAGAGGGTGCCCGTTGCGGGCGCTGTTCTGGTGAATGAGTTGCGCCACCAACTCCTTCCCTGTGCCGGTTTCCCCCGTAATCAGAACATTACAGTCGGTCAGGGCTAAGCGCCGGATGTGCACTCGCAGGTCCTGCATGGCTGGACTTGCACCGACCAGGACATCGCCACCGGTCAGATCGGTTTCCGGCGGCGGCGGTGTAAGGCCCGGCACCCAGCGTGAAATTAACTCAGCCAAAGTAACGAGTTCGATGGGTTCGGTCAGATAGTCCACTGCGCCGGCGCGAAGGGACGAGATGGCAAACTCCTCCGAGCTATCGGTCGCCACAATCAGGAGCGGCGGCGATGCCTGCCGGAGATGTAGTTCCTTGAAAAACTGGAGGAAAGGACGACAGAATTCTTGCGATCCATGCAGAACCGCCAGAGCGACAGTTGCATCCTCGGCGGCGGCCATCACTTGCCCGATCTCGCTGAGCGCAACTGGCCAGAACTGTCCCCTTCTGAGGCGTGTGAGCAGCGGCTCACACCACGCCGTGTTACAGCTCGCCACGAGAATCGTGGAGCGGACCATGCAACTTCTCCGCCGAACGAATCAGAGCTCGAACGCCTAGACCAAACCTGATGTTCTTGCTTCGTACCTCCCGAGATCCAACGGATTGACGTTGTAATCGTGGGATGTGTCATAGACGCGAATGCCGTTACGCGGTCCACAGTAAACCGCGTAACGGCCGCCGCAACTAGTTGTCTGTTCCGGTCCTCGTTACTTGAGCGATCGGCTGAGCAGGAATCTGTGCCGGAGCGGGCTGCAGAGCGTTGGCAATCTTGCCTCCATCGGGCGATCCCAGCCCGGTGCAGGCATCCCAACCTGGGGCTGCAGGGTATCCACCAATGTTGCCAGTGGTGTCGTTCGAGCCTTGGGTTATGTCGTTGAACGAGTTCGCGGCCGGATTGGCATAGAGCAGAGGATTCACAAACCCCAGTGGAGATCCCAGGCTCTGAGTCAGGCGTGCGATCAACGCGGCGTACAAGGGCGCCACCGCGCTGGTGCCTCCTGCCGCACCATCCTGTCCGTGAACCCGGATCTTATATCCGGTATTGGGATCGGCGTCTCCTGAAGCATCCGGCACGCCTCTTCCATGGAATCCGGTGTTGACGGAGGGAGGCACATTGGCGTTCGCTTGCCAGGCGGGAACCGGAGTGATCTCGCTGACACCGCCTCCGCTGGCCCCCCCGCCTTGAGCCCTCGGCCCGTCATTCCAGACGGTTTCGCTGACAATGCTGGACTTGTCGTTCGAAGCGGTCAGTGTGGTTCCACCGCATGACAGGATATAGGGACTCGCGGCAGGAAAATCGACGTGAGCATGGCCGTCGGTTAGCTCATCGGCCGATCCGTCATCCCCCGAAGCGCAACACACGGTTATTCCCGCCAGCCCAGCTTCCTGCAGGGTCTCGGTCACGGCGTCCATCGCCTGTTGTGTCCACAGGTCGTTGCTCTCGGGCCTACCCCAACTGACGGAAAGGACCGTCGGTTTATTGGTGGAGTCCTGCACCGCCGTGGTGAGAACGTCGACCCAACCTTGCTCGGTGAACGGGGCAAAATACACAGCGATGTTAGCTTTCGGAGCCACTGCGCCAACGACTTCGACATCGAGCATGACTTCGCCGTCGGCATCGTTGTCATCCGGGTTCGGCGAATTGGGGTTGTTGGAAACTCCATCCACTGAGACTGCTGTTATTTGGGCCGGAGTTATACCCACGTTGGTGAAATAGGTCTGCAGGTCCGTTGTATCGTACCCGCCGCCAAACTCGATGATCCCGACGCACTGTCCGGTACCGTCTGCTTTGACAGGGAAGTCATAGAGACTTGCAATCTGTTGTGGCGTGAACGTTGGGTCTTGGAGACCAGCGCGAAACGGTTTGATCTTCCCCGTGCGGATGATCGCATGAGCCCGGGCCTGACGACGATTATCGAAACCGAAGATCGCCTCTACGATGCCCGAAAGACTTTCCGGAATCTGCAATGGCCCGGTTCTTCCCCGGAATTTCCCGTGCTCTGAGTCGTATTGTTTCAGTTCAACCGGAAATGCCTTGACCAGATTCGCCACGGTACCCTTGACCATTACCGTTCTGCGCGGAGCGCTGGTGCTAGTGACCGTCAGCCCGTTTTCCCGTGCATATGCAGCTACCTTCTCAAGATCGGCGGGGTTCGCCCCGAACCGCTGAGCAAGTTGATCGCGAGTGAGGTACTGCCTTTTGCTCGGAGGCTGATTTTGCATGGTTGCAAGTAGCGCAGTTCTGTCCTCGGAAGACTGCGAACGAACCCGGATGGTGATTTCGAGAGCTTCCTTCGGGTCGACATCGCCGATCAAGCGTGCACCTGGTACAGGCTTGCGGTGGCTTTTCGCGAGTATCACAAGTTTGTCGCTCGGCATGGACATATTCCTTTCCTCATCTCTGGATTTGTGTCCTCTTGGTGGCTAGGAGCAAGCACTGAGTTCCGTCATTGTTCCGAACCTGGGCGGCAAGCCGACTCAGATGAGGCCTTGTCACATACGATGTGTGTTTCGTAGTCCGGATTTTTAAGCCACCGGTCTCACACACACAGGGAAAGCCAGCTCCGAAGGATGGCCTATCTATTGAAATCTCCTCCGTACGTGCTGGTACTCAATCTGGGCCCTTCAAAACTCCCGAGATCCGTCTTGGGGGTAAACAGATTCTCTTCGTTGCCTAGCACAAATGAATAGTGAGCTTTCGTCGCTGTCCGTTACAAAAAAAGTCGACTTGGGCTGGTATTTTCAAACCGAACCGTCCAGCGTGGTAAAGCAAGGAAAGCCTTGGGCAATTCGGAGTAATCGGACAAAATCAAGCGCAGATTGATTATTTATCTCCCCGTATTGGCCAGAAAAACCGGGGAATCCAAATAGAAACGGAACACGCCGGATAAAGGTCCCCCACCGTAGCGCTTTCGCCAGATGATTTCACGAAAAATCAACCATTGTTCCACTTTCAGAACAGAGATTGAATTGTTCTGAGCCCGAGACCGAGCGAGCCAAAAGCAACTGCCTGCTTGCTCAGGGCGAGCTGGAACCTAAAGCACGACAGCCACTTGAAAGAGACGCACGGGCACATTCTGCTCGAGATTGCTGGTCAGGTTGGCCTCAGGTCAACTCTCCCGGGCGGGTCTTGCCGCTCGACTATGTTGCAATGGGAAATATCGAGCCATTGTTCCGTTTTTCGTAACAGAGCGTTTGGCGGATAACCGTCTCGAGCCAGCAGGCTACCCACGGGTTTCCCCGCGGAACATCACTCATCGTCCGCACGATTCCGCCGCGGGGAAACTCACATCGAGAACTCACATTGAGAGTCACATCGACAGTCTTGAATTTTGCGAGTCTTGGATGTAGTGTCTGTCCAACTGCTATCGGCCCGCTGGGGAATCTAGAAATCTCAAACTAAGTGGTGCGACATATGACCACCGAAATTGGCGAGCGGCGGCAACGCTGGGCCGCATTTTCGGTGCGGGCACACCGGGACGTAGGGTCGCTCGCTGCGGATATTCTCCTTTACGACCGTGTCATCCTGCCCGTGCCCGAGGACGATCCGGAACGCGAACGGTGGATCCGCAAGCAATGGAACCCTGATGACATCGCCCTGCGAGTCGTGCAATCGGCGGGACGGATCATACCCGTGCCTTGGACGGCCCAACTCCGGGCCGAGTGGCAAAGTCGCTGGGATCAGCTTCGCAAGCTCGGGGAGGAAGTGGCGTACGGCCTTACGGGCGCTGTCTACGCTTCCTATCCGCCCGCATGGAACGAAATTGCGGCCGGCTTAGGGCCCGATCAGATTCCCGAACGGAAACCGGCCGTTCTTGCCGGATACCAGTCCGCCGAAGAAGCCAAGGCCGAACTCGGCTTGAGATCGTTAGCGGCTGCGCAGGGAGCCGCTCCCCAGCCCGATAGCAACAAGCCCGGCGGACGTCCGGTCGATCTTGTGGTGGCCTTGTATGTGCGCCGCCTGGTCGAGGAACCCAAAATCGTGGATCCGGAAGAAGCTTTTTTGGCGGCCGTCCAACTGGCCGAAAGCGACCGCTTCCAGCGCGCTCGGCGAAATCTTTTCGACTGGGAAGACGGCCTGGTCGTCGACGAGTACACCCCGGAAGAAGCGGAAAAGGCGCTGCCCGGGCTCGAAGAGACATACCGTGACGCGGTTCGCGCTACTGTGCGGGACACTCGGAAGCGTTGGGTGGCGACGCTTCTGCCCAAGGTCGCAGGTTGGGGAACCGTAGCCCTTGGTCTGCCGCATGCCAAGTGGGGTGTGGAGAAGACTGTCTCGTATGTAGCCGGGCGGTTCACCTCACTTACGAAAAGCGCCGTCGATCCGGAGACACATCCCGGCGCCGCGTTAGAGATGATCCGCGCCGCCTACCGCAACCAACATCCCGAGCCCGACGAGGGTGCCGTGTGACGTGGGCTGCCAAGGAAGCGCTTTCGTTGCTTGACGGCGTAGATGTTCCCCATGCCGAAGGCTGCTTCTGGATTTGTTCCGGCGGAACGGCCCGCGATTAGCTATGCCGGCGAAAAATTCTTCCAGCCAAAAGGGCTCACAGTGCGATTCACACCTCTCGAGTAACTTTGTATTCACGGGCGGCAAACTTGTAGGTAGGCGGATTGCGGGTACCCTGAACAGTCGTTACCGACCCCATTGTGACGCCGGTGTGACGCAAAACCTGCCATCACTGCCAAAATTGACATCATTGACACGCTGCAGCGACTGACCTCAAATAACTTGTCTGTTTGCAACGCAGCCCGGCGAATTCGGCTTACAGGTCCGGCTGCCACAAATAAACCCCACATCCGGCATTCCTGACTCGGGAAATCGACCCTGCCGCCGATATCCGCCCGGAGATGGTCTTTTCGTCGATGAAGACCACACCACCGTGTTTTCGTTCTGCTTCGGCCGAAGAAGAACTTAGCTTATTGCGAGGGTTCCTTCCCGAACGAAGAACGGAATGGAGTGTGCGGTGTTCGCTCCCGAGCCATTGATCGCGGACTCTAACTGCAAAGACTCTTACTACAAACTTTTACTATCGTTGACCCTCCTTTACGCGGCGAACGGCCGAAACAATGCTCCAATAGAGTGAACGCGATCCTGGAGGATTTTCTATGAAGCGCATTCTGGTTTCACTCTGCCTGCTCGTTTCTGCATTTTGCGTTGCGCAAACTACACCGGCAGCTCCGCCTCCCGACAATCAAGCGCCACCTCCGGCACAAGGCCAGCGTTGGGGCGGGCACCGGGGTCCGGGGGTCGCTGGCACAATTACCGCGATCGATGCGAACACCATCACGGTCAAGACCCGTGACGGGCAGACTGCGCAAGTCACTGTGAATGAGAAAACGGAATATCGCAAGGACCGGGCTGCAGCCGCGCTCACCGACTTCAAGGTCGGCGACATGGTATTCGTTCGCGGCGAAAAGACTGGCGACAATGCCTGGCAGGCGGCCGCCGTTGCCACTCGCGGCCAGGGTGGCCCGGACAACTTCCGCGAAGGCATGGGCAAACAGTTTATTGCCGGGGAGGTGAAATCGATCGACGGGTTACAGTTGACTATTCAGCGTCCGGATGGAGTTTCGCAAACGATTTCTGTCGACGAGAACACCTCTTTTCGCAAAGATGGGGAGAGCATTACGCTCGCCGACGTGAAGCCTGGCGACCATGTGTTTGGCCGTGGCGAGCTCAAGAATGGCGTCTTCGTGCCTGCGACCCTGAACCTTGGACAGCCTCGGATGGGAATGCAGCGGCAGAACGGCGCGCCGGAGTCGCATTAGAGCAGGGCGAGGATCGTTAGCGATGCAATAAAGGCTTACGTGGAGATTGGAAATCAGTCGAGACTTCCCCTGTTCAACCCTGCCCGATGGCGTTGGAGGGTGGGAGTTTGCCGGTTGATGCGGGGTACAGCAATCCTCCTTTTTGCCTCTTGTTGGTTGGGTGCTCAAGATCTGCCATCGTCGGGGGGAACGATTCATGGCGTGGTGAAGTCCGGCAATATGCCGATTCCCGGGGCGATCGTCAGCGCCGCCAACACGCTCACCGGGCAAAAGATCACAACTTCCACCGACGTGGACGGCAGCTATATCCTGCAGATTCCCGCTGACGGTCATTACGTGGTGCGGGCTCAAATGGCGGCCTTTGCCCCGGTGACCCAGGAAGTACGCATTAATGCCGCCAACCCCAACGCGGAAGCAGATCTTGAAATGGTTCTGCTCTCGCGAATGCCGAAAACTGAACCGGCAGCGCAGGTTGCGCCGGCACAGGCCGCGGCAACTGGCGCGGGCCGGGGATTTCAGGGACTTACCCTGACGCAGAGCGCGGAAGGCCAGGAAATGAACGGCGCCGGCGACATCGTGCCGCAAGGCATGCCGGTGCCAGGGATCGCGCCCGATAGCGCCACCGAGTCGGTTGCAATCTCCGGAAATAACTCCAGCCCCCTCGCAGGAATGAGCAGCGCGGAGTTGCAGCAGCGCTTCAACGATGCCCGCCAGACCGGCGGATTCGGCGGGGGTGGAGGGTTTGGTGGAGGAGGAGGGTTTGGCGGGGGTGGCTTCGGGGGTGGAGGGTTTGGTGGCGGTCCTGCTATCTTCGGGCGTCGCGGTTTTGACATCAATCGCCCGCACGGTTCGATCTATTACGGGCTCGGCGACTCGGTGCTCAACGCCGCACCTTATTCGTTGACCGGTGAACCAGTCATCAAGCCGGGTTACGAGCAAAATAGTTTTGGGGGATCGATTGGCGGGCCGCTCAACATTCCGAAGATCTACCATGGTGGAGAGAAGACTTTCTTTTTCGCCAACTACAATGGGCGTCGCGGGTCGAATCCGTTCGACCAGTTTTCGACGGTACCGACCATACTCGAGCGCCAGGGCAATTTCTCTCAAACCGTATACACTTCCGGCGCCGATGCCGGACAAGTGGTACGGATCTTCAATCCCGCCACGAATACGCCATTTCCGAGCGATACGATCACACGAATCAATCCCGTGGCCGCGGGGCTGCTGAAATACGTTCCTCTGCCCAACCTGCCCGGAAGCCTGCAGAATTTCCATTTTGTTTCTTCGGCCGATAGCAACAGCGACGATCTGAACATCCGCATAAATCACAGTTTCGGGGCGCCGTTGCGTGGCCGCCGTCAAGGGGGGCGCCGCGGGCCGCAGAATAACCTTACTTTCGGCTTCCATTACCACGGATCGGGAGCAACTCTTACCAATCCGTTTCCCAGCGTTGGAGGCCATAGCGACGTTCGCAGTTTCGACATTCCGGTCGCGTATATTCGCAGCTTCGGAAAGCTGACCAATATTGCGCGCTTCGATTTCAATCGCAGCCGCATACGCACACAAAACCTCTACGCCTTCGTGGACAATATCACCGGGAATCTAGGAATCGATGGAGTCTCGCAAAACCCGTTCGACTGGGGTTTACCTAGTCTTTCGTTCACAAACTTCGGTGGTTTGCAGGACACCAATCCGCAACTGCAGCGCGACCAGACCTTCACCTACGCCGACAACATGATCTGGAATCATGGAAAACACACCTTCCGCTGGGGCGGAGATTTTCGCCGCATTCAACTCAACACGGAAACCGACAGCAATGCCCGCGGCAGTTTTGTTTTTACCGGACTGAATACATCCGAAACAACGACGGCGAACGGTCAGCCCGTCCCTGTTCCCGGTACCGGATATGATTTCGCCGATTTTCTGCTTGGTTTGCCGCAGCAGACCTCGGCGCAGTTCGGCGAGAATAACTATCACTTCCGCGGAAACTCCTGGGACTTGTATGGACAGGACGAATGGAAGCTTCGCGGCAATCTCACGCTCAATCTGGGCGTGCGGTACGAGTATGTTTCGCCCTTCACTGAGACCAACAACCGCATCGTGAATCTAGATCTGTCTCCCGGATTATTTGGCCTTCCCGGAACTCCGGCGGTGGCGGTGGTCTTGCCTGGTCAAAGCGGCCCATATCACGGAAAGTTTCCCGATACGCTGGTGCGGCCTGACCGGAACAATTTTATGCCGCGGCTTGGTTTTGCCTGGAAGCCTTTCTCCAAGACGGTGGTGCGCGGTGGCTATGGCATTAACTACAACACCGGCGCCTACCAGGGTATTGTGCAGCAGCTTGCCTTCCAGCCACCGTTTTCGTTCACCGAAACCAACATACAATCATCTCCCGGCCAACTTACACTGCAGAACGGATTCCCGGCGGAGCAAGCGCAAGGAATCACCAACAATTACGCGGTAAATCCTAACTACAGGCTCGGCTATGTGCAGATCAGGAATCTAGACATCCAGCAGCAACTCAAACCCACATTGCTGTTGAACATCGATTACACCGGCACCAAAGGAACCGACCTGGATATTCTGGAAGCACCAAATCGCACCGCCACCGGCCTTCTTATTCCGGCGGGCGTGCAGGCGTTTACTTTTGAAAACGCAGTTGGAAACCTGGAGGCTAATGCAGGCTCGGTGCGGTTGCGCAAGCGCCTGTCAGAAGGATTTTCCATCGGCGGTACCTATACGTTTTCCAAGTCCATCGACGACGCGTCTACAATTGGAGGCGGAGCGGCCTCAGGGACAGGCTCGGCTGGGCTGGGCGCAGGCGGCACCGGGCCAGGTGGCGGCGGGGGCAGCGCAGGCGGTGCAACTGCCAGCGCAGGCACGAACAACCTCGCCCAGAATGCGCTCGACCTCTCCGCAGAGCGCGGTCTCTCCAGTTTCAACCAGACGCACCGGTTTACCGCGGACTACTTGTGGGAATTGCCTTTCGGCCACGACAAGCGCTGGCTGACCGGCAACAGTGTGCCACGCGCCATCTTCGGCGACTGGCAATGGAGCGGCGACTGGACCATTGCCTCAGGGTTGCCATTTACGCCCCGGCTGCTCGGCAATTTCTCAGATGTGGGGCGTGGAACGAATGGCACACTGCGTCCGGACCTTGTCCCTGGAGAATCCATCGGCATTTCCAACCCGTCGATCACGCGCTGGTTTAATACCGTCGCTTTCGTGGCGCCTCCGATTGGCCAATATGGTGACGCTCGCCGCAACAGCATTATCGGCCCTCCAACTCATGTTTTCGATATGGCATTCACGAAAATCTTCCCTTTGAAGGAATCACGGGTTCTGGAGTTTCGCGCACAGGCGACCAATATTTTCAATATCCCGCAATATGCCGCTATCGATACGGTGGTAAATTCTCCGACTTTTGGCCGAGTTACCTCGGCAGGAGCCATGCGAGCCATACAACTTACGGCGAGATTTCGATTTTGAGAACTGCGATCATGAAAATCGCTTCCACATGCCGGCATGACTTTCGAGAGCTCGCTGCCGCCCTGCTTGGGTTTCTGTTGTTAGCATCTTCTCTTACGGCTCAGGATACGGATTACATTTTTCGCTCGCAAACCGAGCTGGTATTGGTGAATGTCACAGTTCGTGACAAGAATGGCAAGTTCGTTCCCAACCTGAAGCCGGAGGATTTTCAAATCAAAGAAGACGGCAAGCCGCAGCAAATCGTCTCCTTTGATATTGAAAATACGGACGCGATCCCCTCGCTGGATGTCGCCCAGGCGAAGCCGCTTAGCGACTCGGCCGCCCCAGCCCCGGGATCGGCGGCTCCGGCGGTCGTATCGGCGGTCGAATTCAAAGACCGTCGACTGATCGTACTGTTTTTTGATCTTTCCGGCATGGAGCCGGATGAGATCGATCACTCGGTTACTGCTGCCGAGAATTACGTCGACAAGCAAATGGCCCCCGCCGACCTGGTTTCGATTGTTTCACTGGGAAGCGCGCTGCTGGTCAATCAGGATTTCACTTCCGATCATGAGTTGTTAAAGAAAGCACTGCAGTCACTCAATCCCGGCGCGGGGCAGGGCTTCGAGGAGGGATCAACCGGCAGCACGGAGGGCACGCCAGACACCGGCGGGTCGTTCACCGCTGACGATACGGAATACAACATCTTCAATACCGACCGGCGTCTGGAAGCATTGCGTTCGGTGGCTGACCGGCTGGCGCATGTCCAGCAAAAGAAATCCTTGATTTATTTTTCCAGCGGCATCGATCGCACCGGAATCGAAAACCAATCTGAACTACGGGCCGCGACCAACGCTGCGGTGCGGGCCAATCTCGCCTTTTACACCATGGACATTCGCGGATTGCAGGCTCTGGTAGCCGGTGGTGAAGCGCAGAATGCCAGCCTGCGGGGGACATCTCCTTATTCGGGGCAGGCAACGCTGAACGCGCTGAGCTCGAATTTCACCACTCAGGAAACTCTGGTGACCCTGGCGGCGGACACCGGTGGGCGAGCGTTTCTCGATTCCAACGACTTCAGCCGAGTGTTCAAGGGCGTACAGGAGGATACTTCAACCTACTATGTTCTTGGGTACCACAGCACCAATCCTGCGCGAGACGGGCGATATCGACGTATCACGGTGAGCTTGAACCAGCCTGGCGTGAAGCTGGAGTTCCGCCGCGGCTACTATGCTCCCGCCGACTACAAACACGCGACCCAGGAGGACCGCGAACGGCAACTTGAGGAGGAATTGAATTCTGACTTGCCTGCAACCGATCTTCCGCTTTACCTCGCCGCCGGCTACTTTCGTATTGGAGACAACAAATTTTTTGTCCCGGTTTCACTGGCGGTGCCAGGATCGCAAATCCCATTTACCAGCAACAGCAACCAGGACAAAGCCACGCTCGATATCATCGGGATCGCACTCGACGCCAACAAGCGCCAAGTGGGCGACCTGCGTGACACGGTGAAGCTTGCGCTCAATACTTCTGCAGAGGTGCGCAGAAAGAACGTACAGTACAACAACGGGTTCATTCTGATCGCCGGTAAGTATCATCTGAAGTTTGTGGTTCGCGAAAACCAGACCGGCCGGATGGGATCGTTTGAAACCGATATCGAAATTCCTGATCTGAAGACTCAGCCGCTCAAGATGAGCACGGTGGTGCTGGCCAATCAGATTCAGCCGTCGAAGAAGAACCACAACACGACTGATCCCCTGATTCGGGATGGTTCGGAGATCATTCCCAGCGTGACTCACGTCTTTTCTACCGGGCAACATCTGTACTTTTATTACGAAGTCTACGATCCGGCGCGCGAAGGCCAGGTCAACGGCAAGTCGAAGAGTGGCAGCGACTCGGGCATCAGGCTCCTCACCAACATCGATTTCTTTCAGGGAAAGGTGAAAGCCTACGAGAGTCCGCTGCAGGAGGTAAGAGAATTGAATGCGGGGGATCGAGGGGCGGCAGTCTTTCAGCTGGATGTCCCGTTGGCGCAGTTCAAGCCCGGCTTTTACACTTGTCAGGTAAACGTGGTGGATGATGCTGCGGGACGGTTCACCTTTCCCCGCCTCGCGTTGCTGGTGCGGCAGTAGCGCCCGCCATGCGCCAAGTCTCTAGTATAATTTCGTCCTAATCAAGGAGGCCCTCATGAGCTGGGCACTCGCGAGTTTTTCGTCATCCACCATACCAATTGCGGAATGAAATTATTCACCGACTAAACCATCGGCGGACTACAAAACGGGAGGCAATAGATGCCGAAGTACGTGATCGAACGTGAACTGCCTGGAGCCGGGAAGTTGAATGCGGCGCAACTGAAAGCGATCTCCCAGACTTCCTGCGGTATTCTGCAGAATCTGGGACCGCAGATTCAGTGGGTCCACAGTTACGTTACCGACGACAAGATCTATTGTGTCTACATTGCTCCCAACGCCGAGATTATTCGTGAGCATGCCAAGCGCGGGCAATTCCCCGCCAATCAGATTTCCGAAGTCAGAAGTGTTATTGATCCTACGACGGCCGAATCCTTTACGGGTTAGCAGCCGAGATGGGTTGTGATGCCGGCCTCTGCCAAAGAGGAACGGGGATTATGGGAACGCCCATGCAAACGAAAAGTCTGAGTACACTGTTAGTAGGTTTGTTCATTACCTTGCAGGTCCAGGGGGCTCCACTGAAGGCCAATATCAAGAAACAGTCGTTCGGCAAAACAGCGGACGGCACTCCTGTCGACCTGTATATCCTCACCAACAGCACCGGCGCAGAAGCGGCTATCACGAATTACGGAGGCATTCTCGTGTGGCTGAAGGTCCCCGATAAGCAGGGGAACATGGGCGATGTCGTACTCGGCTACGACAACCTCGAGGGCTACCTCAACGACAAGGCCTATTTCGGAGCTCTAATCGGCCGCTATGGCAATCGCATCGCCCACGGCAGATTCGCGTTGGATGGCGTTCTGTACACACTGCCACAGAACAATGGCGGAAACACGCTGCATGGCGGGATCGACGGTTTCAACAAAAAAGTTTGGCAGGCCTCCGAAATTCCCAATCCCAACGGGCCGGGGTTACGACTCCACTATCTCAGCAAAGACAGCGAAGAAGGGTTCCCGGGAAATCTTTCGGTGCAGGTGGTCTACACCTGGAACAACCAGAACGAACTGAAGATCGAATACAGCGCGACCACCGACAAAGCCACGGTTCTCAATCTTACGCAGCATTCGTATTTCAATCTGGCGGGAGCCGGCAGCGGCGACGTGTTGCAACACGTAGTGACTTTGCATTCGGACCGCTTCACTCCGGTCGACGCAAACCTGATTCCCACAGGAGAAATCCGCAGCGTCGAGGGAACGCCTCTCGACTTCAGGTCTCCGATGGCCATTGGGGCCCGCATCAACGACGACGATCAGCAACTGAAGTATGGCATGGGATATGACCACAACTGGGTGTTGGGAATGCAAGATAGCGACCAGCCGATTCTGGCTGCTCATGTCTACGAGCCCAAGAGCGGCCGTACGCTGGAAGCATGGACTACGCAGCCGGGGATTCAGTTTTACAGCGGGAACTTTCTGGACGGCGTCCACGGAAAGGGCGGGAAGATCTATAATCGGCGGGACGCCCTCTGCCTGGAGACGCAGCATTTCCCCGACTCGCCCAACCATTCCAATTTTCCGTCTACGGTTCTCAAACCGGGACAGCGTTATCACTCGATCACCATCTACAAGTTCTCGGTGCAGCAGTAGTATAGGCGCAAGGCGCCCCCGTTCGTGCTTACCTTGGCCCAACCCCGCAAGGGCGAGGTTCGTAGCCTGCCCTGAGCAGCTAAGCGATTTGTCGAATGGGCCGGTGCCTACATTTTCTGGACCGGAGAATCAGCGAGAACTTCGACGCCGTATTGTGGAAGCTGCAGCATGTCGCCGTCGCCGCCGGATAAGAGGAACTTCATCGGGCGCGGCAGCTTTACGCTTCGCGTCTCCGGCGCGAAGTTGATGACTATGAAAACCTGCCTTGTCCCGGCACTGCGGCGGCACACCTGCACTTCATCAGGGATTGGCCCCAGAGCTGGACTGACGCCGCTATCGCGCAACATCCAGTCCGCGGCGGAGGCCATTAATTTGTCATCGAGAATGGCGCCGACATACGTGATTCTTCCTTTGCCCAACGTCCGCGTGATAACCGCTGGCTGATTGTCAAGCCATCCATTGCCCTTGCCGTACTTCAGCGGGACTTCTGCATTTCCCGCCAACGGCTTTAGCTGCTCCGCCCAGATTTTGGCTTCCCCGCTGCCCCACGCTCCCGATACAGGGAAATCTTTCTCCAACGCGTAGTACTGCTCGACCCGGCCGCCGAGGGCGTCAACCAGAAATCCGGGCTGCCGCTGCGGAAGCAGTGCATTGTATTGATCCTTCATGCCCGAGCGAGGGCCGAGAACCAAGTGACCGCCATTCTGGACATAACTGAGAAGTTGCGTGGCTAGCTTTTCAGGAATCAGATTCAGGTCGGGAGCGACCACGAGTTTATAGTCAGCCAGCGACACATAAGGGTTCACAACATCTACCGACTGCGCCCACTGCTGCAAAACGCGATAGTAGCTCTTCAGCAGTTCGACCTGATCATATTTGTCGGTGTGTTTTTGCAGATCGATTGCCCAGTGACTGTCATAGTCATGCAGGAGGGCGACCTGCGAAACTGGCTGCGCACCTGCCAGATACGCAGCGACCTTGTCGAATTCCCGCCCGATCTGGCTGACTTCTTCGTAGAGGGGCACCGGCGTTCCATCGGGGCCGACCAGCGTGCCGTGGTATTCCTCCTGGCCATTCAACGCGCTGCGCCACTGCCAATACCCGACCTCGTCTGCGCCGTGGCCAACGGCCTGCCAGGCCATAGCCCGCACCTCCCCGCGGTTCAAAAAATTATTCACGTTGGCCCAATTTACCGCGCCGGGCTGAGTTTCAATCACCCAGAAGTCTTCCCGTTTGAAGCCACGCGTCAAATCGTGAGCCAGCCCGTTGTAATCGGGATCGACGTGGCCGCTGCCCACGTAATCGTCCCAGGAGGCGAAGGTGAGCGGCTGCGCCATGATGTAGTGATCGAAACCGTCAAAGAACCCCATGAAATTTCCGGTGATGAACTGCCGCAATTCGGCGTGTTGCCGGATGACTTCAATTTGATTTTTCTGATAGTCGTTCCAGGTATCGCTGACAAAGCGCTTCCACTCCAGCCGAAGTGCAGGACTGTGATCGGCGGTTATCGGGTTTGGGATGGGGATCTCGCCCCAATTGTCGTAAGTCTGACTCCAGTAGGCGGTAGTCCAGTGGGCGTTCAACGAGTCCAGGGTCTGATACTTCGCTTTGAGCCAATCTTGGAATTGCTGGCGCGTGTAGTCATCAAAGGACATGTTGGCATAGCCATATTCGTTGTCGATCTGCCAGCCGACGACATTCGCGTTATGTCCAAAACGAAGCGCCATCTGTTCTGCAATCTTGCGACAAAGCCCGCGATAGCGGGGCGAATTGACGGATCCGTGGGCGCGCATGCCGTGCGTGGCGCGTATTCCATTTTCGTCGATTCTGAGGGTGTCGGGATATTTCTGGGTCAGCCACGCGGGCGGCCCGGCAGTGGGTGTTCCCAGCACCGACACGATATGGTGTTTCGCCGCCAGGTTCACAGCGCGCTCCAGCCAATCGAAGTCGTAGTGGCCCTCCGACGGCTCCATCGTGCTCCAGGCAAACTCGGCAAGCCGGACGACCCTGATGTGTGCGGCTTCCATCAGGCGCAAATCTTCCTCCCATCGCGATTGCGGCCATTGCTCCGGATACCAGTCGGTGCCCAGAAGAACCGCATTCTGCCCAGGGATTTGGGTAGGAATGGCAGAGTTTTGCGACTTGGCAAGGCTTGCGGCGATGACGACTGCGAATATAGCCTGCAGAAATCGGGACCATCGAAACATGGAAATCTCCGCGCTACTTCACTGGAACGACATCCCGGGCGACGTTGGAATACGCCGACTCGCCGTCGGCATTGATAGCGCGTACGCGGTAGGCGAGATGCTGCCCTTTTCTTACTCCGGAATCGTTGTACTCAGTTATGGTGGCTGCCAGCTTGGCGATACGGCTCCAGCTTGCTTTTGTGTTGTCGTTCTCCGAGACACTGCGCTCGACTACGATTCCGTTGGGATTCCCTCCGTGCACTTGCCATGTCAGCTTCGCCGAGGTGGTACTTACTGAAAGATTAAGCGAGCTAGGAGCTTCCGGCAGCACCGGCCAATCGAAGTAATCCGCGTCGGCGACGGCCATCACGCTGTCTTTGATCGGCAGAGCTTCGATGGCATCGGCTGTGCCCGCCTTCCACGACACTGGCTTGATCTCGCCGCTGACAACATCGACCAGCACGGGATGGGTGATCCCCGTATTTTTCAAAGAGAGCGTGGCGTAAAGCGGAGGAAAAGAACTTCCCGGCAGGCTGTGAGCCGCCAGCCAGTAGGCAACGATCGCTTTTCCTTTGTCCGAACGAAAGCCATAACCCATGAAAGGGAAGCCGGCCTGACGCCGCAGAGCGGGCAGGTCGGGGCCGCTGACCTCGATCGTAGGATCGAACTTCGTATCCGAGAAAAGCGCATTCGTATTCTGCAGCGCGTAGAAGACCGGACGCGGGGCGAAATCGGTATCGTGATTGGTAATGCCGTGAAGGATTCCGAAGTCGTCGTACTCGTTGCCGTCGGTTCCCGCAGCCAGCAGCCAAACGAACGTCTTCACTCCTGCCGCCAGGTTATAAATGAAGCCACGTGGAATATATTTTGCCTGCACCGACTCATCCGACCCCACCCACGAAGGGATGGAGTTGAACTCATCATCAAAAAACGGAATACCGGGCTTGATCCCGGGGTAATGCGTAACCAGGTCGCGTAATGCCCGTGGAGACTCGGACTGGTATGCGCCGTAGTCCATGGTTTCGGGATTCAAGTTTTGCCCGTAGCCCGGATAGGTGTGATAGGCATATACATCGATTCCAGCGGCGCATTGGCAGGTGTCAAATGCTCGCTGGGTGAATTCGCGGCCGGGGTCGGCTTGCCCGCCATAGATGACCTTGGCCTGCGGGTCGGCTTTGTGCACGGTTTCGATGAACGGCGCCAGCAGCCGTCCGAACTGCTCAGGATTGCCCCACGGGTTCCAGTAACCAATGTCCTGCTCGTTCCACAACGCCCAGTAGTGGATGCGATCTTTAAAGTGATTCACCATCCAGGCGGAATAACGGTTGAAGGCGGCAATCTGCTCGGGTGTGGTCGGGGGCCAGAAGACTGAATACAGGCTGCGATCATCGTTATGAAATGATCCGGGCTCGGGCACACTCACGTCGGGCAATTTTCCGCTGGGCGATGTGTACATCACGTTGCCATAGATGAGTTGCACCTGCATCTCAACGCCGTTGTCGGCAAGCGAGTCGACAAAATCTTCGAGCTCCTGCGAACTGGAATAGACGCCGCGCTTTTGCTCGATCCAGTCCCAACTGGTGCGGTCAGAGCTGTTTTCATATTGTCCGATGCGGGCCCATTTGAAGCCGGCGTCGAACATACGTGTCCACCACCAGCGGTCCCAGGGCAGATAGGGATCGCGCGGCAGATCGGAGTTGATGCCGAAGCCATCGTGAATCTGCGACGATCGCTTGGGTGGAACGTGGTCCGGGACCGGGCGCGAGGTTTGGGCTGAAGAGCTGATCGGGGCGAGGAGCAGTAGGCAGATCGTGGCAAAAACAACCGAGCCGGGCTGATACTGTTTGCGACATATCCTCATTGTTCCCCCTCGCCGTATCGACTGCGTTGCCGCGTCGTCTTTCAAACGCTTACCCACCGCCGTTCGCGCGCGCTCTGCGCAATCAGCTCGCACAACTTTACCTCGTAATGCCCGGTCTCGAAGGTGGGAAACGAGCGCGGCGCCTTGAGATCGCCGGCATCAATGTAGCCGTACAAATCTTTGAAAAGCTGAACGAAGGTGTCGGGATATCCCTCCGCGTGTCCGGCGGGATAGGCCGCATAGCCTCGAGCCTGCGGGCTCATCAGCGCTGGATCCTTAATCAAGTAACGGTTGGCTTCCTTGCGGCTTCCGATCCAGAGCACATTCGGTTCTTCCTCATCCCATGCCAGCGAACCCTCGGAGCCGTCAATTTCAAACCACATGTGGTTCTTGCGCCCGGCGCTCACCTGGGAGACGGTCATCACCCCGCGCATGCCGCCGTCGAAATGCAAAAGGACGGAACCGTAGTCGTCGGTCGTCATCTGCACTGGCACAGTCGCGATGTTCTCTGCCTTCTTGAAGGTCTCGACCGGGCCCTTCGGCCGCTGCCGGACCGGAATGATGGTCGCGAGGTCGGCGCAGAGTTCTTTCAAGTTTTGTCCGCTGATCCAGCAGATGGCATCCAGCCAATGCGTGCCCACGTCGGCGACAGCGCGCATGTCGCCACCGAGCGCTGGCTCCAGGCGCCAGTTCCAGTCGGTGGGATAAAACAGCCAGTCCTGGAGATATCCGCCGTGGGCGATCCGCGGCTCGCCGATCGCGCCCTGTTGCACCAGCGCATGCGCCTCCTGGCAAAGCGGGTAGTATCGCAGGTTGTAGGTTACGGCTCCGACTTTCCCTCGCTTCTCTGCCAGCTCGACCAAAGCTGCGGTTTCTTCGGTGTTCATGGCCAGAGGCTTTTCGCACATCACGTGCTTGCCGGCCTGCAGAGCGGATTGCGTCTCTGGAGCGTGAAGATGGTTGGGGGT
>Ga0335073_10004032_pt1 | contig 20490 bp, 18 predicted proteins | sample Lox_Sample_22_FD_207093 | JGI IMG/M metagenome (GOLD analysis project Ga0335073, IMG submission 207093) | Soil microbial communities from Loxahatchee National Wildlife Refuge, Florida, United States - Lox_Sample_2.2 | ecosystem: Environmental > Terrestrial > Soil > Wetlands | place: USA...
CCGTTTCTCGATCCCGAGAATGCACGCATGTTCGGTTCCATCCGATCGGTCGCGGTATCGGCGATGGCGGCGCTGGAGCACGTGCAAACTCAGCGCGCGAGTGCGTTTTCGGTGCGTCAATGGGTGAAAGAGGCGCCGGCCGGCGCGCTGTTCATTCCCTACAAGGCCAATCAGATCGCGGCGCTCAAGTCGATGGTCGCGACCTGGCTGCGCCTCGCCATCTTCGAGGCGATGAGCGGCGCCGAGGACTGCGACCAGCGCCTGTGGTTCGTGGTTGACGAGCTCGACGCACTCGGCGCGATCGATGGCCTCAAGGACGCTCTTGCGCGGTTGCGAAAGTTCGGCGGTCGCTGCGTGCTGGGCTTGCAGTCGATCGCGCAGGTATCGACCACCTACGGCGCCGGGGACGCCCAGACGCTGGTGGAGAACTGCGGTAATACCTTGATCCTACGATGCTCCGGGAGCGAGAACGGCGGCACCTCGCAGTTCGCGTCGCGGCTCATCGGCGAGCGCGAGGTGATGCGACGGCAGATCTCGCGCGGCAGCGATCGCGAATCGTCGCTCTCGATGCGCGGCGCCAGGCGCTCGAAGAGCACCAGTCATGAGCACGTGACGGAGGCGGCCGTGATGGCGTCGCAAATCGAGCAATTGCCGGATCTTTGCGGCTACCTGAAAAGCGCGTCCTCGGCTGCGTGGATCAAGGTGTCCTTCGCTCCGCGTCGACCTCGAGGGTGAATATGATGCGCGACTCCGATCTCGTTGCAGTGAACGTGCGCTCGAGCCGCTACTGGATCGCTCGCGTGTCGCACCGCTGCTTGCACTGTGCCGGCGCCACCTCGGCGGCGGCGCTCGTGCTTCCGCCGGCGCATGAGACCTCGTCCTTCATCGAGGACCCGGCTTCGAGCGCGGAAGCGGATCGCTGGGAGCACGCTCCCCGCTGCGCCGTCCTGTTCCACATTGGCCGCCTTCCGGCCGAGGTCGCGCGCCGCCTCACAGCCGTCGCCCCCGGCTATCGACTGGCCGTGGGCGACGGCATCCGGGGGCGCCACTGGGCGAATCACTGCGAGCGTTGCGATTGCCTGCAAGAGGACGATGCGCTGTTCTGCGAACCGGAGGGCGCATTCTTCCCGATCAGCAGCGCGGGCGCACGGCAGATCGAGCTTGTGGAGGTGGTCGAGGAGATCGAGGCATTCGCGGCCGGCTATATCTTCGATCCGCCGTTCTTCGAGTTCGCGGTCCGCAAGTGACAGGCCATGGCGATCTATTACCTCAGCCTCAAGAACTTCAGCCGCTCGGACGGGAGCAATGCACCGAGTTCCGCGGCCTACCGCGCCGGTGAACGGATTCGCGATGAGCGCAGCGGGCGAATCTACGATCATTCCGCCCGGCGTGACGTGCTGCACAAGGAGATCATCGTGCCGGCACGGTTTGCCGACACGCCGCTGGAATGGGCGCGCGATCGCTCGAGCCTGTGGAATGCGGCCGAAGCCGCCGAGAAGCGCAGAAATTCACGTGTGGCACGCGAGTATACGGTGGCGCTGCCGGCCGAGCTGAACTCCGAGCAGCGTCTCGTGCTGGCCCGGGGATTCGCCCAGGAGCTCTCGGATCGCTATCGATTTGCCGTGGATCTCGCAGTCCATGCCCCGCGAGACTTTCCGGGGAGCGACCCGCGCAACTTCCACGCGCACCTCCTCGCCACCACTCGAGAGGTGACCGCTGACGGCCTCGGTGCCAAGACCTCACTCGAGCTCAGCGACGCGGCGCGGCGCCAGCTGGGACTCGCTCCCACCGTCTACGAGCTCGTACACGTGCGCGAGCGCTGGGCGGCCGTGACCAATCAGGCGCTGCAGGAGGCGGCGCTGGCGGCGCGCATCGACCACCGTACGCTGCGCGAGCAGGGAATCGAGCGGGAGCCGTCGAGCTGGAGGCCGCGGGTATCCTACGATCAGGAGCTGGCCGAGAGGCGGCCCGTCGGCGTCCCCGACCTCGAAGAGCTGCGCCGGCAGGCGCGCGAGAAGTGGCTGCGCGCGCGCGAGGAGCGTGCGAGCCGCGCCCCGGCACGCGGCGCCGATCGCGGCCGTGACGACGACCATGGCCTGTAGCGCTCTTGATAGGCTCTCTCACCTTCGCTTCCTGTTATGTATATGCGCCGAGCGGCGCTTGCGAGCTGTCCGAGACATCGCGCCTCCTGTGCGCCTTGCTCAAGGCCGCTGATATGCGCGTCATCGCGAAGTACGCGCGCCAGGTCCGGCGAGCGGTGGATGAGCACCCCGGCTTTGCCGGGTTCTTCGATCCGCGTGCGCTCTTGGTGCCGGTGCCGGGCTGCGGGACGGCGGACGGTGGATCGAATCTCGTGGCCCATCGGCTGGCAGAGGCCTTCGTGCGGGAGGGACTCGCCGCCGCCCACTTCGACTGTCTGCGCCGGGTTCGCACGGTCGGCAAGTCGGCCATCGGCACGCGCGGAGCGAGGCCTGGCGCGGAATCGCACTATGCAAGCCTGGTTGTAAGAACTTCTCGCAGCCACGACGGGACCGCGACACTGATCCTCGTCGACGACGTGGTGACCAGGGGCCGAACTCTGCTCGCTGCTGCCAGCCGCTTGCAGGAGAGCTTTCCGCATGCGCGTATCCAGGCATTCGCGCTGATTCGAACCCTGGGCTTCGCGCCTCGCCTCGAGCGCTTGCTCGACCCCTGCGTCGGTGAGATCCGCTGGCGGGGAGGCGACGCGCGGCGCAATCCCTAGCCACACAAGCCCGCGGCGCTTTAAACCTTTTGCCCGCCGTGCGCCTCTAAGGTCGCATTCGGCCAGCTTCTGGGGAGCGTAGTGGGACCCGTCCAGCATCGACCTATCGCGGAAGCTAGTGACATCGAAGCCGAGCCGACCGGCCTCATCATGGCGGCCGCCGGTGGCGATCTGACGGCCTTTGAGAGCCTGTATCGGCACTATGCGCCGAGGGTCTACGGGTTGTGTCTGCGCCTGACCGGGCAGCGCGAAGCGGCGGAAGATTGTACCCAGGAATCCTTCGTCGCGGCCTGGCGAGCGCTCGGCCGCTTCGAGATGCGCAGCCGGTTCTCGACCTGGCTGCAGCGCATCGCAATCCGCACGGCGCTGGCCCGCCGCCGCGGCCTGCGCGCAGTCCGCGAGATCGCCGAGCCGGCGGCGGGCTTTGCGGAGGCGGCGGCACCCGACGGGTCGCCACCGCTCGATCTCGAGCGCGCCATAGGCTCGCTGCCGGAGGGCGCTCGCGACGTGCTGGTGCTGGTCGCCATCTACGGCTACAGCCACTCCGAGGCGGCGGGCGCGCTCGGCGTCGCAGAAGGCACTTGCAAGGCTCAACTGCATCGCGCCCGCGGCCTGTTGAGCGAGGCACTGGGATTGGAGTCGGCATGAAAGACGGCGCGCGCGAAACCCTCGATGAGCAGCTTGCACGGCTCTCGCCCGACATCGTCCCGCCCAGAAATCTCTGGCCGGGCATCGCTCGTGAGATCGTGCGGCGCCCTCGTGCCTCGCCGGCGCTGGCGTTCGCGGCGGCCGCGGCGGCGATATGCCTCGCCGGCGCACTCGCATTCCTGGTGTTGCGCAGCCGTCCGTCGCTCATGAGCCCCAAGGCTGAAGCGGCCTACATGGCCGCGAGCCTCGAGGAGCCCCACGAGGCCGGTTATCTGGCCGCACGCGCCGCGCTGGAAGAAACGTTCCATGAACGGCTGGCGCTCCTGGATCCCGCGACACGAGCGCAGATCGAGCAGAGCCTTGCGACGATCCGCGCCGCGCGCGACGACATCCGCAAGGCGCTCGCGGCGGATCCGGACAGCCCGGTGCTCGAGCAACTGCTCGAGAGCGCCTGGCATGACGAGTTCGATTTGTACGATGACGTGGTACGTACGACGCAACCCACCTTGGCGAGAATCTGACCATGCTAACCAGACTGCACTTCCTGCTTCGACTCATCGCCGCACCAGTCTGCGCGGCGCTCGTGCCCGCATCGCTCGCCCTCGCGGCGGAAGGCTTTCACGCTGCACGCAGCGTCGATCCCGACGGCAGCGTGGAGATCGTGGGCGTGAGCGGGTCCATAGAGATCGCGGGGTGGGACCGCGCGGAGGTCGACGTGTCCGGGCCCGGCGATATCGGGGATCGAGTGCGCCTCACCAGCGACGGCAGCCGGACCACCATTCATGTACGGCCCGGAAGCGGCTCGGAGCATGGCGAAAGCGGGGCGCCGCCTCTGCTGATCCGCGTGCCCGCGAAGAATGATGTGTCGGTCATCCTGGTGAGCGCCAATCTCAAGGTCGAGGGTCTGCAGGGCGACGCCAATCTGCGTACCGTGAGCGGCAACATCAGCGGCGAGGTGGGTGGCGACTTACGCGCCAACACGGCCACGGGGTTCGTGCACGTCACCGCGCGCGCGGCGAAGTCCACCGAAATCAAGACCATCAACGGCGATGTCGAGCTGAAGGGCGGCTCGGGCGATGTGGAGGTGCAGACCGTGAGCGGCAATGCCAAGATCGATCTTGGCACGCTCGCGCGAGGCCGCTTTCACAGCATCTCCGGCAACATGTCCGCGAATCTCGCGCTGGCGCCGGATGGCGACCTCGATGGGGAATCGATCAGCGGGAATCTGCGCTTGGATTTCCCGGCCGCGCCTTCGGCCGATTTCGACATTCAGACCTTCAGCGGCAGCATCGACAATTGCTTCGGACCGAAAGCGGTGCAAGCGCACTACGGCCCGGGCTCGCGGCTCGAGTTCAGGAACGGCAAGGGCCAAGCGCGCGTGCGAATCGAGACCAAGAGCGGCGACGTTCATCTGTGCGCCGCCGACTCGCGCCGTGGGGCGGCTGCCCGGTCTTCGCCCCGCGAGGCGGCCATGGCGAGCTGCCGAGGTACGCAGGGTAGCCTTCACACGATCTAGATACTATCGCGACCGATCTCGATACTATCGCGGCGTTGAACAACGCCGACGAAACTTCATCTCCGGCCGAACGACCGCTGCGCAGTGCGGCTCGTCGCGACATCGGCGAGCGCTTCGAGCGAGCGCTTGCCGCGGGTGACGGTGTCATGGGCGCGCATTGCATCCACGAGTTGTGGATGCGCGGCGAAATGTCCTTTAATATTGAGGTAGCGCTCGAGCGGCTGTGGCATTGCGCTGCAGCGTCCGTTCCCGAATGGTTGCCGATGCGCTATGTGGATTGGTTGCCGCGAGCCTACGAGCTGACGCTCGGGTTCCGCGCTGAGGCCAGGGGAAGGTCGAACATCTATCTGGTGCTGCTTGATTATCGCGACCGGCCCGGTTGCGCCTATGGCGTGTACGTGGGCATGAGCAAGTATTCTCCGGCCGTGCGCTTCGATCAGCACAAGGCGGGTATTCGCTCGGCCGGGAGCGTGCTCAAGCGAGGCCTGGAGGTGCTCACCGGACCGACGCTGCATCTGCAGGGGATTCGGCGCAGCGAAGCCGCGCGCATCGAGATGGAATTGGCAAACGCCTTCGTCGAGGCGGGGTTCATGGTGAAAGGTGGACACTGAAAAAATGATTTTGATCGGCATGTTGGACTCGCCGTTCGTGCGGCGCGTGGCGGTGAGCCTCAAGTTGCTCGCGATGCCCTTCGAGCACAAGAACTGGTCGGTGGGCAAGGATTTCGAGTTGATCCGCCAGTTCAATCCCCTGGGGCGCGTTCCGACGCTGGTGCTGCCCAGCGGCGAGTCGCTGATCGACTCGAGCGCAATCCTGGACTTTCTGGACGAGTCGGCCGGTGCGCAGCACGCGCTGCTGGCGCGCTCGGGACAGGAGCGCCGCGACGCGCTGCGGATCATATCGATCGCCCTGGGTGCCGCCGAAAAAGGCGTGGCCCAGCTCTACGAACGCGCCTTCCGCCCGGAGGAAAAGCGCCATGAGCCGTGGAGCGAGCGCTGTCGCAACCAGATGCATGGTGCGCTCGCGGAACTCGATCGAGTGGCGCAGTCTCGCGGCGAGGACTGGTTGGTCGGCGGGCGCATGAGCCAGGCCGATGTGACGGCCGTCTGCGTCTTCACCTTCCTGGGCGACGCATTGCAGCTGAGCCAATCGTGGATGATCTACCCCGGGCTCGGCGCGCTTGCCGCGCGCTGCGAGGCGCTGCCCGAATTCCGGTCCACGCACGTGCCGTTCCACCAGCCGGAGCGTGCGCTGCCGCCGCCGCCGAGGCGCGAGGGCGCGACCCAGCAGCGGCCCGGGTGAGGAGCGCGCCGTGCACGGCGCGCCCTATTATTTTTGACGCAATCCGGCGAGAATTCCCCCATCGGTCCGTGGCTGGCCGACGCGTCGATCCTAAAAAATCCGAGAAGTCGAGGGGGTTACCGATGTCCTTGAAATTCAAGATGGGTTCGGTCTTGTCGTGCGTGTTGCTCTCGGCCGTCGCGGGATGCAATCAATCGCCGCAGTCGCAGGCGCCGGCGCAGCGGCCACCGTCGCAGGCGAGCCTGCAGTGGCGCGACACCGCGGACGGGTTCGTGAAGGATTACTTCGCGGCGCAGCCGTTCTTTGCCGCCCAGGCCGGCAAGCACGAGTACGACGGTCAGCTTCCCGATCTGAGCGCGCATGGGCTCAAGCGCGAGATCGCCCGGCTGCACGAGGAGCGGGATACCCTCACCGGCGTCGACCCCGCACCGCTCGAGCCACGCGAGCGTTTCGATAGAGAGTATCTGTTGAGCGTGGTGGACCACGACCTGTTCTGGCTCGAGAAGGCCCATTTCCCGAACACCAATCCTTACTGGTATCTCGCCTCCATCGATCCCGACCTGTACGTGAGCCGCAATTACGCGCCGCTCGAGGTGCGCATGAAGGCATTCATCAAATTTGCTCGTGGCATTCCCAAGATGGCGACCGACATTCAGGCGAACCTCAAGGGTCCGCTTCCCAAGACCTACCTGGAGCAAGGCATCTCCGAGTTCGGAGGGTTCGTCGATTTCTACAAGAAGGACGTTCCTCAGGTATTCGCATCGGTGAGCAATCCCGATTTGCAGAAGCAGCTCGCGGATGCGACCAACAATGCCTCGGTGGCGATGTCGAACTTGAGCAACTACCTGGCCGGCCTGCGCGGCACGGCGACTGAAAAGTTCGCACTCGGCAAGGATCTGTACGTCGAGATGCTGAAGGATACCGAAGCGGTCGATCTTCCGATCGAGCAGATCGAGGCCGCGGGACGGGCGGATCTGGATCGCAACACGGCGGCGCTCAAGGCGGAGTGCGCCAGCTATCTGCCCAAGGGGACCCTGGCCGCCTGTGTCGCCAAGGTGTCGGCCGACAAGCCGCCCGAGGGCGACCTCGAGGCGGCACGCAAACAGCTGGTGATGCTCCGCGACTTCGTCCAGAAGAACAACGTCGTGAGCATCCCCAATAACGACGAGGTCCTGGTCGCCGAGGCGCCGCCCTACAATCGCGAGAACTTCGCCTTCATCCAGGTACCCGGACCTTACGACAAGGGGGTCGCAGCGACCTACAACATCGCTCCGCCCAATCCCAAGTGGACCAAGGCCGAGCAACAAGCGTACGTCGCGAGCGAAGCGACGCTCATGTCGACCTCGGTACACGAGGTCTGGCCCGGTCACTTCCTGCAGTTCCTGCACTCGAACGCGAACCCCGACAAGCTCGAGGGCCTATGGGTCGGCTATGCCTTTGCCGAAGGCTGGGCGCACTACGCCGAAGAGATGATGTACGAGGAGGGCCTCAACAAGGGCGATCCCGAAATGCACATCGGTCAGCTGATGGACGCACTGCTGCGGGATGTGCGCCTGCTCTCATCCATCGGCCTGCACACCCAAGGGTGGACCGTGGCGCACTCCGAGAAGATGTTCCGCGAGCAGGCTTTTCAGGATCCGGGCAATGCACGGCAGCAGGCGGCCAGGGGCACCTACGATCCGGCCTATCTCAACTACACCCTCGGCAAGCTCATGATCCGCAAGCTGCGCACCGACTGGGTCGCCAAGGCGAAGCCGGGCGGCGGTGACGACATGGCGCTCTGGCACGACTTCCATGACAAGTTCCTCTCCTACGGCGGACCGCCCATCCCGCTCTTGCGCAAGGAGATGGTCGGGGGAGAGGGAACGCTGCTTTGATCGATCGAGGCGGGGATCGACTGCTGCCGTCAGTCGATCCCCACGATCATGCCGCCATCGAACCAGCCGCCGAGCAGGGTCGCGGCGCGCAGCGGGACCGCCTCCTCGGGCAAAAATGCGCCGAGGGCCTCGCAGATCTGCGCAAACGTACCGCCATTCGTTGCGGCGTCGAGCGCGGCTCCCTCCGCGCCGTCGAGCGAGCGGAAATAGTTCTTGAAATTCTGCCGCCACAAGACCCACGGTACCGGCGCCGGGGACGCGTGGGGCACAGGGGGCGTCTCGTCCTCACTCATGCTCTGCCAGATCGGCACCGTATTCCACGCAAGCGCCCGCCGGCGGATCGAGGGGTGAAAGCGAAAGGTCAGCGACGGCCAGCGCGCCGCATCGCATGCACCGAGTGCCGAGCGATCGAGCGCCGCCGCATCCGGTGCATCGAACACTTCGGATAGCGTCCATTCGAACTGCGCGAGCTCCGCGAGGACCGGCTGATCCGCGAACGGGGCTTGTGCGGCGAGGAACTCGGCAAGCTCGCTCCCATACCAGCGAATCGATCGATGCACCGAGGTATGCGCTTCGATGAACAACTCGGCCATGGACGCGAATGTCTCATCGCCCAGAACCTTGTGCAGGATCGGGTAGACATCGTCCAGCGCCTCGCCGAGCCGCGCCCGATAGGCATGCCGGTAGATGTCGAGCCGCGCCTGCGCGGGCAAGGGGGGCGCATCGACGATCGCGGCGGCGATTGCGCTCTCCCGCCCGAGCAGATCGCGCTGCATCTCGCGCTGCAACTCCCTGAGCTGCATCAGGCCGCCTCGAGCGCATGGCCGGCGGCATGCGCGCGCGCAAGATCGAGCTCGGCGACGAGCTCCGCGAGCGGCGGGATGTTGTCGTCACGCTCGATCATGGTCGGCACAGGGCCGAAGTGCGCGACCGCCTCGCGGAACAGCGCCCAGACGGGTGCCGCGATCGGATGATCGTGGGTATCGATGAGGTGGCCATTCATGTCGCTATGTCCGGCCAGGTGAAACTGGCGCACGCGCTCCTTCGGGACCGCGCGTAAATAGCGCAGGGGGTCGAAGTCGTGATTCACGCTGCTGACATAAATGTTGTTGATGTCGAGCAGGATGTCGCAGTCGGCGCGGCGCACCAGCTCGCCGAGGAACTCCCACTCGCTCATCTCAGAGGCCTGGTAGGTGAGGTAGCTCGATACGTTCTCGAGCAGGATTCTCCGGCCGAGGGCCTCCTGGACCCCGTCGACCCGGCTCGCTACCCACTCGAGCGCCTCTTCGGTGTAAGGCAGCGGCAGCAGATCATGCAGGTTGCGACCCTCGACGCCGGTCCAGCACAGATGATCCGAGATCCAGGCAGGCTCGATGCGGTCCGCCAGGCGGCGTACCGCCTCGAGATAGTCGCGATCGAGGGGGTCCGTGCTGCCGATGGAGAGCGATACGCCGTGCATGGCGAGCGGGAAGCGCGAGCGGATGCGCTCGAGATAATGCAAGGGCTGCCCACCCGGCACCAGGTAGTTCTCGGTGATGATCTCGAGCCAGTCGATCGGATGAGGCTCGCCGAGCAGCGCCTCGTAGTGGGTCGGCCGCAGGCCGAGCCCGAATCCCGTGAGTTTCATGCTTATGCGGAGCCGGGTCCGGTGGCTCGGGCCCGGCTCCGCCATCGCTCTTGAGGACGGAGACTAGCCGCCGGACTTGGCCTTCGCCTTGGCCGCGTCGCAGTCGGCCTTCGACATCTTGGTCCAACCCTGACCCTTGCAGCTGTTCTGACCCTTGCAGCTGTTCTTCGCGGACTTACACTCCGAGGTGCCCTTACAGGAATTGACTCCCGTGCACTTGACGGTCCCCGAGTCCGCCGCCACCGTCACGCCCGTCAGCCCGGACGTCAACAGCAGCGCGGCCGCAGCCGCCAATGCCGCACTCGACACTTTATTGATTTGCATGCTTCTTCCTTTAAAGGTGTAGTGGTTCGCAGCGAAATTGCTGCTCGCATCCTAAAGACCCGGGCAGCGGGCGGATTATTACGCAGTTGAATGAGCTAATACATTTTTTCGCGGGACCCGTACAGGCCGCATCCATTCGCTCTATTGCATCGAATAGGTCGTCCGCGCGCGTGGGAATGCACTTGCGGGTCCCTGGCCCGGCTCATGGTGCCTCCCGCCCGCCATCCTCGATCAAACGCCTGAAAAGGGCTTGGTGCCGGAATAGTCTCCCACGCCCTCTGCGGGATGATCAGCGGTAAGTGGACAATAAGGCGGGCAAGAACTCGGGCGCCTCAGCCCGCGGCGCGCTGGAGCGCAGCGCCTACCACCTTGCCGTAGTCGGACTCTTGTACGAAGCCGATCACGCGAACGTTGGCTGGGTCGACCCCGGCCTTGAGCGGCACTCGAAAGTCATGCGATGACTGCTGGCCGGGCGCGAGTGGCGCGAGTTTGACCAGGCTCAGCAGCACCGCGACATGCGACAGCGTCTGTCCACGATTCTCGCCGCGTGTTACCTTCGACTCGAAATGATCGAGGGCGAGCGCCACATACACGTCGCTCCGGTGCTGCTCGTCCTTGCCGTCCACCGCGATCTTGCCGGTCACGTAGCTCGGTGATCCCGGTGTGATTCCGAGCGCCTCGACCGCCACCGGTATCTTGGCAGCGGCTGCGGCAGCCTGCAGAATCTTCGGGATTTTCTGTCGCTCGCTGAGGCGCATCTCCGCCGCCCCGTCCACGATGAACTGCGGAGTGAAGGGCTCACGGACCTTGAGCGCGCGCTCGTAGCCACGCTGGCGCTCCGTGAGCGCCGCGGAGGAAAATGGATCGGGCCAGCCTTGCTGGTCCCAGTAGTCAACGTGCTCTCCCAGCACGATGAGTCGGGCTCCCGCGATCGGCTGCGCGGCATCCAATTGCCGCAGGAGGTTGTCGGCCGGTGGGCACGACGAACACCCCTCCGAGGTGAACAGCTCGATCAAGACGGGTGAGCCGCCCTGAGTCTCCGCCGCGGACGCGATGGGGACCGCGATGGCTAGCACGAGAGTGACCGGTGCCGCGGCCCCGACCAGGCGCCACATTCCGCTCACCTCCCGCTGCAGTTCGATCCCACGCACGCGCCTTGATGACTCAGCATGTCGCGTTGGTCCTGCCGGGCGTGAATCACCACCTCGAGCTCCTCCGGCTTGACGCATTTCTTGGTCTCGAAGCGAGTGCCGGTGGAAGCGTCCTTGTAGCAGAACAGGGTCTCGCCGTTCTTTTCTTTTTCAGGTTTGTAGCCCTCCCGGCGCGCCTTCTTGATGAGATCGGGCGACAGCTCATCCGCGGCGCTCGACGTGGTCGTGGAAGCCGTCGTGGATGCGCTGCTCGGTGTCGACGCAGCACTGGCCGGAGCTGCGCTCGCCGCCGCCGGCGCGCTACTTGACGGCGCCGCGGCAGGTGCCTGCGCCAGGCAAGGGCCAGCCGCCATCAGCGCCAGGCAGAAGAGTGCAACTTTGCAATAAGTCATGTGAGTCTCCAGGCAGACCGCCATGCTACCCGCCCCCGCCTACCTTGTCATTTCGCCTCGGTCCCATAAGCTACTCGCTAAGCGCGCTCCAGCGTTTGACGGACTTCATCCATGCGGGCCAGGCGGAAAATCATCGAGGGTGCCGAGTCACCCGGGCTTTCGAAGTGACCGATCCATCGCTGGCGCGGGCGCTATCTCAAGCGGACGGCTTGCTGCAGCAAGGCAAGGTCGAGGAGGCCGCATCCATCTGCTCGAGGGTGCTTTCGAGCACACCCGATCACCCGGCTGCGATCCATCTGCTCGGGCTCGCACGCGCGCAGCTCGGGGCCACTGTCGAGGCCGAGCGGCTGTTGCGGCGCAGTCTCGCGATCGATCCGGCCAATCCTCATTTCCGACTGAATTTCGGCAATTTCTTGCGGCGCGCAGGCCGCTTTGCAGAGGCGGAGGGGGAGTATCGGGCGGTGCTTGCCCGAGCGCCGAGTGCAGGCGAGGCCCGTCATCAGCTTGCCCTGACACTCGATGACCTCGGGCGGCGCGCAGAAGCCGAGGCTGAATGTCGGCGGCTCTTGCAAATGCAACCGCGAGATGCCGGGGCGTGGTCCTTGCTCGGCTACATTCTGGGCAACCAGCAGCGTCTGCTCGAGGCCGAGGCGGCTTATCGCCAGTCGCTCGAGCTGAATTCGGGCAGCGGCCTGGCTCACCACAACCTCGGTTCAACCCTGTTGCAACTGGAGCGGGCGGAAGAGGCTCTGCGCGCCCTCGACCGGGCGGAGGCGTGCGGCGTCCCCGCCTTTGAGCTGCGTTTCTCGCGTGCACGTGCGCTCACGCTCCTGTACCGGGTCGAGGAGGCGGAGCGCCAGTACGAGCTCGCAATCGCGGCGCGGCCGCGCGACATCGATGCACAGCTCAATCTGGCGCGGCTCCGGTTCATGCGCGCCGACCCGTTCTTCACGCGCGCGCTCGAGCGCGCGATCGAAGCAGCGCCCGAGGATCTTGCGCTCTCGAGCCTGCTCGGCAGCATTCTTTTCCGCTCGGGCCTCCACACCAGGGCCGAAGCGTATTTGCGTGACTTGCTGGCCCGTCACGGTCCTGTACCGCAGGTGCGCGCGCTGCTTGCGCAGGTGCTGCTCGAGATGGGGGCCCTCCAGGAGGCGGAGACGGAAGCGCTGGAGGCTGCGGCTTCGCTGCCGCGGGACAGCGCCACGGCCGACATTCTCATCTCGGTACTGCTCGCGCGAGGCCGGCCCGCAGAGGCGCTGCCCTTCATCCTCAACAAGCGCGCTCAGGAGCCGATGAATCAAAACTGGATCGCGCACGAGGCCATCGCAGGCAGGCTCCTCGGCAAGCCGTATTACCGCGAGCTCTTCGACTACCACCGGTTCGTGCGCGTGTATCGCCCGGAACCGCCGCCCGGCTGGTCCTCGATCGCGGAGCTCAACGCCGCGCTGCTCGAGGTGCTCGCCAAGCGGCATTTGTTCGCGACGCACCCCTTCGAGCAGAGCTTGCGAAATGGCAGCCAGACGACGCGCAATCTCGTGCTGGATCGGGATCCGGTGATCCAGGCGGCGCTGCGCAGTTTCGAGGAGCCGCTGCGGCGCTACCTCGCGGAGATCGGTAGCCAACCTTCGCACGCATTCCTCAGCAGGAATCGCAGCGGTGCGCAGATCACCGAGGCATGGTCCATCGAACTGCGACGCGACGGCTTTCACGTGAATCACGTGCATCCCAAGGGCTGGGTGAGCTCGGCGTATTACGTTTCGCTACCGCCCGAGGTCGCCGATACGCGGGCGCGCTCCGGATGGATCAAATTCGGCGAGCCGCGCTATCCAACATCCTCGCTCGCTGCGGAATTCGAAGTGCAGCCCGAGGCGGGGATGCTGGTGCTGTTCCCCTCTTATCTCTGGCACGGGACGACGGCGATCGTCGGCGCGACGCCGCGCACCACCATCGCGTTCGACGCTCTACCGCGTGCGTGATTTCAGCTCGCCCGTTCGCGATCGCTCTCGCGGTAAGGCGCGAGGTACGGCTCGAGAATCGGCATGACCTCACGCAACTGGACGGAGTAGTTCTTCCACCGTCCGATCGCCCGAGAACTCACCGGTTGGATCACCTGCGTGTAGCTCGGCGTGCTGATGTAGCCACGGGTCTTGGCTTGCGAGGCGGGAGACAGCAGCGCGGAGTCCCAGGGCAGACCGAGAAAATGCACGAGCTCGCGCAACTGCCGCTCCATGTCCCCGATCAGGGTCTCGTAGCGAAGCTCGAAGGTCGCGGCCTTCAGTCGCGGCGCCTGCTGATACCAGTAGTCGAACGAGCGCCGGTAGCTTGCGGCGAGGCTCGGCAGGTCCCTGCAGAGCAGCGCCAGGTCTGGAGCCCGAAAGTGCTGGATGTAGCAACTCATCAAGACATCGCAGGGATGACGCAGGACCAGGACGGTATGCGCATGGGGAAAGAGCCGTCGGATGAGCGGCAGGCGCAGCATGTTGAGTGGATTCTTGTCGATGAGCCTCTGCCCTCGGGTGAGCTGCACCTGGCCCGCCACGCGTCGCCAGTATTCCGAGCGCAGCAGCGCGAGCTGCGCGGGGTCGAGCTTCTGCAGATCGCGCGGATACTCGAGGCCCAGGGAGCGCATGTGATCGATGACGCGAGCCAGGAACGGCTGCTCATCCATCGAGCGCAGCGCCGGATGCGCATCGAGTGCGATCTCCAGCAGCGTCGTGCCGGAGCGCGGAAAGCCCACGACGAACACCGGGCTCCCCGCGACGGGGGGAGCGGATTCGTCGATCCAGGTGTCGGCCTCACCGGGTGCGACGCCGCTCTCGGTGAGCATCAGAGTCGGCGAGGCCGAGCTCGCGCTCTTGCCAAGCGCCGACTCGAGATAGGCCGCCTGCGAGCGGTGTGCCTCGCTCATCGCCGCGAAGGCGCCGGCGTGGTCGCCGAGGGCATCGAGTGATACGGCCAGCGGAAACAGCAGATTGTGGCGCAGTGCGAAGTTCTGGTGGTCCTTGAGCGCCTGGTTGATGAGATCGCGGGCGTGGGCATGATGCGACTCGCGTTGCGCGAGCACGGCCTCGGCGAGCAGCAGGTCGGGGTCGGATCCCGACAGGCTTGAGCCGAAGCGCGCACGCTGCAGGGCAGAACGCGCCTCGGCCAGCCGGTTGAGGCGTTCCAGCACGTTCGCCTGCGTGAGCGCGGGGCGCCCGAGCGGGGCGAGCGATTGCAGCCAATCGATGGCCGGCTCGGCGCTCGAGCTCTGTCCCATCAGCGTGAGTAGATAGGCGATTTCTGCCAGGCACGCCGGCGTCAGTCCCTCCATCTGGCGCCAGCCTTCGAGAGCCCGGCGCGCGGCCTCGAAATCGCCGAGATCGTAGCTGCACTTGGCGAGCGCCGTGCAGATCCAGGCATCGCGAGGCGCCAAACTGCGCGCGCGCGTCAGCACTTCGTGCGCGGAAGGCAGGTCCAGGATCTCGACGTGCACCAGCGCGAGGTTGTAGAGGAATTGAGCCGATGGGGCGCCGAGCGCGAGTCCGCGCGCGAAGGCGGCAAGCGCCGGATCGAAGCGTTTCGCGACACGGTACGCAACGCCGAGGTGCTCCCAATGCTGAGGATCATCCGGGTGCCTGAGCGTCAGGGAGTTGAACACCCGTATGGCCTCGTCGTGCCGCCCCTGTGCCTGCAGCACCATGCCGAGCACGGTCCAGCTGCCGGCGTGTTCGCGATCGATGGCGAGCGCCCGCAAGCACTTGGCCTCGGCGGCGGCGATGTCATCTTTCTGCAGGTCCAAGGCTGCCAGATGCGCCAGTGAGTCGACGTCGTTCACACTCATCGTGACCTAGCCTAGCTGGTGCGCCAAACCCGGGCTAGTTGATCCGTGTCACTTTCGAGGCGTGCCGGGTCGAGGGCGACCAGAGTATGTAGGAGCCGAGCGCTCCTTCGTCGATCTCGATCTGATCGCCCACCTTGACCGGAAAATTTCTGGCCTCGAGCTGAACCCAGATCTGCCCGTTGTCGAGAGTCAGGACGAGCTCGCCGCGCGGGAGACTCGACACGCGGCTCACCGCGGCGAGCATCTTCTTCTCGCGCGGCGGCTCGCGCTTGGCTTGCAGCGGTCCGTTGCGCACACCGAAGTCGGAGGCTGGGGAACTCGGCGCACCCGGTGCGGGCGCCGGAACAAGCGTGGGGCTCGACGCGGCGGATGGCTGGCCTGGGGGCGGCGTGGCGATACGCGCCGGGGGCGGCCCGGCAGGAGCTGGCGCTGCGGCGGCGGGTGCCGGGCCCGCGGGCGCGGAACTCCAGGTCGCGGGGGTGCCCGCAAGGTCGTCATAGCATGCGAGCCGTGCCGATGGCTCGGAGATGGTCGCGCAGCGGCGCAGCTCGCTCGTGAGCGATTCGTCGGTCGCCGCACGGAGCTGCGGCGCGGCCGCGAAGATCAGCATCGGGAGGCTCAATTCGAGCAGTCGTAAAGTTCGCATGCGTCTCCTGTCATGCACGCCGGTACTCGGCGACCGCCGTGGTGGCGATCCTGACCCACTCCCGTTCGGCTTCGGTCAGCAGGGGATTCCAGATGTCGATGATCAGGATGTAGCGGGGCTCGTCGCTCTCGTTCCACGCCTCGTGCTCGATGGTGTCGTCGAACACCCAAGCCTCGCCGAGCTTCCACGAGCGCGTCTCGGAGCCCACGCGAAAGCCGCATCCCTGCGGGATCACCAGCGGCACGTGCACCACTACACGCGTGTTGGTCACGCCCGTGTGGGGCGGAATGCGTGTATGCGGCTGGAGCAGGGAGAAAAAGGCAGTCGGCGCCTGCCCGGGGACATCGGCGAGCGGCGCGGCCGCGAGCAGCGCGGCAGTGCGCGGGCAGCGTGCGAGATGACTCTCGATGCGCACGCCGTCCTTGAGCAGGTAGTAGGCGCCCCACTGTTTGGAGCGGTTGAGCGTGCGCCACTGATCGAGCGGCTGGTGTGCCGGGTAATCGACGTAAGGCACGATCTCGGAGTCGGTGCCGGGGTCCTCGAGCAGCGCGAGAAGCTCCTCGCGCATGGAAGAGCTTCCCGCCTCGAGCGCATCGAGCCAGGGAAAGTCGCGGCGCTCGAAGAACTCGATGGCCGCGAGCTTGGGAAAATGCATGAAGGTCGGTTGCGCGGTGAACACGCGCCGGCGGCCGAGCAGCACCTCGATGCAATGATCGAAGCGCGCCCGCGAGGCGCCAGGGTCAACCGCGGCCCCGGCGATCCTGGCCGCGATCAACTCGCCGAGCGCGTCGTGATCGGCGCTGACCACCCGCTGGGCGTGCTCGATGGCCGATTTGAGCGCGGGAGGCGTTTGCGAAGGTGGCGGGAGGCAGTGCAGGAACACGTCGTACAGAAAGGCCGCCTCCTTGGGCTTTCCATGCTGCTCGAGCCAGGATGCCTTCTGCAGCACAGCCGGGTAGAAACGCGGCTCGAGCGCGAGCGCTTGATCGAGCGCGGCCAGCTCCCCGGGCGCGTCGCCCTGCATGCGGCGGCAGTAGGCTAGGTTGAGCCACAGCGCGGGCGACCTCGGCTCCCGTCCGGCGGCTCGCTCGAGGTGCTGGCGCGCGGTCGGCAGATCGTTCAAGCGCAGCGCCCGGATCCCCAGCGCGGTGAGCACCCGGTGATCGGTGGGCGCAAGAGCCTGCGCCTCGCCGAGGAGCCTCGCCGCCTCGGCGCCTCGGCCGTTGGTCTGGGCGCGCTCGGCCGACTCGATCAGCTGGGCGATCCTGTTGCTCTCAGCCGCGGCCGTCATGCGCTCATACTGCCTCCGGACTACGGCGGTGGCAATGCGCCTCGGTCCGCACCAATAAAAAGGGCGGGCCGAAGCCCGCCCTCGAAGTCGACATGCCTGCCGATCAGAAGTCGATCGTGACGTTCGCGAACAGCAAGCGGCCGCCCCAATCGTAGGTCTGCGGATAGGTGTTTCCGCTTTGTAGCACTGGAGTACCGTAGAACGCCTGGATGATGGGCGGATCTTTGTCGAGCACGTTGTTGACACCGAGTCGTGCGGTGATGTTCTTCCCGACCGTATAGGACACGCCCAGGTCCAGATAGTTGAATCCGGGCACCTGGTTGCCGATGCCCGCGATGGGATCGACAGGGCCCGCCAGCAACGGATTCTGGCTCATATTCTGAACCTGAACCGGGCCGATGAAGCGCCATTTCGTCCACGCCTCGAGACCCGGCAGCGGGGTCGTGTAGTTGATGGTGAAGACCGACTTGATCCGTGGGAAGACGCCGCCATCGGCGCCGCACGACGGCCCGTAGTAGCCGGCGCAATCGTAGGTGCCGCTGCCCACGTACGGGGTCGTCTTGTAGTGCAGGTCGTAATTGCCGTTCAGGTTGAAGTTGAACTTGCCGACGAACCCTGCATCCAGCCGATAGTTGAAGGTGAAGTCGAATCCCTGCTGCTGCAGCTCGCCGAGGTTGAGCGTGGTATCGGTGATGTAGCCGAGTGTACCGAGCCACAATGATCCGTCGGAAGCCGAGCCCGTCGCCGGCGCGCGATGTACCAGGGCGCAAAACACCGGATCTGCCGAGTTCAAGCAGTTGTTGAGAATCAAGTTAGCGCCGTAGCCTTCGATGACGTTCTTGATTTGGATGTTGTAATAGTCAACGGTCGCGGTGAACTCCGGCAGGAACGTCGGGGTGAACACCACACCGAAGGTCGTCGTGCGCGCCGTCTCAGGCTTCAGGCTCGCGTTGCCGCCCTCGAGGCCGTTGTACTGGTTCGCGGGGTTCTTGATGATGTTGCCATACTCGGCTGCCGTGACACCCGTGTTCGCGCAGGCGGCGGCCGATGCCGCCGGGGTGGACCCGGCGCACGGATCCTCCGTGCCGTCGAGCTGCACGCGCTGCTGCAAGTACAATTCCTGGATGTTCGGTGCCCGAACCGCAACGTTGTACATGCCGCGCACGTGGAAATCCGAGGTCGGCGCCCACTGCAGACCGATCTTCCAGGTGTTGGTCGAACCGAACGCCAGCGAATAATCAGAGAAGCGGTAACCGGCCTCGAGGTCGAGCGACTTGGCGAACGGCTTGTCGTCCATCAGCGGCAAGCGCTCCTCGGTATAGAGTTCCCACACATCGAAGGCGCCATAGGTCGGCAACGTGGGAGCACCCTGGCCGGCCAAGTCGTTCGAGATGAACTCGTAGTCCGGCAAGAGCTGCGTCTTCTCTTCACGCCAGTCCGCACCCACGCTCAGTCCGAGGCCGGAGTTCGCCGTTGGCAGTTGCACGCCCATCTTGCCGAGATCGCCCGTTACCGTGCCCTCCCACACCTCTTCCTGGTTATAGCCCTTCTGTTCGCCCGGAATGGAGATGTAGGCCACTGCCGCGGGCGTCACGCCCCCCAGCTGGAAGATATTCCAGGGGACGCACCCTGGGGCGTTGTTGGCGCCGCCGGCGTTGGCCGCACACACGATCTGTCCGTTGGACTCCCTGACGGCTTGCAGTGCATTCGCCATGTGGAGCTTCGAGACGTCGTTGTCGTACTCCTCTGAGAAGCGGGTGACGCCATTCTGGAAGTACGTGTCATAGGTCCAGGCGTCGTTGATGTCGCCCTTGACGCCGAGCACCGTGCGGAATGACTGGTGACCCAGATCATCGGTGCGGTCTCCACCCTCCACGTCGCGCCGGCCGAACGTCACATCGACGATATTGGGATTGGCTGCGTTCTGCGCACCCATGCAGCCGAAGGCGCCGAATTCCGCTGCGCTCAAGTAGGGATTCGAGCAATTGATGGCCCAGGCACCGTTGGGAATTCCAGCGGAACTGACTCCCAGGCCCGCGCCGGTGAACGCGCCGCTGGGCGCGATCTGCGCGGCGGTGCGGTCGTCCATGAACTCGAACTCGAGATAAACCCTGGCATGATCGTTCACGTCGTAGTGCGCAAACGCGCCGCCCGTGTAGCGATCGTCCGGACGCTGGAAATAGTTGCTCGGCGCGTAATTGTAGAGTCCGCCCGCCGGTAGCGAGCCGGTGGGGACCAACGAGCCGCCCGCGCCCACCGAGAAGGATCCCCCCGGGAGCGAGAAGCGCGTCGGGTAGGTCGTGCCCGAGCCGCCGCAAACGCGCGCGGGACCCGACGAGGTCAGCGAGCATGCTGCGAAGTCGCGCGTTCCTTGCAGCACCGGGTCGGTATGCCGATAGCCGATGTAGGCAGTGGCATTGCCCTTACCGTCGTCGAAGTTCGAGCCGAGAATCGCCGTGAAGTCGGCGGTCTGGCCGTCGGTGACCGAGCCAGTCGGAGTGGGAAATCCTGCCGCAGCTTCATCCGCAGCCGCCCCGCCGTCGTGCTGTCCGTGGTTGTAGAACGAATCGTTGAGATCGAGGCGGACGCCCTCGAAGTGATCGTTCATCTTGAAGTTGACGACGCCCGCGACGGCATCCGCGCCGTACACGGCGGAGGCACCGCCGGTCAGCACGTCGACACTCTCGACGAGCGCGGTGGGAATCTGGTTCAAGTCCGCGCATTCGGTGCCCGCTTCAGTCGGATCGCCGGGCATCAGGCGGTGGCCGTTCACCAGCACCAGCGTGCGCTGGCAACCAAGGCCGCGCAAGCTCACCGTCGCAGCGCCCGTTGCGCCATTCGACAGGCTCGAGCCCATGTCCGCCACCACCTGCGGCAGCTGGTTGAGCATGTCCTCGATGCGGGTCATGCCGGATTCCTTGATCTCGGCCGCGCTCACGCTCGTCACCGGGCTCACCGCCTCGAGCGCGGGCTGTCGAATGCGCGAGCCCGTGACCACGACCTCTTGCAACTCGGCCTCGCCGCCGGCGGCGGGAGTGGCTGCCGGCGCCTGCTGGGCTTGCGCGGCGCCGATTCCGCAGGTCGCGGCGACGGCGCCACCCAGCACGGCGCTGCCAAGCGCCTTGCGGACTGCCATCCTGATTAGCGAAT
>Ga0335073_10004033_pt1 | contig 20490 bp, 13 predicted proteins | sample Lox_Sample_22_FD_207093 | JGI IMG/M metagenome (GOLD analysis project Ga0335073, IMG submission 207093) | Soil microbial communities from Loxahatchee National Wildlife Refuge, Florida, United States - Lox_Sample_2.2 | ecosystem: Environmental > Terrestrial > Soil > Wetlands | place: USA...
ATCCGTACCGGTACATCGCGCACAACGGCGAGATCAACACGATCCGGGGCAACCGCAACTGGATGCGGGCGCGCGAGGCCCTGCTGAACTCCGACCTGATCGGGCGGGACGCCGACGGGCGGGGGCTTGAGCGGCTGCTGCCGATCCTGGACGAGTCGGCCAGCGACTCGGCGAGTTTCGACGCGTGCCTCGAACTGCTGCACATGGGCGGGCGGTCGCTCCCGCACGCGGTGCTGATGATGATCCCGGAGCCGTGGGAGAACCACGAGCAGATGGACCCGGCGCTGCGGGCCTTCTACCGGTTCCACTCCACCCTGATGGAGCCGTGGGACGGGCCCGCGCTGATCGCGTTCACCGACGGGACGGTGATCGGGGCGGTGCTGGACCGCAACGGCCTGCGGCCGGGCCGTTACTGGGTGACCAGCGACGGCCTGGTCGTGCTGGCCAGCGAGGTTGGCGTGCTCGACCTCGATCCCGCGACGGTCGTGCGTAAGGGGCGGCTGCAGCCGGGCCGGATCTTCCTGGCCGACACCTCCGCGGGACGGATCATCGAAGACGACGAGGTCAAGGCCGCGCTCGCCGCCGAGCACCCCTACCAGGAGTGGCTGCACGCCGGGCTGCTGCACCTGCACGGGCTGCCCGACCGCGAGGACCTGGTCCGCCACCGGGGCCAGGCGCTGGTCACCCGGCAGCAGCTGTTCGGGTACACCGAGGAGGAGCTGCGGGTGCTGCTGGCGCCCATGGCCCGCACCGGCAGCGAGGCGCTCGGGTCCATGGGCCACGACACGCCCGTGGCCGTCCTCTCCGACCGGCCGCGCCTGATCTTCGACTACTTCACGCAGCTGTTCGCCCAGGTCACCAACCCGCCGCTGGACGCGATCCGGGAGGAGCTGGTCACGTCGCTGGCGTCCACCACCGGTCCCGAGCATGACTTGTTCCACCCGGGCCCGGCGTCCTGCCGCCAGATCGTGGTGCCGTACCCGGTGATCAGCGACCGCGACCTCGCCAAGATCATCCACGTCAACGACGACGGCGACCTGCCCGGCTTCGCCGCCCACGTGGTCGACGGCCGCTACCGGGTCGCCGGGGGCGGCGCGGCCCTGCGCGGGCGGCTGGACGAGATCCGGGCCGAGGTGTCCGCCGCGATCGCGGGCGGAGCCCGGATCATCGTGCTCTGTGACCGCGGCGACCCGGACGCCTCGTTCGCGCCGATCCCGTCGCTGCTGCTCACCGGCGCCGTGCACCACCACCTGATCAGGGAGCGGACCCGGACCCGGGTCGGCCTGGTGGTGGCGGCCGGAGACGCGCGCGAATGCCACCACGTTGCCCTGCTGATCGGTTACGGGGCCTCGTGCGTGTGCCCCTACCTGGCGATCGAGTCGGTCGAGGACCTGGCCCGCAGCGGGGGGCTGGACGGGATCTCCACCCGGCAGGCCGAGGCCAACCTGGTCAAGGCCCTGGGCAAGGGACTGCTGAAGATCATGTCCAAGATGGGCGTGTCCACGGTCGCCTCGTACACCGGCGCTCAGATCTTCGAGGCGATCGGCATCGGCGACGAGGTCATCGGGGCCTGCTTCGCCGGGACGTCGTCGCGCCTGGGCGGCGTCGGGTTCGACGAGCTGGCCGCCGAGACCGCCGCGCGGCACGCCCGGACCTTCCCGGCGCGCGACGCCAGGCCCGCGCACCGGCGGCTGGAGATCGGCGGCGAGTACCAGTGGCGCCGCGAGGGGGAGCCGCACCTGTTCAGCCCGGAGACCGTCTTCAAGCTGCAGCACGCCACGCGCAGCCGACGGCAGGAGATCTTCGCCGAGTACACCCGGCTGGTGGACGACCAGGCGGCGCGGCTGATGACGCTGCGCGGCCTGCTGCGCATCCGCGGGATCGACTCGCCCGGACCGGATCCGGCGCCCGGGCGGGCGCCGGTGCCCCTCGACGAGGTGGAGCCGGTCGCCAGCATCGTGCGGCGGTTCTCCACCGGCGCGATGTCCTACGGCTCGATCTCGGCGGAGGCGCACCAGACCCTGGCCATCGCGATGAACCGCCTCGGCGGGCGCTCCAACACCGGCGAGGGCGGGGAGGACCCGGACCGCTACGTCCCGGACCCGAACGGCGACCTGCGCCGGTCCGCCGTCAAGCAGGTGGCCAGCGGCCGGTTCGGCGTGACCAGCGAGTACCTGGTCAACGCCAGCGACCTGCAGATCAAGATGGCGCAGGGCGCCAAGCCCGGCGAGGGGGGGCAGCTGCCCGGGCACAAGGTGTACCCGTGGATTGCCCGGACCCGGTACTCGACGCCGGGTGTCGGCCTGATCTCGCCGCCGCCGCACCACGACATCTACTCGATCGAGGACCTCGCCCAGCTGATCCATGACCTGAAGAACGCCAATCCCGCCGCGCGGGTGCACGTCAAGCTCGTCGCCGAGGTCGGGGTCGGCACCGTGGCCGCCGGGGTGTCCAAGGCGCACGCCGACGTGGTGCTGATCTCCGGGCACGACGGCGGCACCGGCGCCGCGCCGCTGACCAGCATCAAGCACGCCGGCGCGCCGTGGGAGCTCGGGCTGGCCGAGACCCAGCAGACGCTGCTGCGCAACGGGCTGCGGGACCGGATCGTGGTCCAGGTGGACGGGCAGCTGAAGACCGGCCGCGACGTGATCGTGGCGGCCCTGCTCGGCGCGGAGGAGTTCGGCTTCGCCACCGCGCCGCTGGTCGTGGCCGGCTGCGTGCTCATGCGGGTCTGCCACCTGGACACCTGCCCCGTCGGGGTCGCCACCCAGAATCCCGAGCTGCGCAAGCGATTCGCCGGGCGGCCGGAGTTTGTGGTGACCTTCTTCGAGTTCCTGGCGCAGCAGGTACGGGAGTACCTGGCCCGGCTCGGGTTCCGCACCCTCGACGAGGTCGTCGGCCGGGCGGAGCTGCTGGACACGGCGGCCGCGGTCGAGCACTGGAAGGCGGCCGGCCTCGACCTCACCCCGGTGCTGCACGTCCCCGAGCTCGGGCCCGCCGCCGTCCGGCACGCGGCCACCGGCCAGGACCACGGCCTCGACCGCGCCCTGGACAACACGCTGATCCAGCTCGCCGAGGGGGCACTGGCCGACGGGACCCCGGTCCGGCTGGAGCTGCCGGTCCGGAACGTCAACCGGACCGTCGGGACGATGCTCGGCTACGAGGTGACCAGGCGCTGGGGCGGGCCGGGGCTGCCCGACAACACGATCGACATCTCGCTGCGCGGGTCGGCCGGCCAGTCGTTCGGCGCGTTCCTGCCCCGCGGCGTGACCCTCCGGCTGGCCGGCGACGCCAACGACTACCTCGGCAAGGGACTGTCTGGCGGGCGGATCACCGCCGCGCCCGACCCCCGAGCGGCTTTCACCGCCGAGCAGCAGGTGATCGCCGGCAACGTGATCGGATACGGCGCGACCGGCGGCGAGATGTTCCTGCGCGGCGTGGTCGGCGAGCGGTTCTGCGTGCGGAACTCCGGCGCGACCGCGGTGGCCGAGGGAACCGGCGATCACGGCTGTGAGTACATGACCGGCGGCCGGGTGGCCGTGCTCGGCCCGGTAGGCCGCAACTTCGCGGCCGGCATGTCCGGCGGCATCGCCTACCTGCTCGACCCGCAGCCCGGCGCGGTGAACCTCGAGATGGCCGACCTGGACCCGCTCGACGAGCAGGACGCCGAGTTCCTGCGGGACCTGGTGCAGCGCCACCTCGACGAGACCGGCTCGGCGGTCGCGGCGCGGCTGCTGGCCGGCTGGGTACCGGCGCTCGGCCGGTTCGCGAAGGTGATGCCCAAGGACTACAAGCGGGTCCTGGCCGCGGCGCGCCGCGCCGAGCGTGACGGGCTCGACGTGAACGAGGCCGTCATGGCCGCGGCCCGGGGCTGAAGGGGCAACGCCATGGCAGATCCCAAGGGCTTCCTGACCACGCCGCGGCAGACTCCGGCCCGCCGCCCGGTCGACGTCCGGATCCAGGACTGGCACGAGGTATACACCGAGTTCAGCCGGGGCGAGCTGGAGCGGCAGGCCGGGCGGTGCATGGACTGCGGCATCCCGTTCTGCCACAACGGCTGCCCGCTGGGAAACCTGATCCCGGAGTGGAACGACCTGGTCTGGGAGGGCGACTGGCGGGCCGCCGCCGAGCGGCTGCACGCCACCAACAACTTCCCCGAGTTCACCGGACGGCTCTGCCCGGCGCCGTGCGAGGCCGCGTGCGTGCTCGGCATCAACGCCGACCCGGTGGCGATCAAGCAGGTCGAGGTCGAGATCATCGACCGGGCCTGGGCCGAGGGCTGGGTGCCGCCGCAGCGCCCGTCGGCGGCGGCCGCGGCGGCGGGACAGCGGGTGGCGGTGGTCGGCTCCGGCCCGGCCGGGCTGGCCGCGGCGCAGCAGCTCACCCGGGCCGGCCACGCGGTGACGGTGTACGAGCGGGCCGACCGGCCCGGCGGCCTGCTCCGTTATGGCATCCCCGAGTTCAAGCTCGAGAAGCGGCACCTGGACCGGCGGCTGGTGCAGATGCTGGCCGAGGGAACCGTGTTCCGGTGCGGGGTGAACGTCGGCGTGGACGTGACCGCCGCGCGGCTGCAGGCCGACTTCGACGCGGTCGTGCTGGCGGGAGGCTGTACCGTGCCGCGCGGCCTGCCGGTGCCCGGGACCGGGCTGGACGGCATCCACCAGGCCATGGAGTACCTGCCGCTGGCCAACCGGGAGGTGGCCCGCGGGGACGGCGGACGCGGCCCGGCGATCTCGGCCCGCGGGCGCCACGTGGTGATCATCGGCGGCGGCGACACCGGTGCCGACTGCCTCGGCACCGTGCTGCGGCAGGGGGCCGCGTCCGTGGTCCAGCTGGAGATCATGCCCCGGCCGCCGGACCGGCGGCCGGACAGCCAGCCATGGCCCACCTACCCGATGACCTACCGGGTGTCCAGCGCCCACGAGGAGGGCGGCGAGCGCGTCTACGCCGTCTCCACCCAGGAGTTCCTGGCCGACGAGGCCGGCCGGGTGCGGGCCCTGCGGCTGGTCGACGTGGAGCCGTCGGACCGCGGCTTTGCGCCGCGGCCCGGCACCGAGCGGGACCTGCGGTGCGACCTGGTGCTGCTGGCGATGGGATTCACCGGCGCCGAGCGCGGCGCGCTGCTGACCGGCCTCGGCGTGGACTTCGACGCGCGGGGCAACGTGGCGAGGGACGGCTCGTACGCCACGTCGGCCCCGGGCGTCTTCGTCGCCGGGGATATGGGCCGCGGCCAGTCGCTGATCGTGTGGGCCATCGCCGAGGGCCGGTCGGCCGCGGCCGCCGTGGACCGCTACCTGGCCGGGGACACCCTGCTCCCCGCCGCGATCCCGCCCACCGCCCGCCCCCTGACCTGACCCGACCCGCCCGCGCGCGTCCGGGTTAGGCCGCTTCCGCTGCCGGGCATCACCAGGCCATGCCGCCCGCTGATCCGGGTCCCCATCCCGTTACGGTCACCGTTGACGCTGAGCATCCCGGGCCGGTGATCCCGGACGATTTCGCCGGGCTGAGTTTCGAGCGCGGGCCTCTCAACCCCGGCAACGCCGGGGTGGCCGGCTACCTGTTCAGCCCGGCCAACCACTCGCTGGTCACGCTCTTCCGCAACCTCGGCCTACACAACCTGCGGATCGGCGGAGGGTCGGTGGATGAATTCGTCCCCGCGGGCCTGGGAGGCGATGGCCTCGCCGGAATCGACAATCTGTTTGCCTTTGCCGCCGCCGCCGGGGTGAAGATCATTTACTCGCTGCGCCTGCTGAACCCCCGGGCCAGGCGAATCCGTAACCTGCCCTCGGTCAATGCCCGGGCCGCCGGGTACATCTGGCGCCGTTACCGGGAGAACCTGGCCAGCTTCGCCATCGGGAACGAGCCGGACTGGCACGCCTTTCACAGCTACCAGGGCCATCCGCTGGACCCGGACATCCGCGAGGAGATCTCGGGGGTGCCGGGCAGCGCGTACCCGTCCTACCTGGCCCGCTGGCGGGGCTTTGCCCGCGCGGTCGGGGACGCGGCGCCGGGGGCGCCGTTGTGCGGGCCCGACACCGGGGCCTACGCCACGCATACCTACACCCCCGATCCGGAAACCGGCGTGTCGTGGACCGAGCGGTTCGCCCGCGATGAAGGGGACTCCGGCCGGGTCGCCGACTTCACCCAGCACCATTACGTGGGCGGAGGACCGGGGCAGACCACCGCTCAGCAGGCGATCGGCAACATGCTGTCTCCCGAATGGGTGAACGGCACCGTGGTCGGGACCCAGCCCGCGGGCACCACGTACTTTCCCTGCGCCTGGCTGCACGCGAGCAATCTCGCTCCGGTGGCCGCCGCGGGCCTGCGCTACCGGCTCACCGAGGCGAACGACTACCTGGCCGGCGTCCCCGGGGCCAGCAACGCGTTCGCCTCGGCGCTGTGGACGCTGGATTACCTGCACTGGTGGGCCGCTCACGCGGCCGCGGGCGTCAATTTCCACAACAAGCAGTGGCTCTACACCGCCACGGTTGTGCCGGATCCCGCCGCCTCCGGCCGGGGCTACGCGACCACCCCGAAGGGCTACGGCATCAAGGCGTTCAACCTGGGGCTCGCGAACCCGCCGGGACGGGTCAAGCCGGTCGCGATCGAGAACGCCGACGGCGTCAACCTGACCGCCTACTGCGTCGGCGGGGCAGGAGAGGATTACGTCACGATCATCAACAAGGCGCAGGGCGCCGGGGCCGCAGACGCGGCCGTCACGATCGTCCCGCCGAGCCGGGGGCAGCCGCGTGCCGAGGTCATGACTCTGGCCAGCGGTGAACCGGGGGACGCTAGCGGAGCCCGGGCCACCCTCGGCGGTTCCGCGATCACCGGCGACGCCCTGTGGGACGGGACCTGGAGCGCCCTGGCCGCCGATACGCGCGCGGGCATCAGCCTGACCGTCCGGGCCGCCACCGCCGCCATCGTCCGGATCCACGGCGGAGGCTGACGCCAGCGCCGCCGGCGGCCGCGGTCAGGTGACCGGCAGCGGTCAGGTGCCGAGAGCCCGCGTGAGCAGGGTGCGCCGGTTCCGGGTAGCGGTCTTCGCGAAGATGGACTTGAGGTGGTCCTGGACGGTGTGCTCGGAGACGAACAAGTGCCGGGCCGCGTCCCGGGTGCTGGCTCCGGTGACGAGATGATGCAGGAGCTCGGTCTCGCGCGGGGTCAGCCCGGACGCCCGGGCGAACACCGATACGCGGTCACCGGGCGCGGCGGGTTCGATGCTGACGGCAATGTCGCGCTCGAGCCCCGCCTGGGCAGCAGTGCTCATCCTGGCCGCGCGCAGCGTCAGCCACCGGCCGCCGGACAGGTGCACGCGGGCGAGCGGCGGATCATCGCTGACACCGGCCTCGGTAGCGAGCAGTTGCGCGGTGACGTTGTAGGCGCTAGCGGGCACGGGCGCCTGATCCTCTTCGTCCCGCGGGACCAGTATCCGCAGGTACTGCTGGGTCTGCGGGGTCTGCGCCCGGACGTCTAGGGCGGGTGACAGGAGCAGGACGACCGGGCCCGCCGGAAGCGGCCCGCCCGCGGCGGCCGGAGCGAAGGTCCTGGCTTGGCTGCGCCGCAGCGCCGCAGTGACCGGCCCGGCGATGCCGTCGAGGAACGCGATGTCGTCGGTCGAGAACGGCGGCGCCTGAACGCGCCACAGGTCGAGGAATCCCCAGCAGCCGAAGCGATCCCGGTAGACCGACGAGGCGAGGTCGCTGACCTGGTACCGGCACAGCAGCTCACGCCACATCAGGCTTTGTGACAGGTCGCCGCCGGTGATCCCGGACAGCGACACCGCGCCGCAGGGCAGGCCGGTCCACCGGTTGACGGCGGTCAGGTACTTCAGCCGGATCAGCTGCGGCAGCTGCGGCAGGCAGGGAACATCGGCCAGCGGCGAGGACCCCACCGACGTCTCCGGATCGGTGATCAGCCAGGCGTACGCGTCGAATCGGACGGCTCGCCCGATCGCGGTCAGCGCCTCCAGCCGGAGCGTCCGCGCGTCCGCATCGCTGCGGCAGATCCGCAAGATGCGCTCGCGGGCACGTACGTATCCGGTGAGGCTGCCCATACCGCAGGCTAACCGCGGCTGCTGGTCAGCGGTACCGGCGAAGAATCCCAGGAAGCTGGGATGGGCCCGGACCTGCTCGCGCCCTAGCGTGAGGAACACCGCGTCGGCAGGGCGCAGCGCTCCCGGCCCGGACCAGCCATAACGAGCCCGGCTGCGCGGATGAGGAGGAGAACATGCACACGATGGTGGTACAGATGTCGATCGATCCCTCACGCGCCGAGGAGGTCGCCCGGCACCTTCGCGAGGACATCGTCGGGTGGGCCAGGCAGCGGCCGGGCTTCGTCTCCGGCCAGTGGCTGCTCGGCGCCGGCCGGAGCGAGGGAATGGGGATCGTCGTCTTCGCCTCCGAGGACGCGGCCACCAGCGCCGCGCAGGGCCCGCGCAACTTCCCCCGCGACCACAAGCGGGCCTGGAACGTGGAGAGCGTAACGGTCTACGAGCAGCTCGCATCGGCCTGACCGAGGGTCAAGCGGGCGGGCGGGGTTCGGGGCGACCCCGCGCCCGCCCCGGCCGGCCGCTGTCCCCAGCCGTTCCCCAGCGGTCAGCCGAGGCCGAGGATGCGGGCGGCGTTGCCGTAGCGAACCATGTCCGCCACGTCGGCGGGAAGGTCCAGGGCGTCGAACTCCGCCAGGCACCGTTCCGGGGTCAGGAACGGGAAGTCGCTGCCCCAGAGGAACCGGCCGGACAGCCGCCCGCGCATCTCGCTGATCACCTCCGGCGGGATCCGCCGCGGCGACCAGCCGGAGATGTCGATGTACACGTTGGTCTTGTGCAGCGAGATCGCGATCAGCTCGCTCTGCCAGGGCCAGCCGAAATGCGCGGCCACGATGGTCAGGTCAGGGTGCGCGGCGGCGACCGGGTCCAGCCTGATCGGCTGCGCGTAATCGAGCCGGATGCCCTGGCCCCCGGGCTGGCCTGCGCCGATCCCGCTGGTGCCAGTGTGGAAGAGGGCAATCAGGCCGTGTTCCTGGCACGCGGCGAAGATCGGCCAGTAACCCGGGTCATCTGGGGCGAAGGCCTGCAGCGACGGGTGGAACTTCACCCCGTTCAGGCCGGCCTCGGCGATCCGTTCGACCTCGGCGACGGCCGCGTCTCCCTTGTGCGGGTCCACGGAGCCGAATCCGGCGAACACATCCGGGTACGCGCGGCAGGCGTCCGCCACCGTCTCGTTGGGCACGCGCGGGCGTCCGGTGGCCGTCTCGGCGTCCCACGCGAGGAGCACCGCCATGACCTCGATCTCGCGGTATCTCTCCGCGAGGTCGTCCAGCGTGGCTCGCTGCACCGGCGACCGGAAGTACGCTTCGGCCGCCTCGACGTAGCCGGCCATGCTGCCGTCCAGCCAGTCCGGCGTGGGCAGGTGCACGTGGAAGTCGATGGCACGCAACGGCACCGGCCCATCGTAGCGGCGCGGGCCCTGGGGCTGGCATGGCGGTTACGGCCGGGTGAACGCTATCCCGGCGGATCAGTACTTCGGGCCGACGAACTCGTCGAGCCTGGCCACCGCCTCCCGCCGCGCGACCGAGATCGTGGTCGGCTTCGAGAACCGCCACGCCACGCCGAGCCGGTCCAGCGCCTCGCCGCACAGCCGGTGTATATCAGCAGACCTGTTGACGAACAGGTACCGCGGATACTCATACCAGCGGTCTCCGTCCTTGACCGGGCGCCGGACACGGTTAATGAGCCGGCAGCCGTCGGAGTGAAACAACCCGCGGGCGAAATCACCGGGATGGCCGGCCACGATCTCCTCCTGCCAAGCCTCGAGCACGATGGCGCGCTCGTGCTTCCGGCCCGGTCCGTGCTGTGGGAATAGGCATGGCCAGTGCTTCGACACGCTCTTGACATAGGTACAGGCAACTCCGTTCTGCGAAGAACAGAAGACACTGGACGTGGGCATGACGAGCGACATTGTCTGCTTGGCCCGGCTGAGCAGACCCGGCCAGGCATTCGAACATGCCACCCATAGGACATACGTTCTCCGGCCGCGGGTGATGTGACCGTCGCCGAGATAGAGACCAAGCAGGTATGCGTAGGCTTCGTCGTTCAGGGCTCGTTCGTCGCAGCGAGGGCAGATTGGTGCTGGCGGTCGCTTCGGACCAGTCCGGCGATCACCCGCGCGCCAGTGGCGAACAGCGCGGATCGAGACGCCGCAGATTGCGGCGTTTTCACGATCTAATGTTCCGAGGTCAGATAAGAGCTTGGCCAGTTCAACTGTGGCTGACGGGTACATGAGTTCATTGTTGTCAATGGCACCGACAGTCTTGGCGGCGTCATCTTTGGTGCCGGAAGCGGGACTCGAACCCGCATGTCCTTTCGGACAGATGCTTTTGAGGCATCCGCGTAAGCCAATTCCGCCATTCCGGCATTTTCTGGGCAATTAGGTCTTAGCCTGGCATGGCCACCTCATGTCCATCGCCTGGTCCACGATACGCTCAGCGGGTGAGCCAGACCCCCCTTCGCGTGGTGATCGCCGAGGATGAGGCGCTGATCCGCCTCGACCTCAAGGAGATGCTCGAGGAGGACGGCTACGTCGTCGTCGGCGAGGCGTCGGACGGCGAGGCTGCCGTCAAGCTGACCGAGAGCTTCCGCCCGGACTTGGTGATCATGGACATCAAGATGCCCGGCCTGGACGGGATCTCTGCCGCCGAGCGGATCACGGCGGACCACCTGGCCGCGGTCGTCATCCTCACCGCCTTCTCACAGCGCGATCTCGTGCTGCGGGCCCGGGACGCCGGGGCGATGGCGTTCCTGGTCAAGCCCTTCACCAAGGCCGATCTGGTCCCCGCGATCGAGATCGCGGTGAGCCGGTTCCAGGAGGTCTCGGCGCTTGAGACCGAGGTCACGAACCTCAAGGAGCGGCTGGAGGTACGGAAGCTGCTTGACCGCGCCAAGGGGCTGCTCCAAGCCGAGCGGGGCATGACCGAGGCCGAGGCGTTCCGCTGGATCCAGAAGAGCTCGATGGACCGCCGGATGACCATGCGGGCCGTGGCCGAGGAAGTCCTCCAGGGGGCCCAGCCGGCCGCGCCCGATCCAGCCGACGGCCAGAACCGGGATCCCCGGGAAGCCGAGCCGGGTGCACGCGAGAGCGGACCAAGCCAGGCCAGCGGGCGCAAGAGCGGGGCAAGCGAGCCGAGCGGAAGCAAGACCGGTCCAGGCAAGGCCGGCCGGAGCAAGGCGGCAGAAGGTGAGGCTGGCGGAAAGTCGGCCAGCGCAAGCGAGACCGGAGAAAGCCCGGGCTGAGCAGGCGGCCGGGCCGACTGTAGGGCCCGCGGTTCGCGGTCGGCTCCTGTTGTGTGCCCTGCGGTCGGCCCGAGACGGCCCGGCAGCAAGAAGCCCGGGAAGCCTTTGGTGCCATGTCAGCCTTCCCCGGGCCGGCACGTTCTCTACTCGGCTTCCCCGGGCTCTGCAGACCACCGTAGCGATGCCCTACCGGGTCGCGCAAAGGCGGGTACATTCCCTGGCCGGTATGGGTTAAACGTCCCTTAACCCGCAGGTGGGGAGGAGGCCTCAGGCGGGAGGAGAACCCGGGCAGGAGGAGTTCGACCCCAGGCAGGGGAGCAGGGGAGTGGGACCCCAGGTAGGGGAAGTAGCACCCCAGGCAGGGGAGCAGGGGGAAGTGGGATCCAGGCAGGGGAAGTAGCACCGCAGGCAGGGGAGGGGTAGCTGTCGGGGCAGGCCTGCGGGCCAGCGGCGCGGAGGCGTCAGGAATCGCTCGGCGGCAGCTTGCCATCGCCTGGGACTGCGTCGCGCAGCAGGCAGGTCAGCCTGGAGGTGCAGATGCGCCGGCCCAGGTCGTCGGTTATGACGATCTCGTACGTGGTCAGAGTGCGGCCGCCGTGCAGGAGCGTTGCGACTCCGGTGAGCTCTCCTTGGGAGGCGCTTCGGTGGTGCGAGGCGCTGATCTCGATCCCCACTGTGACCCGGTCCGGGCCCGCGTGCAGGGCAGAGCCGAGCGAGCCGAGGGTCTCGGCCAGCACGCACGAGGCGCCACCGTGGAGAATGCCATAGGCCTGGGTGTTACCAGCGACCGGCATGGTCCCCACGACGCGCCGGGGGGAAGCCTCGACGATCTTGATGTTCATGAGGCCGGGAAGCGTGCCCGCGCTTGCCTTCTCGTAGGCAGCCCGGATCCGCTCACTGCTTGCGACTGGGCTGTCTGCCACTGGGTCGTCTCCCACCGGTTACCTCCGCGAGTTGGTGACGGACCTAGAGTCGTCCTTGCAGGACGAAGCCTAGGAGCCCGCTGGTCAGCGCGTATTCACCGGATAGGCATCCGGGTCCGCTCTAGGCATCCCACCCGGGCTGACGCCAGACCCGCCCTAACCAGCCCCGGCGGCTCTCGACCCATCCGGGGCACCCCCGCCCAGCCCGCGCCGCTCGACCCACCTCCGCGCCCCCGGCCAGCCCCGGCCGCTCTCGACCACCCAGGTCGTCCTCTGGCCCGCCCAGGCCGCTGTTCGCCTCGCCCAGTTTTCCGACCCCGGTGCCCGAGATCGGTGCCGTGGTACGTGCCGGATTCATTACACATCGCCACACTTGATACGAATTACTCTGGGCACTCTTAATGATTCGTCACGAAAAAGTGGTCGTTTGTATGGCGAAGAGGGTGACATGCACTGTTGTTAGCGCTAACAATGCCCTACGGAAGGCGTCGTACCCCACAGGATCCCAACGACAGGAGGGCACCCATGCGCAACGTATTAACGTCCAGCATCGCCAGGCCGGTGGTCCGGATCGGAGCGGCCGCCGTCCTCGCCGCCGGACTAGTGGGCGCCGTGGCCATGGGCCAGGCGTCCGCGTCGCCAGCCCACCAACAGTGCAGTCCCACCGTTTCCCGGCAGCCCTTCGGCAAGACCATCGAGCCATACACGGGCAAGCTCACCCAGGTGTTCCGCTACACCCTGACCAACTGCCGCGGCATGCAGGTCAAGATCCTCACCTACGGCGGGATCACGCAGTCGATCGTCGTGCCCGGCCGCAACGGCCAGAAGGCCGACGTCGTGCTGGGCTTCAAGACACTGCAGGACTACGTCAACTTCGACAGTCCGCCGGTGACCGCTAACGGCGGCCCGTACTTCGGCGAGACGATCGGCCGGTACGGCAACCGGATCGCCAAGGGCACGTTCCAGCTGAACGGCCAGACCTACACGCTGCCGATCAACAACGGCGTCAACAGCCTGCACGGCGGGCTGGTCGGCTTCGGCAACCACATCTGGGCCTCGCACGCGGTCCAGACCAAGCGGGTTGCGGGCGTAGCGCTCAAGCTGGTCAGCCCCAACGGCGACGCCAGCGGGGCGGTCGGCTCTCCCGGCTGCCCGAACGGGTGCACCGGGTACCCGGCTCAGATCACCGTCTTCGTGACCTACACGCTGAACAACGCCGACCAACTGGCCATCCACTACCGGGTCCACAACGACTCGGCCACGCTGTCGACCGTCACCAACCTGACCAACCACAGCTACTTCAACCTGGCCGGCGAGGCCTCGACCCCGGGCTCGGCGTACGGCCAGTTCGTCCAGATCAACGCGGACAACTACTCGCCGACCGACAGCACCCAGATCCCGCTGCCGCTCGCCCACGGGGTGCCGGTCAAGGGCACGCCGTTCGACTTCCGCACGCCGCACACCATCGGCTCGCGGATCGACGACGTGAGCGCGCCGGACAACGTCCCGGCGAGCTTCGCGTCGGCCACCGGCGGCAAGAGCCAGCTGCTCATCGCCCAGGGCTACGACCACAACTGGATCCTGAACCCGCAGACGGCCAAGACCACCGGGCCGCTCGGGCTGAACCTCGCCGCCCGGGCGTTTGACCCGCGCAGCGGCCGTGAGCTGACCGTCTGGACCGACCAGCCGGGCGTGCAGTTCTACAGCGGCAACTTCCTCAACGGCACGCTGGTGGGCATCAGCGGCCACACCTACCGGCAGAGCGCGGGCTACACGTTCGAGACCCAGCACTTCCCGAACTCGCCCAACGAGCCGGCCTTCCCGAGCACCACGCTCGGTCCGCAGATGACGCTGAACTCGACCACGATCTTCGCGTTCAGCTCCTGATCCGCCCGGCCGCTCCGGACGCCGCCCGTAACCACCACGGGCGACACCGGCGGCGGCCTGGCTGGTCGCGGCCGGGTGGCCCTACGGCAGGCCACCCGGCCGCGGCGCGCGGAACGAGGCGTGCGCAGGCCGCGGCGACGGTCGGCCTGCGGGGTGGCCTGCCCGTGTCAGACCAGGCCACTAGACTTCGGGGGTGGCGACCAAGTCGACCCAGGCACCCGGGGCGGGCCAGCGTGACCGGCTGCTCCTGCTGGACGGGCACTCCCTGGCCTACCGGGCGTTCTTCGCGCTGCCCATCGAGAACTTCGCCACCACCACCGGACAGCCCACGAACGCGGTGTACGGCTTCACCGCGATGCTCATCAACGTCCTGCGCGACGAGAAGCCGACCCACATCGCGGTGGCCTTCGACCGCAGCGAGCCGACGTTCCGGCACGAGCAGTGGGTCGAGTACAAGGCCAACCGGCGGGAGACCCCGGTGGACTTCCGGGGTCAGCTCAGCCTGATCTTCGAGGTGCTGGACGCGCTGGGCATCCGGCGGCTGTCGGTGGCCGGCTACGAGGCCGACGACATCATCGCCACGCTCGCCACCGAGGCGACGGCCGACGACATGAGCGTCCTGATCGTCACCGGCGACCGCGACGTGCTGCAGCTGGTCAACGACGACGTGACCGCGCTGATGACCCGGCGCGGCATCAGCGAGATGACCCGGTTCACGCCGGAGACGGTCCTCGAGAAGTACGGGCTGACCCCGGCCCAGTACCCGGACTACGCGGCGTTGCGCGGCGACCCGAGCGACAACCTGCCCAGCATCCCCGGGGTCGGCGAGAAGACCGCGGCTAAGTGGGTGACGGAGTACGGCTCGCTGGCCCAGCTCGTCGACCGGGTGGACGAGGTCAAGGGCCGGGCCGGCGACAACCTGCGCGAGCACCTCGCCGACGTGCTGCGCAACCGCCAGCTCACCGAGCTGGCCAGGGACGTGCCCGTCGGCGTGGACCCCCGTGAGCTCACCCCCGCCCCGTGGGACCGGGAGAAGATCCACCAGCTCTTTGACACGCTGCAGTTCCGCGTCCTGCGTGAGCGACTCCAGGAGACCTTCCCCAACGGGATAGCAGCGACTCAGGCCGCCGCCGATGCGGTCCCCGAAGCGCGGGGAGAATTCGACGTCGAGGCGGAGGTGCTCGGCTCGGAGGATGTGGCGCAGTGGCTGGCCGAGCACGTCAGCGGCGAGGGCCGGACCGGCCTGGGGGTCAGCGGGAGCTGGAGCCGCGGGACCGGCGTGCTCGACGGCCTCGCGCTGGCCGCCCCCGACGGCGCCCACGCTTACCTCGACCCGACCACGCTGACCGAGGACGACGACCGCGCGCTGGCCGGGTGGCTGGCCGACCCGGCGCGGGCCAAGGCGCTGCACGACGCCAAGGGGCCGATCCACGCGATGGCCGCCCGCGGCTGGACGCTGGACGGCCTCACCAGTGACACCGCGCTGGCCGCCTATCTGGCGCTGCCCGGGCAGCGCTCGTTCGACCTGGCCGACCTGGCCGTGCGCTACACCGGCCGCGAGCTGACCAGCGGCGAGCAGGCCGTCGGCCAGCTCACCCTGGACCTGGACGAGGACGACGGCGAGGCCGAGGCGGCGAACGCCCTGGCCCAGCGGGCCCGGGCCACCGCCGAGCTGGCCGACGCCCTGGACGCCGACCTCGAGCAGCGCGGCGCGACGCGGCTGCTGCACGAGGTCGAGCTGCCGCTGGTCGGCGTGCTCGCGGAGATGGAGCGGGCCGGGATCGCCGCGGACGTCGACCACCTGGCCGGCATGTCGGCCAGCCTGGGCGGCGAGGTCAAGGCCGCGGAGCAGGCCGCCTACGCGGTCGTCGGGCACGAGTTCAACCTCGGCTCGCCCAAGCAGCTGCAAGAGGTCCTGTTCACCGAGCTCGGCCTGCCCAAGACCAAGCGGATCAAGACCGGGTACACCACCGACTCCGAGGCGCTGACCAGCCTGCTGGCGCAGACCGGCAACCCGATCCTGGCGCACCTGCTCCGGCACCGGGACGTGGCCCGGCTGAAGAGCATCGTGGACTCGCTGATCCCGATGGCGAACGTGGACGGCCGGATCCACACGACCTACAACCAGATGATCGCCGCCACCGGCCGGCTCTCCTCCACCGACCCGAACCTGCAGAACATCCCGATCCGGACCGAGGAGGGGCGCCGCATCCGGCTGGCGTTCGTGGTCGGCCCCGGATACGAGACCCTGCTGACGGCCGACTACAGCCAGATCGAGCTGCGCATCATGGCGGACCTGTCCGGGGACCAGGCGCTGGCCGACGCGTTCGGCTCGGGCCACGACTTCCACGCGGAGACCGCGTCCCGGGTCTTCGGGGTGTCGCCCGAGGAAGTCACGGTCGAGCTGCGCAGCAAGATCAAGGCCATGAACTATGGGCTGGCCTACGGCCTGTCCGACTACGGCCTGTCGCAGCAGCTGCGGGTCAGCCGGGACGAGGCCCGCGCGTTCATGGACGACTATTTCGACGAGTTCGGCGGCGTCCGGGACTACCTGGAGCAGGTGGTCGCGCAGGCCCGCCAGGACGGTTACACCCAGACCATCCTGGGCCGCCGCCGCTACCTACCGGACCTGGTGTCCGACAACCGGCAGCGCCGGGAGATGGCGGAGCGGATGGCGCTCAACGCGCCGATCCAGGGCTCGGCCGCCGACATCATCAAGGTGGCCATGCTGGCCGTGCAGCGACAAATACATGGCCAGGGCTTGCGGTCCCGGATGCTGCTCCAGGTCCACGACGAGCTGCTGTTCGAGGTGGCTCCCGGCGAACTGGACCAGCTCAGGGAGCTGGTCCACACGGCCATGTGCGGAGCGTTCCAGCTCACGGTGCCGCTCGAGGTGTCGATGGGTACCGGGCGTAGCTGGGCCGACGCCGCTCACTAGGCGGCGGGCGGCCGAGGCGGCGGGGGTCATTCCGGCCGATAACCCGCCTAGTCCCAGCAAGTTGCCTAGGGCTGGCAGATTGACCGGCAGGCCCACGCTCTCATATCCTGATCGCTGCGCTGTGTTTCTTGCAGTCCGCCATGGTCAGGCAGCCGCGGGTCGCCGCAAAGGCAGGTCGTGGCCGGTCACTCTGGCCAGGCAAGTCCAGTCACTCCTGGCCTCCCGTGGCGGATTGATGTGTGCACGGCGTGCGTCCACAGATCCCTGTCCGTATCCGGAGTCCACCTACACATGACGACCAGCAGCACCGAGGCCACCTCGACCCCCAAGGTAGCGGTCAACGACATCGGTTCCGAGGAGGCCTTCCTCGCCGCGATCGACGAGACCATCAAGTACTTCAACGACGGCGACATAGTAGAGGGGACAGTCGTCAAGGTCGATCGAGATGAGGTCCTGCTCGATATCGGCTACAAGACCGAGGGCGTGATCCCGTCCCGCGAGCTGTCGATCAAGCACGACGTCGACCCGCATGAAGTCGTGAAGAGCGGCGAGCACATCGAGGCCCTGGTCCTGCAGAAGGAGGACAAGGAAGGCCGGCTGATCCTGTCCAAGAAGCGCGCCCAGTACGAGCGCGCCTGGGGCACGATCGAGCGGATCAAGGACGAGGACGGCGTGGTCACCGGCACCGTCATCGAGGTCGTCAAGGGCGGCCTGATCCTGGACATCGGCCTGCGCGGGTTCCTGCCCGCGTCCCTGGTGGAGATGCGGCGGGTGCGCGACCTGCAGCCGTACGTCGGCCGGGAGATCGAGGCGAAGATCATCGAGCTGGACAAGAACCGGAACAACGTGGTCTTGTCCCGCCGGGCCTGGCTCGAGCAGACGCAGTCGGAAGTTCGCCAGAATTTCCTGAACACGCTGCAGAAGGGCCAGATCCGCAAGGGCGTGGTCTCCTCGATCGTCAACTTCGGCGCGTTCGTCGACCTGGGCGGCGTGGACGGCCTGGTGCACGTGTCCGAGCTGTCCTGGAAGCACATCGACCACCCCGGAGAGGTGGTCGAGGTCGGCCAGGAGGTCACGGTCGAGGTGCTCGACGTGGACATGGACCGGGAGCGGGTGTCGCTGTCGCTGAAGTCCACGCAGGAGGACCCCTGGCAGCAGTTCGCGCGGACCCACCAGATCGGGCAGGTCGTGCCGGGCCGGGTCACCAAGCTGGTGCCGTTCGGCGCGTTCGTCCGGGTGGAGGAGGGCATCGAGGGCCTGGTGCACATCTCCGAGCTCGCGGACCGGCACGTGGAGATCCCCGAGCAGGTGGTGCAGGTCGGCGACGAGATCTTCGTCAAGATCATCGATATCGACCTGGACCGGCGCCGGATCAGCCTGTCGCTCAAGCAGGCCAACGAGGGGACGATCGGCGAGGCCGTCGGAGAGGACTTCGACCCGACGCTGTACGGCATGCCCGCGACCTACGACGAGCAGGGCAACTACATCTACCCGGAGGGCTTCGACCCCGAGTCCCAGGAATGGCTGCCGGGATACGAGCACCAGCGCGAGGAGTGGGAGCACCAGTACGCCGAGGCCCGGTCCCGGTACGAGGCGCACCAGCAGCAGGTCGCGGAGGCGCGCCGGTCCGATGCGGGCGACGCAGCATCCAACGGGAGCAGCGGCGGGTCAGCCCCCAGAGAGCAGCCCGAGCCCGAGCCGGAGGCGACCGGCACGCTGGCCTCCGACGAGGCGCTGGCCGCGCTGCGGGACAAGCTCTCCGGCGGGAACTGACTCCGCCGCAGACCCTCCGGTACGGCGGGCCGGCTCCGCTTAGGATCAGGCTGTGCTGAGGGTCGGGCTTACCGGCGGGATCGGGGCTGGCAAGAGCGAGGTGTCGCGGCGGCTGGCGGCGTACGGCGCGGTCGTGATCGACGCGGACCAGATCGCCAGGGAGGTCGTCGAGCCGGGGACCGAAGGCCTGGCTGAGGTGGTCGCGGCGTTCGGGCCTGAGGTACTGACCCCGGACGGGGCGCTGGACCGGGCCCGGCTCGGCGACATCGTCTTCGCCGACCCGGAGCTGCGCGGCAAGCTCAACGCGATCGTCCACCCGAGGGTGGCGGCCCGGATGGCCGAGCTGGAGCGGGGCGCCTCGGGCTCGATCATCGTGCACGACGTCCCGCTGATCGCGGAGAACGGCCGGGCCGGCGCCTACGACGTGGTCGTGGTCGTCGACGCGCCGCCGAAGGTGCAGGCTGAGCGGCTCGTCCGGCGTCGCGGCATGACCCGCGAGCAGGCCCGGGCCAGGATGGCGGCGCAGGCCAGCCGGGAGCAGCGGCTGGCCATCGCCGACATCGTGATCGACAACTCGGGCTCGCTGGCCGAGCTGGACCGCCAGGTCGGCGACCTGTGGGCGGGGCTGCGGCGCCGCGCGGCCGGATCCTGAGCGCCCGGCACGGCAGCACGCCGCCGTCCGGGCCCGCGGAGGTGCGGATGAGGCTCTTCGACCGCTCGGCGAGCAAGCTGGCGGCCGGCCCGACGCTGCTGCTGCCCGCCGATCCCGGTCCCGCGCTGTTCGACGCGGCCCGCCAGTACGACCCCGGGGTGCGGTACTCGACCCTGCTGCGCCGGCTCATCTTCAGCAACGGGGTGCTGCTGCTGGGACCGGTGAAGGTCACGCCGGGAATGTCAGACGGGCGGTCTAGCTTGTACTCGTGGTGGAAAAGCCGATCCAGGGAGGTGAGTCATGCGTCCGGTAACTGACTTGCAGCGGCGCGTCGCCCCCTTTGAGGTAGTCACCGACATGGTGCCCGCCGGGGATCAGCCGCAGGCGATCGCGGAGATGGAGAAGCGGATCCGTTCCGGCGCCGACGACACCGTGCTGCTCGGCGCGACCGGCACCGGCAAGACCGCGACGGTGGCCTGGCTGGCGGAGCGGCTGCAGCGCCCGGTGCTGGTCATGCTGCCGAACAAGACCCTCGCCGCCCAGTTCGCCAACGAGCTGCGCGAGATGCTGCCGAACAACGCGGTCGAGTACTTCGTCTCGTACTACGACTACTACCAGCCGGAGGCGTACGTACCGCAGACCGACACCTACATCGAGAAGGACTCCTCGATCAACGACGAGGTGGAACGGCTGCGGCACTCCGCGACCAACTCGCTGCTCACCCGCAGGGACACGATCGTGGTGGCGTCGGTGTCCTGCATCTACGGTCTCGGCACCCCGCAGGAGTACGTGGACCGGATGCTGAAGCTCAACGTGGGCGGCACGATCGACCGGGACGCGCTGCTGCGCAAGCTCGTCGGCATGCAGTACGTGCGCAACGACCTGTCGTTCACCCGGGGCACGTTCCGGGTCCGCGGCGACACCATCGAGATCATCCCGGTCTACGAGGAGATGGCCGTCCGGATCGAGATGTTCGGCGACGAGATCGAGCGGCTGATGACGCTGCACCCGCTGACCGGCGAGG
>Ga0335073_10004035_pt1 | contig 20490 bp, 19 predicted proteins | sample Lox_Sample_22_FD_207093 | JGI IMG/M metagenome (GOLD analysis project Ga0335073, IMG submission 207093) | Soil microbial communities from Loxahatchee National Wildlife Refuge, Florida, United States - Lox_Sample_2.2 | ecosystem: Environmental > Terrestrial > Soil > Wetlands | place: USA...
AAACCACGGTTCGTTCGCTCAGCGAGGCGATCACAATCTGCAAGACCTGGCATGAAACTTGTGGCAAGCGAGACCTATCACCGGGACCTCAACGAAACGACTTGCCTGCATTTCTACCCGCACCGCAACGGCGAGCGTCGGCCCATCGAATTCAAAGTGGCTCGACATGAACCAAAGGTCCTGATAGTCGGTGATGGGCCGAACCCTGTCGTCTTCGGGTGGGGAGCGCGTTATCCCGTGTGCCCCGGACACGAGTGTGCTAGTATCGGAGCAGATCGTCGACGTCCCTGATCCAGCTACTCTGCCCCTCATCCGAGGCCACCGAGACCTGGGCCCGTGCCACCTGCGATCAGGTTGGCAGGCGTATGGTTTGATGGCTCGCGAGATGGTATCTCCCTGACTTCGTGCTGTGCCTGCTTTAGGAGGCGGCACCCCGGATTTTCTTTCTTCCGGAACCGCCTCAGAAGTCAATTTGGAGAGATCATATGGCTAAGATTTATGTTGGAAACCTTCCCTTTACTGCTACCGATGCGGAGATCCGCACCCTGTTTGCTGCGCATGGCGCTGTCGATTCCGTATCGCTGCCAATCGATCGCGACACCGGCCGTCCGCGCGGTTTCGGCTTCGTCGAGATGAGCCAGTCGGACGCCTCCCGAGCCATTCAAAATTTGAACGGCGTTGACATGGGCGGCCGCTCATTGAAAGTCAATGAGGCTCAGGATCGACCCCGCTCTGGCGGCGGTGGACGCATGCGCGGCGGCGGCGCTCGCTACTAGCACCTCGCAGGCATCGACCCGCCAAAGTCCGGTGACCCCGGACTTTGGCGGCAATGCAGCGTTGCTATCGCGATCAATGTCAAACCAAATCCGCATCCGTCGAAAGCCGTTGCAATGATCGAGCGGCCATGGCAACCACCGTTTACGAGAGGTTGAGATGCGCAAACCGAATTATCGTCAGCAAAGAAAAGCGCGGGAAGACGCTCGCAAGGTGCGCCAGGCAATAAAGCAAGAGCGACGCCAAGCTCCCGCCACCGAGCCGGTCGCTGCGGGCGACACCCCGGGCACGGATAGCCCGCCACCCGCTGACAACGTCCCCGACAACCGCTAGGAACTTGACGTCGGACGGGCGAACCTCGGGCAACCAGTACTTTCGACCCGCGCCGTCGACGAAGCTCGTCGATGACAAAGCGACCGTCCAATCGCACTCACGCTTGCAAGCACGCGGCCGCGCTCGGTGCGCAAGAATGTGCGAAGGTGCAGGTGACCATCGTGTTATCCTTGGGCGATACTTCAGTACTTTCTGCGCGTCGCTCATCCAGATTCGAAATCGGCGCGCACGCTTCATTGCTTCAACACGAGGGCTGATTCTATGGATAGCGCTAACCCGCCGATGGACTACGTGGCGCCGCGTGCCGGCGAAAGCACCGCCGACTTCCGCAGCCGCATTGCACAGCACCAGGCCGAGGCGGTTGAATCTCGTCGGCGTTCACTTGCCGAGCAGACCTCCGACGCGCACCCGCCGGCAGCGCGCATCAGAATCTGGGAAAAATTGCATGATGTGGTATTGCCGCGAAATCCGAATCACCGCGTGCTGCGGATCGTTGCGGCCCACACCGGGCTTACCCTCGACGAAGTTCATGCCGAGCAACGACTGCGTCTGACTGTGGCGACCAAGCCAATATCATGAAACTGTCCACGCGCACTGCGGCCAACGCCGCTGCGCAGCGACGGATCGACCGCTTGGCCGATAGAGCGAGGACAGCGACCGTACGCGATGCCTTCCCGACCGTCAGCGCCATAGACGCTTATCTTGACTTCTCCGAACCGAACCCGCCGCCTTCGCCGCAACTGCACTCGCTCTATCCCGCGGCTCGTGCGTTCTTCAGGTTTGTCTGCCCATGCGCCGATTGCGATGGCGAATTTGATCTTGCCCCCGTCGTTGTCGAGTTGGTAACCGAGGGAGCGCCGGTGAATCGCTCCGCGCGCACGCTCAGCGGATGCGCTCTCTGCCAGGGGGTTCACTGGCGAAATAGCGGTCACAGTGAGCGCTGTCGAGTCGAGCTGAGCTTTCGAGTCGTCGTAACCTTTGCCGCTGATCCGCTGTTCGGGACGTAGGTATTGCAGGTTCAAATCCTGTCACCCCGACCGTTGATTTCTTGAGTTCTTTCCTGATCTTGTCCTCTGCTCGCGCGCACCTGGATCGATTTCGCGGTCTACCGCGACCCGGCCCATGACAAGGCGACCTGGCTCAAGCGTACGCATGGCCGCGCGCTCGATGCGACCTTGGCACGCCCCGCCTGGGCAGGGCTCGGCGTCGCGATCCTCATCGCCGTGGGCTACCTTGCCTACCGGCACGTCGCGAGCGCCGCGCTCTCGAGCAGCGCGGTGTTCGTGGGCCTATGGATCACCGGCACGGAACTCAACATCACGGCCATGATGGGAATGGTGATGATCGTAGGCATCGCCACCGAGATGGCGATCTTCCTGGCCTCCGAGTATACGGCTCTAGGCACGACCAACCGCCGCGCGAGGCCCTGCGGGGCGCCGCGCTCAATCGGCTGCGTCCCATCGTCATGAGCACGCTCGCCATGATCCTGGCGCTCATGCCGCTGGGCGCGGCCATCAGCGGCTCGGGCGATCAGATGCTGCAGCCGCTCGCCATCGCCATCATTGCCGGCGTGATCGTGCAATTGCCGCTGGTGCTCGTGGTCGTCCCGGTCGCGCTCGATCTGATCGAGCGCCGCCGCAGGTAGCGATCGTCTCGCCGCCTCACCAGTTGACTTGCGTAGCGTTCGGCTCCACGCGCTTCAACGCGCTTCCCGGATCTTCGACCGGCTCGAAATGAGACTGCACGCCCACCCGCCCGGGCCCAGTGAGTCGCAGCCAAATGTAACGATTCCCCCAGCTCCGCCACGAGATCCAGCTGCCGTACGGCTGCTCGAAATGCAGGTTCATCCCGACCGTCGGGTCCTTGAACAGGAGCGATGTGGGCTTGATGAGAACCTGCTCGTTCGCCCGCAAGTCACGGACATAGACGTTGCCGGCACCGTGCAGGAGCAGCAATCCCGCGGCCGCCTCGGCGGTGAAACGGTCCATGAACATGCCGATCGGATAATGCGTCTCGACCTTGTTGCCTTCCTGCGTCGAGAACCAGATGCCCGTGTTGAACCAGTCATAGGCCACCGAATGGGTGGCGATCATGAACACATGCTCGCGCACGTCGGTCGATTGACCGCGATCGAGCGGAATCGCGAGCAGTTCTCCGGGGTTGTCTTTCGAAAAGGCAATCCGTCCCGGTCCCTTGGCCTGCGTCATGACCAGGGGCATGCCGGCGAACAAGCGCTTCCAGCCGCTCTTCAAGGGCATGGTGCTGACTTGCGCGTGGTCGTCCTTCCACAGCATCAGATGATGCGCGAAATACACCCCGTCGCCCGCTGCCAGCTTGAAATCGGCGACAGGCACCATCGATCCTTCGATCTGGCACGAGGATTGCCCGAACTGGATTCGCGCCATGTCCTTGATGCCGGGAAGCTCGGTCCAGCCGGAGCGCGTGACGGCCTTGCGCACATCGACCGGCGCGCCGCAGGCGGGACAGCTGGAGCTCGAGGCGTCGGAGGAATGCCTGCACCACGGGCACGTGTAAGAGGCGGGGTTCGCCATCGACTCATTCCGTATGATGATGATGATACATGGATTGAATGCCAAGGCGACCGGGGCCGGTCATGCGTGCCAGGTTCATGCCGACTCCGCCGAACAGTCCGGTCGACAGCTTCTGGGTTTCGACGTTCATGCTGACGGTCGCATCCTTGTAGAGGAATGCACCGGGCTCGAGCAAAATGCTTTCGCCCGCGGCGAGCCTCCTTTCGAAGACATTGCCGTAGCCGTGAAGGATCAGCAGACCGGAAGCGCCGCGGGTGACGAAGCGGTCCATGAACATGCCCTGCCCCCCGAAAAGGATGTTGCGCAGACCCTGTACCCGTGTGTAGGAGAATTCGATCGAATGCGAGGCCAGGAGGAAGGCATGCTCGCGCACGTCCAGCTCCATGCTCGGATGCAGCGGCATCACCACCAGTTCGCCGGCGGCGTCACGCGAGAACGCGATCCGCCCGTTGCCCGAGGCGATCGACACGATGAACGGCATCCCGGCGAGCGCGCGCTTCATCCCTCCCTGCAGGGGCATGACGCCCATCACGACGTTCGGATCCTTCCACAGCATGACGTGATGCTCGAAGAAGATTGCGTCCTTCTCCCCGAGGGTGATCTCGGCGACCGGAACAATTTCTCCTTCCACCTGGCAGGAACTGTGACCGAAACGAATTTCGGTCATGTCGCGCAGCCGCGGAGCGGCGCGCCAGCCCGAGTCGCTCACCACGTTTTGAACGTCGAGCGGCGCACCGCAGGCGATGCACGTGGTCGCATCCGTCGGGCTCTGCGCCTGACACCAGCCACATGCCAAGCGCTGGATCGGTCTGTTCATGGAGGCCCCGTCGCAATAGACATTCGCAAAATCATCGATGAAAATTGGTCGCGGGTCCATAGCTTCAACCGAGAATCGGATGATCCTTTATTCCACGGTCGGCACCGCGGACATGGCGCGGGCCGTCAAGTTTTACGACGCGGTGTTCCGCGTGTTGGGCGTCGGTCGTGCGCCGAGCTGGACCGAAGGCTGGGCAGGTTGGGGAGGATCATACGACGAAGGGTATGGATTCTGGGTGTGTCGTCCGTTCGATGGCCGTTGCCCGGCGCCGGGAAACGGCACCATGATCGCGTTCCGTGCCGCGAACGAAACCCAGGTCCAAGCGTTCCACGCCGTCGCGCTCGAACACGGTGGGAGTGACGAGGGTGCACCGGGCACTCGGCCCTATTATGAATCCTGGTTCTACGTCGCGTACGTGCGCGACCCTGACGGCAACAAACTGGCCTGCGTTTTTCACAAGCACAAGCCGGAAGCGTAAGCGTGGCAAATTGCTGAGGCCCGACCTCGAGAACATCAACCTCACACCGAATTGAATGCCGCCCATGAGCGCCACGCTGCGGCAGCCAGGCGACCGCGCACCGCAAGCACGGCCGCAATCAACCGCTTTCCGGTCCCGCGCGCTGCGCGATCAGCCGATACTCATCCGGGCGCCGATACTGCGCGAAATCGAAATTGACGCGCCGGCACAGGTCGATGAGGTCGAGGTCGGCGCGATGCACGATGACTTCGTCCTCGATGGATGCGGCGAGTGCGGTGATCTCGCCGGTCGGTGCGATGATGCAGGAGCCGCCGATGAGCGCCTGCCCGTCTTCCAGCCCGGCCTTGGCCGCGGCGGCGATCCACAGCGTGTTCTGATAGGCCCCGGCTTGCATCGGCAGATGATTGTGGAACATGCGCAGGTGCGCGAGGGCCGGGGCTTCCCGTAGCACGAGCGGCGTGTTGTAGCCGATCAGCGCCACCTGCGCGCCGTTCAGGCACAGCATGCGATAGGTTTCCGGCCAGCGTCGGTCGTTGCAGAGCGCCAGCCCGATGCGCACGCCGCGGAAGCGGTACACCGGGAAGCCGAGGTCGCCGGGCTCGAAGTAGCGGCGCTCGAGGTGAGTGGTGACGCCGCTCTGCGCCTCCTCGGAGCCGGGGATGTGCATCTTGCGATAGCGGCCGATCGGCTGCCCGTCGTCATCGACGAGCAGCATGCTGTTGAAGCGGCGCGCCCGCCCCCCGCCCTGTGCGCACAGCTCGGCGTAGCCCAGTGCGAACCCGATCTTGAGACGGCGCGCGGCATCGAACAAGGGCTGGGCGTCGGGACCCGGCATCGCCTGCTCGAAGAACCCCTCGATCTCGTGCGGCTCATCGATGCTCCATCGCGGGAAGAACGTGGTGAGTGCCAGCTCGGGAAATACCGCCAGGTGCGCGCCGGCCGCGGCGGCCCGTTCGAGCAGATGCACCAGCCTCTGCACCGTCTCCTTGCGCGCAGCGGCGCGTTGCACGGGTCCGGTCTGGCAGGCTGCCAGCGTGATGTAGCGGCTCATGGGGACTCCTGAAATACGGGTTGCATGGTCAAAAGCTGTTCGCGGGGCAGATGGCAGGCAATACGGTGACCGGGTGCGAACACATGCACGGGCGGGACCAGCACATCACAGGTCCCCTCGAGCCTGTAGGGGCAGCGGGTCGAGAATCGGCAACCGGCCGGCGGCCTGGAGGCCGATGGAAGCTCCCCCGACAAGACCACCCTGCGCTTGCTGAGGCGCGCATCGGCCAGAGGTATCGCCGCGAGCAGCGACTCGGTGTAGGGATGATACGGGGGCGCAAAGACGTCGCCAGTCGATCCCTGCTCCATGATCTGTCCGAGATACATGACGACGATCCGATCGGCGAGGTAGTGCACCACGGACAGGTCGTGGCTGATCAGCACCAGCGTCGTGCGCTTGAGCCGCTGCAGCTGCACCAGCAGCTCGACGACGGCGGCCTGCACCGATACGTCGAGCGCCGAGACCGGCTCGTCTGCGACGATGACCGCGGCGTCGCCGGCAAAGGCGCGTGCGAGGGCGACGCGTTGCTTCTGTCCGCCCGACAGCTCGGCGGGGCGCCGCTCGGCGAAGGAGCGCGGCAACTTCACCAGATCGAGCAGCTCGAGCACGCGCTCGAGCACGCGCGCCCGATCGCTCTCGATGCCGAATCTGCGCACCACGCGGGCGATCTGGGCGCCGATGCTGCGCGTCGGATTGAGCGTGTCGAACGGATTCTGGAAGATCATCTGCAGGGAGCGGATCGTCGCACGCTTGCGGCGTGTCACGGGCAGGCGACTGAGCTCCAGCGACTCGAGCTTGAGCGAGCCGGAGCTTGCCTGCGTCAATCCCATCAGAATGCGCGCAAAGGTGGTTTTGCCGCAGCCCGACTCGCCGACGAGCGCGACGGTCTCTCCGCGCCTCACCTCGAACGTGAGACCCTCGTTGGCGGATACCTCGCCGTAGCACTTGCTCAGGTCCTCGACCTTGAGGAGGACTTCGCCGGCAACGGCGTCGGCGCCGCCGGCCGGCGACGCGACGCACGCCTGCCAATCGATCTCCTCGTACCTGAGGCAGCGCGACAGGTGCCCGTCGCTGACCCGGCGCAGGGCCACGGACCCGGCGTCGCAGCGGCCGGCCTCGAAATGCGGACAGCGGGGGGCGAACGCGCAGCCGGCTGGGCGCTCGCCCGGCGGCGCGATCTGACCGGGAATTGGAACGAGCGGCCGCTTGCCCTTGTCGGCGTTCACCGTCGGGATGGCGGCGAGCAGGCCCCGAGTGTAGGGATGGCGCATCGCCGCGAACACCTCAGCGACCTCGCCCGTCTCCACGCTCTCTCCACAGTACATCACCGTCATGCGATCGCAGGTCTCACGGATCAGGCCGAGGTTGTGGGAGATGTAGAGCATCGAGGTGGCCGACTCGCGGGAAATGTCACGGACCAACTCCACGATCCCCGCCTCGACCGTCGCATCGAGCGCGGTAGTGGGCTCATCGAGCAGCAAGAGCAGCGGGTCCGCGAGCAACGCCATCGCGATCACGATGCGCTGCTGCTGGCCCCCCGAGAGCTGGTGAGGATAGGAGGCCATGATGCGCGCCGAATCGGCGAGCCGCACGCGATCCAGCATGCCGATGGCGCGTCGCACGGCCTCGGGTCGATCGGCGCCACCGTGGTACATCGACACCTCGATCATCTGCTCGTCGATGCGCATGCACGGATTCAACGCGGCGCTCGGCTCCTGGTAAATCATGGCCACGGCCCCACCGCGCATGCGCCGCAGCTCGGTTCGATCCATGGCGAGAATGTTGCGCTCCTGGAACAGGATCTCGCCGCCCGTGATCCGCCCGGCCTTGCCCAGATAGCGCATGATCGCGAGTGCCACGGTCGTTTTGCCGCAGCCCGACTCGCCCACCAGACCGTGTGCTTCGCCGCGCTTCACCGCGAGATCGAAGTTCCGCACTGCCGGCATTGCCGAAGCGCCGTAACAGACCGAAAGACCCCGGCACTCGAGCAGCGGCGCGGCGCTCATGCCCTGAGCTCCAGGTCGTTGAGCCCATCGGCGAGCAGATTGAACCCGAGAATCAGGCTCGACACCGAGAGCGCGGGAATGATCAGCATGTACGAGTACTTCCACAGCAAGGCGGCGGTGGCCGCCTCCTTGATCATCAGACCCCAATCCGGATCCGGCGGCTGCAAGCCGAGGCCGAGAAAGGTCAGGGTCGTGATCGCGACCGTCGTGTATCCGAGCCGCAGGCAGGCATCGATGATCAGCGGCCTGCGCACGTTGGGCAGCAGCTCGACCAGCATGATGTACAGCGGATGCTCGCCGCGGGTCTCGGCCGCCTGGATGTAGCCGCGCGATTTTGCATCGAGCGAGAGTCCACGCACGATGCGCATGATGAGGGGCGCGGATGAGCAGGTCACGGCGATGATGATGTTGAAGGCGCTCTGTCCGAGCAGGTTCAAAATCAGAATGAGCAGCACCATGACCGGGAAGGACATGAGCACGTTGCCGAGAAACGACACAGCCTCGTCCCACCAGCCGCCCATGTAGCCGCCGATCAATCCGAGGGCCGCGCCGACCAGATAGGCGGTCGCCGTGGAGGTGATGCCCCACACCAGGATGCGCTGGCTTCCCCAGAGGGTGCGGGACAGCATATCGCGACCGCGCAAGTCCGAGCCGAGCAGGAAAAAGACTCCGTGCTTCACCGTTCCCGGCAACGCCAGCGGCGCAATCGGCTTGTCGGGATCGAGCAAATGCATGAACGGAACCGACACTGCAATCAGCAGCCAGAAGCAGATCAGGCTCATGCCGATAACGGCGATTCGGGATCTGCGACAGCGCGCCACCGTCAAGAAATAGAGTGCGGCGACGGCCGGAATGGCCGGCAGCAGCGCGTAACGCGTCGCGCCGCCGAGCGCGGGCGCGAGCATGACGAAGCCGGCGAGAGGGCCCCAGGTGAGCGCCACCAGCATCGCGAATGTCCCACGCGGCGGGCTGACGGCCAGCCGGCTCATGCAAGCCGCAACCGCGGATTCAGCATCACGTAGGCCACATCGGACAGAAGCTGCGACAGCACCGCCACGCACACGGCCACCAGGGTCGCAGCTTGCAGCACTTCGATGTCGCCGAAATTGGCGGCATCGAGCAGCATCCGGCCGAAGCCCGAATACTGGAAGAAAACCTCGACCACCACGACCTGCGACAGCAACCCGTTGAGCGACAGACAGATGAGCGTGACCGGCACGATCAGCGCATTGCGCACCGCGTGCTTCAGAATGACGCGCCCCATCGGGAGCCCCTTCAGGATCGCGGTGCGGATGTAAGGCGCGGCCATCACCTCCGTCATCGCAGCGCGTGTCATGCGCACGAGATAGCCCACTTCGTACAAGAGCAGCGTCATCAGCGGCAGAATGAGCTCGCGGAACGACCAGCCCTCCAGCATCGCGGATTTCGACGGCACCCAGTTGAGGCCCAAGGCCAGGATCACCGTGAGCAGCACCGCCGTGGCGATCTGCGGAATCGAGGTCGTCGCGATCGAGAATACCGAGATGACCCGATCGAGCACGGAGCCCTCGAGCACGCCCGCCAGCATGCCCAGCGCGAGCGCGATCGGCACCATGAACACGAACACGAACAGGCCGAGTACCGCCGTGTGCTCGAGGCTTTCCCCGAGGAGCGTCGACACGGCCACATCCTTCTCCAGGGACACGCCTAGATCGCCGTGTGCAATGCGCACCAGCCAGCCGAGGTAGCGGACCGGGAAGGGCTTATCGAGACCCTTCTTGGCCATCCAGGCGTGATAGTCGCGCTCGGAGAGCGTCGCGACCCCGAAGCCGCCGAGCTCCGCGACGGCGATCCTTCTCCGGAACTGGTCGCTGTCGAAGATCGCGAACAACAGCGCGGAGACGGTCAACATGATCAGCACCATCTGCAGCAGCCGGCGAGCGAGGAGTTTGCGCATGCGCCGCGGCGCCCTCAGCTCATCCAGGCCTTCGTCAACTGCATCTGGCGCGCGGGGTGCGGCCGGTAGCCGTGGACCTTGCTCGAGGCCAGAATGAACACCGGCCGCCAGAACGGTTGCACCATGACGCAGGCATCGCGCAGAATTCTCTCGACCTCGCGCATCTTCAGCCTGCGCGCCGCCACATCGAGGATCGCCTCGGCCTCGGCGAGCGCCCTGTCGAAGGCCGCGTCCGAAAAATGAGTTTCGTTCCAGGATGCGCCGGTCCGATAGCCCTGTGAGAGCGCCATCGTGCCCAGGGGTCGATGCGACCACGAGGTCGCGGCGAATGGCGCACTCTTCCAGATCTCCCAGTACTTGGTGGCCGGAACGACGTTCACCGCGAGACGAATGCCGGCTTCCTTGACCTGATCGCGCAGCACCTCGCAGGCGGACTGCTGCCACGGCCCATCGTTGTTGCCGACGGTGATGGTGAGGTCGATGCCGTTCTCGTGGCCCGCCTCGCTCAGCAACCGTCTCGCCTCCCTCACGTCGCGCGCGATCGGGTCGAGCGGAAAGTACTCCGGGTGCACGGGCGCGACGTGATAGTTGGCAGCCGCCGACCCGTACTGCCCGAATACCAGGCTGCCGATCGCGCCGTTATCGGCGGCCAGGATGAGGGCGCGCCGTACGCGGATGTCGTCAAAGGGCTTCACGTCGACCTGCATCCTGCAGCACAGGGTCTGCGCGGACTCGACCGAGGAGATCTGCGCACCGGGTATCGACTGTGCGAGCTCGAGCTCTTCGATCGGCAGCTCGTAGGTCGCATCGACGCTGCCCGATGCCAGGGCGGCGGTCTGATTCTCCTGCTCGAAGTGATAGAAGTGAATCTCGTCGAGATACACATCGCCGCCCCAGTAGCGGAACTCCCTTCCATCGGTCGTCCGGGTCACGCGTTTGAGGATGCAGCGCTCGCCCACCCGCAGCTGCGCCAGGGTATAGGGACCGGTGCCCAGCGGGTGCTTGGAGAGGGGCGCGCGAAACGAAGGATGCGCGATGTGAGTCGGGTACTCCGCGAAATCCTCCGGCACCGAGAGCACAGGCTTCCCCAGATTGAGTCTCAGCGTATGAGTGTCCAGCACCTCGACCCCGTTCGTGAGCGGCCGCTGCACGCGCTTGCCGCCGGCCTCGTCCGTGAGTTCAGTCAGGGCGGCAAAAGTCGCCAGTCCGAGATTCGAGGAGCCGAGCGTGGGATCGGTCCAGCGCCGGATGTTCCATGCCACCTGCTCCGCCGAGAGCTCCTCGCCGTTGTGCCACATGACGCCTTCGCGCACGTGAAGCGTCCAGGTCTTGAGATCGGACGAGGGCTTCCACCAGTCCATGAGCATCGGCCGCAGCACGTTGTCCGGTCCCACCATGGTCAGATACTCGAGGATGGGACGCGTCTGATTCGACATCTCGTTCCACGAATACGTGGCCGGGTCCTCCATTCGTCCCACCATCTGACCCGCACGCAGCGTGCCGCCCCTCCTGGCATCGGGATCGACCGGCGGGAACGGAAGCGTGCCGGCCGCGGGCGCGGTGCCGGCAGCGGGCACGGCGGCGGCGCCTGCACCGGCCGCAGCGGGCTGAATCCGCGTCATCGCCTCGAGGAACCGAGTACCGCTCGTCGAGCCTCCGAGAAGCGCCCCGAGACGCAGGAAGGTACGCCGGTCGATCATCGGCGAGGGGCGCTCAGAGCGCCGCCGTGACCATGATCTCCACGCGATAGGCATCCCCTGCGAGACGCGCCTCGACCGTCGCACGCACCGGCATCGCCGCCGGATCGATCCAGCGGTCCCAGACGCTGTTCATGCGGTCGAAGTCGGCGATGTCGCGCAGCCAGATCTGCGCCGTCAGGAGCTTGCTCTTGTCGGAGCCCGCCATGGCGAGATAGTGATCGATCTTGGCGAGCGTCTCCCGGGTCTGCTGAACGACATCGCCCGAGAGGTCGTCGGCGGTGAGCCCCGCCAGATACACCGTCCCGTTGTGGGTGAGCACGCGGCAGAACCGCGATCCGTTTTCCAGGCGCCGTATCGTCACTGATCATCCTCCCGTGTGGGCCAATGGTGTCGAGTCGACACCGTGCATGAGCTTCAGCCGGCCGGGCGAGAGATCCGCCGCCGTGATGCCGGCTCTCAGAAGATCCTCGGGCAGCGCCGCGCCACGCAGCAGCGCCGCGCAGATGCGCGACAGGGCCGGGGCGGTCTTGATCCCGTAACCGCCTTGGCCGGCGAGCCAGACGAAACCCGGCACCTCGCCGTCGAATCCCACCACGGGCGAGCCGTCGGCGGCGAAAGTGCGCAGCCCGGCCCACGCGCGCGATACCCGGGTCACGTTCAAGATCGTTGCGCGCTCCAGGCGCTCCACGCCGGTCGCAACGTCGATATCTTCCGGCTGCGCGTCCGTGGGCGCGCTCGGCGTCGCATCGGCCGGCGATACGAAGAGCTGGCCGGCATCGGGTTTGAAATAGAACTCGTCACCGGCGTCGTTGACCATCGGCCATCCACGCACATCGATACCGGAAGGAGGCGGTACGTTGAAGGCGGTACGGCGCTTCGCGACCAATCCGAGCGGCATCGCCCCCGCCAGGCTCGCGATCTCATCCGCCCAGGCGCCCGCCGCGTTGACGAGGCTGACGGCCTCGAAGCAGCCGCCGCGCGCGGCGATGCGCCATCGATCGCCTCGGCGCTCGATGCGTTCCACGCCGCTGTCCACGACGATCGTCGCGCCGCGCCGTCTTGCCGCGCGCAGGAATCCTTGGTGCAAACCGCTCACGTCGAGCTCCATGGAATGAGGCTCGATGAACGCGCCGGCCAGGTAATCGGGCCGCAATATCGGTACCCGCTCGATGGCCGCCGAGACGCTCATGCGCTCGATGCTGGGCACGAACGCGCGCGCTTCGCGCAGCTGCTCCTCCAGGGACTGGAGCTGATCGGCGCGCGCGATGGTGATCATGCCGCGCGTGGAGAGCAGCGGCCGCTCGCTGATTTCCCCCGGCGGATTCTCGAGAAAACGCCGGCTGGCGATTGCCAGCCGCCGGATCGCCGAGTTGCCATAATTCTCGGTGAAACTCGCTGCCGAACGCCCGGTCGAGTGATAGCCGCACTGGTACTCACGCTCGAGGAGGACCACGGAGGCGAACTCGGCCACCTCATACGCCGCACCCGCGCCTGCGATACCGCCGCCGATGATGATCACGTCCGCCGATTTCGTCATGTACTCATGAATCTAGCACAACCCATTTCGAGGGGGCGATCGTATGCATGCGACTGTTCGAGCGGCGCGCAGGCAAGCACGCCGTCAATTGACGATGCGCGGTCGAACAGGGACACTGCAGGCGTGTCACACGACGCCCAAGGCTCTGAAGCGCCGTACGATCTCGTGGTATCGGGCGGTACGGTGGTGCTCGGTGCAGGCCGCGCGCGGGTCGACCTCGGAGTGCGCGGGGAGCGCATCGCCTACATCGGCCCGGGACCGCTGCGCGGCCGCGCCACGCTCGATGCGACCGACCGTCTGGTGTTGCCGGGGGGCCTCGACAGCCATTGCCACATGGATCAGCCGCCGTGGGAAGGGCACAGTACGGCGGATGATTTTGGGAGCGGTACCCGCGCGGCGCTCTGCGGCGGCAATACCACGGTCATGCCGTTCGCCATGCAAATGCGCGGGCAGTCGCTGCGTGCCATAGTCGATGATTATCACCGGCGCGCCCGGACGGCCCACATCGACTATGCATTTCATCTCATCGTCGGCGATCCGACCCCGCAGGTGCTCGGCGGGGAATTGCCGCAGATCATCGAGCAGGGATGCACTTCGATCAAGATCTTCCTGACTTACGAGGGACTCAAGCTCAGCGATTACGAGATTCTGTCGGTGCTCGCCTTCGCGCGGCGCGAGGGTGTGATGGTCATGGTGCATGCCGAGAACGAGGCCTGCATCCGCTGGCTCACCGAGCGGCTGCTCGAAAGCCGCAAGACGGCGCTGCGCTATCACGTGACCGCCCATTCGGAGATCGGAGAGCGCGAGGCGACTTATCGAGCGATCAGCCTGGCGGAGCTCATCGAGACACCGATCCTGATCGTTCATGTGTCCTCCGGCGCCGTCGTCGAGGAAATCCGTCGCGCCCGTGCGCGCGGGCTGCCGATCCACGCCGAAACCTGTCCTCAGTACCTCTTTCTGTCTTCGCAGGATATCGATACGGCCGACATGAGCGGCGCCAAGTGCGTCTGCTCGCCGCCGCCGCGGGATCGATCGAACCAGCCGGCCATGTGGCGCGGCCTTGCGGACGGCACGCTCTCGGTTTTTTCTTCGGATCATTCGCCCTATCATTACCGTGACAAGAGTGCCAAGGGGCCTGCCACACCCTTCACGCAGGTGCTCAACGGCATCCCGGGCATCGAGACGCGCTTGCCGCTGCTGTTCTCCGCGATCCAGTCCAACGGTCTTTTGAGCCTGGAACAATTCGTGCAGGTGACCACGACCGCACCGGCCAGGATCTACGGACTTTATCCGCGCAAGGGCGTCATCGCGGTCGGCTCCGATGCGGACCTCGCGATCTGGGACCCGCACAAGGAGGTCACCATCCGCAACGAGATGCTGCACCACGCGGTCGATCACACACCCTACGAAGGCGTGACCGTGACCGGATGGCCGGTCGTGACGGTCGCGCGCGGCGAGATCGTGTACGCCGACGGCGCAATCAAAGCGGCGGCGGGTCGCGGCCGGTTTCTCGCCTGCGACCGGCCGTTGCCTCGCAATCCTGCCCCCGGCTCGCTGCTCGGCGCCTGAGGGGGCAGCCTCCAACCTAGGGCTCGCGCCGTTCGCGCCGGCGGCGCTCCGCGAGAAGGCATAGCATCTCCGTCGCCACCTGCGCCCCGGCGAGCGCGGTGATTTCGCCGTGGTCGTAGGGTGGTGCGACCTCCACGACGTCCATGCCGACCACGTGCACCGGCAGCAGGCGGCGCAGGATCGCGTAGGCCTGAGCCGTGCTCAGGCCTCCCGAGACCGGCGTCCCGGTGCCGGGCGCGAATGCCGGGTCGAGACAATCGATGTCGAAGGTCAGATACACCGGCCGCGAGCCGACGATTCGCAATACGGCCTCGACCGTTGCCGCGACCCCCTTCTCGTGCACCCAGTCGGCACCGAGGATGTTCATCCCCTGAAAATCCTCATTCCAGGTGCGGATCCCGATCTGAACCGAGGCCGCCGGGTCGATGACGCCCTGCTTCACGGCCTTGTAGAACATCGTTCCATGGTTCAGAGATCCCGGGTCGTCATCCGCCCAGGTGTCGGTGTGCGCATCGAAGTGAATCAGCGACAACGGCTTGCCGAACTTCTCGGCATGAGCGAGCAGGAGTGGATAGGTGATGTAGTGATCGCCGCCCAGCGTCAACATGGTCGCGCCGGCGGCCAGGATCGTCCTCGCATGCGCGACGATCGAGTCATGCACGGTATGCGCCTGGTGCGGGTCGATGACGCAGTCGCCGTAGTCGATGATCGATAGCCGGTCGCAGGGACCGAAACCCCACGGATAGATCGGCCAGTTGAGATCGACCGTGGCGGCGCGAATCGCCGCCGGACCCAATCGAGCACCGGGACGGTTGGTCGTCGCGAGATCGAGCGGCACGCCCGAAACCACGACGTCGACACCCGTGAGATCCTTGGTGTAGCGGCGCCGCATGAACGACAGGATCCCGGCAAACGTGTTCTCGCGCGCATAGCCCGTGAGCGCCGCGCGCGTAATTGCCGTGTCGCCATGAAGGGATTGGTCGGACATCGATACCTCCTGGCCGGGCGCGTCGGGGTGCCTAGCGTTCGCAGGTGCTCGCCTTCCATGGCTTGTCAGCGAGCCGGTCGCGAGCCCAATCGAGCTGCAGCCCGATGGTCTTCTCCATGAGCGGATCATGATCGAGGCCTGGCCGGTGCACGAATTCCACAGGCAGCCCCTTCTTGCAGGCGCGCGCCACCCCGTTCTTGATATTGGTGAAATTCACCGACTGGTCGTCGTCACCCGCCAGCACCAGGAGAGGCCCGCGAATCGCTCGTTGCGCACTACGGTTGTCCTCGTTGTAACGGCGAAGCTCGGGTATCCGCTGCCAGCCCGGACGAACCGCGCGCTGGGTGCCGACTTCGTCAGCGACCGCGTAGGCGTAATACCAACAGCCCTTCTGGGTCGCGTCGGGATAGCGCTCGGAGAACGGCCGGGTCAAGAGCCGCGCCGGATCGAAGCTCGGGTAACTTGCCTTGATGCCGAATGCCGTGAGCGGCCAGTACATGGCCGAGATCGTCTTGAGGGTGTGTGAGTCGTGCTCCTCGAACCACTCGAAGTCCATATCGCCGGCGACCGAGATTCCTCCTGCATAGCTTGCATCCTCACGGGTCGCTTCCATCTCGGCGACGCCCCACACCGCGGCGCCGCCCTGCGAATGCCCGATCGCGACCCAGCGTGTCCCGAGCGATGCGACGGCCGCGTGCGCCGCCGGGACCGAATACACCACATCGTTCGCCTGGGCGATCTTGTTGTCGTACTCATGGGGACCCGGTGTTCCGAGTCCGGCGTAGTCGGCGGCCACCACGGCGAAGCCGGCGGCCACCATGGGCATGAGCCCCTCGCTCCCGTACTCGAGATCCTTCATGAGCGAGGGAGCGCATTGGCGAGCGACACCGCTCGTGCCGTGCGCCCAGGCGATCAGCGGCCAGCCGCCGGCGGGTGGAGTTCCGGCCGGAATCAGCACCACGCCGGATGCGGCGACATCGCGCCCATCACGCGCCTTGGAATGATACAGAATGCGCACCGCGCGGGCGCCGGGCGGAAGGTCGTAGCCCGTGAACGCCTCGGACCTCAACAGGGTGCCGGGCGGCGATGGTGGGAGCGGGGTTGGCGGCGTGTAGAAGTCCGTCAGCGGCAACGCGTCCCGCTGCTCCATCGCGATGGCCTCGGCACGCGATCGAGGCAGCTCATCCGCCGCTGTGGCGAGCGCCGCGAGCGAGAGTGCCAGCCCCCCGAGTGCTCGAGCCGCCCTCATCATAATCCCGCTCTCTTGCCTGTCACCGTGGCTCCTTCTGCACAAAGCTCGGCATTAGACACTGCGCACAACCGGTAGGATCATGGTACGCGGTGGGGCCGTACCCTACCACGGTCTAGCGCTGGATTGATTTCAGGGAGACAGAAATCATGACAGATTCCATCGATCTTTTGTCGTCGGCCGGCTTCATGCCCCACGGGATGTGCTACTTGTGGCGCCCCGACGTGCTCGCCCTGCACGTCACATCCGACGCGCTCATCACCCTCGCCTACTTCTCCATCCCGTTCACGCTTCTGTACTTCGTCCGCCGACGCAGGGACCTCGAGTTCAACTGGATGTTCGTGTGCTTCGCGGTCTTCATCATCGCCTGCGGCACGACGCACCTGCTCGAGATCTGGACCGTCTGGCAGCCGGTGTATTGGTTGTCCGGGTCGGTCAAGGCGGTCACGGCGCTCGCATCCGTCCCCACCGCAATCCTGCTGGTCCGGCTGGTCCCGCAGGCGCTGAGCTTGCCGAGCCCCTCGGCGCTGCGGCTCGCCAATGAGCAGCTCGCGCGCGAGATCTGCGAGCGCAGCCGTGCGGAAGAGGCGGTGCGTCGGGCAAATGTCGAGCTCGAGGCACGCGTGGCCGAGCGCACGGAGAGCCTGGCAGCGGCCAACCGGGCGCTCACCCAGGAAATAGCTCAGCGCGAACAGGCCGAGCAACGGCTGCGATCCAATCAGCTGGTGATCCAGGCGCTGCTCGACAACTCGCCCGCCGTCATCTACGTCAAGGATCTCGATTTCAAGTACGTGCTGATCAACCGGCGGTTCGAGGAGATCTTCGACCGCCCGGCGGAAGGAATCCTGGGTCACGATGACTTCGACCTGTTCGCCAAGGGCACCGCCCAGGCGTTCCGCGCCGTCGACGAGCGCGTGCTCTCGGCGGGTCGACCCCTGACCGAGGAGGAAATCGCCCCGCACACCGACGGACCGCACACGTATATCTCCGTCAAGGCACCTCTGCGCGACGAGCAAGGCGGCATCTCGGGCATGTGCGGCATCTCGATGGACATCACCGATCGCAAGCGGGCCGAACGCAGGCTCCGCGAACATATCGCTCGTCTCGGTTTGCTCGATCGAACGACGCGCGCCATCGCCGAGCGCCAGGATCTGCGCAGCATATTCCAGGTGGTCATTCGCAGCCTCGAGGACCATTTGCCGGTGGAGTTCGGCTGCATCGCGCTGGTCGAGCGCGCCAACCAGAGCCTGGTGATCAGCTCCGTGGGCGCGAAAAGCGTGCCGCTCGCGCTCGAGCTCGCGATGACCGAGCAAGCTCACCTGGACATCGACGGCAACGGTCTCGGACGGTGCATGCGGGGCGAGCTGGTCTACGAGTTCGACTTCGCCTCCTCGGCCTCGCCGTTTCTCGCACGGCTTGCCCGAGCCGGTCTGGGTTCGGTGGTGCTCGCCCCGCTGATCGTGGAAGGCAAGGTGTTCGCGGCATTGATCGTCGCGCGCCGCGAGCTCGCGAGCTTCCCGAGCACCGACTGTGAGTTCTTGCGTCAGCTGAGCGAGCATCTGGCGCTCGCCGCACGGCATGTGCAGCTCTATTCGGCTCTGCAGCAGGCGTACGAGGATCTGCGCCATACCCAGCAGACGGTCATGCAGCAGGAGCGCTTGCGAGCGCTCGGCCAGATGGCGGGAGGCATCGCACACGACATCAACAACGCATTGTCGCCCGCGGCGCTCTATGCGCAATCATTGCTCGAGCAGGAGTCCGGTCTCAGCAGCCATGCCCGCGAGCATTTGACCATCATCCAGCGGGCCATCGACGATGCCGGGCGCACCGTCGAGCGGATGCGTATGTTCTACCGCCCGCGGGAGCTCGAGACCACGCTCGCCCCTGTCAACCTCAACGTCACTTTGCAGCAGGTGGCCGAGCTGACTCGAGCCCGGTGGCGAGACATGCCCCAGGAACGCGGCATCGTCATCGCGCTCGACACCCGGTTGTCGCCGAATCTGCGGCCCATCATGGGGGCCGAGAACGAGATCCGCGATGCACTCACCAATCTCGTGATGAACGCAGTCGATGCCATGCCTGACGGTGGAACGCTCACGCTGCGCTCGAGCGTGACGCCCGCCGTGGACGGCAGGTCGCAACGCGTGAGCGTGGAGGTCGCCGACACCGGCGTGGGCATGAGCGAGGACGTGCGCAGCCGCTGCCTCGAGCCGTTCTTCACCACCAAGGGCGAGCGTGGCACCGGGCTCGGGCTCGCGATGGTGTACGGCATGATCGAGCGTCACGGCGCGGAGCTCGAGATCGAAAGCAGCCCCGGCCGGGGAACGACGATCCGCATGAGTTTCCCGGCGTGGACCGCAGCGCCCATCGATCAGCCGCGGACGGACGGCCGGCCGTCGAGACAGCTGCGCGTGCTGCTGGTGGACGATGACCCGCTTCTGCTCAAGTCGCTCTGCGACGTGCTGGAATCCGACGGTCACGCGGTCGTGACCGCCGATGGCGGCCAGCGCGGTATCGAGGAGTTCCTCAACGCTCACGCCGGCGGAGGCGCTTTTGACGTCGTCATCAGTGACCTGGGGATGCCCAAGGTCGACGGTCGGGTCGTCGCCGCGACGATCCGCACGGCCGATCCGGATGCGCCCATTATCTTGCTCACCGGCTGGGGACAACGGCTGCAGGGTGAACACGAGCTTGCGCAATGCGTGAGCAAAGTGCTGAGCAAGCCGCCGCGGATAGCGGAGCTGCGCGCGGCGCTCGAGGAGCTGACGCACCGAGGTGGCAGGGAGTAGATGGCCGTGGAGCTCGTCCGCTCCACGACGTCGCTGATCCCTTAGCCGTGGCCGCCGAGCAACGCGGCAGGATCGGAGAGTCGTTCGCCGAGCGCGGACAGGAATCGCGCCGCATCCGCTCCCGATACGACCCTGTGGTCACAAACAAGCGTGCAATTCGCATGCCCGTCGTGAATCGCCCCGACACAGAGTATCGCCGCGGCTCCCACCGGCAGCACCGCATCGGCGCTTTGCACGACGTCGAAGGTGCCCAGATTGGATAGATAGAACGTCGCGCCCTCATAGTCGCCGAGCCGCAACCTGCGGGTCAACGCCTTGGCGCGCAGGTCGCGCCAATCCACGGACAAGACCTCGAGGGGTCGGCCGGCGACGTCGCGCAGCACGGCGGCGATCAAGCCATCCGGCGTGTCGATGGCGATCCCCACATCCACCTGCACGCGAAATTGCAGACCGTCGGGGGTACAGCATGCATTGAACAGCGGCTGCGATCGAGCACAGAGCGCGCCCGCCCGGGCAAGCAACAGCGTGAGCGAGCGGCCCGCCGCGTGCGCCGCGTGGCGCAGCGTGCCGACTTCGAGCAGCGCCGTCACACGGAACATGGGAATCGACATACTCCTGATCACGTTGCGCGCGACCGCGGCGCGCACGGCCGAGGGCCAACCGGCCTTGCCGCCGCCGGCAGGCAACCCGCTCGGTGCGGCGGGTGCGGAA
>Ga0335073_10004038_pt1 | contig 20485 bp, 13 predicted proteins | sample Lox_Sample_22_FD_207093 | JGI IMG/M metagenome (GOLD analysis project Ga0335073, IMG submission 207093) | Soil microbial communities from Loxahatchee National Wildlife Refuge, Florida, United States - Lox_Sample_2.2 | ecosystem: Environmental > Terrestrial > Soil > Wetlands | place: USA...
TCCAACGCATCGCTCAGCCCTTTCGCGTCTGTAAGATGGCTGGCGCCCCAGAAGTCGGCGATACAATGGCCGCCTATCCCCTCCCCACTGCGCATGTCCGGGACATAGCCAACTCTAAATAGGCGCCCCATTTCCGCCCACCCCTGCCCTAAAGACGTCACCCTAATAACATGGTTAACGCTTTATCAAGCAGCTTTGACCGGATATTAACAAAAAACCAGGCGGTGACTGGCGGCCGCCCCCCTGCTCGCGCAGCGGCGTTCACTACGCTCGAGTTCCCTGCCCCGCCATCCTGTTGGCGGCGGCGCCGGGAGGGCGCGAAGCGGCCGAAATCATGCCCCCCCATAGCCGCGGCGGGCGTCGGGAGGCGCGACGGCCGGGTTCCCGGCTGAAAAACGCCCGAATGTCCCGGCAAGATGGGAAGTGTTGAGAAGTCAATCCATTGAAGAGGAGGCGCAAGTGATTGCAGGTCTCATAAGGGCAGGCGGCGCCCGGCTCATGGTTGTTGCTTCGATTGCGCTCGCTTTTGGCCTCTCGGACATCCGGCAGTCTTTTGCCGGATGCGGCGGATATTGTGACGCGCGGCAGGCGCGCGCGATCTGCCATCAGGCAGTCAAGGTTCAGGGCCTCAAGGTTCGGGAGCGCGAGGCTGAATTCGAAAAATGCAAGGCCGATCCGGCGAGCTACCTCGGGCTCGAGGAGCTGACGGACGACGCGGAAATGAGCGCCGAATAATTGCGGGCCGCATGGCCGCGCCGTTCACGCGGCGACGTCGGCGACCACGGTGTCGAGCAGCGGCGCGCCCATGGCGGTGATTCGGATGCGGCCGCGCTCGTCGCATTCGAGGAACCCGTCCTCGATCAGGCTCGCGACCCGCGCCATGTCGATGTCGCGGCCGGTCAATCTCTCGAAGGCGCGCGGATCGACGCCCTCGCTGAGCCTCAATCCCATCAACAGGAACTCGTCGCCCTGCTCCTCGCGGCTTAAGAGCACGCTCTCGACGAGGCCGTTGCCCTCGGTCTCGACCTGGGTCAGCCACATTTCCGGATGGCGCTCGGTCTCCTGCGCGAGCCGTCCTTTCGACGTGACGAGACGCCCGTGCGCGCCGGGGCCGATGCCCGCATATTCGCCGTAGCGCCAGTAGATGAGATTATGGCGGCTCTCGCCGCCTGGACGGGCGTGGTTCGAGACCTCATAGGCCGGGAGCCCGCGCGCCTGGGTCACTTCCCGCGTCGTCTCGAACAGGGCGAGGCTCAGGTCCTCGTCCGGCAGCTCGAGCTTGCCGGCGTCGCGCAGGCGCTCGAAGATCGTGTCGGGCTCGATGGTCAGCTGATAGAGCGAGACATGGTCGCCCGCATGGTCGAGCGCCTCGGCAAGCTCGCGCCGCCATGCCTCCGCGCTCTGCCCCGGCCGGCCGTAGATGAGGTCGAAGCTGAAGCGCGGAAAAAGCGAGGCGGCGAGCGCAACCGCGGCCAGCGCTTCGGCGGCGGTATGTTTGCGGCCCAGCGCCTTGAGGTCGCCATCGTTCATGGCCTGGACGCCGATCGACAGGCGATTGACGCCGGCCGCGCGATAGCCGCGAAACCGCCCCGCCTCGACGCTGGTCGGATTGGCTTCGAGCGTGATCTCGGCGTCCGGTTCGAGCCGCCAGGCGGCGCCGATGGCGTCGATGATCCCCTGCACGGTCTGCGGGCGCATCAGCGAGGGCGTGCCGCCGCCGAAAAAGACCGAGCGCACCTTGCGGCCCGGCGCGAGCGCCGCCCGATGGGCGATTTCGCCGCGGAACGCGGCGAGATAGCGCTCCTCGTCGATCGCCGCGCCGCGCACGTGGCTGTTGAAGTCGCAATAGGGGCACTTCGACAGGCAGAACGGCCAATGGACATAGACCCCGAACCCGGGGTCGGCCGGCGCGCCCGCGTCGGTGCTCGCGGCAAGCGCGTAGACGCTGCGAATCATTGCGCTTTTATGCCAGTGAACGGCTCGGTGCGCCAGCAGGGCCTACGCCTCGCCTGCCCTTCGCCTGGTCTCGACCTCATCGGCCATGAGTCAGGCGGTTTGATCCAGCGTGTCCCGAATGCGAGCCGCCAGATCCTGCAAGGACACAGGCTTTTGAACGAGTTGCACGTCGAGATCGACCCGCCCATGATGCACGGCCGCGCTGCGCGAATAGCCGGACATGAACAGCGCCTTCAGTGCCGGCCGCAGCTCCCGCGCACGCCTGGCGAGCTCCCGTCCATTCATTCCCGGCATGATGACGTCGGTCAGCATCAGGTCGATCTTGGCGGACGGCTGCTCGAGAATTCGCAGCGCCGCGTCAGCGTCCGGCGCACCGATCGCCCGGTAATTAAGGCCGCGCAGCGCCTCGATCAAATACCAGCGCAGGTCGTTGTCGTCCTCGACCACCAGGACGATTTCGCCGTCGACGCCGCCTTGCGAAGCGCCGCGGTCGTGCTCGACATCATCAGCCTGCCCGTGGGCGCGCGGAAAATACAGGTTCACCGTCGTTCCATGCCCGGCTTCGCTGTAAATTTTCACGTGTCCGCCGGACTGCTTGACGAACCCGTAGACCTGGCTCAGTCCCAGACCGGTTCCCTGACCGATCTCCTTGGTGGTGAAAAACGGCTCGAAGGCGCGAGCAAGCACGTCCGCCGCCATGCCGTAGCCGGTGTCGCTGACACAGATGAGCGCATACTGGCCCGGCTGAACTTCGGGGTTGGTGCGGAGATAATCCCGGTCGAGCGTCTGATTGGAAGCTTCGACCGTCAGCTTGCCGCCATTCGGCATCGCGTCCCGGGCGTTGACCGCGAGGTTGACGAGGCTCGTTTCGAGCTGCGCAAGGTCGACCTCGATGGCCCACAGCCGAGGCGCCCCGGTAACCTCGATTTCAATCGTCTCCCCGAGCGAGCGTTGCAGAAAATCGACGACGCCAGGCAGGTATCTATTGAGATCGAGCAGCTTGGGGCTGAGGGGCTGGCGTCGTGAGAAAGCGAGCAGGCGCCGCGTGAGCTCGGCCCCCCGCTGGGCGCCGCGCAACGCGTTGGCGATAGGGCGCTGCAGGTTTGCGGCGCTTTCCCCCAGCCCCTGGGCCTCATGCTTCACCCTCTCCAGATTGCCCATGATGATCATCAGGAGATTGTTGAAGTCATGGGCGATGCCCCCGCCGAGCTGGCCCACCGCCTCCATGCGCTGGGAGAACGCGAGCTGCTCCTGGGTCTCGCGCAGCAGGCGCTGCGTCTCCATTCGCTCGGTGATGTCCCGCGTGACCGTTGCGAACGCGACGATTTCTCCGTTGTCGTCGCGGATCGGGTCGACGACGGCAGTGGCCCAGAAACGGGCGCCGTCCTTGCGCACGCGCCAGCCCTCGGCCTCGAACCGTCCCTCGCTCGCGGCCGCCGCAAGCATCCGTGCGGGAACGTCGGCGACCCGATCCTCCTCGGTATAAAACACGCTGAAGCGTCGGCCAATGATTTCGTCGGCCGAATAGCCGTTGATGCGCTCCGCGCCGCGATTCCAGGTTGCAACGATGCCGTCCCTGTCGACTTGGAAGATGGCGTAGTCGACCACCGACTGGACGAGATGGCGGAACCGGCGCTCGCTCTCCAGGAGCCGGCTCTGCTCGAGCCGGCGCTCGGTCATGTCGCGGGTGACCTTGGCGAAGCCGAGGAGCTTGCCGTCGCGATCGCGCACCGCGTCGATGACCGCCAGCGCCCAGAACCGGCTGCCGTCGGCGCGCACCCGCCAGCCCTCGGACTCGAACCGTCCGGTTTGCGCGGCGGCGGCAAGCGCCCGCTCGGGAAACTCCGTCGCCAGGTCCTCGGGAGTAAAGAACCTCGCGAACGGCTGCCCAATGATCTCTTCGGCGCTATAGCCCTTGAGCCTCGCGGCGCCGGAATTCCAGCTCGCGACGCGTCCGTCAAGATCGATCATATAAATCGCGTAGTCGATGACGGAGTCGATGAGCAATTGCAGCGGCCAGGCGTTCTGTGCGGGGGGTCTTCGATCGCTTACTTCCGGCACGGCTGGCCCATTCTTCCCACGAGGGCTAAAACGAAACACGGGATGCAAGGTTCCGCAGGTGGCCGCGACGGCCTCTCCACGTTACGCCAACGTTCATCCCGAGCGGGGATCGACTCCTCGGCCCATCTAATGTAAGTATCCTTTACATGAGTTGGGGCAAAGACGAGCCCGGCGAGCGCGACGCGCCGCGCAGCTATCATCACGGCAATCTGCGCGAGGCGCTGATTCGCGCGGCGCTGGAATTGATCGCCAGAAAAGGGACGGCCGGATTTACCTTCGCCGAGGCCGCGCGCTTCGCAGGCGTGAGCCCGGCCGCGCCCTATCGGCATTTCCGCGACCGCGAAGAACTGATGGCGAGCGTGGCGCTGCGCGGCTTTGAGCAGTTCGCGCTGGCGCTGGCGCGAGCCTGGGACGACGGACGGCCCGATGAATTCACGGCGTTGGACCGGCTCGGAAAAGCCTATCTCGAATTCGCCCGCGCCGAGCCCGCGCTCTATTCGGCGATGTTCGAGGCCGGCGTTCCGGTCGGCGCCGATCCCGCGCTGCGGGACGCCAGCGAACGGGCGTTCGCCGTGCTGCGCCGCGCCGCCGACAAAGTCTGCGCCGCAATGCCCTCAGCCGGCCGCCCCCCGGCGCTGATGGTCGCGCTCCACATCTGGGCGATGGCGCATGGCGTCGCTTCGCTGTTTGGCCGCGGCGACGGCGCCCAACGCGCGTTGCCGATGTCGCCGGCGGAACTGCTGGAGGCGGACATGCTAGTCTATCTGCGCGGGCTCGGAATCGATCCGACGCGACAGTGACGCCGCGCTGGAGGGCTTGACAACGGGTCGCGATTAATGTAAATGTTCATTACATTCACAGACGAGGACGCGCGCCATGCCTGTTATTCTGACGATCCTGGGCTTCATGTGGTGGTGGCCGATCGGGCTCCTGATACTTGCCTTCATGATTGCGAGAGGGAGGTTCGGCTGCAGGCGTCATTCATATGCAGGAGATGGGCCGATGCTCGACTGGGAACACCGCGGCGACCGCTGGGAGCGCAAGATCGCGCGCATGCAGGACAAAATGGAGCGGATGCGGGGCAGGATCGACCGGATCAGAGGCCGCGGCGACTGGTTCGGTCCGGCCACCAGCGGCAACCGCGCCTTCGACGATTATCGCGCGGAGACGCTGAAGCGCCTTGAAGACGAGCAGCGCGAGTTCAAGGACTTCCTCGCCCGGCTGCGGTTCGCCAAAGACCGCGCCGAGTTCGACCAGTTCATGTCCGAGCGGCGCCAGCGGCCGTTCGAGCCGAATTCGCAACCCGAGCCGCCGCCAGCCGGCCCGCGCGATTGAGGCCGCCGCGCCTCACTGCACCCTCAGTCTGACGGCACGGGCCGCCCCCAAAGGCGGCCCGTTGCATTCTGTGTCACAGCGCCTCGTCGCCGGTTTCGGCGGTGCGCACCCGCATCGCCCGCTCGATCGGGAGGACGAAGATCTTGCCGTCGCCGATCTGGCCGGTGCGCGCGGACGCGCGGATCGCCTCGATCGTCGGATCGACTTCATTGTCGCTGACCGCGATCTCGAGCCTGACCTTCGGCATGAAGGCGACGTTATATTCCGAGCCGCGATAGATTTCGGTGTGCCCCTTCTGCCGGCCGTAGCCATTGGCCTCGCTGACCGTCATTCCCTTGACGCCGAGCCGGTCGAGCGTCGTCCGCACCTCGTCAAGCTTGAACGGCTTTATCACCGCCAGAATGAGTTTCATGATCGCACGCCCTCGAGCCGCAAAAGTCCCTGTCATTCGCTATGCTGGCGAAGTCGGACGCGCAAGCGCGCATTTGGCCGCGGGCCGACGTTTCGGCGCGAAACCCTGCGTCATCGCGCGCTTCCCTTGCGCGCGGCGAGGCGGCCGCCCGAAGTAGCCCGGGCTTCTGCCCTCATCCGCGAAGTCGCCTGGCCGTCTGGACCGCTGGCTTTGTTTTTGCTTAAGGTTCACGCGGGCGGCGGGGCGTCGATAACACCAGAGCTCGCGGAGACAATTCATGAAATCGCCCAGCGTGAAATTCCCGCTTCTCGCCGCGATCGCCCTCTCCGCCTGTCTTGCGCCGAGCCTCGCCCCCTCGGCCGAGCCCAAGATCCTGCGCTTCGCCTTCCAGGGCGAGCTCAAATCGGTCGACCCCTACCAGATCAACGAGAGCTTCAGCCTCACCGTCAACGGCGCAGTTTACGAGGGGCTCGTCCGGCGCGGCCCGGACATGAGAATCGAGCCTTGTCTGGCGACGAGCTGGGAAGTCATCGACCCGCTGCACTGGCGCTTTCACCTGCGCAAGGGCGTCAAGTTCGACGAGGGGCAGGACTTCACCGCCGACGACGTCATTTTTTCGGTCCATCGGGTGCTGAGCCCCGGCTCGGACCTCAAGGGCGTCGTCCCCGCCGACGCCGAGGTGGTCAAGGTCGACGACTATACCGTCGATTTCATTCTGAAGACTCCCAACCCGTTGCTGATCAACCAATGGGACACCTGGGGCATCTTTTCGAAGAGCTGGTCGGAAGCGCATGGGGCGACCGAAGCCACCGCGATGAACGCGACCACCCCGCCCTATGCCGGGCTGCACGCCAATGGAACCGGCCCCTTCATCCTCGTCAGTCACGAGCCCGGCGTCAAAACGGTGTGGAAGAAGAACCCGAACTGGTGGGACAAGCCGATCGGAAACGTCGACGAGGTGATCTTCACCCCGATCCCGAATGCGGCGACCCGCGTCGCCGCGCTGTTGTCCGGCGAAATCGACTGGATGGACCCGGTGCCGCTGAACGATCAGGCGCGGGTCAATGCCAATCCGGGTACCGAGGTGCTCGCCGGGCCCGAGGTTCGCACCATCTTCCTCGGCATGGACCAGTCCCGCGACGAGCTCGGCCATTCCAGCGTCAAGGGCAAGAACCCGTTCAAGGACGTCCGCGTCCGCAAGGCGTTCTACGAGGCGATCGACGAGGACGCGATCAACAAGAAGGTGATGCGCGGACAGGCGACGCCGACGGCGCTGATGATCGCGCCCTCGCTGTTCTCGCTCACCAAGGACTTCCACCGCTTCCCCTTCGATCCCGCCGATTCGAAGAAGCTGCTCGCCGAGGCGGGTTATCCCGACGGGTTCGAGGTGCAGTTGGATTGCCCGAACGATCGCTACGTCAACGACGAGCAGATCTGTCAGGCCGTGGTCGGCATGCTGGCGCGGGTCGGGGTCAAGGTTGACCTGAACGCCGAGCCGAAATCGAAGTTCTTCGCCGCGATCTCCGCCGCCGGAGGCTACGACTCCTCGTTCTATCTCCTCGGCTGGACGCCTTCGACGCTCGAGAGCTTCAACGTCTTCCAGTACATCATGGGCTGCCGCGATCCGAAGACGAACTGGGGCGGCAACAATGTCGGCGGCTATTGCAACCCAAAGGTCGACGCGCTCGCCCGCAAGGCGCTCGAGGAGCCCGACGAGGAGAAGCGCGACGAGATTTTCGCCGAAGCCTGGCGAATCTCGCTCGTCGACGACGTGAGCTACATCCCGCTGCATCAGCAGGCGCTCGCCTGGGGCGTCTCCAAGACGACCCATGTGATCCAGCCGCCGAATAATTCCTACCGCTTCACCTGGGTGACTAAGGACTGACCGGGAATGACCCGAATCCGGGCATGGCCATCCGCCCGCGCTAGGCGGAGCCCTGCCGGTCGGCGACATCGCCGATGATCGCCTTCATTCTCAGGCGCCTCCTGGCGTCGATCGGCGTTCTGGTCGCGGTCGGGCTGATCGCCTTCGCGATGTTCCGCTATGTCGGCGATCCGGTGAACCAGATGGTCGGGATCGAGACCTCCGTTCAGGAACGGGCGCAATTGCGCCATCAACTCGGTCTCGATGATCCCACGATCGTCCAGGCCGCGCGCTTTCTCATCCATGCGGCGCGATTCGACTTCGGCGTCTCCTACCAGTTCAAGCAGCCGGTCGCCGATCTCATCGGCGCGCGCATGCCCGCCACCCTCGAACTCGCGTTCGTCGCCTCGATCCTGTCGCTCGCGGCCGGGGTCCCGATGGGCGTCTATACCGCCTTGCATCGCGACAAAGCGCTCGCGCAGCTGTTCCAGGCGTTGTCGCTCATCGGCATCTCGCTGCCGACATTCCTGATCGGCGTTCTGCTCATCTATCTCTTCGCAGTCGTCCTCCGCTGGCTGCCGTCGTTCGGCCGCGGCGACGTGGTCCATATCGGCTCGTGGTGGACGACCGGCCTGCTGACCGCTTCGGGGCTCAAATCGCTCATCATGCCGGCGATCACGCTGGCGCTGTTCCAGATGACCCTGATCATGCGGCTGGTCCGGGCCGAGATGCTCGAGGTGATGCGCTCGGACTACATCAGGTTCGCCCGCGCCCGCGGACTTTCCGAGCGCGCCATCCATTTTCACCACGCGCTCAAGAATACGCTCGTTCCGGTGATCACGGTGGTGGGCCTGCAACTCGGTTCGATCCTGGCTTTCTCCATCATCACCGAGACGGTGTTCGCCTGGCCGGGCATGGGCCAATTGTTCCTGCAATCGATTCAGAACGCCGACATCCCGATCATGGCCGCCTATCTGCTGCTGATTGCGCTCATGTTCGTCGTCATCAATCTCATCGTCGATCTCATCTACGCGGTGGTGGACCCGAGGCTGCGCGTCCACCTCGATCGCCCGCAGGCCTGAGATGACCGAGATCGCGGGCGGCGGAGAAGGCGCGTCCGGACCGGATCGGAGCCTGGCCGGCCGCCTCAAGGACAACGACCTTCTCGCGAGCTTCCTTTCGTCGAAGATCACGGTCGCGGCCGGGGCTGTGACGCTCGTCCTCTTCCTCGCGGCGCTGCTCGCGACCTGGATCGCGCCGACCGACCCGTTCAATCCCGCGGCCAATTTCCTCTCCGACTCGCTCGACCCGCCGAGCTTCATCGCCGGCGGAGACCCGCGATTCCTGCTCGGGACCGACGACCAGGGCCGCGACATGCTCTCCGCGATTCTTTATGGCCTGCGCGTCTCGCTCGCGATCGGCTTCTGCGGCGTCGCCCTCGGCGCCGCGATCGGCGTCGGGCTCGGGCTGATCTCGGGATATTCCGGCGGCTGGATCGACTCGATCATCATGCGGATCGCCGACGTGCAGCTCACCTTTCCGGCGATTCTCATCGCCCTGCTTCTCGACGGCGTTGCCCACGCGGCGCTCAAGGCTCAGAACCGCGACGAATCCGCCTTCGCCGTGCTGGTCGTCGCGATTGGTCTGTCGTTCTGGGTCCAGTACGCCCGCACCGTGCGCGCATCGACTATGGTGGAGAAGAACCGCGATTATGTCCTCGCCGCGCGGCTGATCGGTCTCTCGCACGCCCGGATCCTCCTCACCCACATCCTGCCCAACGTGATGGGGCCGGTCATGGTGATCGCGACGATCAGCCTCGCGCTCGCCATCATCACCGAGGCGACGCTCTCCTTCCTCGGCGTCGGGCTGCCGCCGACCGAGCCCTCGCTCGGGACGCTGATCCGGATCGGGCAGAACTACCTGTTCTCCGGCGAATGGTGGATCGTGGCCTTTCCGAGCCTCACCCTCGCAGCTTTGGTGCTGGCGGTGAACCTGCTCGGCGACTGGTTGCGCGATGCGCTGAACCCAAGGCTGAAATGACCGGCCCCCTGCTTTCGGTTCGCGACCTCAAGGTCGAATTCGCGACGCGGAAGGGCCCGCTCGTCGCGCTCGACGGCGTCTCTTTCGACATCGCGCCGGGCGAAGTTCTCGGCGTCGTCGGCGAATCGGGGGCCGGCAAATCGCTGACCGGCCTCGCCATCATCGACCTGCTCGATCCGCCCGGCCGGATCGCCGGCGGCGAGATTCTTCTTGCCGGCGAGCGCATCGACAACCTGCCCCCGGCGAAAATGAGAGACATCCGCGGCCGGCGCGTCGGCATCATCTTCCAGGACCCGATGACCAGCTTGAACCCGCTTCTGCGTATCGGCGACCAGCTTGCCGAAACGATCATGGCGCACACATCGCTGCCGCGGAAAGACGCGAGGACAAGGGCGATCGCCTGGCTTGCCGAGGTCGGCATTCCTTCGCCTGAGAAGCGCATCGACGCCTATCCGCACGAGTTCTCCGGCGGCATGCGACAGCGCGTCGTCATCGCGCTTGCGCTCTGCGCCGAGCCGGCGCTGGTCATCGCCGACGAGCCGACGACCGCGCTCGACGTTTCGGTCCAGGCGCAGATTATTTCGGTGCTCAAGAATCTGACCCGCCGGCACGGCGCCGCGGTGATGCTGATCACCCACGACATGGGGGTGATCGCCGAAACGGCCGATCGCGTCGCCGTGATGTATGCGGGCCGGATCGTCGAGACCGGCGAGGTGCATGAGGTCGTGCGCGACCCGTTGCATCCCTACACGCAAGGGCTGATGGCGGCGATCCCGACGCTCGAGGTCTCCGCCCGGAGGCTGGCGCAGATTCCCGGCGCCATGCCGCGGCTATCGGCGATTCCCCCGGGCTGCGCCTTCGCCCCGCGCTGCCCGAAGGCCTTCGCGCGCTGCGCCGAGCGTCCGCCGCTGATCGCGGTCGCCGACCGGGAGGCGGCCTGCTGGCTCTACGAGCATGCGCCCGTCGGCGCGGACGCGCGGGCGTGACCGGCGCGGATCCGATCGTCGCAGTCAGCGGGCTCAGCCGGGTCTTCGACGTCTCCGGCACGTGGCTCTCGCGCCTCGTCGCTCGCGAGCCGCGCCGGACGCTGACCGCCGTCGACGGCGCGGACTTCGCTATTCTGCGCGGCGAGACATTCGGGCTCGTCGGCGAATCCGGCTCAGGGAAATCGACGCTGGCGCGGATGGTCGTCGGGCTTCTCAAGCCGACGGCGGGGCATGTCGTGATCGAGGGCGTGGACTTGGCCCGAAGCGGCGACAAGGCGGCGCGGCGCGCGATCCGGCGGCGGATCCAGATGATCTTCCAGGATCCGTTCGCTTCGCTCAATCCGCGCTGGCGGGTCGGCGACATCATCGCCGAGCCGATCCGAGCCTTTGGCGCACGTGGCGCCGATGAGGCGTGCGCGCGACCTGGGCGGCGGGCGACTGCAACGCGGGTCGCCGAACTGCTCGAGCTCGTCGGCCTGCATGCCGCCGACGCGCGCAAATTCCCGCACGAATTCTCCGGCGGCCAGCGCCAGCGGATCGCGATCGCGCGCGCTATCGCGGTTCATCCCGATTTCATCGTCTGCGACGAGCCGACCTCGGCCCTCGACGTCTCGATCCAGGCCCAGATCCTCAATCTCATGCGCGATTTGCAGGACAGACTCGGCCTCACCTATCTGCTGATCACCCACAATCTCGCGGTCGTGCGCTTCATGGCCACTCGGGTCGGGGTGATGTATCTCGGCCGGCTGATCGAGATCGGCGAGACGGAAGCGCTGTTTGCGCGGCCCCGCCACCCCTATACAAGGATGCTGCTCGACGCGGTGCCGGATCTTTCGATGAGCGGGCGGGCGCGCAGCGCGATCGGCGGCGAGCCGCCGAATCCGATCGATCCCCCGCCCGGCTGTCCGTTCCATCCCCGCTGCCCGCGGGCGATCGCGGTCTGCCGGACCGAGCGCCCCGCCTTCGTCGACAATGTCGCCTGCCATCTCGCGCACGGCGGGTGATCGGGCGGTCGGCGCTCGCGGCGCTTCAGGCGCCATAGACGGCGATGATCGCCTGGTTGTTGCTGTCGCTCGGAATGATTTGGATCAGGAGCGAGATTCCCGCGACGTCATAGGCTCGGGTGAGATTGTCTGGAGTCCCCATCGAGAACTGATCCAGCAAGAGTCCGTTCTGCGTCGCCCCTCCGGTGGCGGATAGGAGATAGAACTGGATGCTGCCCGATCCGTTGGTGGTCGCCGAAAACCGGATCTTGGCGAACGGGCTGATGTCGATCGGAGCGAGGATTTTTCCGCCCGTCGGGGTTCCGACGATATTGCCGCTGAACGCCAGTTTGGTCCCGCCGCTCCCCGGTCCCAGGAGATACATGCGCCGGACGCTCGAATAGGGGACGTTCGGCGTGTCGATGGCCGCTTCGACCGGTCTGTTGGCGGACATGGCGGCGAGGCCGACCGACAGCATCTGTGTCTTGGCTCGCTCCGCGGCGTAGAACCACTGGTTGGCGAAACTTCCCCCCGTATCGGTGAGGTTCACGTAAATCACCGGCTCGGCCGTTTCCGCGCCGTCGGCCGCCGGTCCGATTTCATTGACCGTGCAGGAAAAAAACGGCATTTCCTCCTCCCTATCTCTCGACTGTAAGACAATACAAAAAGTACAAAGACCCAAAGCCTCCCTGGCCAGCCCCGCTTTTTCAGGCGGCGTCACCACCCGCCTAGCCCCATAGGCTCTCGACTTGTCGTCCGGACTCGCGGCTCGTCAAGGGCGCCCATTGAGAACGCTTCCAAATGAATCGCAATAGGCGCGATTTAAAAATGGCCCCTTCGAGGAGCCAAACCTTCAACCAGGCCGTTGGTTTTGAGGCGGTAGCGGGACCCGGACTCGAACCGGGGACCTACGGATTATGATTCCGCTGCTCTAGCCAGCTGAGCTGTCCTGCCGACGTCGATTGCAGAAGGGCCGAAGCCCGCGAGGCCAGGCGCATAGAGATGGGCGATCAAGCGTGTCAAGGCGCGGAGCGCTCTGCAGGCCCGGCGCTGACCGAGTCCCGCCGCGTTCAGCCGGGTCATCGACCCCGGCTAGGCTAGCGCGCCCCGGGATCAGTTATCCACAACTGACGATCGGCCTATTTTGCGCTCCATTCCCACCCATAATTTTTTCCGGCCCGGGAACTTCTCCTCGTCCAGCGGGTTAAACGCATCGGCGTAATAGGCGCCGAGCGGCAAGGCGGGGCGAACGTGCGATCACGCGCTCAGAATGGGCCCTCGGAGATTCCGAGGGCAGGTCAATCCCAGCGCCGCGCGCAGCCGAGGACGAATCAACCCAACGTCTCCTGGGTCACGCTAGGACGCGATGAAGTGAATCGACGCTTCGCTGGTTGAAGTCATGTTTTGATCGAAGAAAGGTTCCCGTCATGGACGGAAATGAGCTTGCGATTGCCCGGTCGAAGTCAAAGAAAGGAAGCAATGTAAGCGACACGGAACGGGACGCCAACCAAAAGTATTTACGAAGTCTATTGCAAGCTTTGCAGGCGGTGCGCGGCGGCGACTTTTCCGCCCGACTGCCGACGGATGAAGTTGGCCTTGCCGGTAAGATCGCGGATACTTTCAATGACATTGTCTCGGCGAATGAGAGGATGGCGCAGCAACTCGAGCAGGTCGGCGAGACCGTTGGACGAGAGGGGCGGACGCGCAAGCGCCTCCGGCTGGGCATAAGCGCCGGCGCCTGGGGCGAGATGGAAAGCTCGGTCAATGCCTTGATCGACGATCTGCTTTGGCCCACCGCCGCAGTTACCCACGCGATCACGGCGGTCGCCCAGGGCGATTTGCAGCAAACCGTCCCCCTCGATGTGGAGGGGCGTCCGCTCAAGGGCGAATTTCTCCGCGCTGCGAAAATTGTGAACGCAATGATCAAGCAGCTCAGCGTGTTCACCTCGGAGGTGACGCGCGTCGCTCGTGAAGTCGGCACTGATGGAAAGCTCGGCGGGCAAGCACAAGTTCGCGAGGTGACCGGGGTATGGAGGGACCTGACCGAGAGCGTGAACTACATGGCGAGCAACCTCACGGGGCAGGTGCGCAACATCGCCGAGGTGACGATCGCGGTCGCGAACGGGGATCTTTCGAAGAAGATCACCGTCGACGTGCGGGGCGAAATTCTTCAGTTGAAGGAGGCCATCAATACGATGGTCGATCAACTCCGATCCTTTGCGTCCGAAGTGACCCGCGTCGCACGCGAAGTCGGGACGGAGGGAAAACTCGGCGGCCAGGCGCTCGTGCCGGGCGTCGCAGGCACGTGGAAGGATCTCACCGATAGCGTCAATGCGATGTGCGGCAATCTGACCGACCAGGTGCGCAACATCGCCCAGGTGACGACCGCGGTCGCGCGCGGCGATCTTTCTCGCAAGATCACCGTCGATGTGCGGGGCGAGATTCTCGAGCTGAAGGACACGATCAACACGATGGTCGATCAGCTCAATGGGTTTGCCTCCGAGGTGACGCGCGTGGCGCGCGAAGTGGGAACGGAGGGACGTCTGGGCGGCCAGGCCCAAGTGCTCGGCGTCGCGGGGACATGGAAGGACCTGACGGACAGCGTCAACTCGATGGCCGGCAACCTGACGGCGCAAGTCCGCAACATCGCCGAAGTGGCGACGGCTATCGCAGGCGGCGACCTCTCAAAGAAAATCACGGTCAACGTCAGCGGAGAGATTCTGCAGCTCAAAGAAACCATCAATACGATGGTTGACCAGCTCAACCGTTTCGCCGGCGAGGTGACGCGCGTCGCCCGCGAGGTTGGCACCGAGGGCCGGCTCGGGGGCCAGGCGAACGTCATGGGCGTGGCGGGAACATGGAAGGACCTGACGGAAAGCGTCAACTCCATGGCCTCGAACCTCACGGCGCAGGTTCGCAATATCGCGGAAGTCTCGACCGCCATCGCGGGAGGCGACCTGTCGAAGAAGATCACCGTCAACGTCAGCGGCGAGATTCTTCAGCTCAAAGAGACCATCAACACGATGGTCGATCAGCTCAACGCGTTCGCGGGCGAAGTGACCCGCGTCGCGCGCGAGGTCGGAACGGACGGTCGGCTGGGGGGTCAGGCGCAAGTGCCGGGCGTCGCCGGCACGTGGAAAGATCTCACCGACGGCGTCAACTCGATGGCGTCAAACCTCACCGGACAGGTGCGCAACATCGCGCAGGTGGCGACGGCGGTCGCGCGCGGCGACCTTTCGCGCAAGATCACGGTGGACGTGCGAGGAGAGATCCTCGAGTTGAAGGACACGATCAACACCATGGTCGACCAGCTCAACGCCTTCGCCGGCGAAGTGACGCGCGTGGCGCGAGAGGTCGGCACGGAGGGGCGCCTTGGCGGCCAGGCGCAGGTGCCGGGCGTCGCCGGCACCTGGAAGGACTTGACCGACAGCGTCAACTCGATGGCGGGCAATCTCACCGGTCAGGTCCGCAACATCGCTGAAGTCGCGACCGCAATCGCCAATGGCGACCTTTCGCGCAAGATCACCGTCGATGTGCGCGGCGAGATCCTTCAACTCAAGGAAACGCTCAATACGATGGTCGATCAGCTCAACCGCTTCGCCGGCGAAGTGACGCGCGTCGCCCGAGAGGTCGGCACTGAGGGGCGGCTCGGCGGCCAGGCGCAGGTTCCAGGGGTGGCCGGCACCTGGAAGGACTTGACCGACAACGTCAATTCGATGGCGGGCAACCTCACGGCTCAGGTTCGAAACATCGCCGAGGTGACGACGGCGGTCGCGCGCGGGGACCTATCGCGCAAGATCACCGTCGACGTGAAGGGGGAGATTCTCGAGCTCAAGAACACGATCAATACGATGGTCGACCAGCTCAACTCGTTCGCCTCCGAGGTGACCCGCGTCGCGCGCGAGGTCGGAACGGAGGGCAAACTCGGCGGGCAAGCGGCGGTGCCAGGCGTCGCCGGAACGTGGAAGGACCTCACCGACAACGTCAATTTCATGGCGTCGAATCTCACCGGACAGGTGAGAAACATTGCTGAGGTCGCGACCGCCATCGCCAACGGCGACCTCTCCAAGAAGATTACGGTCGACGTTCGCGGCGAAATTCTGCTGCTCAAGGAAACTCTGAACACGATGGTGGAGCAGCTGCGCTCCTTCGCCGCCGAAGTCACGCGAGTGGCGCGCGAAGTCGGAACCGAGGGGAAGCTCGGTGGTCAGGCGCTCGTGCCGGGCGTCGGCGGCACATGGAAGGATCTCACCGACAACGTCAATCTGCTCGCCGCCAATCTGACGACGCAAGTGCGAAATATCGCGGAAGTCACCACCGCCGTCGCCCGCGGCGACCTCTCGCGAAAGATCACGGTCGATGTGAAAGGGGAAATTCTCGAATTGAAGAATACGATCAACACGATGGTCGACCAGCTCAACGCTTTCGCTTCCGAAGTTACGCGGGTCGCTCGCGAGGTCGGCACGGAAGGCAAATTAGGCGGCCAGGCCGCCGTCCCAGGGGTCGCTGGAACCTGGAAGGATTTGACCGACACCGTGAACGTGATGGCGGCCAATCTCACCGAGCAGGTCCGAGGCATCGTGAAGGTGGTGACGGCCGTCGCGGGAGGCGATCTGAAGCAGGATCTGGCGGTCAAGTCCAAGGGCGAGGTCGCCGCGCTGGCCGAGACGATCAACAATATGACGAACACGCTTGCGACCTTCGCTGACCAGGTCACGACGGTCGCAAGAGAGGTGGGGGTGGAGGGCCGGCTCGGAGGTCAAGCCAATGTCCCCGGCGCAGCGGGCACATGGAAGGATCTCACCGGCAACGTCAACCTGCTCGCGGCGAACCTCACCACCCAGGTGCGCGCGATCGCCGAGGTGGCGACCGCGGTGACCAAAGGCGACCTCACCCGCTCGATTCAGGTCAACGCACGCGGCGAAGTCGCCGAGCTCAAAGACAATATCAATACCATGATCGACAACTTGCGTCTGACGACCGAGCGCAACACGGAACAGGATTGGCTGAAGACCAATCTCGCGAGGTTCACCAACATGTTGCAGGGGCAGCGCGATCTGACCACCGTCGGGCGAATGCTGCTGTCGGAACTGGCTCCCCAGGTTGCTGCGCAGAATGGCGTCATCTATCTGGTCGACGCCGAGGGTCCCCCGGTCCTCAGGCTTTTGGCCTCCTATGCCGACGCGGGCGCCGATGGCCATCCCGAGACGCTCGATCTGGGCGAGGGCGTCATCGGTCAATGCGCGGTCGATGCCCGCGCCACGCTCATTTCGGATGTTCCGTCGAACGTCGTTCCGATTCGGACGGGGATCTTCAGGATGAAGCCCTCCAACCTGATCGTCCTCCCGGTGCTCTTCGAAGGTCAGGTGAAAGCAGTCATCGAGCTCGCATCGGTTTCTCCGTTCACCGCATTGCAAAAGACCTTCCTGGATCAGCTCACCGCCGGGATCGGCATTGTGCTCAACAGCATCGAAGCGACCATGCAGACCGAGGGCTTGCTCAAGCAGTCGCAACAGCTGGCCACCGAGCTCCAGACCCAGCAAAAGGAGCTCCAGTTGACGAATGAGCAGCTCGAGCAGAAGGCGCAGCAGCTGGCCGAGCAAAACGCGGAAGTCGAACGCAAGAACGATGAAATCGAGCAGGCGCGGCGAGCGCTTGAGGAAAAAGCGACCGAGCTCGCGCTGACTTCGAAATACAAGTCCGAGTTTCTGGCCAACATGTCGCATGAGCTGCGGACGCCGCTCAACAGCATCCTGATCCTTGGCCAGCAGCTCGCAGACAACCCGGACGGCAACCTTTCGGGGCGTCAGATGGAGTTCGCGCGCACAATCCACGGCGCCGGCAGCGATCTCTTGAATCTCATCAGCGACATCCTGGACCTGTCGAAGATCGAATCCGGCACAGTATCGGTCGACGCCGAGGAGATTACGCTGAGCCTGCTCGAGGAGTCGGTGACCCGCCCCTTCCGCCACGAGGCGGAGCGGCGAGGCCTTTCATTCAACGTCGCCATCGCCCCGGAATTGCGCAGCATCACAACGGATTCGAAGCGGCTTCAGCAAGTTCTCAAGAATTTGCTTTCGAACGCCATAAAATTCACCGAGCATGGCGGAGTGCGCATGCGGATCGAAAGCGCAACGTCCGGCTGGACGCCGACTCATCCGGTGCTTGCGACAGCGGCCACTGTCATTGCCTTCGAGGTGACCGACACCGGCATTGGCATCCCTCCGGAGAAGCAGCGCATCATTTTCGAGGCCTTCCAGCAAGCCGATGCGAGCACCAACCGCCGGTACGGAGGCACGGGTCTGGGCCTCGCGATCAGCCGCGAGCTCGCGAATCTGTTGGGCGGCGAAATCCATTTGCGCAGCAAAGCCGGGGAGGGCAGCACGTTCACCCTCTATCTTCCGATGACCTATGTCGGCCCGGCGCGAGCGATGGCCAAAGGAGCGGGCGGCGCGCGAGCCGATGCAGGCCTCGCGCACAGGACCGAGGAGACGCTTCCGCAGCCGATCGATGACAGGGCGCATATCGTGTCCAATGATGCGGTGTTGCTGATCGTCGAGGACGATCCTCATTACTCGCGGATCCTGGTCGACCTTGCGCGCGACGTCGGACTTAAGGTCCTGGTCGCCTCTCGCGGCGCCGACGCTTTGACTCTGGCCCGCGAATATTCCCCTCTTGCGATCTCGCTCGACGTATTTCTGCCGGACATGCTTGGGTGGGCGGTGCTCAGCCAGTTGAAGCAGGATCCGCGCACCAGGCACATCCCAGTGCAAATCGTCACCCTCGACGAGGATCGGCAACATGGATTGGCGGGGGGCGCTTTTGCGTTCGTCAACAAGCCCACCACCATGGACAAACTGAAGGCGTCGATCGCTCGCCTCACTGATTATGCCCGTGATTCGCGCAAGCGGCTGCTGGTCGTCGAGGACAATCCAGCCGAGCTTCTCGGCATCACCGAGTTGCTCGGCTACGACGACATCGAAGTCGTCACCGCCGACAACGGCCACAAGGCTTTGACGATGCTTCGCGAGCAACCGGCCGATTGCGTCGTCCTCGATCTGAAGCTGCCGGACATGACCGGGTTCGAGCTGCTCGAACATATTCGTCAGGATGACGCGCTGACGCAGGTTCCGATCGTCGTGTTCACCGGCAGAGAGCTGTCGCCCGAGGAGGACGCACAACTGCATTTGATCGCGCGCAGCGTGATCGTCAAAGGCGTCGAGTCGCCGGATCGTCTTCTTGACGAAACGGCGCTGTTCCTTCATCGCGTGGTCGCGGACCTCCCGCCCGACAAGCAACGCATGCTGGAGCGCCTGCGTAATTCCGACGAAAATCTGAAAGGGCGCAAGGCGCTCCTTGTCGATGACGACGCCAGAAACATCTTCGCTTTAAGCAGCGTGCTGGAGCGGAGAGGAATGGAGGTGCTGACCGCCACGACGGGCCGTGAAGCGATTTCGATTCTCAAAGCCGATCGAGGCATTTCGATTGTCCTCATGGACATCATGATGCCGGAAATGGACGGCTACGAGACGATGCAGGCCATTCGGTCTGATCCCTCGATGCAACGCCTGCCGATCATCGCGCTCACCGCGAAAGCAATGAAGGGCGACCGCGAGAGGTGCCTGGAGGTTGGCGCATCGGACTATCTGGCGAAGCCGGTCAATACCGAACAGTTGCTGTCGGCTCTTCGCATTTGGCTCCATCGCTGAGGGCGCGGGGCGGAATATGCATCCCAACCGGGACCGGGTGAATGTTCTTCTCGTCGACGATCAACCGTCGAAGTTGCTCAGTTACGAAGTGATCCTGGAAGAGCTCGGCGAGAATCTCATCAAGGCGGCTTCGGGAAGGGAGGCGCTCGAGCAACTTTTACGGCAGGAATTCGCCGTCATCCTAGTCGACGTCGCGATGCCCGAGTTGGACGGATTTGAACTGGCCGCAATGATTCGCGAGCACCCTCGGTTCGAGCAGACCGCGATCATCTTCGTGTCCGCGGTTCACCTCTCCGAGTTCGACAGCTTGCGAGGCTATCAGGCCGGCGCCGTCGACTATCTTCAGGTTCCGATTGTTCCCGACCTCCTGCGCGCTAAGGTGCGCATTTTCTGCGACCTCTACAGGAAGACCCGGCAGCTGGAAGCGCTCAACGAGGAGCTTGAGAGAAGAGTCGAAGCGCGCACGGCGGAGCTTGCAGCGGCAAATGCGGATTTGGAAAGGCGAGTCGACGCCCGAACGCGCGAGCGCGAGGAGGCGTTGGCGCAAGTCGCAGAGATGCAGAAGCTCGAAGGCCTTGGGCAGCTAACCGGCGGGGTAGCACACGATTTCAATAATCTTCTCATGGTTGTGATGTCCAATCTTGAAATGGCGCTCAATCGCGTGGCGGAAGACGCTCTTCTAACGCGGTGGCTTGGACGAGCGATGGAAGCAGCCGCGCGCGGCGCCGCTCTGACGAAGCGCATGCTCGCATTCGCTCGCCGCCAGGACCTCAAGCCTCAGTCCCTCGCCCTCTCGGATGTGGTCAAGGGCATGGTTGAAATGATGTCACACTCCTTGGACCCGAGAGTTCGAATCGCTGTCGACCTGCCGCCTGATCTGCCTCCCGTTCGGATCGACCGCAATCAACTTGAGCTCGCGCTCCTCAATCTTGCTCTGAACGCGAGAGACGCCATGCCGAATGGGGGGCAGCTGTTGATCGAAGCAAGAACAGCTGACCAGTCTCATCTGCCTGACAAATTGGCTTCTGGTTCTTACGTTCATTTGTCGGTTGTCGACACCGGCGTCGGGATGGACGCCGAGACGTTGAAGCGCGCATCCGAGCCGTTCTTCTCGACCAAGCCCACAGGCAAGGGCTCAG
>Ga0335073_10004040_pt1 | contig 20484 bp, 19 predicted proteins | sample Lox_Sample_22_FD_207093 | JGI IMG/M metagenome (GOLD analysis project Ga0335073, IMG submission 207093) | Soil microbial communities from Loxahatchee National Wildlife Refuge, Florida, United States - Lox_Sample_2.2 | ecosystem: Environmental > Terrestrial > Soil > Wetlands | place: USA...
CGCGCGAAATCTACCACGACGGAATGCTGATCCCGCCGGTGCGCTTCCAGACCGCAGCCGGCATCGACGAGGCGGTCGAGGCGATCATCGCCAACAATAGCCGCATCCCAGACATCCTGTTGGGCGATCTGCGCGCGCAGGTGGGCGCGACGCGCATCGGCGTCGAGCGGCTTGCCGCGCTGTGCGAGGAATATGGCGTCGATACCGTATTGGGCGTGATGGCGAGCCTGATGGATTTGGCGGCGCGACGCGTGCGCGCCGAACTCGCGCTCTGGGCCGATGGCACGAGCGAGGCGGAGGGGTTCCTCGACCATGATGGCGCGGCAAAGGACCGGCCGGTGCGCATTCATGTCCGCGCGACCAAATCGGGCGAGCGTCTGAGGCTCGATTTCTCGGACTCTTCCGCGCAGACGGCCGGCCCCGTCAATCTGGTGACGTCGACCGCCAAAGCGGTCTCGCTTCTCGCCGTATTGGCAACGACGGATCCGACCATTGCTGTGAATTTCGGCCTGACCGATGCGGTGGAGTTTGCGATCCCGGCCGGTCTGGTGGTGAGCCCGATCCACCCGGCCACGGTCAATCACTATTTCCCGACCGCGCACTTGACCTACAACGTCGTGCTCGCCGCGCTCGGCAAGCTGAACCCCGCGCGCGCGGTCGCGCCCTCGGGATTGGGATCGGGCGCCGTCTCGATCGGCTATCGGCAAGCGCGCACCGGCAAGCCGGCCGTGCTCTACGAGTTGCTCAACACGTCGCTCGGCGGCACCAGCCGACAGGACGGTACGCCGATCGTCATGGCGATGTGCCATTTCACCCCCGGCGCGCCGGTCGAGATCATCGAAAGCGAATATCCTCTGCGCGTGCGCGCGTTCGAGCTCGTTTGCGATTCCGCCGGTGCGGGCCGCTACCGCGGCGGTGCGGGCTATGCCCGGGAATTCGAGATGCTCGAGGACAGCGTCCTCACCGTGCGGTCGGCCAATCACCGATTCACCGCGTGGGGCCAGAGCGGCGGAGCCAGTCCGCGTGCATCGCGCGTGATCCTCAATCCTGGACGTCCAGAGAGTGAGGAACTCGGCGCCATCGAAACACGCGCCTTGAAGGCGGGCGACGTGATCCGCTTCGAGCGCAGCGGTGGCGCTGGCTATGGTCCGCCTCAAGAACGTGCCCCAGATGCGGTGCGAGACGATGTCCGCGACGGCTATGTCAGCGCCGAGGCGGCCGCTTCGGTCTATCGGCAGCCGCAGGACGAAGCGGCCTATTCCGACGGAGACGCATAGCGCTCCGAGGCGGCGCGGCGGCGTTCGAAATTCGCGCCGTAATATGCCGCCAAAACCGGCGAGCGCAGGGCGATCAAATTCTCCGCGTTGTAACGCTCGGCACTCACGGACCAGTTGAACGAACCGGTCAACACTATCTCTTCGTCGATCACCATCACCTTGTTGTGGGCAATCCGGGGCACTCGGTCGATGAAGGTCGGGATACCGGCCGCGGCAACCGCGTCGACACCCTCGCCCCGTTGGCGTGCGGTGATCTTGTCGAAGATCACGACGACCCGGACACCTCGACGGTGCGCGGCGATGATCGCGGCGACGATCCGCGGCTCGGTGAAGTTGTACGCCTGAACCAAGAGCGATCGATGGGCCGTATCGATCGCCGCCACCGCGAAGGCTCCGCAATCTGCTTTTGCCAAGGTGAAGCACACCTCGGCCGCCGCGACCGGGACCGGCGCTTCCGCGGCGGTGCAAAACATCGACCCAAGGCAGGCAAAGAGCGACACCGGAAGCGCACGCATTGTCGAACCAGAATGACCGACAGGCGCGAAGTTTGGAACATACCAAGAACATTCGCAAGCAGAACTTGAGAAATTGCCGAATACTCTCGTATGAATAGTGGGGCCGACGCCTTTGAAACGGGTCCGTTTTAGACGGGGCGGGGTGTTCAGTCGCGACGAGACGGTTAGGACCGATTCAGAATTGGTAACGTACATGTTATGTTGGATCGGACAGGACGGCGCGCGAACGTGGCGGCGACAACGAAGGCAAGCGTGCAGGTCTATGAGAGCCTCGAATCGCTGCCAGAACCAGTGATCGCGTTTTTCGCCAACGCGGCCGATCGGGACTTTTTCCAAAGCATCCCCTGGTATCGAACGGTCTTGCGAACGGCAGGGCCGCCGCTTGACCAGCCCCGGATATATGTCGCGGACATCGAGGGCCGTCCGGTGGCCGCCCTGATCGTGCGCAAGCGGATGTCCGCGGGCCGGCTCAAGACCCGGATGCTTCTCAGCCCTTCGAATGGGCCTTACGCGGCGGTCTCCGGACCCGTTCTCGACGGCGAGCTGGGACCCGCGGGCTTGCGTGCGATCGTTGCCGAGATCGCGCGCACTTCGCCGGCGTTCCACGTCCTTCGCTTCGATTGCCTCGACCGGCAGTCGAGCGAATATGTGGCTCTCGTGAAGGCGTTTCGCAGTGCGACTATGCTCTTGCGACCGTTCCAGAACGACATAGGCCATTATGCGGACGTTCGGGGTCAGGCGATCGAGCACGTGCTGTCCCAACGATCGCCGATCGTGCGCGACTACGTCCACCACGCTGTGCGCGGCTTCGCGGACTCGGGCCGCGGCCGCTTTCTTCTCTTCACAGTCGGGCCTGACATCAAGTCCGCGCTCGTCGATTATGCCTTGGTCGATGTGCAGAGCTGGCAGGACCAGGAAATCTACCCCGATTGCACTCTCAAAACGATCGAAGCGGCCGCGAACGCGGGTGCCTTGCGCCTCGGTCTTTATTACGTTGATGGTGACCCCGCGGCGGCGCAAATCTGGATCGTCAGCGGCGGGCGCGCGACGATCTGGCGTACCCGCTTTGCCAAGCGCTTCGCCACGCTCGGCACCGTGCCCGCGCTGACCTTCGAGATGTTCCGCCACGCCATCGACGCGGATCATGTCGTCGAGATAAATTCCGGACCCGGCGACGACAAGATCATGCATATGTGGTTCGATCAGCAGCGCGAGCGGGCCGGGTTCCTCGTGTTCAATCCACGCACGCTGAAGGGATGGCTCGCGACAGCCGGGCATATGTTCGGCGGCAGAATGATTGAAGCTGCCCGCTGGCTTCGGCAGTTGCTCGTGGATGTGCTGTCGCGTGGCCGGCGTGTCGCGCGCGTGATCATGCCGACAGCCGCGAGCGCCGGGGATAATGGCTGATGCCGTCTTGGCCTCCGCGCGTCCGTTGCCGGCTCATTCGCGACGACGATCTCGAATCGATTGTCGACCTGCTCGTGAAAAGCTTCGGCCGGACCCGGGATTTCTGGAATTTCGGCCTCGAACGCCTCGCCGAGCACCCGACGCCCGATGGGTTCCCGAAATATGGCTATCTGTTGGAGGTCAACGGCGTCGCCGTCGGCATGCTGTTGCTGATATCGACGTCCGTCCGGATCGATGGCAAAGTCAGGATACGCTGCCATGTATCGAGCTGGTATGTGTGGCCTGCTTTCAGGGCCTATGGGTCGCTGCTTGCCGCGCATGCTCTGAAGCGCAAGGACGTGACCTACGTGGACACATCGCCTTTGTCGCATACCTTCGACATGCTAGCCGCGCAAGGATTCAAGCGGTACTGCGACGGTTTCTTCATTGCCATACCGGCGTTGAAGGTACGGTCGCCCAAAGCGCGCGTCTCGGCGGTGACGCCGGAAATCCGCCCTGACCGAGACCTCGACGAGGACGAGGTCGATCTGTTGCTCGGGCATGCGCATTACGGCCTCACGTGCCTCGTCGTCACCGCGGGCGAACGTCGATACCCTTTCGTCTTCGAGGTCACGGTGAAATACCGGATCGTGCGATTTGCCTATCTCACCTATTGCCAGAACATCGATGACTTCGTGCGATTTGCGGGACTGTTGGGGCGATATCTTGCCCGGCGGGGCATCGCCTTCGTCGGCGTTGATGCAAATGGCCCCATTCACGGGCTCATCGGCAGATACGTCACGATCACGCCCAAATATTTCAAGGGTCCGGATCCTCCGCGCCTTGGCGAGGTCCCTTATTCCGAACGCGTGGTGCTGGGCCTAAGGTTCCCGCCAACCGTCGAGGCCTAGCGTTCCGTCACTCTTCCTCTTGCTGGTGCCATCCTTTGCGGATGAGATGAGGAATGAGCAAGCGCAGGTAGTGACCGCGGATATAGAGGAACCAGCGCGAGACGTCGGCGAAGGCGTGCCCGCCTTGCGATTGGTGGCCCGCGATTCCCGCCCGCAGGATCGCATCCATCGCTGATCGCGTCGCGCCGCCCGGACGGAACCGCTCGAGGGACGCGAGGAAGTCAGCCGGCATCGGCGTCGCGAGAAAATATCGCAATTGTTGCGCCGCGTAGTAAAGGGGCCGCCCCAAACCGTGCTCGGCGGCGCGGTCCGTCAGCCCGTGCCAGAACGAAGGATCCCGCCCGAAATGGCGCAGCAGATCGTCGACATCGAGGAGGTCGCGCAACCCATGCTCGAATTGGCCCTCCTGGAAGAGGTGAATGATGCTGTGAAGCACCATGTCGGCCGGCGCGAGCACGAAGAAGTCGGCGATGCCGATGGGTGTCCGGGCGGCCAAGAGCTTTGCCGCATCGACCGGATACCGAGCCGTCAGCGGCGCGATCGTGTGATGGACGTCCAGCGCCGTCTGACGCCGCGCGTGGATCATCGGCGGCAGCTCGTGCATCCATTCGCGATAGTATCGCTGATCGTAGGCATCGATTGACTGGATGTGCCATCCGTGCGCAAAGAGCGCGCGCTCAACTTGGCCGAGCCGGTCGCGCGGCACCATGATGTCGACGTCGCTGAAGAGCCGTCCTTTGGCGGCCGGCAAGTCGGCGAGGAGATAGGCCGCGCCCTTGAGGAGGATGACCGGCGTCGCGAGAGGCGCAAGCGCGCGCCGGATGCAGTCGACCTCCCAGCGCACCGTGCGGTGCTGCCATGCGGCTTGGCGCCGCGCGGCTTCGAGATGGTTGCGCGGCCGCGGCGGCAGCTTCGCGGCATGACCGTGATCGAAGGCGACGAGCGCGATCCGCGCAAGCAGATTGGTGGTCCGCGCCTGCTCGAACAGCCGTTCCCAATCCCGCCCCGACAAATCGGCCATGGCGTTCGGCTCGGCCAGCACGGCCGAGAGAGGCGTGCCAATCATGGTGCTTGCGACGACAGGTCGTCGAAGAGACGGATCGCCTCGGCAAGATCGCCATAAGGGAAGTCGAAACACCGGCTGTGGTCGACGATGGTCGCAAGCGCTTCAAACCCGGCCACGCCGTGAACATGGTAATTGAAGGCGTTGCTGCCGAGCTGCAGCAACGTATCCGCCTTTGCGCGGGGAACGAGCGTCGCACCCGCTCCATGCGCGAATTCGGGAAAGACGACCCAGCCGGGACCCGCGGCGTCCGCCGCACGCTGGATGTGCTCCCGAAGCGGGCGCATGTGGGCGACGGAGCCCTTCTGCGTGTTATGGACCACCTCGCTCAGGAGAGCCTGCGGGAACAAGCCCCGAATGGTCGCGATGGACTGGTTCTTGAGGCTGATCGGGCGCGGCACCGGCACGATCTCGGTGCGCTCGGTATCGATGAGGGTCAGTTCGTCCGAAAAAAGGCGCCACCCGCTGTTCACCAGCGCGGCGGTCAGCGTGCTTTTGCCCGAGCCCGGCGGACCCGGCATGATCAGGACGCGGCCCTCGCGCTCGATCACCGCGGCATGAAGAATGAGGTAGTGGTTGGCGGTGCTGGCGATCGACCAGTTGAGCGCCCATTCGAACAGCGGGAAGGCTTGATCGAGCGCGAGGGGCGTCATCGGACGCTCCCCGCCGAACGTGAACTCCACCTGCGGCCTGAGCCACGCCCTCAATCCCGGCGGCGGCGCGATGGTCACGCAAACGTCGGCGAAATCGGCGTCGTCGGCCAGCGCGTGATCGGCATAGAGGAGGTGGATGCCCCGGGCGACCGCGGGAATTGCCGAAGCGACGCGGACCACGAACGGCCCGCACCACAGGGCGAGCGCGCCCCCCCGCGCGCGCCCAGCCACTTCGTCGCTGCTCAGCTCCGACAGGATCACGACGCTATCGGCTCGATCAGTCCCAGGAGGGTGAATTGCTTGACCACGTCCCCGAGCCGCTGCGATAGCGACCGGTCGTTGGGCAGGTCAAGCTCGACCGCGACTTGTGCCGCCACGGCGGCAAGATCGTAGGGTCCCTCCTCGAAGCACATGAGGGCGACCGCCGCGACCGGGTCGAGCTGATGGGTATCATCTGACGCCGCATCATAGGCGACCCACTGATCGTCCCATCGGCGCCACGACAGCTTGCTGATCGGATTCAAATGCCAGGTCAAGGGAGGGTCTCTCGCGCACAGGCGACCGGAGCGGGCATGCCGGTCGGCCGCTCAACCCTGCACCGAAGCGATGCCGGAGAGAAGGGCTTTGGCTTGGGGGCGCGGATTAGACGAGTTGCTGCAGGAACGCCAGGAGCGACGCCGAGTCCGACGTGCCGTAGGTCGTCCACAGGTTCTGGACGTAGCTCGTCGAGAGCGGGAACCCGGACCCTCCGGTGACAGCGGCAAAATACGCCGCGATGACATAGGCTTGCACGCTGCTCGGGGATCCTGAGAGGACGCTCAGCAGGGTCGGGTTGCCGGGCAGGCTCGGGCTGAAATAGGTCGACCAGTAGGCGCTGGTCGAGATGCCGTGCGGCCAATTGACCGAGGCCGAGTAGGTGTAGGTCCAGCCGCCGCGGTTCTTGGTCTTGCCCTTGGTGAAATAGTATTTCGGCGCCTGGATCTTCACCGAGCAGGTCTTGGGCGCGCTCGAAAGCGTGATCCCCTTGCCCTTGCTCTTCTTGGAAAGCTTGACCTTGCCTTTCCCTTTGCCCTTGCCGGTCTTGATGCCCTTCACCGACTGCCAGCCGGAGAATTTGCAATAGGCCTTGGCGAGGGTCTTGACGGGCACCCCGGACACCGCGACGGCGGCCGATGCGCCGGCCACGCCATGGGTCAGGAATTTGCGCCGCGGCTGTACCGACCCGGCGGCCAGGTTTGGCTCCGCAGCATCGGTCGCGCGCTCTGGCAAAGGCGTCGGCTCAGCTTCAGGTGCCATTCGGACGGTCTCCTGCCCGACTTTATGCAAATTCGATGCCGGCATTACGATTCCTCAAAGATCACAGTAACTTGCCACCGCTCAACCGGCCCGCCTCATGCCTAAGGGCGGGTCTTTGTAAAGAATCCTGACAGCCTCCACCCCAACGATCGTTAACCATGCGTCTCTGTGGTTATAGACGTTACGCCTTGAGCCGCGCTCGATCGTGGGGGGCAGTATAGTCCACTGGGGTCCCCTTGGGAATGATTCCTGTTGGGTTGACCCGGCGGATCGACCAGTAATTCTGGATGTATTGCCGTGGCGTGACAGTCGCGGCGATTCCGGGAACCGCGTAAAGCTCCCGCATATAGTTAACAAGATTGGGGTAATCCGCGATCCGCTGACGGTTGCACTTGAAGAGCGAGAAATAAGCCACGTCGAACCGCACCAAGGTCGGGAACAGGCGCCAATCGGCCTCGGTCAATTGATGGCCGGCCAGATAGCGCTGCCGCCCCAGCCGCGCCTCGAGCTCGTCGAGGGTCGCGAAGAGCGCGTCGTAGGCCGCCTCATAGGCCTGTTGCGAGCGGGCGAACCCGCACCGGTAAACGCCGTTATTGACGTTCTTGTAGATCACCTCGTTCAAGGCGTCGATCTCGGACCGCAGCGGCGCCGGGTAATAGTCGGTATCGGTCCCGGCGATGCCCCGGAACTCCGAATTCAGCATCCGGATGATCTCGGAGGATTCGTTGTTGACGATCTGCCGCGTCTCCCGGTCCCAAAGGGTGGGGACCGTCACCTTGCCGGTATAATGCGGGTCGGCGGCGGTGTAGGCCTCGTGCAGATAGTGGAAGCCGTTGACCTTGTCGCCGGGGCAGTCCGGGAAATTCGGGTTGTCCTCGAAGGTCCAGCCTTGTTCCTTCATGCCCGGCAGCGCATAGGCGACGCTGATCGCGCCATCGAGCTTCTTGAGCGCCCGGAAGATCAGCGTGCGATGCGCCCAGGGGCAGCCATAGGCGACATAGAGGTGGTAGCGGCCGGCCTGAGCGGGAAAGCCCGATTCGCCATTGGCGGTGATGAAGCTGCGGAACCGGCTGTCGCTGCGCCGGAACTCGCCCTGCGCGCTGGTTTCCTGCGGCAGCTCTTCGTCACGCCACTTTCCGTCGACCAGGATGCCCATGTCACCACCCTCCGCTCTTATACGAAGGAACGACCCTACCGGAATTCGCGACAATTGATAATCGTCGCGCCGGACCCACCGGCCTCTTCCTCGGAGCGTCGATCGGCCACGACCGCAATATAACACTGTTTGCGTACAATGTCAATCGCGCGGCGGCCAAAGGACCGCGTTACACTCGTGCCGTGATCGCGAGGGGAGGTGCCGATGGGCGACAAGCTTCTTCTGGTCGGCAGCGTGCCGCTCGACACGGTCGAAGAGGTGATGCGCGGCTTCGGTGGCCCGCTGGGTGAATTTCTGCCGGCCCTGCCGGATGGCGAGGTCGGCGAGCGGCGATCCTGGGTCAACCGGTTCTGCTATCTCGTCTTCAACGGCCACGCCGACCTCGAGACCGTGAAGCGGCCGGCGCCGGTCGATGGCGTCGAGCAATTGCTGCCGCGCAGTCGCGCCGATTCCTGGCAATTCCGGGTGCGGCCGGGCGTCGAGCGGGTGCGCTTCGGCAATCCGGGCACGCGGCTCGGCTACGCGCGGGACGCGGTCGCCTCTTATTTCGTGTTCCGCACGCTGCGCGAACAGGGCGCGTTGCCGTCCGACCTCCGGTTTCAGATCTCGATCCCGATGGTGAACAGCGTGGTGCGGCCGCTCTATTTCCCGCAGCCGGGCGATCTCGCGCGGGTGCGTCCGGGTTTTGAGGAATCGCTCGCGGCCGAGCTTGCCGTCATCTATCAGCGCATTCCCGCGCGCGATCTCGCCATCCAATGGGACTGCGCGTGGGAGATCCAGGCCGTATCGGGCGCGGCACGCGACATCCCGGGCGAGGCGGAGATCGCGACCCACACGGCGCCCATCGCGCGGCTGTCGCGCGCGATGCCGAAGGACGTCGCACTCGGCTTTCATTTCTGCTTCGGCACGTTTGGCGGCTGGCCCGCCTTCGCGCCGGCGACGCTCGATGCCACGGTCGATCTCGCCAATGCCTGCATCGCGGCAAGCGGACGGCCGGTCGGCTGGATCCACATCCCGACGCTCGCCCATGCCGAGCCGGCTTTTTACGCCCCGCTCGCCCGGCTCGACGCGCGCGGCGCGCGCGTCTATCTGGGTGCCATCCACACCATGGAGACACTGGAAGAGCGGCTCGACGTCGCGCGCCGGTTTCTGCCGGACTTCGGCATTGCCGCCTATTGCGGCTTCGGGCGCACCCCGCCGGAAGACCTGCCGCGCGTGCTAAGCGATCATAAGGATGCGCTACGGATCGCGGGCTTCGCTTAGACCACCGCCACGTCCTTCGACTTCGCTTCGCTCCGCTCAGGATGAGGATTTTTCTTTAGCCTCATCCTGAGCGGAGCGCCGAAGGCGCGCAGTCGAAGGACGCACTATGCTTCAAAGCGCTCAGGGCACGTACTGATCGGTGTAGAGTCCGTCATAGGACTGAACCTTGTCCTTGGGGTCGAGGAGCTTGGCCTCGATGCTCACCTGGTCGCCTTTGGCAAGGACCGCCGGCGTGACGCGAAGGTCGGTCGCGTGCGCGGCCGCGACCGTTTTCCACGCTTGCGCCAGAACGGCCTGATTCATCTGTTTGAAGCGCGGCGCCAGGATTTGAAGCGCCTTGTCCGGGTCGTCATGGATCATCTTGTTGGCTTCGGCGAGCGCGCGCACCACGCGCACGCATTTCTCGCGGCTGGTGGCGCAGGTCGCGGGCTTCGTCTGGACGAGACCATAGGGAAACGGGATGAGATCGGGCGCGTCGCCGCGCGCCGCGCTCGCATACATCATGGCGGTGCCGTTGCTCACCGCCTCGGTGGTGAAGGGAAGCGAGGTGGTGAATCCGTCGACCGCCTTGGTCTGCAGCGCGCCGAGCATCGCGGACGGGTCCATCGGCGCGATGCGCACATCGGTCTCGGGATCGAGGCCGCCGCGCGCCGCGACCACCCGTTCCCAGACGTGAATGATCGATCCGACGCCTTGGATCGCGATGGTCCGGCCTTTGAGGAGCCGGCCACGCTCGGCGAGGCTCATCCCGTCGGTGATCTTGAGCGTTTCATAGACATCCTTGCGCATCACCATCTCGACGAGCGGCTTGTCGATGAGGTTGGCGACCGCCAATAGTCGCTGGCCATGCGCCGCCGCGCGCAGGAACACAGGGCCGGTGCCGACCGTGAAGTCGGCGCTCCCGGCGATCACCGCATTGACGGCTTCGACGCCGACCAGCATGCGGTCCGAGACGGTGAGGCCTTCCTTTTTATAAAAGCCCGCATCCTCGGCGAGGAACGGCGAGCTGAACGTGAGCGTCGTCGACGGCAGCGCCATGATCACGTCGATCGTCTGCTGCGCCGAGGCAACAAGAGGCGCCAACGTCGCCGCGGCTGCCACCATCAACCGCTTCTTCCACGCCTTCATCGTGATTCCCCCAAATCAATTTAGGAAGGTTTTACGACGTTCCTCATCCTGAGCGGAGCGAAGCGCAGTCGAAGGACGCACCGGTGCCCGCATGGAACCCTCCTCACCCTCGGTTGCGGGTGCCGAGGCCGCCATCCATGGTCACGACCGTGCCGCTGACATAACGGGCGAGATCCGAGGCGAGGAACACGACCATCGGCGCGATCTCGTCCGTGGTCGCGGGCCGGCCATAAGGCATGCGCGCAAAGGATTCGCGCCAGCGGCTCTCGTCGCCCAGATTGGCCTGCGCGCTTTGCTTCGCCAGATAGACGATGCGGTCGGTTTCGACCGGACCGGGATTGACCGCGAGCACCCGCACGCCGAAATCGGTGCTCATCCCGCCCAGCGCCTTCGAAAACGCCATGAGTGAGGAATTGCCCGCCGCACCGGCGATATAGCCGAAGCTCAAGGTCTCGCCGCCGGCGCCGCAGATATTGATGATGACGCCCTTGCGGCGCTCTTTCATCCGCGCGAGATAGGCGCGGGTCAGGTTGACATAGCCGAAGACCTTGAGCTCCCACCCCTCGCGCCAGGCCTTGTCGTCGACATAGAAGATGTCGCCGCCGGGTATGGCGCCCGCATTGTTCACGAGCACGTCGATGTCGGGGTGCGCCGCGACGAGACGATCGCGCTGCGTCTGATCCGAAAGGTCGAGCGCCAAGGTGCGCACATTCACCTGCGCGCTTGCGCGGATCGTCTCGGCGGCGGTCTCGAGCTGATCCTTCGAGCGCGCGACGAGGACGAGGTTGCATCCCTCGGCCGCGAAGTGCCGGGCGATGCCAAGCCCGATCCCTTTCGACCCGCCGCTGATCAGAACCGTCCTGCCGGCCAGATTGAGTTCCATGGTGTGTCCCCGCTCGCCTCCCGTGGGCGCCATGGTAAATCCATGACGGCGCGAAGGCCACCGATCGCTAGCGCAGCATGAGCCGCGGCAGATAGAGCACCGCGGCGGGAAAGGCGATAACGAGGGCGAGCCGCACGAAGTCGCTCAAAAAGAACGGGATGACGCCCAGGAAAATCTGCTTCAAGGGCACTTCGGGCAGGATCGACTTCAGCACGTAGATGTTGAGGCCCAAAGGCGGGTGCAGGACGCTCATCTCGACGACGATGACAAGCGCCACGCCCCACCATACGAGATCGAAGCCCAGCGCCTGCACGATCGGCACGAAGATCGGCACGGTCAGGAAGATGAGCCCGAACCCCTCGATGAAGATGCCCAACAGCACATAGAACGCCATGATGCACAGCACGATCTCGATCGGGCTCGCATCGAGATGGCGGATGAAGTCGAGCACCGCCTCGCTGAGCCCGGAGATGTTCACGAACTGCGTCAGGACGAGCGCGCCGAAGATCACGGTGAAGATCATGGCCGTCGTGGTCGCGGCCTCGACCAGCGAGCCGTAGAAGATGGGCCAGCTCATCTTGCCGCGCAGGATGGCGAGGATGAGGGCGCCCGACGCGCCGATCCCGCCCGCCTCGGTCGCGGTGAAGACGCCGAACGTGATGCCGCCCATGATCAGCGCGAACAGCACCAGCACGCCCCACACCTGGGCGAGCGCGCGCATCCTGACGCCCCACGGCGCCTTGGGCGCGCGCGGGCCGGCCGCCGGCTTGATCAGGGTCACGACCTGCACCACGCAGAAATAGACCGCGACCGACAACAGCGCCGGCACGATCGCGGCAAGGAACAGCTTGGCGATGTCCTCCTGGGTCAGCAGCCCATAGACGATGAGCGCGCCCGACGGCGGCACCAGCATGCCGAGCGCGCCGCCCGCCGCCACGGTGCCGGTGCTGAGCCAGTCGGCATAGTCATAACGCCGCATCGACGGCACCGCGACGCGCGCCATGGTCGCCGCCGTCGCGAGCGAGGAGCCGCAGATCGCCGCGAAACCGGCGCAGGCGGCGATGGTCGCGAGCGCCAGCCCGCCGCGATAATGGCCAAGCCAGCGATACGCCACCTCGTAGAGGTCATCGGACAGCGCCGCGCGGTTGACGAAGGTCCCCATCAGCACGAACAGCGGCAGCACGCTGAACTGAAAATCGGTGGCGAGCCCGACGATCTGCTGCCCCGCCATCGCGGTCGCGGCGGCGAATCCGTTCGGATGGACGAACGCGAAGCCGAAATAGCCGACGGTCAGCAGCACCACGCCCAGCGGCACGCCGCTGAAGAATCCGATCAGCAGCAGAACGAGGCCCGCGATCGCCGTCAGCATTATTCCGGCCCCGGCCCCTCGGCCGGCTCCGCTTCGCCGCCGCCCGTGGCGATGAGGATGATCAGCCGTTCGAGCGCCGCCAGCGAGGCGCACGCGGCCAACACCGAAAACACATAAATGGGCGGCGCCATCGGCACGTCGAGGAAATTGGTGAGCGCCCCGTCCCGCGCGAGCGAGTTCGCCTGGCCCCACAAAAGGACGCCGAGGAACCCGAGCCCGAGGGCCGTCCCCGCCAGCACGACCGCGCGCTGAACGAGATGGGCGCGCCCGCGCAGCAGGTTCGCGAGCGATCGCACCGCGATGTGGCGCTCGAGCCGCGTGACGAGCGGCAACGCGGTGAAGATCGTGAACCCAAGGAGGAACGACTTGATCTCCTCGACCCCGGTCAACGGCATGGCGAGGAAATAGCGCGCAATCACCTCGATGAAGGTGAGCGCCATCATGAGGAACAGGCACGCGGCGGCAATCGGCGCGAGGACGCGCCCGGTCAGAAGCTCCAGGCGGTCGCGCGGCGCGCTACTTCGCCGACGCAGCGGCGATCTCCTGCGCCGTCGCGGCGAAATAGTCGTAAGCCGCCTCAGCGTCGATCCCGCGCTCTTTGGCGGCGGCGAACCATTCCGTCTTGTAGAACTCGATGCGCGGCTTCAGCTGCGCCATGAAGTCCGGGCTCGCCGGATTGATGGTGATGCCGTACTGCTTTGCCGCCGCATCGCCCTTGTGGTCCTGCTCGACGAATCCTTCGGCGGCGGTCCGGCTGATCGTCTCGTAGGAGACTTGATCGATCACCGCGCGGTCCGCGGGCGACAGGCGGTCATAGACAGTCTGGTTCATGAAGAACGAGAACACGTTATAGCCGAGCTGCCCCGGAAAGGTCGTGATCTGCTTGATGTAGCGGGCGAGCTGAAACGAGATGAGCGACCCCATGCCGGTCACGGTGCCGTCGACCACGCCGCCCGACACGAAGTCGAACATGTCGTTGCTGCCTTGGGATGGCACCGGCGTCGCGCCGAACGCCTCAATCGCGGATTTGAGGTTGGGCGACGAGACCCAGATCTTGAGGCCTTTCAGATCGTCGAGGCTCTTCACCGGGCGGTCCTTGGTCATCAGCGTATTGCCGCCATTGACCCAAAGGCCCAACAGCTTCACGCCCTTGTACTCGTTGGCGGGCGCGAAGAATTTGAGCTGCGTGCGCCAGATCGCCACCGTCGCGGCGACGGAGTTGGGGGCGAGGAACGGTATCTCGGCAAGGAAGGGGAGCTTCACGCGCTGCCGGATGAAATCGTCGGGCGTCATGGCGACGTCGGCGATGCCCGATGTCACCATGTCCCATTGCCGGGCGACCGGCGCCAGCGAGGCTGCCGGCATCACGACCTTGATGCGGCCTTGCGACGCCTTCTCCACCGCCTGCGCCCAGGGCTGATAAAGCCCGACGAAGAACGACGAGGCCCGCGGCATCGCCACGTTCAGGGTAAGCGTCGTGTCGGCCCGTGCTTGGCCCAGCGCCATGACCACGGCAAGGATCGCCGCTGCGGCCGAGTGCGGCACGATCCGCCAAACCATGTGGGTTCCTCCCGACGCTTCTTGGCGGTGAGGCTACACGAGCCTCGCCGCGATGACCAGGGACAGTCGATCGCGCGATCTTGAACCACAGCCCTTCAATCGTCTCCCGCGGACTTGATCCGCGGGTCCATGGATTGCCGGGTCAAGCCCGGCAATGACGGAAGAGAGGTGATCGCAAACCACGCGATCCGATGTTAAGCGGGCGACAGCCGCTCCAGAACCTGCCCGCGCGTTTCGATGGCGAAGAAGAAGGCGATGACCGCCCCCACCGCGGCAAAGCACCCAAAGGTCACGAACACCGCGTCGAGCCCCCAATGCGGCAGGATCCAGCCGACCATGATCGGCCCGACCATCGACGCGCCGCGCTGCCAGCCGCCGGCGACGCCGCCGCCCAATGCGCGCAGGTGCGTCGGATAATTCTCGGCCGTATAGGTCGCGAGGCTCAAGGCCAAGAGGCTAATGAACATGAAGCTGACCGAGACGATCGCCAGCACCTCTTCCGCCGAAAAGCTTCTTCCGGTCAGGAAGATGAACAGCGGCAGCGAGCCCACGCCCAACCCCAGGATGAACATCGGCCGCCGCCCGATCAGCTCGATCAGGATGATCGCGCTCAAAGCGCCCAGCAGGCCGATCCCCTGCAGCACGAAGCCATAGAAGATCGAGTCCTGCACATCGAGCTTGTAGACGGTGCGGAAAAGAGAGGGCGCCCACGCCGTGAGCCCGTAAGTGATGATATAGGTGCAGATCCAGATGCCCCACACCGCGAGCGTGCGGCGGAGATAGATGCCCTTGAAGAGATCGGCGATCTTGGGGCTTGCCTCCCGAACCACGGGCAGGTCGAGCTGCAAAGGCGGCAATTTCCCCTCGAGCGCGGCGATCTCCTCGATGCGCTTCAATGCCGCGTCGGCCTCGGCGAAGCGGCCGCGCGAGGCGAGCCAGCGCGGCGATTCCGGCAACATCGTGCGCAGCGGGATAGCGATCAACGCCGGCAGCGCCCCCAGGATGAACATCCACTGCCAGCCCCAATGCGGCACTACCCACAAGCCGACGAAGGCGACGATGGTGAGGCCGATCGCAAAAAGGCACTGGATGCCCAGCGAGAACCGGCCGCGCCCTTCCGCCTTCGCGAACTCGTTCACGTAAGCCGCCATCAGCGGCACCTCGCCGCCGAGCCCGATGCCCTGGACGAGGCGGATCCACCACATGGAATCGTAATCCCGCGCAAAGGCGCAAGCGAGGCTGCCCAAGGTGAAGATCAGCAGCGTCACGATCATGGTCTGGAGCCGTCCCCAGCGCTCGGCGATCCATCCGGCGCAGATCGACCCGATGAGCTGGCCGCCGAAGCCGATCGAGATGAGCTGCCCGATCTGCGCGGGCGATAGCTTCCACAGGCCGATCAGCGACGGCAGCACATAGGCGATGATCAGCGAATCGAAGGCGTCGAAGAACCATGCGCTCATGATGATGAAGCGCATCGAAGTGTGCCACGAGCAGTATGGAAGCCGCTCGATCCGCGCCACGATCTGGCTCAGATCGATCCCACCGGTCGCCGTCGTCTCGGCCATCACGTTTCCCCCTATGGTCTTGTAGCCGCTTCGCGGCGGCGTTCGGGTCAGATCGTATAGAAATCCATCATCGTCGGCAGCGTGTCGTTGAGCAGGATCGCCTTGCGGCGGCGGATGCGCCAGCCCTGCTCGGCGCGGACCAGAAGATGCTCACACCGCGTGTAGAAGACGTGCTCGTCGCGCCGCTTCACGTTGAACACCTCGATGGTCCAGTTCGAGGTCACTTCGAGCGTGCCGTCGCGTCCTTCAAGAGCGAGGACGTTGGTGACGTTGTGCGCCGTGCGCGGCAGCGGCACCGACGCGATCGACCGGCCGGACCGGACGCGCCACACCCGGTCTTCGAGCTCGCTTCGCTTCGCTGTGTAGAGAAGCGAGATCTCGGTCGCGGGGTCGGCGGTCGGCTCCTCCTCATTCTTCCAGGCGGGAACCCAGAACTCCGCATCCTCGTGATAAAGCGCGAGCCACGCGTCCCATTGCCGCCGGTCGAGATAAAGCGCCTCGCGATAAAGGAACTCGGCCGCGAAGGCCGACGCCTCGACCGTCATTTCATGGCGAGCGGCTCGCCGCCCGGCTTGGTGAGCCACTGCCAAGCCTTGTTCGCCGCGTCATAGCGTACGACGATGGCGCTGTCGGGGCCGAGGCCGCGTTCGGGATTGGCCTTGAAGTCGTACATGCCGTCGATGCCCGCGAAATCGGTGAGGTTCGCGATATAGTCGCGCACCTGCTCCGCGGTGGCGCCGGTGCCCAGCTTCCTCAAGGCCGAAATCACGATCAGGCCGGCGTCCCACGAGGTCGCCTCCATATTGTCGGCCTTCAGCCCTTTTTCCTTCAGCACCGCATACATGGCGTGTTGCGCCGCCTCGATGCGCGGGTCGAGCTTCCAGAGACCCTCATGCTCGGGGAAAAGCGCCGAGCCCATGACGAGGCCCTTGGGCAGGAAGTCCTTCCATTGCTCCATCTGTGCGAAGGTCTGGTTGCCGCTCGTGGGCGAGACCGGGATGTCGAGTCCGGCCTGGACCATGCCTTTGAACACGGTCGCGGCCGGCGCGCCCGTGACACCGGCATCGATCGCTTGCGCCCCCGCCGCCTTGATGCGCTCGATCTGCGCCGCGACCGAGATATCGGTGGGGTTGAAATGCTCGCGTATGACCAGCTTCACGTCCTTGTTCTCGGGCCGTGCGACCACCTGGTCCATGGCCTTGTCGCTGTTCTGGCCGGTCGCGTCCGTATTGTTGAGCGTCGCGATCTTGGTCCAGCCGCTCATGCGGTAATAGCGAACCACCGCCGCGGTCTGATCGATCGCCGAAGCGGACGAGGAAAAGACGAAGCTGCCACGGGGCGGGTGAACCGCCGGCGACAAGCAGTAATCGACCGGCCCGTTCTTCACCAAAGGCGCGATCGCGTTGCACATCGCGACGAGCCCCGAGCCCAGGATCACCGCCGGTTTGTCGGCCAGAATGTCGGTCGCGAGCTGCACCGCCACTTGCGGGCTGGTTTGGTCGTCATGATAGACGAACCGTACCGGCCGCCCGTCGATGCCGCCGTCCTTGTTCACCACCTCGGCAAGCGCATCGAGGCTCTGGCGGTGGCCCTGGCCCACGAACGACCCGCCGCCCGTCAGCGGCAGGATGACATTGATGTCATAGGGATCGGCCGCGCGCGCCGATGTGGCGGCCGCGAGGATCAGGGCAAGGGGCAGGGCAAGCGCATACCGTCTCATGGGCGTTCCTTATTTATCGTGCGTTAGGCGGGGATCTCGATCTGCGGCACCGTCGGCATCTTGTCCCAATCGGTGATCGGGTCGAAGGTCAGCACCCAGTCGTTCTTGCCTTGGACGCTGCCTTTGCCGGAATCGATCAGCGCCTTTTGCGCCGCCGCGTCGCGCATATGCTTGAAGCGCGCGTTCGCGATCGAGAGCTTTTGGACAGCGTGGACCCGCGGGATGCGGACGCGGCGAAAATTGCGGCAGGCTTCGACCGGATCGGGCTCGGCATCGAGCCAGCGCGCAAGGATATAAGCGTCCTCGAACGCCTGGCAGGCGCCTTGGCCCGCGTTCGGCAGCATCGCATGCGCGGCATCGCCGATGAGCTGGATGCGCCCGCGGCCCCAATTATCGGTCAAGGGCCGCGTGAAGAGACCCCATTTCGAGCAGTCGACGACGATGTCCAGGATCGCCGCCAGCCGGGGTTCGGGATCGGGGAAGCTGAGCCGCATCTCGTCCGGGTCGCCGCGGGTCGACCAGCCTTCCGCGACCCATTTGTCGGTATCCTCCTGGGTCACGATGTTCACCAGTTCCGTGCCGCGGATGTAATAGGCGATGAAGTGGCAGCCGGGACCGACCCACTGCACATGCCCGTTGGGCTCGAGCGACGCGCGCGGCACGTCGCTGCCCTTCAACAGCGCACGCCACACCATCTGGCCGGTATAGGTCGGATTGTCGTCGCCATAGAGCGCGCGTCGGATGACCGAGCGGACGCCGTCGGCGCCGACCACGAGATCCGCGTCGACGGCGTTGCCGTTGTCGAAACGCAGGGTGATGCGGTCGCCGTTTTCCTCGATCGCCGTAAGGCGGTGGCCAAGATGCACCGTTGCGGGGTCAAGGCTCTGCGCCAGCGCGTCGAGGAGATCGGCGCGATGGAACGTGTAGTGCGGCGCGCCGTAGCGGTTGGGCGCGGCCATCCGGTTGTTGAACTCGATCGCCTCGCCCGTCTGCATGTTGCGCGTGAAGATGCCGGGTGACAGATTGGCGACGGCGGCGATCTGATCGCCGAGGCCAATAGCCTGAAGCGCCTTCGTCGCGTTGGGGCTCGTGTTCACGGCAGCGCCGATCTCGCCAAGGCTGGGCGCGGCCTCGTACACCTCGGCCCGCATGCCGAAGGCGGCGAGCGCGTGCGCGACGCCCAGTCCCGCGAGCCCGCCGCCGACGATCGCGATCGGGCGTTCCTGTTTCATCCGATGCCTCCTAGTCGAGAGGATAGGTGTCGCTGGGCAAGGGCGGCAGGCCCAGCGCGTCCCGCCCGGCGATCTGCATGGCGGGCGCCGCCCACTGCGCATGATGGCCGATCGCGTGGAGATCGCGCCAATGCCGCTGGATCGCGTGCGTGCCCAACAGCCCGTGCGCACCGCTCATATCGAACAGGCGGTCGACCCCGGCCTGCAGCAGCTTCAGCACCATCATCATGTCGCGGCGCTGACGCACGGCGTCGGTGCGGCTGACCTTGCCGCCTTTGAAGATGGTGGCGGTCAGCTTTTCCGTGACGAGATAGGCGAGATCGATCTCGGCCCTCGATTCGCCGATCGCGATCTGCACATCGACGCGGTCCGAGGGCTTCGCGCCCATCGGCCGCGCGCCGCGCCCCGCGGTCAGATCCACGAAGGACTCATAGGCGCCGCGCGCGATGCCGTGGAGCGGCGTCATCACGGCGAAGCCCGAATTGAGGATGAGCGGCGAACGATAGAGCACGCCCTCATGCACGAAATGCCCGGCGGCGCGGCCGACGAGCGCGTCGTCATGGTCATAGACGAAAGACGGCGAGACGAAGGTCGGCTCGACCAGGACGTCGTTGCTGCCCGAGCCCCGGAGGCCCATCGAATTCCAGACGCGGTCGATCTTGAACTGATCCGGCTTCAAGAGGAAGTTGAGCCGCTTCTTGATCGAGCCGTCCTCGTTGCGGGTGACGCCGCCGAGGATCGCCCATTGGCAGTAATCGCCCGTCGACGCGAAATTCCAGCGCCCGCTGATCTCATAGCCGCCGCGCACCTCTTTGACCTCGCCGGTCTGATTGAACGAGGTGAGGATGGTGGGGTCGGGCTGATGCTCATAGACATAGCGCTGCGCCTCTTCGGGGAAGAGGCTGAGGAAATATTGGTGCTGGATGAGGAACGTCATGCACCAGCCGGTCGAGCCGCAATGGCGCGCCACCTCGCTGACGCAATCGATCTGCGTCATCCAGTCGCCTTCATAACCACCAAACATCTTGGGGCGCATCAGCGGCATGAGGCCCGAATCGAGAATCGCCTTGATGTTCTCCTCGGGCATCCGGCGCAGCTCTTCGCAGGCGAGCGCGTTCTTCTTCGCGACCGGAATGATGGTCTGGGCGCGCTCGATCGCCTCCTCGTGGCGGATCTTCATGCCTTGATAGGCGAAATTGATGCGGGGACCGGTCACGAACATGGGGCGCACTCGATGACGGGCACTTGGGCCGGCCAATTCTAGCCTGAGACCGGATCATCTCCGACGATCCAGCCCGGCGGATCGGCCCGCCGCCATCTCAATCCTTCCGGCCCATCGATACAATGGGCGCAAACCGGCCGCAAGGCACTCGCCCCGCGCGGGCAACTGGCGCGACATCGCGGCCGCGCCTATCATGGTTGCGAAGAGGATTTTCAGGGGCCGCGGAGGACATCATGGCTTCATCCAACAATCCGGCGCGCGACCGGCTCGTCAAGGGCGAGCTGT